>Ga0208716_1000667_pt1 | contig 13865 bp, 14 predicted proteins | sample NGESurdeep092012_8_FD_184482 | JGI IMG/M metagenome (GOLD analysis project Ga0208716, IMG submission 184482) | Arctic peat soil microbial communities from Barrow, Alaska - NGEE Surface sample 415-3 deep-092012 (SPAdes) | ecosystem: Environmental > Terrestrial > Soil > Wetlands > Peat ...
CTTCTCGTTGAAGTAGGAATAGGGCACCAAATCGAGACGTGCGGCGACGGTAAGCTCTCCCGTTCGCGCTATTTTTTCCATAACAGTTTCCGCTTGGGCAGGAGCAGAAAGTGCACTGGCACATGCAATACCAACCGCAGCGATCGCTAATTTTTTCAGCATTTTGACTCCTTACAATAGGCAACAAATCGATTTTGACTCTCTGGCTAATATTGCCCAGCCCCCCCATCTAAAAATTAGCCAAGAGTGGTTCCAGGATTGTCAAGTTAACGAACCATCTCAAAATTCAGGTTAGGCATGGCCTTAGTACTGATCATCTTACCTAGTCCTTAAGAATATAAATTGCTTCGCCAATTCAAATCTGAAGGAGAACAGGTACAAATGACTCATAGAAAGATACTTTGTCCGGCGTTCTGTAGTCAAGCGATTTTCGGCGCTAGTCTTTTCTGTATGCAAAGATTTGTAATGCGCCCTTTTTGACAAAATCAGGACTTATGTGTGACTCGCAAACATGGTTTACCACGACAAGACCCATCTTGACTGGAATCCGACAAAGGGAAATGGAAGTCATGAAGAGCACCCTATCCCAAACTCACGTTTATTGCGTTCGTCCCCCGTCCGTAGAGAATATTCTTAGGAACCTACTTTTTTTAGGATAAATGTCCATGAAAATTTCCATGTATCAGGCCTCAGTGCCCCCACTCCTTCGTTCACTGAATAATCTCGTGGCGATTCTGCAAAAGAGTGCTGCCCATGCTGAAGCCAGAAAAATTGATCCATCTGTACTGATCAACAGCCGACTCTATCCTGATATGTTCCCGCTGGGGCGACAAGTTCAAATCGCCTCAGATAGCGCCAGAAAAGGAGTAGCCAGATTGGCAGGATTAGAAGCTCCCAAAATCGAAGACCATGAAACGACCTTTGCTGAACTCATCGCTCGTCTTCAGCAAACCATCGCTTATCTGGAAACATTCACACCCGATCAGATTGATGGCTCAGAGGAAAAGTCAATTGCCCTTCCGGTGGGTGATGACACCATGCATTTTGAGGGATTGCCATATCTCCTGTACTTTGTTCTGCCTAACGTCTATTTTCATACCACGACGGCTTATGACATTCTCAGGCATTGTGGCGTAGAACTGGGTAAGCGAGATTTTCTTGGTAAACCTTCATAGGGGCTGTAGATCGTTGCGACTCCTCCCGCCCACTCAATCACATAGCAGCACTTCCTCCAATTCAGGCAGGATGAAGGGGGCTTCTTCTCCGGTCGGGGCTGGGACGGAGAGTCCTGGAACCGAGAGATATTTTACTTTCAGGCCAACGGTGTAGTTCTCTCGACTAGGGCCTTGTGCCAGGCCCACCCGTTGTTTGTGTTTGTGCAAGGTTAGGACGGAACGCCACAGGTCAATGCGTCCTGCTGCTTCCATCTGAAATAAGACTTTGACCTGAGCGGCGGCATCGTTGAGGAAATAAATGCTGTGGGAGCGCAAGTCACACGGGCCATAAAGTTTGCCATCTTGCCCGATGACCAGGAAAAGCAAACGGACTTCCAAGCCTGTGCAGAGCGCAATCGGCCTTTGGTGTTCCTGCTGGAATTGTTCTTTGATTCGTTGGCGCTGTTGAGCGGGCTGCCCCCGCTGGGCCAGGTACAGTTCATGACTAGGGCAGCCGCGACCGCAGGGATGAGGAGTTGCTGTCCAGTCTCCTGTTTGGCGGTTACGTTCTAGCCCTGGGGTTTCTCCATCGCCATTGCCACGGCATTGCAAAGAATTGCTGGCATCATAACGAGCAAACCAAGCATTTAAGAAGTACTCCGGGATAATCGGGACAATATCAATTTCTTGGGGCTTAGGCGGTAGTACGGAAAGCAATTCATCGGGAATGCGGAAATGGGGCAGGTTTTGATTGCCTTCGGCTCCAGCACTGATGCGTGGGCCCTTCAGGTTTAGGGGAGAAACCGCAGGGAAAGCTGATTCTGTGCTGATTTGAGTGCTGCGGGCACTCTGCGGGTCGAAAGGACGATAGAAGTCTAACCAGGGTTTCAGGCGACTGTTGTTGGTCCCTGTTGGAGAATTTTTCTTGAGCATGGCCTTTTGTTTGAAGGTGAATACGCCTTGTGAGCCGGGTAAAGAACATGGACGACCACGCGAGCCAAGCAGTTATAACCTGTGCGGACGCCCCAGTGAATGCTAAAAGATTAGAGTCGCTGGTTGTGATTTTCATGGAACAATTTGATCTCTTTGGCTCTATTGAATCGCCCACACCTTCTGTCCCGAAGGTCGATCTGCAAAAGATTCCTCTGGATGCTAAAATCCCTATCCCGTGCGGGATTTATCCAGATTTGGAAACCCTAGCCAGCCATTGCAACCAGTGCCAACGCTGTGAACTTGGCAAAACTCGGACCCATGCTGTGGTTTCTCGCGGCAATCCAAGAGCGAAGTTGTTGATCATCGGCGAAGCTCCCGGTGCCAATGAGGATGAGACGGGGCTGCCCTATGTAGGCAAATCGGGCCAGCTATTGGACAAAATCCTGGAATCGGTCCAGTTCGATCCTAAAGAAGATGTTTATATCTGTAATGTCCTCAAGTGCCGACCTCCTGACAACCGCGACCCTTCTCCCAAAGAAATAGAACTCTGTAGCGGCTATCTCTTCGAACAAATTCGCTTGGTGGACCCAAAGATAATCCTGCTGACCGGAAAATATGCCATGCAGGTGATCCTGAAGGAGAAAAAGGGCATCACGAAAGTACGGGGGACCTGGCAGGAATGGGAAGGGCGTTGGGTGATGCCGATGTTCCATCCGGCTTATCTCTTGCGGAACCAATCCCGCGAAACAGGCAGCCCTAAATGGTTGATGTGGCAGGATATCCAAGAAGTCCGCAAAAAATACTTGGAATTGACGGCTCAAGAGATCTAATCTGCTGAACTTTGTCCTGTCTGCTGGTCTTGATTGCATAGTTCAGACGATAGAGCCCCGCTTCTATGTGCTTTTTCATTTCGTTGCAACAATGATGGCTCATATATTCTTTCTCCGATTCAGGTTCATTATTGAACTCCTGACCACGTTGGCAATATCCGTGGGTTGCCCCTAATAAACTTCATCATGCGTGCCAATGTCGAGCAAAACAATGACTTCACTGTTCATTTCCATATCCTGTTCAATGGAGAAAATAACACGACAGTCATAGCCGCACGAACAGGATTGAAGACCGTTAAACTTACCGCTCAGTTTATGGGTGCCTAAGTTTAGGGCAAATACGTCTGCTTCCATTTGTTGTAGGGTTTCTTCAATGCTTTGCTGGAGGCCAGCGTTTCGTTTCACAAACTTGCGGAATGCTCGTTTGAATTTTGGAGTCAGAACCAACGGTCTCATTCTTCTGGCTCTTGCAGAGACTGGCGTAGCGCTGCAATGACATTCTCAGCTGACTGGTGTTGAAATTTACCTGCATGGAAATCAGCTAAGGTTTGCTGGGCATCCGCAGCCATTTCTGCACGGCGACTCTCGTGGTGGCGGTTTTGCAGAATTTTGATCAGCATTTCCTGCTGCTCGTAGGGCAATTGCAGAGCGGTTGCTAGCGCCTGATCGAGAGTATTCATGGCCTTGAGCTGCTATTAGGTTGAACAGTTTACAGAGTTGAGTAAATTGTATCGCTCATTTCCTCCGCTTGTAAGTAGGTAAGGATGCTGGCTACACATCTCCGTGAAGCTAGACGATTCCGCCATTTGCTCGAATGTGTTGTCCAGTAATCCAGTGGGCTTCATCGGATACCAGCAACGCAACCACGTTGGCAATATTTGTCGGTTGCACCAATCGACCCAGGGGTGTTTGAGACAACAGTTGCAGCCGCTATAGGCCCCTGGATCGGCATTACGGTGGCACTGCTCGACATGCTGACGATACGACCACCATGATGCAAGAGTTGGCTCGGGCAGGCGGTAGCACGAGGTGTGAGCGAAAGGCATCAACTGTTCGCGAAAATGGGAAGAAAGGGGGGCGTCCTCTTGGAATTTAAAAGATAGACCCTTACTTCTCTACAAGCCGCATCGTATGACCATCAGGATCTTTTACCAAAAAGCCCTTTTTAAATCCCAGGGTTTGCCCAGGAATGATAACAATATCGGGTGAGATGAAAGTTGATTGGCTACTTCTCAAGCGTTGCGCCATAGACCCTATATCTTTCACCGTCAGAGTCGTTTGCCAATGCAGGAGATCATTGGAATGCTCATCTAGGGGTATAGGTCTGCCATCTTTGGGCGTCAGGTATTCCAAAAACTCAATCCCCGGACCCGTGAGCGCCCTTAGCCCGCTGATACGCAACCGTGCTCCAAACACATTGTTTAGATGCTCCTGTTCGGTGCCGTAGTTTTCGCTTTCTCCAGCCAGCCGCATGCCGAGTAGATCACGATAGAACTTCAGACTTGCGTCGGTGTTCGCAACGACAATCGCGGTATGGTCAATGCCTAAAAATATCTGATCGACTGACTGCTGCCATTTGGGATCGCCTTTGCCTGGAGGAAAGTAGATCACTTCCAGGTAATGACCGTCTGGGTCACGGAAGTAAAAGGCCCGAATTCCGGCGGCGGCTTTGTTCCAATCAGGAAGGCGTTGAGGAGCTGTCGAAGCGTGCTGGATTTTGAACTGGCGCAGGTGCTGATAGGCTTTGTCCATATCACTGACGACGATCGCCATATGCTGAAACCAGCGGTCATTGCTGCGTGTATCAATCGGGAAAGGCTTGCCCTTGGGCGTTAGATATTCGGTTAGCTCAATAGACTCGCTACCCAACTGCATTCGGACCACCCGCATCCGGACTCCAAATAGTCCTTGCAGTTGTTCGTATTCTGAACCCAGTACTTCCACATCGGATACTTTTTTGAAAGATAAGACCTGAGAATAGAAATCAACGGCCCGGTCCATATCGGAGACAGTCATCCCCACGGATTCCACAGCCGTCACCACTGACTGGGTTGGTTGTTGGGCAATAACCGTCGAGACGGGACTGCTGTTGGGTTGCTGGTTTTGAGCATAGGCCGGAGCGCCACTCGCAGCGACGGTAACCCATAAGCTCACGGACAGCAGAAGACTTAGCCCCGACCCCCCTAGTGCAGGCTTCCCGGAGGCTATTGGGTGAGGAGAAGCGTCCTTGTGAAAACTCCCTTCAGAAAAGAATATTTGAGCTGCAAGTGGCTGTCCCCCTACTCTATGCCGGCAGGCTCCGCCAACGAGAAGGCTTCGCCTAGTAAGGGGGGACACAGGGGGGTTCTGCTCTGGGGGATAAAAGGGGGTTGGCTTGAGGGAAGCAGAGAGGATATATCTCATGCGAGCGAGTATGCCCATATTAGCCATGGCGGTTCACGGGTAAGGGGTTAAGTTGTTGGTCTCATGCAACTTTGGGTGTCGATGTATTCCCGCCAACGCCGGATGCGCCCATCTTGAAAATCAATGACAATCGTGTCGTCTGCCGATCCATGCTTTCCGGTAGCTTTTTCGTTTTCCTGCCAGTGCCATTCCACCGCAGCCTGGTGATTGTCAAGAAGGATGCGCCGAATCTCGATCTTCACGTCGGAGTAAGCAGCGGCGAAATCTGCTGCCACCTGCCGAATGGCTGTCGGCCCTACCCAGCAATTACCGGGCACCATGAACTCTCCTTCCGGCAAAAATAAGGCCGAAAAGGCATCAGCATCCCCGTTTATCCAGGCATCGGCGGCTTGTTGGATCAGGGAACGCTCAATCACCTGACTTTCCGCTTGCTGGACCGTCAACCCTATTTCTTGCCCATAGGAAACCTCCAACGTATGACCATCAGGGTCTTTCAGGAAAGCCCAGTAGCCTACGGGATAACCATAGTCATGGGGACCTTCTTGCAAAAGACCTTCTAAGTGGGCGGCTTCGCACAAACGATCCACTTCTTCTCGCGTCTTACAGGCCACCCCAAGATGGGCAATCGGCAAAAGGGGTTGCTCAACGCGAGGCACCTGAATCAGGACGAGCACGAAGGGCCGCGTCAAGTCACTGAGCCAGACCACTTTTGATTGAACAGTTGGGTCAATGCGCCGATGAATCACCTGCATGCGGGCGTATTTGGCATAAAACGCGCTGCTCTGATCGACATCGCTGACAGGCAGGGCCACGTGGGTAAATCCAAAGTCAGACATCGGGGACCTCCATAGCTATCCAGGACCGTCTAAAAATAAGAACTTATGAGGGCTCTACCAGCAAGGCTTTCGATACTTCTAAAGCAGATTGCAAGAATCCCCTAACTTGCTTCTCTTGGGCTTCCGCTGAATCTTGCGTCAGCTTGGAGGCTGTGAGTACGGCACCCACCCAATCTTCGGTATGCCAGAGGCCATGATCGGCCAGAGACGGAAGATTCTCCGGGCTGGGATAAGGATAGGGAGATACATACCAGTAGGGCTCGTTGTAGCTCACATCTCCAGGCGACATCCCGATGCCTATCGTCATCAGCTCCCCATCCTTTTTGCCTGAAAGCGAAATCAAGATTGCCATATCGAAGTGGTGCGGCCAAATATGAATCGGAGAAGCATCCTCTGTTGCGTCAACAAGTTCCTGCAGCAGTCGGTGGGTATTGGCGTAGTAATTGGTGAGTTCTTGACGTCCGGCTTCTGCTTTGGATTCGTCCGCATAGCGTTTGCCAGGGAAGACATCACCGTCCGCAAGGGGATGATCTGGAAAATCATCCGGTGGATAGGAAAGAAACTCAATCTTGCTGGCATCGGCACCGAGCTTAGAGATTTCACCTTGATGCCAGCTCATCCCGTCTACCAAGGTTTTTTGAGCGAGGGCCAGGGAAGCAATGGTTTCTCCCTTTTTATCCAAAAGAATAGACGTAAGGTGGATTGGTTCTAGCGCAACTCGAAACGGTTTGGTGGCTCGAATCGGTGCGCCCATAAACACCGCCAAGTCGGGATTCCAGTCCAGGCTGGTGTGGCTATAGTCTGGGAGCGGTTCGGCCAAAGCAGTCCCCGTCGCCGCGATGAACTGAATCGCGTAGTGCAATTGCAGTCTGCATTCCGTTAGATCGTGTGGCTTGATTTTTCCGGTTTTATGCCAAGAAGTATCCATGATTGAACCTCTATAGAGGATGTGGATTAACCAGGCGGATTCCAGAGAACTGCCACCGGGTAGACGGGGGGAAGAAGTTGCGATAGCTGTGGCGAATATGGCTCTGGGAAGTGGCACAGGACCCTCCCCGCAAAACCATCTGGTTGCACATGAACTTACCGTTGTACTCCGCCACCGCACCAGGGGCTGGCTGAAAACCTGGATAAGGTAGATAGGCACTCTGCGTCCACTCCCAAACATCACCAAACAACTGATCTGGTCGGGTGAGACCCATGGCTGGAAAAGGATGGAGCTGCCCGCTTTCCAAAAAATTGCCGTGTATGGGCACTTGGGACGCAGCAACCTCCCACTCGGCCTCCGTTGGCAGCCGCTTGCCTGCCCAACGAGCAAAGGCATCGGCTTCGTAGAAACTGACATGACAGACAGGTTCATGTTCATTCAGGGGCCGCAGTCCCCCCAAAGTCATCACCCACCAGGCCCCTTCAAGCTGTTCCCAATAGAGCGGAGCCTGCCAGCGCTCAGCCTGCACGGTTGCCCAGCCCTCAGAGAGCCAGTATTCCGGTTTCTGATAACCCCTAGCCTGAATGAATTCTAGGTATTCTTCGTTGGTCACCAAACGAGAAGCCAGCCAATAATCCTGGAGATAGACTGAGTGACGCGGTCCCTCATTATCGAAGGCAAAATCTTCGCCCTCATAGCCAATCTCATAAAGCCCACCAGGATAATCCAGCCATCGTTCTCTGGAGATAGCAGGCTCAGAAGCGAGGAATGGGAGATCCGACCGATAAGCAGGACGCAGAGGATTCAGCGCCAGAATATGTTTGATATCGGTGAGCAGTAATTCCTGGTGTTGCTGCTCATGGTGAAGGCCCAGGAGAAGCAGAGCATGTAGTGCTGGATCATCCGCCTGTTGGCTCAGCAGCAATTGCATGGCTTGATCTACATAGGCCCGATAGCGATAGACTTCTTCCACGGTTGGACGGGATAAAAGACCGCGCTGGGGACGAGGATGGCGCTCTCCGATCGACTCGTAGTAGGAGTTGAACAAATAGCCAAACTTAGGATGAAATACTTCATAGCCCGGTAGGTTCGGAACCAAGAGCAAAGTCTCAAAGAACCAGGTCGTATGGGCCAGATGCCACTTCGGAGGGCTGACATCCGGCATGCTCTGAATCCCATAGTCTTCTGTCATCAAAGGGCGGCAAAGCTGTTCACTGACCTGACGGACCTCTTGATAGTGCTCTGCCAGAGAACGTCTGGTTCCAGATTGAACTATAGAGCTAGGACTAAACATAAATCATCCTCATCCTTGGGATACGAAGCCTCAATCCACCATAACCATGTTTTCTCTCCTTAATTCATCCGTTCAAGGAGATGATCTCCTACCCGTAAGGCATTGGCGATAATGGTTAGGGTTGGGTTTACCGCTCCACTGGAACAGAAGAAACTGCCATCGACGACGTAGAGATTATCAAGATCGTGGGTGCGGCAATTCAAGTCCAGGACCGAGGTTGTGGGATCCTCCCCAAAGCGGCAGGTACCGACTTGATGCCCGACTCCGTCTAGGGGTAACTTCCCCGTGTAGGTTTTGCCTGCCTCCGTGAAATAGGAGCAGTTGGGCATGATCGCCTGACCGCATTCAATCGATTTGAGAATTTCAATCCAGCGCTTCTCTAGCCGATCATAGGGTTCGTTGTTGTTCTCGGTATAGTCAAGGATGATTTTGTCCCCATCCACACGAACTCGGTTGTTTGGGTCCGGTAAGTCTTCTGTAGTCAGCCACCAGTCAATGGAATGACTGGCTACTTCTTCTGGCGTCAGGGGGGCATAAGCCTCTGGATTACCTTCCAGCGCTTCCTTGCTGACTTTACCCAGGGTTTGAATCTGGCCCATCGGGTAGTCGTAGCCTGCTTCTCCCCAGTAGAAATCGTTAATGGATAGGGTTTTCTGGAAAATCGTCGAGTTGGGCTTTTTGCTAACCCCGATGATCGAACCCAACACATGCTTCATGAAGTTACGCCCGACTAGATCGGAACTATTGGCTAAGCCACGGGGATGCTGCTTATTGGCAGAGCGGAGCATCAAGACCGATGAGTTTACTGCTCCACAAGCAAGCGCCACCATATCCCCCGAGAAGTGCTGGATCTGCGTTTCTCCAGAATCCGGATCAGAGACGGCTACCTCCACGCTGGAAATTTCCCGACCAGAATCACTGGTGTGTAGTTTCAGTACTTTAGCTTCTGTCAGCAGGGTGACGTTGTCTTGGCCGATCACGGGACGAACAGTACTGACTTCAGCATCAGATTTGGCATGGACTAAGCAAGGATAGCCATCGCACGTACTGCAACGAATGCACTGACTCAGATACATGTGCGCTTCATTGAGCCGAATCCCAACGGGGGTATGGTAGGGGCGCAATCCTTTTTCTTTTAGGGTATCGGAGACTTCCTGAATCCGGGGCTCATGGCTCACCGCCGGATAGAAAAATTCCTCACTGCGGAAGGGTTCCGTCGGGTCTTCCCCACTTTTACCATGTACCTGATAGAGCTTTTCTGCTTGGACATAATAGGGTTCGAAGTCTCGATACTTGAGCGGCCATGCTGGGGAGAGACCATCTTTATGTTGGTACGCCTCAAAGTCTTTTTCTCTTAGACGAAACAGCGCAGCTCCATAAACTTTGGTATTGCCCCCAACGAAGTAACTCATGCCGGGGTGCAGTTCTTTGCCGTCTTTGTCGTACCAAACCTCTGGGTTGTGGTAGCGGTCGCTGTTAAAGACGACTTTAGTGTTCCAATTGTCTTTCTCTCTCGGCAAAAAAGGACCGCGATCTAGGATCAAAATCTTCTTGCCGCTCTGGGCTAAGCGATAGGCGAGTGTTCCGCCCCCTGCTCCGGTACCGATGATGATCAGGTCATAGTGGTTGGTAGACATAAGCTTGCTCCATCCATGCAGGATAGCCGATGGGTTCTACCGATAATTTAGAAGCCAAGCCTGGGTGAGGAATGATGGAAAGCTGAGAGCTGAGTTGGAATATTCTGATAGTTCGCTGAGAAAATAGGCAAAATAGACTATGAACAAACTCAGCTAGTGCAGAGAGTCAAACCGTGGAAAAAATTGTAAATTTGCACATTGAAAAATTGCCAGAGGGGGTATACCTTGCCACCAGCGACGATGTGCCTGGCTTGGTCGCTCAGGGGCGCACCATCACTGAAACGCTGGAAATCGCCCGAGACGTGGCTAAAAAATTGTTGGAAGCTCAACTTGAACAGCAGAGACCGGTAAATTTACAAACCGCTGAAGATGTATTTGATTACCCACTGGTGGTTGGGGGCTAAGTGGGGCGGCTTTCAGGTTTTCGATACAGAGAGATTGTACGACGGCTCAAACAGCTTGGTTTCCAGTTCGACCGGCAGGCGGCTAGCTCCCATGAAATTTGGTGCGACCCACAGACCAATAAGTACACCACCATACCCAATCATCCGGGAGATATGCCAGAAGGTACTCTGCGCGCCATCTTGAATCAGGCTGGCATCACACCGGAAGAATTTTTGCGGAAGAGGTAACACATGGGAAGGCGCATACTTCGGAGCTACCCCCACGAACAGATGCGGGTGAGGAATGATGGAAGACTGAGCGGTGGATAAGAATATTCTGAAAGTTTGCTGAATGCAAAACTCTTTAAAGCCAATACGAGTCTCACAGGTCAAATCAACTACACTGAAATACAAGTTCAACAGTCAACCCTATGGTCGCCAACTCCCTACGCTGGACAACCCGAGATCTCAATGCCATGCCCGACGATGGCGGTTGGAAACGTTACGAAATCATTGATGGAGAACTTCTTGTGACCCGCGCCCCTCACATCTGTCATCAAGGCGCAGGCGGCAACATTCATGTAGAACTAGAAATTTGGTCCAGACAGAGCCAGCTTGGTAAAACTTTTCAGACACCGGGCGTTATTTTTACTCCGACTGACGCAGTAATTCCCGATGTTGTTTGGATTAGACGAGAAAGCCTTGCCAATGGCATTGATGAGGCAGGGCATCTGACCGTTGCCCCTGAGCTAATAGTTGAAGTCCTCTCTCCTGGAGACCTCAACGAGCAGCGTGACAAAGAAGTTAAACTTAAACTCTACTCCTTGCACGGCGTCCAGGAATATTGGATCGTCAATTGGCAAGTGAAGACCCTGGAAATTTATCGTCGCACCGAGACTCAGCTCCAACTCGTTGCCACTCTGCTTGACGGAGACATGCTCACCTCACCCCTGCTGCCAGGATTCAGCACCCCCATCGCTCAGATTTTTCTGTAGGCGAAGCAAAGATATGGGAGTAGCCCAGACACGAATCAGCAAAATTTTGTCTGATAAACGCAGTGCCGCTTAGCCAGGGCTTGCAACGGACGGTCTCAACACTCTGGTGTATTGGATTACCCCCTAGTGGTTGGGGGCTAAGTGGGGCCGCTTTCAGGTTTTCGATACAGAGAAATAGTGAGGCGGCTCAAACATAGTAACCGCCAAAGTAGTTAGGGAGCGTTAATCATGGCTGGAATTCCGCAAATCTCGCCATCAATCGCAACTGGGTCAACCATACTTCCAATCCGGTCATCCCCTCATTTTACGTTCAAGGGCTTCTCGAACTGATTTATAAGCATCATTGAATGTCCGAAAGGATTCTTGAGAAATCCCTTCAGTAACCAGAGCTTTAGCCGCCAGTTCAAAAATGTCGTCTAGTTTTTTCTGCCGTTCCCTTAGTGAAAGTTGTCTAGTAGTCGGGTCATCAACATCGATTAAGGCGATCGCCTGTTGAATATAGGCATCGGCCTCTTCTTTTCTGCCTTTTTCGATAATCCGCTTGAGTTGAACTAGCCAAGACCAAAGCAATAATGCCATGGTGAGCAGAAGCCCCAGGAAATCAGAATTTTCTTGAATGAAGGAGGGTTTGTCGCGGTCATAGTAGGCGATCGCGCCGGGATCAATGGGAATACCAGTGCCGCCCGTAGTTGTAGGACGGCTGAAACTAGCTACTAGTGGTTTTACATCACTGTTTTCCTGGGGAATAGCATCTGCAATCTCTTGACGATGACTATCGATAACGCTGGTAATGGTCTGAACCACTTCGTTATCCAAATTTTGACGGACCAGCAATAGTCGTTGAACTCCTATAGTGGGCAAGTCACCTCCCGGAACCGGAGGATTGCTACCCTGATATGTTCCTTTGGGAATGCTAACCGCTTCAAAAGCAGGATATTGAATTTTCATGGCTGCTGCCTGGTCTATCGCTAGTAATCGTCCCCGGTGTTGCTGAACCATCTCCAGTATGGTGCGGTTGCCTGGAGCACGAACTCGAAAGATAGCATCGGCCTGATTATTAAAGAAGGCATTGTTTGCCTGCTCTTCGTTGTCTCCAACAAATTGAAAATCTTGTTCTGTTAACCCGTAATGGTCAGCAATTTTCAAGAAGGAGCGGTATTGTCCTCCCTTTTTCTGCAACCCAATTCGTTTACCTCGTAGGCTAGCAAATTCGTTAATTTGGGAGTTTTCTTTAACGACCAGTTGAAACAGATCCTGGTAGAGAATGGCCAGGGATCGCGCAGATGGCCCTGCGGAAATATCAGCCTGGGCAGTTGCCAGTTGAGCTTTACCTGCTTCTAAAAACTGAAGATTTTCGGTCGTCCCCCCAGTTTTCTCAACCCTAATTTGAATGTGGGGATATTGACGCTCAACCACCTGAGCGATCGCCCGACTGAGGATATAGCTTTCTCCATCAGAACTTCCCGCTACCAGGGTAAGGTTAAACGTTCGATTGCGGTTGAACACATTCCAGGCGAAGAGCATCAGTAAACCAAGACTAAGCGTACCCAGTGTCAGGATCGCTAACTGAGTCAGCCATGACAAACTGAGGAACCTGGACTTCGCAGTGGTGAATTGCTTTATGGCCCTCTTATGATTCGGCATAAATTGCTGGTTTGCTGGATTAACCTCCGCTTTTTCCCTACCCTGATCGCCGCGCGTTACTATTTTGGACCGTGGTGGTAAAACTCAGGTTAAGCCAGGTCGTTTTGCATCCTAGTGGCGATCGCCTGTTCTGCGTCAGTGCGGAATTCCTCGACATTCACTTGCTTTAGTAGGGATTGCCGACATAAGATCAATTGAGTGCAACAAAGGTCTGACAACCTGATTCTGCCGTGAAAATTTGATGCTCTCCTGCATGTGAATAGGCATTTCTAGGGTGGGTTTTAGTTAGAACAGAGTAAGTACATCCCGATTCACACATAAATATCTAGAGTTTCCCTTGCCTAGCAAGGAGGCTTTTTTAAATGCTCCCAAATGCTTGGTGATAGTTACCCGCGTGGTACCCACTATGGTGGCAATTTGTTGATGGGTTAGGCGAATATCTATACGGATTCCTTGTGGGCTTTCCTTCCCAAACTCTCGAGCGAGGAAAGCTAAAAACCTCAACAAGCGTTCCTCAATCTGATTTTTGTTCAGAAGTGTCAATAAAATCTCCGTTTGCTGCAGGCGACGAGTCAACAACTGATTAATTTCCATCGCTAGAGTAGGAGATTTCTGAATATCTCGCCAACTCAAGCGCAACAGGTCTACCTCTGTCAGGGCTTGGACATCATAGGAATCAAGGTCGGTGAAGGCCCTACTAAAGGGCATCATCGGCCCAAGCATCCCTAAAATCGATTCATCCCCTGAGTAATGCAAAGTCTGGATCTGGACAACCCCACGATAGACAATCCAGACATCATCCTCATAGAGGTGAATCTTCTGTTTTGC
>Ga0208716_1000671_pt1 | contig 13845 bp, 13 predicted proteins | sample NGESurdeep092012_8_FD_184482 | JGI IMG/M metagenome (GOLD analysis project Ga0208716, IMG submission 184482) | Arctic peat soil microbial communities from Barrow, Alaska - NGEE Surface sample 415-3 deep-092012 (SPAdes) | ecosystem: Environmental > Terrestrial > Soil > Wetlands > Peat ...
CTTGTTCACGGCTTCACCCTCGGCTTTGGCCTGGGTAAGGGCTTGCATTTCTTCGTTGGTGGGACGATGGAAGATCCTGACAGTAGGAAGATCGGTCTTTTTCACGGATTCACGCTCTGCCTTGGCCTGGGTAAGGGCTTGCATTTCTTCGTTGGTGGGACGATGAAAGATCCTGACAGTAGGAAGATCGGTCTTTTTCACGGATTCACGCTCTGCCTTGGCCTGGGTAAGGGCTTGCATCTCTTCGTTGGTGGGGCGATGGAAGACCTTGGGTAAAGTAGTTTTTTGCTGCCTCAGCGCTTCCAACTCTGCTTTGGCACTCTCCAGTTCGGCTTTGAGCTGGCTCGTCTGGTCTAGATAAGCCTGGAGCTGTTGGATGTGGGCTTTCTGATGATCTACTTCTGACTGCAAATCAGCTACCTGCTGTTGGAGCAGAAGCTCTTTTTGTATCTGATTTTCTTGCGCCTGCTCTTCGGTCTGGGGCTGACCGATTTCGGTGGGAGAAGCTTGAAGCTGCTCTATCTGGGCTTTCTGACTATCGATTTCTGCTTGCAATTCGGTCACCTTTTTTTCTAGATCAGCTTTTGTTAGAGTTGTGCGTCTGGGGGTCGTGGGCGTGGCCATAGGTGATTTCTCCTCTGCTTCCATAGACGGTGGTGTAAGGTCTGGGTCATCGGGGATAGGAAGGCTGACTTCTGGAGATTTTTCAGCCTCTTGCCTGAGTAGGTCTGCTAAACGTTTTTTAGCCATTAGTTCCCCCAATCACGTTGTAATTCATCGGCTACCCGACGATAATCTGCCTCAGCTTCTTGGGCATTTTTTCCTCGCCAGTTTGTAATCGATACGCCTTCCAGTGCTGCTCGTTCATGGGCTTTGTAGGCGCGGACAAAAGCATTACAGGTTGGAATACCCACATCCATTAGGGTCCTTTGGGCTTCCAGGGCCTCTTTCAGGCTACGGGTATCCACTCGGGTCAGCAGTACGCGATGAGCAACCCCTATCGGTCTGACGGCCTCGCGGACTGTCTCAATCAGCACCGCTAGATCCATAGGGGCAGGTGGAGTAGGCAAAACTAAATAATCAGCAGAAGATACTATCGCAGCCAATGCTTCGGAACGCAAGGAAGGAGGGGTGTCCACCATCACTAGGTCATAGCCCTTTGTATTACGTAAATCAGTGAGGCGTTCTGGATCGGTTTCCCTGATCAGATCAAAACCGATGCCATTTTCGCTCCGCTCCGCCCACCAAGCGGCTGAGGCTTGAGGGTCTGCATCCACTAATAATACTTTTATCTTGTGTGCAAGAGTCGCAGCTAGGTTTACAGATGTCGTTGTTTTTCCAACCCCACCTTTGCCATTAACGATAGCTACTATTCTCGGCACTAAGAACCCCTTCAATAATTTATTCTAATACCCGTTTGACTATAACGCTTTATCTGAGACGATTGCCGGGATGTATTGATTATTAAACTGGATTTTCTGCACCTGCTGATGCGATGGAAGGTCGGTAAATGACTGCGGCCAGATCAAAAGGGAGGTTTTCGTTGTGCCTCTAGCAAGAATGAACAAAAGTGCCCTCTAATGTAACAAGCGAAACTAGTTATCCGAGAGGTAGCCATAGATAATGCATCTGAAAAGAATCCAGGAGGACCTCACGGCAAAGGGACTGGTTCCCATACAGACCTGGACAGATCCGAATGGTTGGTTTGGTCTTTTGCTCTGTCAAGTCAGCTAAGTTCTGCAACACCTCAAGTACAAACGTACGTCAAATCCTCATTACCAATTACGAATAATCGACAAATAGGCACTTAAATTTAAAAATAAAATCTTTCAAAGCCTTGCCAGCAGAGGATGTAAAGACAGAATAAAGACAAAAATCCTTCAAGTACAAGCGCACGTCAAACGCTCTTTATTAAGACCTCAAGCAGTCTTCAGTCTTCCTTCAGAAAGGACACTGTTATTGCGAGCATACTAAATTCAGAGGCGAAAGATACTGAATCGCCACCACATCATGTCCACCAGGATCCGTCATGCTTATCCAAACTCAGCCAGTTCCCGATTTTACTTCTGGCATGTCCTTGTCACTTACTCCACAAACTTTCTTCGAAGCTTATTGCTGGGTAGTCTTTAGCCGTGCGATTGGGGAAAGCACCCTAGTCGAAGCTTGGCCAGACTTGGTTCAAGCTTATGGTGGTTTTGACCCACACACGGTTGACCAGAACACCGCGCCTCAAGCACACGAATGGATACCCTCTGAAGCTGCCTTAGGTCCTAGTCAGTGTGCCTTGATGATTCAACTTTTTGGCTGGGACCAATTTAAGCAGCAATTTATCAGTACCATCGACCCTCAGATGTCCTTGGCGACGCTACGGGGTTTGGACTGGATGAGTGTCCAGCAATTGGGTCGTCTTTTAGATATGGACTGGGCTGATTGAGTGGTCTTACCAGAGGAAGCAGGAATGGGGTAGAGTTGCAGACCTGTTGAGGGTTCCTGGTTTCCTGGAGTGGTCTGCAGAAAAGGGTTTACCGTCATCCATTTACAGATCTGGAACACCGCCCTCTCTTAATATATCTGAACGAAGTGCCTGATACGAAATAGGGCGTACTATTATGGGCCTGCAACTAACTTCGGCATTCTATGGTTATTGAATCTGTTGCAGATGAAGGACGTACCTTTGAGCCCCATGCTGCATTCGTTCAACAGGCTCGTATCAGCTCTAAAGAGGAATATGACGCCCTCTATAAACGTTCGATGGACGACCCTGAAGGATTTTGGGGAGAACTCGCTGCCCAAGAACTCCATTGGTTTAAGCCTTGGGATAAGGTCCTGCAATGGGATGAGCCCAGCGTCCAATGGTTTGCAGGAGGCCAGCTCAATATTTCTTACAACTGCCTGGACCGCCATTTAACAGGTCCGCGTCGCCATAAAGCAGCGTTGGTTTGGGAGGGAGAGCCTGGAGATTCGGTGACCCTCACCTATGCCCAACTGCACCATCAGGTATGTCTATTTGCCAACACGTTAAAAAAACTTGGGGTAGAAAAAGGAGACCGGGTAGCAATTTATTTGCCCATGATCCCGGAAGCGGCGGTGGCGATGTTGGCCTGTGCCCGCATCGGGGCGGTACATTCTATCGTATTCGGTGGCTTTAGCGCAGAATCGCTCAAGGGTAGACTTTTGGATGCTGGTGTCAAAGTCGTGATTACGGCGGATGGAGGGTGGCGTCGGGGCAGTATCGTTCCCCTCAAGGCCAATGTAGATAAGGCCGTTCAGGGTACGGCGGTGGAATCGGTGCTGGTGGTGCGGCGTACGGCCCAAAAAATTGATTGGCACGAAGAAAGAGACTACTGGTGGCATGAACTGCAGCAAACCGTTTCTGCGATCTGCCCTGCCGAACCGATGGACAGTGAGGATATGCTTTTTATCCTCTATACTTCCGGCACTACCGGAAAGCCGAAAGGAGTTGTCCACACCACAGGCGGTTATAACCTCTATACCCATATCACGAGTCAGTGGCTTTTTGACCTCAAGGACACGGACCTATACTGGTGTACGGCGGATGTGGGATGGATCACAGGCCATAGCTATACGGTGTATGGGCCTCTTTCGAATGGAGCAACATCCTTCATGTATGAAGGGGCTCCCAATTTTCCGGATAATGGCCGTTTTTGGCAACTGATTGAAAAATATGGCATTAATATTCTCTATACAGCTCCGACAGCGATTCGGGCCTTTATGAAATGGGGAGAGGATTGGCCCGGTCGCTATGATCTTTCTTCGCTCAGGCTCTTGGGCACGGTGGGCGAACCGATTAACCCGGAAGCTTGGATGTGGTATTCCGAAGTGATTGGGGCCGGTAAGGGACCAACACCTGCCCCGATTGTGGACACTTGGTGGATGACTGAAACGGGCGGCCACATGTTGGCGACCTTCCCCGGTGCTCATACGATGCGTCCAGGCTGCGCAGGCTTGCCTTTTCCTGGGGTGGAAGCGGATGTGGTGGACCGAGAAGGGAATCCGGTGCCGGTGGGAGAGGGCGGTTATCTGGTGATTAAGCGTCCTTGGCCTTCGATGATCCGCACGGTATATGGCAACCCAGAGCGCTATCGCCAGAACTATTGGGAACAAGTCCCTGGTGTATTTTTCAGTGGCGATGGAGCGGTGAAAGGCGAAAACGGATATTTCAAAGTGTTGGGCCGCGTCGATGATGTACTCAATGTCTCCGGTCATCGCTTGGGCACGATGGAAATCGAATCAGCCTTGGTATCACATCCGATGGTGGCGGAAGCCGCTGTCGTCGGAAAACCGGATGATATTAAAGGAGAGGCGATTTGTGCCTATGTCACCCTCAACGAGGCGGATCAGGATCAATCTCAAGAGGAACTGATTCAGGTACTCAAAAAACACGTAGTCGCTCAAATTGGAGCGATTGCCCGTCCCGATGAAATTCATTTCACGGAGCAATTACCAAAAACCCGTTCTGGCAAAATCATGCGTCGATTGTTGCGCTCGATTGCTTCGGGAGAGGAAATTGCCGGGGATATGTCTACGCTAGAAGACCGTTCTGTTCTGGATAAGTTGCGGGGAAGCTAGGAAGATAAGACTTACACGCTATCCCATAGAGGAGCCAGGCTAAGTACAAATCCGGGGAGAACATCTTCTCCCGATAGGCTTATGGGAGATTCAAAGATTTCCACATCCTGGCCTGAGCGATATATCTCCACTCGTTGATTCTTAGGGTCTATCAGCCATCCCAATCGCACCCCATTGTCGATGTATTCCTGCATCTTGCTCTGTAGGGTTTTCAGAGCATCTGTTTTAGACCGTAGCTCTACTACAAAGTCTGGGGCCAAGGGGATAAAGCTATCCTTTTGTTCTTCTGTCAGGGCATTCCAGCGCTCTAGTTGCACCCAGGATGCGTCAGGTGAACGGTCAGCTCCATTAGGAAGTTTGAACCCTGTGGAGGAATCAAAGCCCACACCTAAATCGTTGGTGTCAGCCCAGTTAGCTAATTGCTGAGACAATTTAAGGTTCCGATATCCCGATCGGCCTGTTACTGGGGCCATGATTATGAGTTCTCCGTCAGCAGACCGCTCAAACCGCAGATCACGGTTAGCCTGACAAAGTTTGAAGAACTGCTCATCAGTGAGATCAATAGGTTGTACATCTAAAGTGATGGTGTCCATAGCTGCCATCATACAAAGAATTTTTGTCGCAAAGTTGCGACTGTTAGCGGGGAAATGTGAACATCTGCGATGAAGGGTAGACTATTCACGCGGCGTGAACGCCAACAGATTGTTTGGCTCGCACTATTAACTGAGGATTGTACGGCAGATGAAAGTCGGTGGTATTTAGATTTTGGTGTGGGAAGGCTGGCATGAGATCCCCCCTAGCCCCCCTTAAAAAGGGGGGGACAATTGTGTGAGCTTGAGGGCATAAATTTAGAAAATATAAGTTGCATCTATAGCGGATTTCACTTGGGTAAAGTACATCGCGAAGATCACCCTAAATCCTCCTTATTAAGGGGGGAAGGGGGGATCTCAACCTTTTGCTATACAAGGCAGAACTTGTAAAACAACCTCTAAGTTGCATCTATATTCCTCTAAAATAAATTACTCTTGATTCAAAAACCTGGGATAGATGTAGGAGCGATCGCTCAACAACAACTCCTGCGATCGCGCTCGCGCTAGCTAAATGGCGAGGGAGCGTTGGTAGATGACTTCTTGAAATCTGGGTCACGTTTTGTTGTGCACTTCCATGGCAATTTAGTCCTTATTGTTCTATACAATTGTGGTTTGAACTTCGATCTCTACTAGACTCCTCTAATCTTCTAATTTCTTAATTCTATTTTTCTCCGATTCTTCTAATTCTGCCAATCCTCGAATCTTGAAAATTCTGATCCTAAATTCTGGCGGAGTCTGGTAAATTTAGCTGTCCCATGCATTTCTCTCTGCCTGTAGATCTTGATTGATTTCTTCTACACTTCTGCCAACAGCGCGTTGTTTGTGGATTTCTTCAAGCAGTTGCAAAATAGATTGCTTTTCTAGGGCTGGTTTTTGTTCTGGTAGCAGGACGATCACTTCAACGGTTTGGCCCACAGAACTTGAGAGCATATCGGCAGGCAAGTTGAGTTCAATCTTGTTGCCTGGTAGAATTTTAGTCTCAATTCGTAGCGCTGATTACATTAGATCCTCTCCTGTTTGAAATTGCCCTATATTGGTCAATTATGGTGTGTGTTTTGCTGGGGTGCGCTCGCCTCTAAACACCAGCCAGATCAGGGCGCGGGCGAGCCAGGGTAGAAGGCGGGCGAGCAGCGTATAGCGCCGGGCCCAATCGTAGAACTCGTCCAGCCAGGAGCCGACCAAGAAGACCAGGTGGCCGAAGAGATAGCTCGCGAAGAGGAAGGCGGCCCAGGCTTGCGCAACGGCGAGCATGGCATAGCAATCCCCCAGCAGGACCGATCCCGCCTCGCCCATCAAGTAGATAGGTTAGCAGCGTACCCAGCAGCAGGATGGAGAAGAAATCAATCAGGCCGATGAAGAATTTCTGGGGGGCGAAGTTCATCGGGATCCACGCGATGGCCTGACCAGCGCAGCTCAGGCAAGTCTGGTGGAAGCGAGGTCGTGGAGCAGCGCCTGCTTGCCAGACCACACCATAGCGACCATACTGATCTTATCAACCCTAGGGATCCCCATGCCATGATCAGCGAAACCAGTGCCGTCGCCTTCCGCCAGAACCTCGGCGACATGCTAAACCAGGTGCAGTACCGCCACGACAGCATCCTGATCAAGAGGGACGGCAAACCCGTGGCTGCCCTGGTGGATGCCCGCCTGTTTGAGCGCATCCGCCGCCTGCAGGCCCGCTTTGACGGCCTGTGTGAGCGCATCGAGGGCGGCTATGCCGCTGTGCCTGAGGCCGAGGGACTGGCCGAGATCGACGCGGCGGTGGCGGCAACCCGCGCCGGGCGCTGACCATGCCCAGTCTGGGTGTGGTGCTCGACACCAATGTTTTGCTCTCGGGAATCGCCTACCCCGGTAGTGTCCCCGGCAAACTCATCGCCGCGTGGCGTTATGGCGCGCTGGAGGTGGTGCTCTCCGGCTACATCCTGGGCGAACTGAGACGCGTGCTGCCCAAGCTTGCGCACCGGCATGGACTCGCGGCCTACGAAATCGACGATCTGATTGATACCCTGTCGATCCTGGCGGAACTTGTGGAACCCGAGGCTGTTGTTGAGAGCGAATTGGTTGATTCCGGGGATCTACCCGTTTTGGGAACCCTGGTTGCGGCCCAGCGCATCGGACTGGCGCGGGCACTGGTTACCGGCGACAAGGCCTTGCTCGCACTGCGCGAGCGTTATCCCATCTGCACGCCGGCGGAGTTCTGGGCAGTGCACGGTGGAATGTGATCAGCCTGTGGCAGCGACCGTGAAGCAGCGTAAGAACCGGCCTCGAAGCGCTGGACGACGGCCAGGCTCGCCGGGCTCTGGGCATTCAGCCACGCCTTGCTCCACTGGAAGGTGTTGATGGCATCCTTGGCTTGCAGAAGGCCGGGGAGGAGTTGTCAGAGATTTGGGGAAGATCCTAGAGTGTAAAATGATAATGAGTAGATCTGTGAGCACCTTGGAGGATTTGCAATGAACAAACCGCAGATGCCTAAGGAGCAGGAGGCTCTCTTGGATGAAGCTGTGAAATATGCTCAACTAGCTGAATAAAAAGCGAGAGAATTTTGGGAATTGGGGGATGCTTTTGCCGAAAAGTGGGAGAAACGCTTGCGCGATGCTGAAGTGGCTGGAGTGCCGAAATCAGGTGATTGAAGCCTGACGAGAATGTTCTGCCAGCGTTTGGGCTGACCACTCAACCCACTGGGGGTCTTCGGTCAGAATATCTAGGATCACGTTGCTGTCAATCAGAATAATGGCAATTTACTCCTTATTGTTCTCTACAATTGTGTTTTGAACTGCGATCGCTACTAGACTTCTTTAATCTTCTAATTTTCTCATCCTGTCCATCCTCTAATCCTGCAAATCCTGATTTTGAATTTTCATACAGAGTCCTCCAGATTATCTCCAGGAAAAACAACATCTTCGTACAGCAAAGAAATAGGACAGTGGAAATCAACACTGGTTAAGTGAACTTCCATGTCTATCTCGTTGGCAGCAGTCTCTTCAAGAGAATAAGCAGTAAGTTCCCATTTCCCTTTCTCATTGAGTTGGTAACAATCTACACTCATTGTTACAGCATGGATGCAGCTATGTTTGTGGATATAAGAACTTTGGCCTGAAACCTAAAAATCTGCCTATAAATCGAAAGATTGTTCAATGATTATGAGTTTGATTAAAGATCTCCGTAATATCAAATTCAGTTAATTATCTGATGTAAAACCAAGGTTATACAATGGAATAATAGTTGCGGCCGCAAAAAACAAAAAAATCAATTCTCCTTATATCAAATGGCCAACTTTGGTCCCACCTCCGTCCATACTCGTTAAGAGGATTTCTCCAGCGCCCCGTTCTTCAGGAGTGCGGGCTATACTCATCACTTTCTAAGGATTGCCTAAGGGCTACTTCAGGTTGAAGGTCAATACTTCAGATAGGTTACCCATCAAATCCACTCAATTTTGGATGCTTTTTAGCCAGGGGAGAAAGAAATTATGACAACTCCAACCCAGGAAGAGCGCAGACTAGAAGAAGCTCGCACCCATAAGACTCATTGGCGGAGGTGGGGATCCTACTTGAGTGAACGGCAATGGGGGACAGTTCGTGAGGACTACAGCCCTTATGGCAGCGCCTGGGATTATTTCAGTCATGACCAAGCCCGTTCTCGTGCCTATCGTTGGGGCGAAGATGGCATCGCTGGCATTTCCGATAACCATCAACAGCTCTGCTTTGCCCTGGCCCTCTGGAATGGGGAAGACCCGATTCTCAAAGAGCGACTCTTCGGGCTAACGGGTAGCGAAGGCAATCATGGGGAAGATGTCAAAGAATATTACTTTTACCTAGACAATACCCCGACCCATTCCTATATGAAAATGCTCTATAAATATCCACATCGAGCCTTTCCTTATGCCCAGCTCGTTGAAGAGAATAAAAACAGAAATCGTCAGGCACCAGAATTTGAACTATTAGACACAGGGATTTTTGACGAGAATCGCTACTTTGACGTATTCGTTGAATATGCCAAGCATTCCGCTGAAGATGTTCTGATTCAAATCAAAGTGGTGAACCGAGGACCAGAAGTCAAGACTTTGCACCTCCTACCTACTCTTTGGTTTCGCAATACCTGGTCCTGGAATGGGGATAAAAACAAACCATCGATGCAAGCCATCCAATCCAGTAATGCCAGGAATATTATTGAAGCCTTTCACCCTACGTTAGGAAAAAGGTGGTTGTATTGTCAGGATGAAACGGAATATCTATTCACCGAAAATGAAACTAATAATGAAAGAGTATTTGGTTATTCTAATACTTCGTCCTATGTAAAAGATGGCATTAACGATTACATCATAGAAAACAAAAAAGAAGCTGTTAATCCAGACCGGATAGGTACGAAAGCGACCGCTCACTACACACTCACGATTGGACCAGGAGAAACTCAGACGATTCGGTTGCGTCTGAGTAATGTCCCGGAACTCAAAGAACCCTTCGGCAGCGAGTTTGAAACAACTTTCGACCTTCGACAGCAAGAAGCCGATGGATTTTACCAACGGATTACGCCCTTCCCGCTGAGCGAGGATATGCGGAATGTGCAGCGGCAAGCCTTTGCTGGCATGCTCTGGAGTAAGCAGTTTTACCACTATGTCGTCGAAGATTGGCTGGAGGGAGATCCTGCGGCACCCACGCCCCCACCAGAACGCAAAAAGGGTAGAAACCGTGAATGGTTCCATCTCTATAACGAAGATATTCTCTCGATGCCTGACAAGTGGGAATATCCCTGGTTTGCGGCCTGGGATCTAGCCTTCCACAGCATCACCCTGGCTATGGTTGACCCCGATTTTGCCAAATATCAACTGGATGTCCTGACACGGGAATGGTACATGCATCCGAATGGACAGATACCCGCCTATGAGTGGGCTTTTGGCGATGTGAATCCGCCCGTTCATGCCTGGGCTACCTGGCGTGTTTATAAGATTGAGCAAAAGATGCATGGACAGGGAGACCGTCAGTTTCTAGAACGCGTATTTCAGAAGCTGATGCTCAACTTTACCTGGTGGGTGAATCGCAAGGATGCTGAGGGCAATAATGTCTTCCAGGGAGGTTTTCTGGGCTTAGACAATATTGGCGTGTTCGACCGCAGTGCGGCATTGCCTACGGGTGGACACATCGACCAGTCAGATGGCACCAGTTGGATGGGTATGTATTGCTTGAATATGTTGGCGATTGCCCTGGAACTGGCCAAAACCAACCCTGTCTATGAAGACATTGCCACCAAATTCTTTGAACATTTCCTCTATATCGCCGATGCCATGAACCACATTGGTGAAAGCGAAGCCAATTTATGGAACGAGGAAGAAGGGTTCTACTATGATGTACTGCATTTGCCGGAGCGACAGATTGAACTGAAAGTAAGGTCGATGGTCGGGCTGATTCCCCTGTTCGCCGTCGAAACCATTGAACCGGAAACCTTACGCCAACTGCCAGGGTTTAAGAAACGCACGGAATGGTTTATTCAGAATCGTCCTGACCTGACCCAGAATATTGCGTGTATGAGAACAGAGGGGATGGGGGAACGAAGATTGCTGGCGATTGTTTACCGAGACAAGCTGCGGCGCATTCTCCAAAAAATGCTGGATCAATCCGAGTTTTTGGGCCCCTACGGTATCCGGGCAATCTCTAGATTCCATGCCGAACATCCCTACGTCTTTAATGTGGACGGCGCTCAATTCCGGGTGGATTACGAGCCCGCTGAATCCACCAGTGGTTTGTTTGGGGGTAACTCTAACTGGCGTGGTCCTGTCTGGTTTCCCGTCAATTTTCTACTCATCGAGTCCCTGCAAAAGTTTCACTATTACTTGGGCGATGATTTCAAAGTTGAATGTCCTACGGGTTCAGGAAAAATGATGAATCTATGGGAAGTAGCTTCCGAATTATCGCAAAGGCTTACCCGAATTTTCTTGCACAATCCATCAGGTCAACGCCCTGTGTATGGAAGCAGTGAAAAGTTCCAAACGGACCCCCATTGGCGAGATCTTGTCCTCTTCTATGAGTACTTCCACGGGGATAATGGTACAGGCATTGGAGCCAGTCATCAAACCGGATGGACCGGATTGGTGGCCAAATTGATTCAGCAATTCGGTGAGTATGAGGGCCAACATAAAGCGCCAACACTCGTAGAGCTTTCTGCGGTTAGGTAACTCATGCTGGTTGAGCGGCCTGCCCTGGGATGGCTGAGCGGAGCCGAAGCCAGCCGAAACCAGCCCCCACATCGTGCCCGCTCAAAAACAATAGAGACAAAGGAGACCCCCAAGTGAGAACATTCCAACAAGAGAATTCCCGCCTGCGCTGGATTACGTTGAGCTCATCCGAAGTATCTGTGGATGAAGGGGATGATGTGATCCGTGGTCTAAAGCAGATGCCTAAGACTTTGCCCTGTCGCTATTTCTATGATGACCGAGGCTCGGAGTTATTTGAGCAGATTTGTGACCTGCCGGAGTACTACCCGACGCGGACTGAGCAAGCAATTTTGGAAACCTACGCCTTAGAAATTGCTCACCTAACAGGGGCCTGTGAATTGGTGGAGTTAGGGAGTGGCAGTTCGCGTAAAACGCGCTTGCTCCTGGAAGCCTATAGCCAGCTCAATCCTCGCCTCCAATATTGCCCGATTGATGTCAGCGCGGGCATTCTTAAAACCACGGCGCTAGATTTGCTCCGTCAATATCCCAAATTGAGTCTCTGTGGCTTGGCAGGAACCTATGAGCAGGCCTTAGCCCAGCTTCCCCGCTTTGGCTTAGCGCGTCGCCTACTCATTTTTCTGGGAAGTACGTTGGGCAATCTGGATGAGCAGGCTTGTGACAACTTTCTCACACACATTCAACAAGCACTACAGCCGGGTGAATTCTTTCTTTTGGGCGTAGATCTGCAAAAGCCCGCAGAGATTCTTGAAGCGGCCTACAACGATGCCCAAGGGGTAACGGCAGCTTTTAACCTCAATATGCTAAGTCATCTCAATCACCGATTCCAAGGTAACTTTGACCTTGACCAGTTTGCTCATGCGGCTATCTATAACCAGATCGAACATCAGATTGAAATGCATGTGCGCAGTCTTAAAAACCAAACTATAGAGCTACAAAGTCTGGATTGTACGGTTGCGCTCCAGGCCCAGGAAACGATTCGGACGGAGATTTCTCGTAAGTTTCATCTGCCTACATTAATTTCTGTTTTGGAGAACCATGCTCTTCAATCCTTGCAGGTTTGGACAGACCCTCAATCCTGGTTCGCCTTAATGCTTTGTCAACGCCAATGTATGGATAGTGAATGTCCATGAGCCATGTGACCCAACCAGGACAACGTTCCGTCCTCAAGGCCACCAGAATCTCAGCTTACTTGAGTGAACTGTTAGGGATGGTCCTGATTACCTTGAATGCCCTTACCTGGGCCTGTTGGAATTTTGGGGCAGGCTCTCCGATTGTGCAGTTGGTACCGGATCGCAGCCTGCGTATTGTTTTTCAGGCTCTGTGTATTGCGGTTGGAGCCGCGATCGTGGTCTACTCGCCACTGGGCAAACGATCAGGAGGAATTCTTAATCCTGCGACGACCTTTGGCTTTTGGCTCTTGAACAAAATCTCAACGCCCGATGCGTTGATTTATATCCTGATGCAGTTCCTGGGAGCTTTCATCGGCACGGCGCTGGTGTGGCTAAGTTTTCCTGATCTGGCGCGCAGCATTCGTGGAGGGGCAACGGCCCTGGGTATGGGCATTAGTCCGGCCCTGGGTTTTGGGCTAGAGCTGGGCATGACCTTTCTGTTGATGTTGATCATTCTAGTCACAGTCAATTCAGCCTGGATGCGCTGGACTGGCTTGATTGCTTCGACCGTTTTTGCTGTGCTGTTCGCTAATGCCGCCAAGTTTACAGGGACCAGTCTGAATCCGGCGCGCTCCCTCGCCTCCGCGGTCCTCGCTATGTTCTGGCAAAACCAATGGATCTATTGGATGGCCCCACCCTTAGGAGCAGCCCTGGCCGTTCTTCTCTATCGCCAGGGAATCATTGGTACGGCCAAATCCTACTGTTGCAAGCTCTATCACTCCTCTGATATTCCCTGCCACCATGCCCGTTGCGGATACCGTGACCCTGCCTATATAGATGACTTTTCCAAAACCAGAAGCCCCTAGAGGGAAGACCTGTTCAAATTATGGACGGCTTATCTGGCATTGGCTGTAGAAGCCAAGGCGGGATTCATGATCGGGCTGGCAGCTCTTGAAGCAACCTATAGTACCAATCTGATAAATGTTTGCGACAAGAAAGCCCGAGATTGTACTAGGACTCAATAAGCTTTCACGAAAGATGCTCTCATGAAACTATCCGCAGCTAATGATGCGTAAGCTGAATAAAATTTATAACCTAAAAAGGATTTAAAAATAAAGAAATTGAAAAATTAAATTAAAGATGCTAGAAGAAAGTAGAGCAATACAGGCCTGGCGAAAGTAACGCTCTTAATAACTTTTCAGGAATGTATGATTAACCATTACTTGAGAAATAGATATATGCGAGCTATCCTCAACAAGGGACTAAGAGAATTTATAATCCTAGCTTCGGCAACACTTTTAATATTCATAATAACCCCATTTGCCTATGCCCAAGAAAGTGCAATCAAGCCTAATGAATTAGATGGAGCCCCTGTGGTTCTGGCAGGAGA
>Ga0208716_1000673_pt1 | contig 13828 bp, 10 predicted proteins | sample NGESurdeep092012_8_FD_184482 | JGI IMG/M metagenome (GOLD analysis project Ga0208716, IMG submission 184482) | Arctic peat soil microbial communities from Barrow, Alaska - NGEE Surface sample 415-3 deep-092012 (SPAdes) | ecosystem: Environmental > Terrestrial > Soil > Wetlands > Peat ...
TATTGTGCCAGATGGAAATTGAGTGGCGAAGACACTATTCTTCACGATAACATGCGGCGAACCAGCCCCAGCTTTCGCCAGCACCGACCAAAGGAATACACAGAAAGGGGACATTCTTAACGAGGTAAGCATGGGGACATTTTTAACGAGGCTCGACAAAATGAAATCGGCGCCGAGACGCCGGCTGTTTCGAGGTGTATACTGGGGCCAACTCAGCAAACCCGACTGGCAGGCCATGGTAGTCAACGGCAAGGTGGGTTTAGCCCGGCGACGCCACAGCGGTAGGTATGCGCCAGGACTGGGTCACGTATCGTAAGGCGCCAGGCGGAAGGATTGCACGCTACCATGGAGGGTTCATGAAAAGGCTGCGGATCGGGATTATCGACATCGTTTCCAAGGGTCCTACCCGGGCTTTATACGCACGCATAATGAACGCCAGCCTCGCCAGTATCATGCCCCAGGTCATTGGGGTCTGGTGCCAAGAGGAGGGACATGAGGTTACCTTCGTTTGTTACACCGGCTTTGAAGATCTGCTGACGGAGTTGCCTGACAACGTCGACGTGGTCTTCATCGGCGCGTTCACCGAGGCCGCGCACACGGCGTACGCCCTGAGTAATCTCTTCCGTGGCAGAGGGGCGATCACCGTCATCGGGGGACCGCACGCCCGCTGTTACCCGGAAGACGCCGCGCGTTACTTCGACTATGTGCTGGGCTTCACGGATAAGGGTACGCTCCGTGACGTCTTGCGGGACTGCTCGCAACACCGGCCCGCGGGCGTCCACCTCGCGGCCGCCCAGCAGCCCAGAACCCTCCCCGGGGTACGCGAGCGTTGGCAGTTTATCGACTCTACGCTCAGGAAAGCGCCCCTCCTCAAGATGGTTCCCATGCTCGGCAGCATGGGATGCCCGTACACTTGCGCGTTTTGTATCGATGCCACGGTGCCCTACCAACCCATGGACTTCGAGGTACTCCGCGAGGATCTACGGTTCCTGCTGACCAGGTTCAAACGGCCCCTGGTAGCCTGGCACGATCCCAATTTTGGAGTTCGCTTCGACCAGTACCTGGACATGATCGAGGACGCCGTTCCTCCCGGCAGCATCGACTTCGTCGCCGAAAGCAGTCTGTCCCTGCTTTCCGAACCGCACCTCAAACGGCTCAAACGCAATTCGTTCAAAGGCGTCCTGCCCGGCATTGAATCCTGGTTCGCCCTGGGGGAGAAATCGAAGACCGGCGCGCTGCTCGGGATGGCCAAAGTTCGCCAGGTGTCCGAACACGTCAATCTGATCCTGCGGTACATACCCTACATCCAAACCAACTTCGTGCTGGGACTCGATACCGACGAAGGGCCCGATCCTTTTGAACTCACCAAGCGATTCCTGGACATGACCCCGGGGGCCTTTCCGGCCTATTCGCTGCTCTCCGCATTCGGCCGGGCCGCGCCGCTCAACCTGGATTACCAGCGATCCAACCGCGTGCTGCCCTTCCCATTCCACTTCCTCAACAATAACGGCGCCATGAACGTCAAGCCGGCAAACTATTCCTGGCAGACGCTCTACGACCACATCATCGACCTGACCCGGTATTCCTTCTCGACGCGCACGATCTTCCGCCGCTTCCTGGCGACGCAAGGGGTGACCGCGCGTTGGCTGAACGTGGTGCGCGCGGTTTCGACGGAGGGCTTCGGAAGGGCCAGGTACCACCGGGAGATTCGCGATCGCCTGGACACCGACCCGCAATTCCCGCCCTATTTCGAGCAGGAGAGCAGCGTGCTTCCCCAGTTCTACAAAAATATAGTGCGCCAGGATCTCGGACCGCTGATGGAGTGGCTTCCCGAGGGTGCTCTCTATCACGATCCCAACGCCTACCTGAAGTCCGAGCGCTCCAAGGATGTGGTAGCCCTCGTCTAACCGCGTCGCCACTCAGGGCTATTCGGGGCACTTAACACGAAGGAATTTACAGGGAAGACACTAAAACGTGAACTTGATCTGCGATTCCAGCCGGCGATTGTTGGCCGTTTCGTAGAATCCTTCGCCGTTCTGCCCGCCCGCAATCTGGTTCGCAAAGCCGAAATACGGCGAGGTGATGTTGCCGACAATCGGTCCCGGGTTGGTGTGATTGAGCAGGTTCCGCACCGACAGCCCGATGCTCAGGTTGAAGCGGTGCGAGGTCGAAGGGCTGCCGATCAGCCCGCCCAACCCGCGGCCGCCGACCGCCGCCAGCGCCGCGCCTTGCCCCGTGGGGGCGCCGGGAGTTTGAGCGCTGGAACCGCCGCGCTCCTTGCCGAAGCCGATCGTCTTGGCGATCCGCAGATTCACATTGAACTGTCCCGGACCGCGTCCGTAGTTGCGCGCGAGCAACCGCTCGCCCGGCGTGGGGTTCGGATCCAGCAGCCCGTACGCCGTTTGGATCAGGCCCGGCTTGGCGGGATCGGCAGCGATGCCCGGCCGCCCATTGAACAGCGTGGTGCCGTACAGGTCGCTGCCGGCCGTGATGTCGAACGGCGCGCCGGTTTGCGCCACCACGAATGGGCTGATGCGCACCGCCCACTTCAAACTGATCGAGCCGCCGACGGTGAAGCGGTGGTGCACGTCCGTGGACGCCGGAGCATACTCGCCCGCGAAGTTGTAGGGATTGGCCGGAAAGGTGCCCATCCCGTCCGTGTTGCTCCTCGCGTGGTTGTACACGTAGAAGCCGAAGAGCGAAAGCCCGGCGTTCAGCTTCGCGTTGACGTTGGCGATCACCTGGTTCTGGTTGTAAATGCCGGAGGACTCCATCAACTCCACCGGCCCGGGATGCCCCAGCGGAAACAGCCCGCTGTTCGCCACTGCCGGATTGTACGTGCCGGGCAGCGGCGCGTTGATGTCTTGCGAGCGGAAGAGGTGCAGCCCGTGCGAGTTCGTATAGGTCAATGCCATGGTGGTGTTGGCGGGCAATTGCCGCTCGATGGTGACCGCCGATTGCAGGATGTACGGCGCCCGTAGCGCCGCGCTGATCGCCTGCGTCACCTGCGTGGATTGGAAGCCCGGCAACATGGCGGGTGACGGCACGTTGGGGAAGAAGTCGGGGTTCGGGACCACGAACTGCTGCTGCACCAGCCCGTTGAAGCGCTGCGCGGCCAGCGTATTGCCGAGTCCGAGGCGGTCGTAGAAGATGCCGAAGCCGGCGCGCAGCACGGTTTTCGCGCGCTTCTGCCCGCTGCCGCCCGGCGCCCAGGCAAACGCCAGGCGGGGCGCAAAATCGCGCCAGTCGTGGATGTTGGTTTGCGTCTCGTAGCGCAGGCCCAGGTTGAGCGTCAGATTCGGCCGCACGCGCCACTCGTCGCCCACGAAGACACCCACGTCCAGTTGGCGTACCGCAAGCTCCGCTCTGCCAGCGTTCATGGTGAACTGCGTGGCGCCTCCGCCCAGCGCGCGGATCTCGGCCGGCGTATCGCCGAGCTGCTGGAAGAGCAGCGTCCGCCGGTAGCGCTCGATCGACGTGACGGGCGCCATCTGCGATTGGCCGTTCGCACCAAGGACGGGTTGATTCCGCGCATCGAGCACCGGCGCCAGTGCGCCGCCGCCGAAGGTGAAGGTCCCGTTAAAGTTCTGCGGCGAGACGCTGTCGTCCGTCTGGCCGCGGAGCCGCACGCCGAATCGCCAGGAGTGCCGGCCTTTCAACAGCGAGCTGTAGTTCTGCAGCTCGTAGCTGTTCTGCGTGTCGAACGTGCGCCCCAACGCCGTTCCGCCGCCGTTGAACGATTGCAGCACCAGCGTCGCGGGACTCAGGCTGTTGGCGAGCGCCTGCGTCGCGCTGCGGTAATACTGGAAGCGCGTCTCGTTGACCGCCGAGCCGATCAACGCCGTGTCCGCCGCCTGCACCGTCTGGTTGGTGAACTGCGAGTGGTACCCGCGCGAGATCAGGTCGAAGCCGCCGATCCCGTTGTCGCGCACGTCCGAGTGCGTAATTCCGTACCGGAACATCAGCGTATGGTTCTGGCCGAGTTGGTAGTCCACCCGCGGGCTGATGTTGGTAAACCGGCCGGGAGTGGTGACGATGCCCGCGAACGGCTTTGTCGCCAGCGTCTGCGCATCGATTGTGACGGCGTTGGTGATCGAGCCGTTATCCACCATGTTGCGCTGTGCATCCAGCGTGAAGGACGATTTTTTGGTCAGCGGCCCGCCGGCGCTGCCTTCGAATTCATTCAGCAGGAAGGGCGCTTTGGTGGGCGAGTATGGGTTGCGCGTGTTCCAAAAGTCGTCGGCGAAATTCCATTGCGCCGACCCGCGATACTTGTCGGAGCCCGGCTTGGTGAAGATTTCGATCTTGCCGTAGCCCAGCTTGTCGTACTCCGGCGAAAACGGGTTCTGGTTGATGCGAATCTCGCGGATCGATTCCTTCGGCGGAAGCTGGCCGCCGCTGAAGCCGTCCACGAAGATCGATCCGCCGTTGGGACCGGCCGAGGGCCCCGCCAGCGCCGCCAGGTCGGCTGCCAAATCGTCCGGGTCGTCCGAAAGCGCCTCCAGGTCGGCGCCGCGCAGCACCACCGCGCCGGCGCTGCCGGAGGAATCGGTGGTCAGCGCCGGCCCGGAAGTCTCCTGCACCGTCACCTTCTCCAAAATCGACGCCACCGTCAACATCAGGTTCAGCGACTGCGAGCCCGAGAGCAGCGTCACCTTGGCGGGTTGGGCCTGCGACAGTTCGGGCGCAGACGCCTGCACCGTGTAGTCGCCGGGCGTCACGCCGGCGAATGTGTAGGACCCGTTGTTGTCCGTCACCGCGCGCTTCACCGCGCCCGATTGACCGTTGAGCGTTACCTTCGCGCGCGGAATCACCGCGCCGCTCTCGTCGGTGACTTGCCCGCGAAGCGTCGCGGTCTGAGCGATAAGAACCTGCGAAAACAGGAAAGCGATGACCAGAGAATAGAGAAACTTCAATTCGGCACCAATATCAGGAGGCTACCAAAACGTGGGGCAGCCCGCCAAATGCGGCGGACTGCCCCATCGGCCCGTTGGTTACCCTCGGTTTACTTCCCAACCACGAGAATGGAAAACGAATCCGGCAGCATCGGTGCGCGGCCGCCACGGCCACCACCCTGCTTCGGCGCATCCTTGGGTGCATCCGCGGGCGGGGCCGGCGGCGGACCGTACTCGGCGGCGATCAGCAGGATGTGGTCCGTCTTGCTGTCCAACGTCAGTGTTTTGGCACGAGGCATGGTCTTCAGGTCCTGTTCCACCACGAAGCTGGTAGGGCTGTTTTCCTTGATGACACTCAGCGTGCCATCGCCGTTGGAGCTGAATGCTTCCATGGTCTTGGGGTTGAATGTGGCGCCATCGGTGCCGCTGCCGATCGGCAGGGTCGCGAGGATTTTTCCGTCGTCGGAATTGAGCACCACCATCGTGGCGGGGTTGTGGCAGGTGGCGAAGAGTACGTGATTCTTTACATCGAATGCCAACCCACCGGGCCCGCCACCCTTGCCGGCAAGATCATACACCGCGGTTACCTTGAGTGTCTTGGCGTCCACGGCGGCAATCTTGTCCTTGTCTTCCAGATCGACGTACAGGTGACCTTTCCCGTCGCTGACGGCCTGCTCCGGAGCGCCGCCCAGATCGAGCGTGCCCACCACCGATCCGTCCTTCGCGTCGATCACCGTCGCATTGGGCTGGCTGTGACTGAAAACCCAGACCCGCTGGTTGAACGGGTCGAAGAGAATGCCATCCGGGTTGCCTTGCACATCGATGGTCTTGATCGTCGCCAGGGTCTTGGTATCCCACATCACAACCGGCTTGCTGCTGGCGAAGCCGTGATTCGATTTGGGGTCAACCGCCGCTCCACGGGCGCTGGCCTTGGGGATTTCGCCAACCGGCTCCAGCGTATCGAGATTAAAGACATTGATTCGCGGAGTAGGACCGGAGCGCGGGACGTATAACCGGCGCCCGGCGTCGTCCGCATAGACATAGTCAAAGCCGCCGTCGCCGCCGACCTTGGCCGTTTTCAATACCTTATAAGGACCGGCGGTTGGAGCCTGCTGGGCCAAGCCGATGAACGCTACCATCGCGATCCCGGCTGCAAATATCAGGGAAACTTGTCGCATGTGATGCCTCCTCAAGTTGGGTCTCGCCAAATGGAACACACGCTACCCGCTACAGATTATGCCGGATGGTAGATGAACAAGCGATGAACTCTGCACGGGTTGGGTTAGGGAACAGCAAGAGGCAGCCCTTTCAGCCAGTTTTCAGATTCCTGCCTTACCATGAAGTCGATGGAAAACGAATTGCCAATCGGAAGCTGTTCCGTACGTGCCCGTCTGCTGCCCGGTGTGTTGCTCCTGCTGTGCCCGCTTCCGTTCCGCACGCAAACCAGTGCAGGCACGCTTCGCGTTCAGGTTACCGATCAATCGGGCAGCGCGGAAGCTCGCGCTTACGAGAACTCGCCACCCCGACCTTAGATCACGCCTTGATCCGGCTGTCGATCCCCTTCGCGGCGCCGACAGATCCGGAACCCTCAGCCCGCTACGCTATCCAAGTACAGGATCACGCCCCTGTATTTATGGACGTGCTTACCAATCTTTGTAGTTCATCTGAAATTTTGTCGGGTGGCAGAACGAAATCGACACAGCCTGAAGCCTGAGCACTCAGAGGCATGTCGTCTACTTCGGCGGACATGTCCTGAGCAAAGGTTGTTCCTCCCTTTGCCTTGATGTGCTTGCATCCCTCACTACCGTCGCCATCGTACCCAGAGAGGATAATGCCGATCGCACGCGCCCCCATAGCCTCTGCTAAAGAAGTCAAAAACACATTAATCTGCTCGTTCCTCCTAGTGCGCGGGGAGACGACTTTGAAGGTATAGCTCTCAATTAGAAGATCCGCGTCCGGAGGAATCACGTAGACGTGATTCCTCCGGATCGGCATCGCCGCGGAAGCCACCATTACTGTCATTTTCGTGTGATGCGACAGAATTTGAGCCAACTGACTATTGGCGGTCGGCGTAATATGAGCAACAATGACAAAGGCCATACCTGTATTGGACGGCAGGGCGTCCAGGAGCGCCTTATATGCCTTAAGCCCCCCAGCCGAGCCGCCAATGCCGACAATGAAGTTAGGATGTAATGTTCCCATGACCCACCTCAGATCTTCAGCTTTCCACCTGGCACTTTTACCTTGTTTTGACTCATTGTTCTTCTCTCCGTAATCCTTTTACCAACCTTCTCTTTCTGACTGGAGGGCCTGCGGTAGCATCGGCATCCATTGGTACTAAGTCTATTCCGTTATCGCTCAAAATCAATTTGTGGACGTCACTGGAGTGGCCCATGCCACGAGACTTAACAATGTAAAGTCCACGAATGCGTCTTTTCCCCTCATCTTCTTCTAATTCTCTAACTACTATCCAAGTGTCAATCAAAGACGAGACGCCGATTTCGCCGCTAGTGTCGTTTTGTGCGGTTGAAGAAACAAGACTTGTAAAAAATCCGGTTATGCCCTTGGATTTTAGAACATCAATCATGCGAGTGAGCATGGATTGAATTTCAAGTGGGTTCCCCTGTCCAATGAGACTTGTCAGGGGATCGATGACAACAGATTTTGGTTTGAAATCCGCAATGATCTTGTATAAATCGAGTAAATGCATCTCTAAACCAAAAAAGGAAGGTCTAGTAGACACAATCTTTAAGAGCCCTGTTTTTATCAATGGTTCAAAATGAAAACCTATAGAACTCATGTTTTGAATGAGTTGCCCTGAAGATTCTTCATAAGACAAGAAAAGGCACCGTTCTCCACGTTTACAGCATTCTATTGCGAATGCAGCCGCGAGGCTCGTCTTTCCAGTGCCCGCGGTACCTGAAGCGAGTACCGTGCTGCCTCTAGTATAACCTGAACCCTTGAACATCTTATCTAACGATGGAATTCCTGTCGAAACTCTCTTGTTTGTGCCTGGTTGATCGAGTCCCGCGGAAGTGATAGGAATTACCGAAAGTCCATCTTTATCGATTACGAAGGGATATTCGTTTGTTCCATGCTTTGAACCACGATATTTCATTACACGAATCCTACGGGTGGCAATTTGTTCCCTAACTCTGTTATCCAGGAGAATTACGCAATCGGAAATGTACTCCTCCAGGCCATGACGAGTATAAGAACCTTGTCCCGGCTCTCCGGTAATGATTGCGGTAACTTGTTTTTCCTTAAGCCATCGGAAAAGTCTTTTTATCTCTAAGCGAAGAATGCCAGCATCCGTGAGGCCGGCAAAGAGAGATTCAATAGAATCCAAAACAACACGTTTGGCGCCAATGGAATCAATAGCATGGTCTAAACGAATGAACAGGCCTTCAAGATTAAAGTCGCCTTTCTCTTGAATGTCTCTGCGGTCCAAAAGAACATATTCAATCAGAATCTGTTTTTGTGAAACAAGCCCTTGTAAATCCAGGTTGAGAGAATCCACGTCTTCATAAAGTTCATCTTCTGTCTCTTCAAATGACATGAAGATGCCTGGCTCGTTGTAGTTGATCGCGCCATTGATTAAAAAATCAATCCCCAAAAGGGTTTTTCCAGAGCCGGCACTTCCAGAAATTAGAGTGGTTCTATTTTTCGGAAGCCCGCCTTCTGTAATTTCGTCAAAGCCTTTGATGCCGGTGGGGCACTTGTGTGGTTGATGACGATTAAAGACCTTTGTTTTCTTCGGCGTTTTAGGCATACAACAATACTTACTCCCATATAGAATAGCACGAGATTGGCGTGGGTTCCGGACCCCTGATGGTCCTGGAACCCATGGACTGCATCGTCCTGTCGCGCGAGAAGTAGGGGCAGAAGCGAGCGACGCCCCTTTCATGCAGTTTTCAGATTGCCGCCGTACCAGTCAGCGGGGGCTCCCCCCAGTTGCTCTCCTACACCAATCAGGATCGCTTCGAGCTGCAAAACTTCACCAGGCTGGTCAGCGGCAAACACAATATCCGGTGGGGCGGTTTGCTCCGTGCCATCTCGCTCCACGACCGGGCGACGCAGAACTACGCCGGCACCTTTCCGGCGAACCAATACGACCTTTCCCCGGAGTATGGGCGTGCGGGCTTTGACGTGCGGCATCGCGTCCACTCGAACGGTTCGATCTCGATGCCGTGGGGGCTTCGCCTCAGTCCTTTCCCGACGGTGGCGTCGGGCCGTCCCTACAACATCACGGTGGGCCGCGATCTCAACGGAGATTCCCTGTACCTCGATCGGCCCGCATTTGGACGCTCCACCGGGTTGATGGGTGGTGGACAAGGCGGGAACCGGCGGTTCGATCTTCAACTGCGGTACGATTTTTGACGGAGGAGCAATCATGACTGGAAACCATGCCGGCAGTGCCATCGCGTGCGCCATTCTGACCATCGCGGCTTTCGCGCAAACCCAACCGGCCGGCAGCCGCAGCCAGATCTCCGGCACCGTCACCAACGCCGGCACCAGCATCCCACAGCTCTCGCTGAAAAGCGATCAGGGCGCCGACGTCGCCATCACCATCACGGACCGCACCATCATTCTACGCATTCCCCCCGGCGAAACGGATGCCCGAAAAGGCGCCAGGATCGCACTATCGGACGTCACCGCGGGCGACCGCGCGGTGATCGTCGGCCCCGCGCCCGCCGACCCCAAGACCTGGGTCGCCACCGCTGTCCTGGTAATGACCAGGAGCGACGTAGCCAGCCTCCGGCAGAAGGACCAGGAAGATTGGAAGAAGCGCGGAATCACCGGAATGGTGACCGCGGTGGATCCGGCAGCCGGGACGGTCGCCATCCGCGGCGGCCAGCACAGCTATATCGTGCGGCCTTCGGACAAGACGGCATACCTGCGCTACTCGCTCGATTCGCCGCGCTTCGCCGATGCCAGGCCCAGCACTTTCGCCGAAATCAAAACCGGCGACCAGATGCGGGTCCTGGGCAATAAGACCGAGGATGGCGCCACCATTCAGGCCGAAAAGATCGTCTTCGGGTCCTTCCGCCAGATCGCAGCCACCATCACCTCCGTCAATCCGCAGGCCGGCGAACTCTCCGTCAAGGATCTCGCCACGAAGAAGCCGCTCACCATGACGGTCGATTCCAATTCCACCATGAAGAGACTGCCGGAGCAGGCAGCGCGCACCCTGGCGCGGCGTTATGCCCCGGGGGTGCAGCCGGCCGGAGCCGGAAATGGCTCTGGCGACGTCAGCCAGATGCTGGATAACCTCCCGGCTATGCCGCTATCCGAATTGAAGCCCGGCGACGCCATTATGGTGAGCACCACCCAGGGCAGCACTCCGGGGCGCGTCACCGCCATCATGTTGTTGGCAGGCGTGGAACCCTTGCTCACCGCCTCCTCCACCGCCACGCGCGACATCCTGAGCGGGTGGAGCATCGGCGGCGCCGCGGACACGGGCCAGTAAGGAGAGCCGGAAATGCGCCCTCTCACTTGCCGAGGGAACGCGCCCGGTTCCGATCCAGCCATTCCATCGCCGGCGCCGGGCCTGCGATCTGGCCGCGCAGCACGGCCATCAGCAGGTCGGCAGTCAGCACCGCATTGAACTGCTGCGTGTACTCGATTCCCTCCTTCTGCGAAGCCAGCTTCAGGAGATAGGGAATCCGGGGGTCGCTCTTACCATCCAATTGCCGGGCTTCGCGATAAGGATGATCGCTGGTGAAGAGCACCGTCGTCGCTTCCCAGGTGCCGGCGTTCTCCATGCTGCGGCGGATCTCGCCCACAGTCCGATCCAGCAGCGCCAGGCTGTCCACGTATCCGGCGATGGGAGCGTTGCCGAGAGTAAACTCTCCGGTCTGGCGATTGTAAGCGTGCGGCGCGTGAGGGACGGGCAGATGCACCAGCGTGAAGCCGAAGTTGGTATCGTTCGCCAGGTTCTCCGCCTCGCGCAGAATCGCGTGATAGACGTTGGTCTGCTGTTCGGCGGCCAACGGGCGGCCGAAGAGAGAAAGCAAGGTGGTTTCGAACAGACTGCGCGCCTGGTGCGGCAGAATCTGCCAGAAGCTGTCCCCCATACTGTTGTATTGCATGGCCATCGGCCGCCAGGTGCAGTAGCTCAGGCCGCTAAGCACGCGGCACGCCGGATGAAACCATTCCACCAGGGCGGTGTTGATGCCCAGCCCTCCGGCGCGCTGGAAAATATTGGGCTGCGCGCTCCAGGGCACCAGGTGTCCTTCCCCGGCGTGATGGTACAACTGTAGTTCCCGCGGACCATCCCAGACGACCCAGTCCACCAACCGGCCTCCGTAATACGCCGGCATCGAAATCGGTGTTTCCGGTCCGGGCGGAAGCGCATTGCCCGCGAAGATGGCGCTCTTGCGAAGGCGGTCGAGTTCGGGCAGCGCCAGACTTCGGTCGCGATCCACAAAGCTCAGCCGGTAATCCCATTCGTCGGCAATGAGCCAGAGCACTCGCGGAAACTCGCGTGCACCCGCGATCATCGGAACCGTCGGATTGTTGGCATACTCGCTGGCGTCATAGTGCGAGGCCTTCCAGAGGGCTTGGCCGAAGGTGATCGCGCAAAACGGGCTGAGTGCAGCCAGCACCGCGATGGCCGCGGCGGCCAGCTTGCGGTGGAAGAATACGATCGCGACCAGTCCCACAATGGCAATGAACGCCCCCAGGAGCATCACGCCGCGCACGCCGAGCAGCAAAATCAATGGCGATTTCAAATACGGGAACTGGTTGGCCAGGACAGTGCGCAACGCATTTAGCGGAATGCACAGTCCGAGCACCACTGCCATCTCCGCGAACCGGAAACTTCCGCCTTTGAGTACGCGCACGGCCAGAATACTCAGTCCCCAGATCGCCACCGCGCCCAGCAAGACATTGGCGATCACTGCGAAGTACTCCACCGGCTTCGGGGGCGTGACCATCAGATAGGTGTCCCACCGCCGGTAGGTCAGCAGCTCGGACCAGACACGCAGGTAACAGAGATTCGCAAAGGAAAGTGCGGCCAGAAAGGCGCGGCGCATAACTCGGACTACGCTCGCTTTCTGAGCAGGTACAGCCGCCGCGACGTGCCTTCGACGTGCTGCATGCGCACCGTTTCAAAGTGGCGGGCGCACAGAGTCTCGAACAACTCTGGCGTCAGATCCTGGTGCAATTCCTCCCGCCCGCGCGTCAGGCGCTGGAACATGGAATCGTCCGGCGCGATGAATTCGATCACCAGCAGGTTAGTCGTCAACTCCGCCGCCAGGTCGATGATATCGGCCAGCGGCACCCGCTCGGTCACCAGCATGTGGTGGATCACCGCCAGCATCAGCACCGCGTCGAACTTCCCGCGCGCGCGATCCAGGAAACTGGCGCACTCTTGATTGCGCCACCCCGTCCCCGGACTCGGCCGCGTCAAATTCACCGCCAGGGGCAGAATCTCCAACTTCTCCTCCCGCGCCTGCCGCCACACCGTGCCCAGCACCACGGGGTCGTAATCCAGCGCCACCACTTTGGCCCCGCCGCGCGCCGCAATCGCGCTGAAGTGGCCCGTGTTCGAGCCCACGTCCAGCACGGAGCGCGACCGGAACTCGGCCAGCGCCTCCCCCACGAAGCGCTGCTTGGCCTGGAAATGATCCGTCGTGTAGTTGTTGTTGGTGGCCATGTAATCCGACCACACGGAGATCTTGCCCTCCACCGGCTTGAGGCGGTGCAGGGTGCGCCGCAGGCCGTCGAGCAGGTGATCCAGAATGAAGCGTGCCTTTTCGGAGTCGCTCAGCAGCTTCTTCCGGTAGATCGACGTATCGTCCTGCTTGTGCTTGGCGCCCAGCCAGGTGGGCATGGACACCAGGCTGAAGAAGGGCGGGCGCAAGCGCTGGGAAGGTTTGCTCCAGCGGTACACTTCCTCGGGTTCGAGCCCGTCGCGCCGCGTCGTCAGGATCTGGTCGAGGCCGAGCCCGTAGGCCTGGTTGGCCAGCAGGGGCAGCAGGAAGGTGCGGACGAACTGGGCGTAGGGCAGCCAGGTGGCGTCGCCCGGCTGGCGGCGCTCGAAGCTGAGCACGTCGATGAAGACCGGCTCGGGGCCGCGGAAGAGGACGTTGTAGGGCGTGCCGTCCTTGAGCCCGAGGCCGTCGGCCAGTAGCGCCTGCGCCAGATCCAGGGTGAGGGTGCCGGCGGCATGCAGCATCTCGGCGGTCCACTCATAGGGGAAGCTGGGGAAATCGACACGCTCGTGCTCCAGGATCGTTTGCCCGCCGCGCGCCTCGTAGAGCTCGCGAACGGAGGGGTCGGCCAGCAACTCGCGGCACTCCGCTGGGTCGAGCGCGCGGGTGGGGACGACGGCGCCCGAGGCCATCAGTTTCCGGCCGGATTGCGACGCCAGGAAGGCCTCCAGGTCGGCGGCTCCCGTCTCGTTGACGACGCGCAGAACTCTCTCCCGGTAGCGAAAGACGCTACCGGCGGGATCGCGGAATGAAGCGGTGATGGGTTGCGCCGGAAGCGGGGGCTCGCTCAAACTTTTGGACCTTTTCGCTTCTTAAACCAGGCGGTGATCCTGCGGAAGTAGAAGCTCACGCCCACCAGGCCGGCAACCGCCATCTGCCAGATCAGCGCGCCCGAGCCCGGGTCCGTGTAAGCGCGGGCTTCGCGTTCGGTAGCGAACATCGCCAGGGCGATCAGAAAAATGGCTCGGAATAGCGGGTTCAGAAACTGCTCGGCAGGTGATTTGCGCATGGATACGGCCCCGGTCGATACCGGCTCTAGATCCACTCTACCAAATGCATAAGAAAGGGGGCAGTACCCCCAGTACCAGCGCAGGTGGAAGTTTTACCTTAGAGACCACGCAAAAATAACTTCTCAGCCACCGACGTGGCGCAGACTCTCAGTCTGCGCCACATAGCCCACGCAGCCAAGGTGAAGTTATTCTTGGGTGGATCCTT
>Ga0208716_1000675_pt1 | contig 13820 bp, 15 predicted proteins | sample NGESurdeep092012_8_FD_184482 | JGI IMG/M metagenome (GOLD analysis project Ga0208716, IMG submission 184482) | Arctic peat soil microbial communities from Barrow, Alaska - NGEE Surface sample 415-3 deep-092012 (SPAdes) | ecosystem: Environmental > Terrestrial > Soil > Wetlands > Peat ...
AGCCGCCTTTTTCGGTGTCCGGTTCAAACAAAGCGTTGATGGCTAACATTTTGGCTCCTTTACTTCTTGAGGCCAAGCCTCTTCAGGATGGTCTGATAGGTCCCAGTTTTGATTTCGACCGACGGATGACGCGGAATTTCGGTGAACTTGGCGCCAAGGTGAACGATGGTGTGCTTCGTGCCTTCGGTGAAAGTGCATCCTTGCTGCCTGAGCCACCGCTTCAATTCGCTCGCCGTCACACCTACATGGTAAGCAGTTCTGCTAACGAAGTCCAGGGGATCGGCAGGCCGAAGAGCTCTGTCTTGCATGCCTGGCGGTACCGTAATACACTGTTCATGTGAAGACTCTAACCGTACGACTGCCCGAGCCGCTGGTAGCCGAGATCGAGGTGGAATCGCGCGGGCGTGGGTGTTCGAAGTCCGATATCGTGCGCGAGCGCTTGCAGCGCGTTGCTCCACCCACACGGCATCAATCCACACTGCTTGATACCATTGGCGATCTCATCGGCTCGGTCGACGGCTTGCCGGCCGACCTGAGCGCACGAAAGAAGCGATACTTGAAAGCCACGGGCTATGGCCAGAAACGTGCTAGTTGACGCGGGTTTTCTAGTGGCTTTGCTTAGCCGCTGCGACTCCCACCACCAGTGGGCGGTGACGCAAGCGCCTGACCACGCTCCACCCTGGCGCACCTGCGAAGCCGTCCTGTCCGAGGCCATCCACCTTCTCGGCGCGCGCGGGACGCCCGCAGTCAGTGGGCTACTTCGCCGCCGCGCCCTGATTGCCGCTTTCAACCTGGACAACGACGTGGAGTCGGTGCTAAAGCTCCTGCAGAAATACGCAGACGTGCCCATGAGCCTCGCCGACGCCTGCCTTGTGCGGATGGCTGAAACGCTTCCCGATCCGGTGATTCTCACAACAGATTCCGACTTCCGCATCTATCGCCGGCATAGCCGGCAGATGATTCCCTGTGTGATGCCATCTTAACTACTGCCCCGCAAACCCTGGTGTAAGCAGTATGCTAACATTGATTTGTGAACGTGATTAGTAAGCCCGGCCTACTGAGACTGGCAAAGAAGCACCCGGAAACGCTTCCCACGCTGCACCTTTGGTACAAGGTCGCGAAGAAGGCCGAATGGCATGGCTTACACCAGGTCCGCCGGGAGTATCCCTCGGCCGATCAAGTCGGCGACGTTCTCATATTCGACGTGCTGGGCAATAACTATCGGCTGATTGCGACGGTCAACTACGGACGTCAACAACTCTTCATCAAGGCGCTTTTGACGCACCCGGAATACGACAGGAAAGGGTGGATGAAATGGGTCTAACTGCAATATCTGGGATCGACGAGAAGAAATACGGCAAGCTGCTGGCGAAGACGCTTCCTAGAGTCATCGTGAACGATGAAGAACTCGATCGAATGGTCGCACTGCTTGAGGCGCTGTCCATCCCCGAGCGTCAGTTGTCCGCGGAGGAAGACGCGCTGGCTACCCTACTCGAAAGGCTGATTGCCGACTATGACGACCAATTCTCATTCCCGGATCAGCCTCCACATGAAATGGTCAAGTACCTGATGGAACAGCGCGGGCTGAAGCAGACAGACCTTGTCCCAGTGCTCGGTTCGCGCGCTCAGGTGTCCGACCTGGTGAACGGCAAGCGCGGCATCAGCAAGGCCCAGGTTAAGAAGTTGGCCCAGTACTTTGGCGTCTCGGCTGAGCTGTTCATCTAATTAATCCGCGTTCATCGGCGGCCGTTCGTTTCTTCCTTGAGCCGGTGGGTGCAGGGCCGAGGCGATCACGCCGGGGAGATCGGCGGCGTGGAAGGGCTTTTGCAGGAAGGCGAGAAAGCTGTTGGCGCCGACCACGCGGAGCGCCTCGGACTCGCCGAAGCCGCTCATCAGCACCACTTTCACGTCCCGATGTTGTTGTTTCAGAGCGGCCAGCACCGCAGTGCCGCTCAAACCCGGCATGGACATGTCGAGCAGGACCACATCGATACGGTGCGGGTCCTCACCGTAAATGCGGAGCGCCTCGTCGCCGTCCCCGGCCACGAGCACGCGGTAGCCAGCCTCCTTCAGAATCCGCGATGCGAGGCGGCGGATCATCGGTTCATCGTCCACTACGAGCACGGTTCCAACGCCAGAGGACTCGGCCGCGGCGGCGGTAACGCGGGGCACGGCCGGCCGGTCGCAAGCCGGCAGCAGGACGCGGAAGGTGGCGCCGGCGCCGGGAGCCGTATCGATCACAATGCCTCCGCCGAGCGTCTTGACCGCGCCCGCTACGGCGGCCAAGCCGAGGCCGCGTCCGAAGAACTTGGTGGTGAAGAAGGGATCGAAGATGCGGGCTTTGGTGTCGGGGTTCATGCCGCAACCGGTGTCCTGGACCTCAATCACGACGAACCGGCCGGCGCCCAGAAAGTCGCCGTTGATTCCGTTGCGTATGGTGGAGGCGGCGATCTCGCGCACCGCCGTGCGCACGGTGACAGACCCGGGAGTCTCCAGGCCGATGGCTTCGGCGGCATTGATGACCAGGTTAGTGACGATCTGTTCCACCAGGCTGGGGTCGGACTCCACCGCGGGCAGGTCCTGACCCAGCGCCAGCCGAAGTTCGACGTTCCTGGAAATCGCGGCGCGCAGCAGTCCGTTGATGTCCCTGGCGCAGCCGGAAATGTCCACCATCCGGGAGAGAACCTGCCCTTTTCCGGCGTAGGCCAGGAGGCGGCGCGTCAGGCCGGCGGCGGTTTCGCCGGCATGGACGATCGCGTCCAGGCATTCGGCGTGCGCCGCCGGCACATGGCGCCGCAGCAGCGAGGCGTTACCCAGCACGGCGGTGAGCAGGTTGTTGAAGTCGTGCGCGACCCCGCCGGCGAGCAAGGCGACGCTTTCGGCCTTCTGCGCATCATAGAGGAGCGCTTCCATGCGCTTGAACTCGGTCACATCGAGGAATCCGCCGACGGCTCCGCGAGACACGCCGTCCTCGCCGGTAAGGGGTACCACGTTGCCGAGCATATGGCGCCGGGTACCGTCCGGGAAAACCAGGTCGTAGCGGCAGTCATACACGGGTTCGCCGGTCCTGGCGGCGATGGCCACGGGGCGGTCCCGGTGGGGGATTTCCACCCCGTCTCTCTCCATGCGGGGAACATCCCCCGGTTGCGGTACTGCGTCGGACATGTTGGCGCCATTGGGCAGGCGCCGGAATTCGTACATCGTGCGGTTGCCGGTCACCTTGCGGCATTCCACGTCGTGCGCAATCACCACGGAGACCGGGACAGCGTCCATTATGGCTTCGATTTCATTGGCGCGGGCGCGCTCCCGGGCCTCGCTCTCGCGCAGCGCCTGTTCGGCTGCTTTTCGCTCCGTGATGTCGGTGACCATCACGCAGACGCATGCCATTCCGTGCAGTTCGAGGCGCTGGAACGACAGATAGACCGGGACGCGAAGTCCGCCCGGTAGCAGCAAATGCGACTCCGCATGGGCACGCCCGTGCGCGGCGCGCGCCAACGCTCGTGAAAACGACGCCTTCTCCTCCGCGGCAAAGAAGTCCAAGACGAGAGATCCGATGACGCGATCGAGCGGGGCGCCAGCCATGGCGGCGAATTGCCGGTTGGCGAAAAGTACCAGACCATGGAGCGTCAGCGTCAGCGCACCTTCCGCCATCGCCTGGATCCACAGCCGGTAAGCTTCGTCCGCTCCCTTGAGGGAGTAGACACGGTCGCCATCGCCGCTGGACACGACGATGGCGTCCACTGCGCCGGTGCGCAGAGCGTGCACGGTTTCTTCGGCCTCAGCCAGCCGGCAATGCAACTCCCGGATCTGTTCCCGGAGTTCTGCTAGCGCCGCTGGTTCGATGATGGTCTGCATACTCACGGGTTACTCCGGTGCCGGGCGGGGAATAATGTCCAAGCCGGCCAGCACGCGATTACGGTTGGCCAGGTCCCCGATCAACCGGCGCACGGGGAGCGGACCTTTCTTCACCAGCGTCGGCGCCACTACCACCTGCTCGGCGGCGAGTTGCCCGGCATGCTGATAAATGTCGATCACTTCCAGTTCATGGCGCCCCTGCAAGTGCTCCTCACAGATGAGGCGGATATTCTGAATGGCCCGCAGCGAATTGGGAGTGGTGCCGGCGACAAACAACCGGAGGACGTAGTGCTGGTCCTTGGGTGCGCGGGCAAGCGCTCTTTCAAAGGACTCTGTGGCGTCCCCAGGAGTTTTGTCTTTCACGCGCGACGACCTCCCGCAGGTTCCGGGAGCAGCGGCGCCGTCGTCTGCCCGGCCACGTCCAGGCGGAACTCCCACCCGGCGGGCGGCTTCCGGGACTGCTGCTTCATACCTTGGCTCCCTTATCGCGTTTCGCCTTCCCGCCGGCGGCGCTCGCGTCGGCCGAACGGCTGCGCACCATCAGCTCCCGGTCCTCGCCTTTTTGCCGCAACTGCGCGGCGCTCTGCCGGCTGAACTGCCGCCACTCCTGCTCTTCGGTAGCCAACTCCAACCGCAGGGCGTCTATCTGCGCCTCCAGGGCTTTGTGCTGGCGCTCGAAGGCGAGTTGTCTGCGATCCAATTCCTGCTGCATCAGCAGGTCCACCGAAGCATCGCGCGCCTCCTGGGCGCGGCGCGCCGACCCGGTCAGAACGCCGGCTTCGCCGAGGTACGCTTGCTGCAGTTGCACGCCCCGGGCGGTCAACAGGAACTCCCGCACCTGATTGGAGTGCGCGAGACCGCGGGCTTTAAGAACGTTCAGCACGCGGTTGCGCTCGCCGTTGGTCTCGATGTTTTGCAGGTGCAGCCAGCAATCGACCAGAGACGAAATGTGCGCCGCACTTTGTCCCTGGGCATCGTCGCCCTGGGTCAGGGTGGTCATCATGGCGGTGATTCGCTGCGCTTTCAGCATGTCGACCAGCCGCAACAACATAGTTTGCGTCTCCGAAAGCGAACCGCCTTGCGCGAGTGCCGTGACCGGGTCCAACACTACCAGGCGCGGGCGGAACTGGGCGAGCACACGATGCATCCTGACGAGGTGCATTTCCAGCCCGACGGCGGTGGGCCTCTCCGCATGAAAGCGCAGGAGTCCTTTGGCGATCCACGGCTCCAGGTCGATGCCGATGGAGCGCATATTCCGCGCCACCTGGCTCTCCGACTCCTGGAACGCAAAGAAGACGCAAGGTTCGCCGCGCGCGCACGCGGCGTCCAGGAAGTGGGCGGCGAGACTGGTCTTTCCGGTACCCGCACTCCCCGAAACCAGGACGGTACCGCCCCGGTAGTAGCCCTTGCCGCCAAGCATCTCATCGAGCGCCGGGACCCCGGCGGAAATCCGTTCGGTGGATGCCGTGTGCTGCAACGCCGCCGAGGTGACGGGCATGATGGAAATGCCGTCCCGATCGATCAGGAACGGGTAGTCGTTGGTGCCGTGGGTGGACCCGCGGTACTTCATCACGCGCAAGCGGCGGGTAAAAATCTCCTCCTGGACGCGGTGATCGAGGACGATCACGCAGTCGGAGATGTACTCCTCCAGACCATGCCGGGTCAGAGTGCCTACGCCCTTTTCCGCCGTCACGATGGTGGTGAGCCCGCGGTCCTTCAACCAGCGGAAAAGACGCCGCATCTCGGACCGTAGGATGGCTTCGTTGGGCAGGCCGGCGAAGAGGGATTCCAGGCTGTCGAGCACCACTCGTTTGGCGCCGATTGTGTCCACCGCATGAGCCAGACGCACGAACAGGCCTTCCAGGTCGTACTCGCCGGTCTCCTCCACCTGGCCGCGGTCGAGCAAAACGTAGTCGATGACCAGTTTCTTCTCCGCCACCAGGGCGCGGACGTCGAAGCCGATGGAGGCTACATTGCTGGCCAGTTCCTCGGGCGTTTCTTCAAAGGAGATACAGACCCCGGCCTCGCCAAACTGGGTGGCGCCGCGAACCAGGAATTCCATTCCCAGCAGGGTTTTGCCGCAACCGGCGCCGCCGCACACCAGGGTGGTTCTGCCTTTGGGCAAACCGCCGACAGTGATTTCATCCAAACCGGAAACCCCGGTAGGAGTTTTTGGCAAAGAATTCAGGACCGGTACAGCGCCGTCCTTGCGATGTGCCACGATAGGCTTTCTCATGGGTACCCTGTTTTCGTTGCGGACAATTTCCGACGGAATAATAGTACTACCTAACGCGCTCAAACTAAACCGTAAACCAGTCTAACAAGACCTTAAAATACTATTGAACTGGGTCCGAAGCTACGAAGCGGACGCACAAGGCGGAGCCTTATGCCACGCACAGCTCCGCCTTAATTTGATGGTGCGTACGGTGGTAGAAGATCTCAGAATTCTTATGGTTTTTTTGGTGGGGGGCGGAAGCGCTGGACGCGGCCGACCGGCTTGGTGCTGGCGGTTTCGGCGTAGATCTGCTGGATGCGATCTTTCTGCGCGGGATCGGCGATCAGGGTCCGGTGCTTGCCGCCGGGCGCGGGGGCGAGGCGGAAGCGGCCGTCGTCGGCCACGATGACGGTTCCGGGGCCGGAGATGCTGAAGTAATTCTCCTGTGGGCGGACGGCGTAGAGGGCGGCGGCCATGGCGACGGCGGGGGCATCGTAGGGCATGGGGCGGTAGGCGCGATAGGCCGCCACCAGGGGGTGCGCCTCCGACCAGGCGAAATCCTTGTCGATGCTGGCGCCGGGAAAGGGCACGGCGTCGCCGATGTCGCTGGTGGCGACCACGATCGCGGTAGGCCATTCGGCGAACAGACGCCTGGCGGCGGGGATGTCGCTCATGGTGAGCGCGTCGGCCGCCACCACGAGGGTACGCACTTTTTGGGCGATCGACGGCGGGGCGCCGGGGAGCGCCAGGACCCGAGCGAGGTTGGTGGCGGGACCGGTGAGCACGACGACGGCATTCTGGTCGAACTGCGCGGAGAGCGCGTTGCGGATGAGCGCCACGGGATCGGCGGTATCGTTCATCTTGACGATAGTGCGGGGATACTTTGCATTGCCGGCGACGGCCTCGAGCATCGGCGTCGTGGCGGCCATGTTGCCGGCGAGCGAGAGGCCGATCGGCATGGCGGGGGCAAAGGGCCCGGGTTCGCCGGTGTAGAAGCGGACCAGCACGTCGGCGAAGATGGCGGCGTTGAGGCTGCTCTTGGTGGTGCTGACGGAGAGCACGCGCGATTCGTTCCTGCCCTGGAAGCCGAAGAGCATGGCGAGCGCCAGGGCGTCGTCAATGGTGTTGCCGAGGTCGGCATCGAAGACGATGCCCACGGGCGGTTTTCCCGGCGATTGAAACTGCATACGCGTTCGCCGCTACCCTGCCGCCTGGAGGAACAGGGCGGCGGTCTGCTGGTTGCGGGCCTCGCCGATTCCCTGGCGATGGCATTGGGCGGCGGCGGCGTCCCACTGGCCGGCATTGACGGCGACCAGCATGTTGTGGAATTTCATCAAGCCGCCGATGCCGAGGTTGAAGGCCATATCGAAGAGCGCTTCCTGGGCGGAATCGGGATACGTGTTCCACTTGGGAAGCGCGGCGGCGAGCGATGTTTCGAAGCTGGTGACATCGGCCGCGATCAGCGCGTCGATATCGGAAGCCGCCATACGGCACTCGGTGAGGGGGGCGTAGGCTGTGGCGACGAGGCCTTTCTGGGCGGCGGCGACGCTGGCGTAGTCGGTCTGGATTTCGGCGCCGGTGGCGGGGCGGCCATCGATGGACCACCTCAGCGTGAGCGCGAGGGCGGGAGTCTCGATGGCATGACCGACGCCGATGGTGACTTTGCCGCCGGTGCAGAGGTACATGTAGGGCTCGCAGCCTTCAAAACTCCCGAGGCGGGGGATGACGAGTGAGGGATCCATAAGTGTTGACCAACTTATCACAGATGGGGCGGGGAGGGGGGCGCGTCCGGGGGCCGCCGCCTCAGCGCAGGATCGTGAAAGCGCGGCGACGGTTGGGGCCGAAACGGAAAATGGCGAAGTCGGCGTCTAGCGATGCCGCGCGCTCGATTCCCAGGCGGCGCATCACGGCGAAGCTGGTGCGGTCCACGATGGAAAAATCCTGGTCGCGCCAGGAGATGCCCATTTGCCACGCCGCTTCCAGGTCTGCCGCACCCACTGGCTCAATAGTGGCCACGCCGTTGCGAATGGCTTCCCAGAAATGCTCCGCGGCCTGCCGCCGGATCCGGTACCGGAGCAATGTCCAGGTTTCGACCAGCACATGGTCGGAGGTGACCAGGGGCTCGCCCGCCGCGAGGATAGCCTTCGCGCGAGCGTTGCTCGAATCCGAGGAGTCCGCCGCCGCGTACCAAACCGAAGTATCGACGAATAGGCTCATCACGGTGAGTTACCGGCGGCGGCGGCGCGCACCGGTGGCACCGAAGGCTTCGGCGATCATCGCGTCCTTGTCCGTTGCGATATCGCTCCGGCGTGACCCGCCGAGATCGAATACGAGGGCCGGATCCGCCTTCGCAGGCGAGTTGCCAAGATCGCGCACGACGAGCCGGCGTACGTATTCGGCAAAGGAGACGCCCAAATCTCCGGCGCGCTGGCGGGCGCGGCGTTGCACCTCGGGCTGCAGAGTGATCTGCGTTCTTGCCATCATGACATCACCATCATACCATCGGCAGGCAGGTTCGCGGCGCGGCGAAAGACTGGCGCCAATGTCGGCAAGAACCTGACTACGGGAAGCGGCACGTGAGGCCGGCGTGGTAATCTTCGAATAATCGGATCGGCAAATATGGAATCGCTTGAGCCGCCGGTTGCGGTCGCTCCCCCGCCAGCCGCCCCAGCCGGGATTTTTCCGGCGCACCTGCTGTTTCTGATCTCTCTCGTACTGGCGGTCATCCTGGGAACCGCGGTTCAGGTTTGGCTCCTCTGGCCAGGCATGATCTTGACGGAGGTGTTCCTTCTCCTGCTCCCCGCGCTGCTTTTTGCCGTGCTCACGGGCTCGCCGATGCAGGCGCTGCGGCTGAAATGGGTGGGCGCGGGCGCCTGCTGGATGGGCATGGCGATCGGTGCGGGCATACTGCCGCTGGCGCTCGGCGCGGATCTGCTGGGCGGGCGGATTCTCGGGTACAGTTGGTCGCTGCCGGAGGACTTCTGGGCCAAGGGGCCGGTAGCTACACTGTTCTATGTCCTGGCGATAGCCGTGTGCGCGCCGTTCTGCGAGGAGTTGCTGTTCCGCGGATACATTCTGGGCGCCTATGAGCGCGCCGGATGGCGGCCCCGCCAGGCGATTCTGGCGGTTGCCGCGCTGTTCACCGCCTATCACCTGTCACTATCGCGCGCGCCGGGGGTTGCGGTAGCGGCGCTCGCGCTGACTTACGTGGCGTGGCGCACGGGTTCGGTCTGGCCATCCATCGGCGTGCACGCGGGCGCCAATGGGACGGTCGCGTTGCTGGTCGCCACCGGGCATTCGCAGTGGGTGGACGAACCGAGTCCGCGAGGGCTCCTGCTGGCCAGTATCCCAGGGCTCTTGGCCACCGCGATCTGTCTGTGGCGCATTGTCACGGGGCCGCCGCGAGCGCAGGACGCGGAGTTCGCTCCGGTTTCCGCCAAGTTTCGGCAGTGGTGGCCGCTGTGGGTGGCAGGAGCGATCGTTCTGGTGGTGGCCAGCCTCGAGGTGAGGATGTACAAGTTTTCGCCGGCGCATGCGACGCATACGTCACGGGTGGAGGAGTGGGTCCTGGTGCGGCGCTCGTGACCGAAACGTGACACACGGGAGCGTACTTCGCGCCGATCCGGCAGTTACAATCGGGGATATCATGGTTCCACTACGGGAGTGGCTCAGACCGCCGAAGAGCCTGCTTCTGATTCTGGTTCTGCTGAGCCTGGTGTCGGTATCGACGGTGGGGTGGTTTGGGTTCAAACTGCTGGAACAGGACCGCATGGTGCAGGCGCAAGGGCGGCAGGACCGGCTGGAACAGGCGGCGGACCGGATGGCGGCGACCCTGCGCGGGACGCTGGCGGAAACCGGCGAGCGGCTGAGCGCGTGGCTCACCACACCGCCGCCCGCGGGCAAACCCGACGATGGGGTGCTGCTCACCGTGGAAGAGAACTCGGTGACGGCGTATCCCGCGGGGCGGTTGCTCTACTACCCGGCGCCCTCCCACGAGCCGGAAGCGCGGGCCGAGGTTTTTGCCGAAGGCGAGCTTTTGGAGTTCTTGCAGGCACAGCCGGCCAAGGCTGCCGATGCCTACCGCGTGCTTGCCGAATCGAAGAATGCCGCAACGCGGGCGGGAGCGCTGCTGCGATTGGCGCGCGTACTGGGCAAGTTGGGACGGCGCGAAGAAAGCCGCGCGGCGTACACGCGCCTGGCGGCGATTGGCGGCGTGCGAGTGGCGGGAGCGCCGGCCGAACTGGTGGCGCGTCACGCACTCGGGGATGGCTCGCTGCGCGAGGATCTGCTGCGTGGGCGCTGGCACCTGACGCGCGGGCAGTTCGAGTTCTACTTCGGACCCGGGGCGCCGGACGACCGGCAAGCGCTGGCGGAAGCCGCGGCGCAGGCTTGGAACGAGACGGGCGCACGCGGGCAGACCACGGTGTGGGCGGGCGGGCATCCGTTCTTTGTGATGTGGCGGACGGGCGGCGCGCGGCGCGCCGTGCTGGTGGAGACGCCGAAGCTTCCCGCCGGGGAACAGGAGGCCTGCGCGGCGGTGGATAGCGAAGGGCGCGTGGTGTTGGGGCGGCGCGATCGCAACGACCGGGCCGCCATACGGCCGGCGGCGGAGAACCTGTTGCCGTGGACGCTCTACGTCAGCGGCGCGCCCAATCCGCCGGGGACGGGCTTGCCGGAGAGCCAGCGCTACCTCTTGCTCGGCATGGGTGTGATGGTGATGTTCCTGGTCGCCGGGACGTATTTTATCGCGCGCGCCATACGGCGCGAGATGGAGGTTTCGCGCATGCAATCGGACTTCGTCTCCACGGTATCGCACGAGTTCCGGTCGCCATTGACTTCCATACGGCAGTTGTCGGAGATCCTGGAACTGGGGCGGGTGCCGAGCGAGGAACGGCGCCAGGTGTACTACACGACGCTGGTGCGGGAGACGCAGCGGCTGCAACGGCTGGTGGAGGCGCTGCTAAATTTCGGGCGCATGGAGGCGGGGGCGCGCCCTTACCGGTTCGAGGAGATTGAGACGGCGAGCCTGGTGCACCGGGTGGCGGGGGAATTCGAGGCGCAACTGGCGGCGGGGCGGCGCATCGAACTGAGCGGGCCCGACGCGACGTGCGCCATCAACGCCGACCCGGACGCGCTTTCGGTGGTGCTGCGCAACCTGATCGACAACGCGCTGAAGTATTCGCCGGAGCATCCGGCGATTTGGGTGCAATGGGGCCTGGAGCGCGCGCAAGTGGCGATCCGGGTGCGCGACGAGGGGCTGGGGATTACGGCGGCCGAGCGGAAGACGATTTTCCGGAAATTCGTGCGCGGCAGCGCCGCGGCGGCGGCCAACGTGAAAGGGTCGGGCGTCGGCCTGGCGATGGTGAAGCACATCATCGCGGCGCACCACGGCGAAATCCGGGTGGACAGCACACCAGGCTCGGGCAGCACATTCACGGTGGTGCTGCCTTCTCTGGAGCAATCATGAGCCGCATTCTGATAGTGGAAGACGAACCGGCGATCGCGCTCGGGTTGGAAGACGATTTGAAGATGGAGGGGTACGAGGTGGAGGTGGCGCGCGACGGCATCACGGCGGCGCGGCGCGGGCGCGAGGGCGGCTTCGACCTGATTCTGCTGGATGTGATGCTGCCGGGCAAGGACGGGTTCGAGGTGTGCCGGGAACTGCGGCGCGCGGGGCTGAAGACGCCGATCCTGATGCTGACGGCCAAGGCGCGCGAAGCCGAGAAAGTGATGGGCCTCGAACTGGGCGCGGACGATTACGTCACCAAGCCGTTCGGCACGCGCGAACTGCGCGCGCGCATCAAGGCGCTGTTGCGGCGCTCCGGCGGGGAAGCCGAAGCGGAGTGCTGCCGCTTCGGCGAGGTGGAAGTGGATTTCGCGCGCGGCGAACTGCGCCTGCGTGGGCGGCCGGTGGAGCTTACGCCGATCGAGTTCAAGCTGCTGGATTCCTTCATTCGCGCACGCGGGCGGGTACTGAGCCGCGATCAACTGATCGCGGCGGCGTGGGGGCACGACACGTTCGCTTCGGCGCGCATTGTGGACAACCATATCGCCAACCTGCGGCGCAAGATCGGGGACGACCCGGCGGAGCCGCGCTACCTGCGCAATGTGCGCGGCCTGGGGTATCGGTTCGATGGCTAAATACGCAGCTTCGCAAGAATTCTTTTCAACGCAGAGACGCAGAGACGCGGAGATAAGCGCAGAGAAGACCAGGGAGCAGATCGCCGGACGGAGCGAAGTACCAGGTGGTTCCGATCGGAGGCAAACGCTCCCTTACGGTCGCGGCTCCGACCAGAGCCGCGACCGTAAGGGAGCGATATCACGGCTGTGTGTGCGCACGTTGCTCGTCGGTCTGATGGCGTTCGCACTATTGGCCCAATCCGATGGAGAACGGCAACTGGAGACGGCGGTCTACCGCGAGACGGTGCTGGGCGAGGTGCCGGCGGCGATCGGCATGTACCGCGCGATGCTGGCGCAGAAGGGCATCGCCCGGCCGGTGGCGGCGCGCGCGCTGTGGCAGCTCGGCCAGTGCCAGGAGAAGCTGGGGCAGCGTCGGGAAGCGCACGCGACGTATGCGCGGGTGGTCCGCGAGTACGCCGCCGAGAGCGGGATCGCGGCGCAGGCGCGCGGCAGGCTCGCGGGGTGGAGCGACGCCCTCCCCGGGCCGCGCAATCTCCGTTTCGAAGAGGGCGATCCGGGAAAAACGCCGCCGGGCTGGTTCGTGCCGCAGGTAGAGAAGGTCAGCGGCAGCCTGGCCGAACTTCGCCGGAAAGGCTGCCGGAGCAGCGGGGGCTGCGCCGTGGTGATCGCGCCGGCCACCGCGGCCGCACCCGACTCGGTGGGCAACCTGATGCAGAGCTTCCGCGCGGCGGCTTACCGGGGTAAGACCGTGCGGCTGCGCGCTTGGGTGCGGGTAGAGGCCGGAGGACCGGGGGACCGCGCGCAGATGTGGCTGCGGGTGGACCGTCCGAACGGCAAGGTGGGGTTCCTGGAGGATATGGACGGCCGGCCGGTGCGCGCCGCCGAGTGGACCAGTTGCGAGATTGTGGCGGAGATCGATGGCGACGCGCAGTTTGTGGATTTCGGAGTGAAATCGATGGGGCGCGGACGGGTTTGGGTGGACGACGTGTCGTTCGATATCGTGCCGGAAGAACAGGTCACCGCGGTGCGCAACGCGATCGCGAGAAGCTACGCGCGCATCGACGCCACGCTCACGGCGTTCCGCTTTTCCGGGACGGAGGCAGTGGCCACGGCGCGCCAGACGACGCCACAGGGCGGGTTCACGCTGGTGGAACTCTCGCGCGACACGTGGACGCGCGGCGAAGACGGCTGGAAACTGACGGAGCACGTGCCGCTATCGCGCGGGTACGAGACCGCGGCGCCGGATCCGGAGACGGTGCGCGCGGTGGCCGAGGACGTGAAGCAGTTCGCGGTTCCGCTGAACGGGCTGGAACCGTTTCGCGCGTCGGCGGGGTGCGTGGCGATTCATCGGGCCGATCTGGCGGAGGGATCGGGGGAGCATGTGCTGGCGGCGGCGGGTATCGCCCAGTGGGTTCTGCATCTGCGCGACGTTCCGGCCGGGAGTGCGTTGGGGCGCTGGCTGGGGGAGCCGCATCTGTTCCATGGGCAGCCGGGCACGCTCGCCAAGAGCTGCGATGCGCTGGTGTTTCTGGAGGCAAACCAGGCGCCGAAGAACTGAAGACGACCGTAGCGTAGCCTTTCAGGCTGGGGTGCCCTCTGGGCCGCCCCC
>Ga0208716_1000677_pt1 | contig 13813 bp, 16 predicted proteins | sample NGESurdeep092012_8_FD_184482 | JGI IMG/M metagenome (GOLD analysis project Ga0208716, IMG submission 184482) | Arctic peat soil microbial communities from Barrow, Alaska - NGEE Surface sample 415-3 deep-092012 (SPAdes) | ecosystem: Environmental > Terrestrial > Soil > Wetlands > Peat ...
CGCCGGCAACCGCATGGCGCTCGCCAACATCCGCGAGCGCCTGGCCCTGCATTTCGACGTCGAGGCAAGCCTGGAAACGGAAGTGGCGGGGGACAAGTTCGAGATTCGCATGGTGCTGCCCTACCGGAGGCAGGAGTGAGCAACGGGCTGAGCGTGCAACGATTCACCTGTTCCGGCAATGCCGACACGCCACCTGCGGGCCAAGTACTATTTCCGGCAGGTGCCGATACGAGAGAAAGGGAATGATGCGCGCAAATCATGAACGGCAGGTGCTGGGCATCATCGGCGGCAGCGGGGTCTACGACATCGACGGCCTCACCGGCAAGCGCTGGGAGAAAGTCGCGTCGCCCTTCGGCGAGCCTTCGGACGAGTTGTTGTGCGGCGAGCTCGACGGGCAGCCGATGGTATTTCTGCCGCGGCATGGGCGCGGCCACAGGATTCCACCCTCCGAAATCAACTTCCGCGCCAACATCGACGCCCTGAAGCGCCTGGGCGTGACCGACGTCGTTTCCGTCAGCGCCGTAGGCTCGCTGCGCGAGCATTTGCATCCGGGAATGTTCGTCATCGTCGACCAGTTCATCGACCGGACGTTCGCGCGCAGCAAAAGCTTTTTCGGAACCGGCGTGGTGGCGCACGTTTCCATGGCGCATCCCGTGTGCAGCCGCCTGGGCGATCACCTCGAGGCGGCGACGCGCGAGGCCGGCATCGACATGGCGCGCGGCGGCACCTATCTCGTGATGGAGGGGCCGCAGTTCTCCAGCCTGGCGGAATCCGAGCTGTATCGCACCTGGAATTGCGATGTCATCGGCATGACCAACATGCCCGAAGCCAAGCTCGCGCGCGAGGCCGAGATGTGCTATGCGACGGTGGCCATGGTCACCGATTACGACTGCTGGCACCCGAACCACGACGACGTGACCGTGGACGCGATCATCAAGGTGCTGCTCGCCAACGCGGAGAAGGCGCGCACGCTGGTGAAAAAAGTGGCGCCCAGGCTTAAAGCTGACGCGAACGCAGTCCATTGCAGCTGCCGCACTGCGCTGCGGCACGCGCTGATCACCGCGCCCGAGGCGCGCGATCCGGAAATGGTGAGGCGCCTGGACGCGGTAGCCGGGCGCGTCCTGAATCTGAAATGATGCGTTAGGGAGAAGCAAGACATGCCGATCAAATCGCTCATCCGCACCGTTCCGCATTATCCCAAGCAGGGCGTCATGTTCCGCGACATCACCACCTTGCTCAAGGATCCGGTCGGATTCCGCGTCACCATCAACGAATTCGTCCAGCGCTATACCGGCGCGAAAATCGACAAGATCGCCGCCATCGAGTCGCGCGGCTTCATCATCGGCGCCGCGCTGGCGTTTCAGCTGGGCGTGGGCTTCGTGCCGATACGCAAGAAAGGCAAGCTGCCGGCCGCAACCGTCGGGCACGACTACGAACTGGAGTACGGGTTCGACCGGATCGAACTGCACGTCGATGCGATCACGAAAGGCGAACGGGTGCTGCTGGTGGACGACCTGATCGCCACCGGAGGCACGGCCGAAGCGGCGATCAGGCTGATCGAGAAAATGGGCGGCATCGTGGTCGAATGCTGCGCGGTGATCGATCTTCCGGACCTGGGCGGGCGCAAGCGCCTGACGAAGCTCAAACACAAGGTGTTCACTTTGTGCGAATTCGAAGGCGACTGACGGCTTGCGTCGATTCGGTCGATCAACCGTTTGTTTTTTTTGCAGGGAGAGAGCGAAGATGAAGAATTGGCTGCGTTTGATGCTGTCGTGCGCATTGTCGTTGTTATGCGTCGCTGTCGCGACGGCGCAGGGATTTCCATCCAAGCCGGTGCACATCGTGGTGCCGTTTCCGCCTGGCGGGACCGCCGATGTGCTGGCGCGGCTGATCGGGCAGAAGATGTCCGAGGCTCTCGGACAGCAGGTGCTGATCGAGAACCGTCCCGGCGCGGGCACGGTGATCGGCACCGAGGTCGTGGCGCACGCTCCTCCCGACGGCCACACGCTGCTGCTGATGGCCAACAGTTTCACCATCAATCCCGCGGTGCACGACAAGCTGCCCTATGATCCGTTCAAGAATTTCGCGCCTATTACCTTGCTGGTGAATTCACCGCAGGTTCTGGTCGTGAACCCCGCGCTTCAGGTCAAGTCGCTGGCCGAATTCGCCACGCTGGTGAAGAGCCGACCGGGGAAATACAGTCTCGCCACGGTCGGTCCCGCCACCACCCAGCACATCGCGAGCGAGATGCTCAAGGGCGCGATGAAGCTGGACATGATCTATGTGCCTTATCCAGGAGGCGCGCCCGCCATGACCGCGCTGGTCGGCGGCCATGTCGATGCGGTGCTGGCCAATTATTCGGAAGTCGCGCCGCACGTCCTCGCCGGGAAAGCGCGGGCGATCGCGGTCACCTCGCGCGAGCGCACCGACACCTTGAAGGACGTGCCGACGGTATCGGAGTCCGGATTCGCAGGATTCGAGGCAACCGCCTGGTTCGGGCTCGTGGTTACCGGTGGCAGCCCGCCGGCCGCAATTGCACGCCTCAACGCCGAGGCCAACAAGGCCTTGAAGGCGCCCGATGTGCGCGAAAAACTGATTGCCCAGGGCATGTACCCGGTAGGCACCACGCCGGAACAGTTCGACGCGCACATCCGCTCCGAAATGGCGAAGTACGCCAAGGTGATCAAGGAGGCGGGGATCAAGGTGGATTGAGGGTGCAAGCCGCAATGGTGCTTGCTTAAGCATTTTTGCTGATGCACTCGACTGGTTTTGTGGGATCCCCTGCATTCGCGAGCAAGCTCGCTCCCACAGGGTTTGTAGGAGCGAGCTTGCTCGCGATATCCGACGTCCGCAACACAATGAGGAGAAAACCGCACCATGCCCATCGCTGATCGTATCGCCCAGATGCACGCAGAGCTGACCGGATGGAGGCGCGATCTGCACGCGCATCCGGAACTCGGATTCGAGGAAACCCGCACCTCGGACCTGGTGGCCGCGAAACTCGCGGCGTTCGGCTGCGAGGTGCATCGCGGCTTGGGCAAGACGGGCGTCGTCGGCACGCTGCGCGCGGGCGCCAGCGCGCGCTCGCTCGGGCTGCGCGCGGACATGGACGCGCTTCCGATCGAGGAGGCGAACACTTGCGCGTACCGTTCCCGCCACCAGGGGAAGATGCATGCCTGCGGCCACGACGGGCACACGACCATGCTGCTCGGCGCGGCGCGCTATCTGGCCGAGACGCGCAACTTCGACGGCACGGTGCATTTCATCTTCCAGCCCGCGGAAGAAGGCCTGGGCGGCGCCAAGGCGATGGTGGATGACGGCCTGTTCGAGAAGTTCCCGTGCGACGCCATTTTCGGCATGCACAACCGGCCCGGCCTGCCGCTCGGGCATTTCGCGGTGCGCGCGGGCCCGATGATGGCGGCCGGCGCCTTCTTCGACATCCGCGTCACCGGCAAGGGTGCGCACGGCGCGCGGCCCGAGACCGGCATCGATTCGGTGATGGTCGCCGCGCATATCGCGATCGCGCTGCAGACCATCGTCTCGCGCAACGCCCCTCCGGTGGAAACGGCCGTGCTGTCGGTGACCAAGATCCACGGCGGCGACGCGTACAACGTGATTCCGCAGACCGCCGAACTGGCGGGCACCGTGCGCGCGTTTTCGCGCGACCTGATGGCGCTCGTCGAAACGTCGATGCGGCGCATCGCCAAGGGGGTGGCCGAGGCGTTCGGTGCGACGGCCGAGGTGGACTTCAGGTTCCTGTTCGCGCCCACGGTCAACGACGCCGGGGAAGCCGAGTTCGCCGCCGGCATCTGCGCCGGGCTTGTGGGCGCGCAGAATGTCGATCGCAATCCGCCGCTGATCATGGCCTCGGAGGACTTCTCCTACATGCTGGAAAAGGTGCCGGGGTGTTACATCAACATCGGCAACGGCGCAGGCGAGGGCGGCTGCGAGGTGCACAACCCGGCCTACGATTTCAACGACGCAGCGCTGCCGCTGGGGGCGAGTTTTTTCGCGCGGCTGGTGGAGGCGCGGCTGGCGAAACGGGCGTCCTGATCCGAAACGGACTGGAGATGCCCGTCCCTATTGGCTCAGCGGGTTATTGCCAGATAGAATTGTGGTCGCTGCAATGGGGTGGAAACGAGGTCGGAGTCAGGGCGCCGCATGCCCGATGACCGAGCGCGCCAGATCGCTAACGCTCGCCTGCGCGCCGATTCATTGCTATCCTCCCCGCAATGAGCCAGATCCTTATCCAGAAGTACCTCAACCAGTTAGGAGAAAGTGATCGACCTGCTCATGCGCGTGACCCGCGTGTCGGTGCAAACTCCGGCGATCGTCGAGGCGATGAAAGCGGCGGCACGTTGACGTCCGGCGGGGGAGGTAATACCATGGTGGTACTTTCATTTGGATCGATGCCGCCATGCCCGCCGTGACACTGAAATTGTCGGAAGATCTGAAGACGCGCATCAACAACCTAGCCGCTGCCAGCGGCAAGTCGCCCCATGCGTTCATGGTCGATGCGCTCGCCGCTCAAGCCGCGCGCGAAGAACTCCGCGGCGCATTCGTCGCATCGGCCCTCGAAGCGCGGCAGGAAGTGGCCCGCTATGGCCAGGTGATGGAAGCCGCCGATGTGCACAAGTGGCTGCTCGCCCGGGCCGGGGGCGGCAAGGCTGCCCGTCCTCGGGCGAGGAAGCTTCTGAAGTAGCGCCGTGGCGCGCATCACGTACGCGCCTGCGGCAGTTCGCGACCTGGAACGGTTGCGGGATTTTCTCGCGGAGCATGACCCCGAGGCGGCGCTTGCAGCGGCCGGAGCCATTGTGGAGGCGGTTTCGGTGCTGGAACGTCATCCCCTGATCGGACGTCCGGCCGAAGCGGGCATGCGCGAACTGGTCATCGCCCGCGGACGCACGGGTTACGTCGCCTTGTACGATTGGCTGGAGCCTATCGATACGGTAGTCGTTCTGGCGCTGCGCCACCAGCGCGAGGCGGGTTACGAATAGAGCGCTTTGGCCGTGAAGATTACGTGCGCCACTTCACCGGGCTTGGGCGCTTCACCTGCTCGCGGCGCACCTTGGCCGCGAGGTACGCGTGCACGTCCGGCATCGCGTAACCAACCCCGCTCTCCTGCATGGCGACGTCGGCGTGCGCGGCTTCATCGAGAAAGCGGCGGCTACGCTTGGTCTCCGCATCCTTAGTGGGCTTGCGCAGTGCCACGATGAGCACCGTGCCGTCGCCCGCGTACTCGAAGCGTAGCTTGTCCCCCGGCGAGAGTCCGAGGTAATCGCGCACGTGCTTCGGAATCGTGACCCGGCCTCTCGTCGTAAGCGTGCTTCTGTTCATCGATGGGGCACCAGAAGGAATATCGTCCGCAAATGATATTACTTGGCGGCGCGTCGCGCCAGTGGAATCCGATTCGGCAATTAGAGCGGCAGATGCCCGAAGAGCCGCATGCATCGGTCGTCTTCAGGCAGGTAGCGTCTGTCGCCGGCAGAACTCAGGTCGTGCTCTCCAGCATCCGCACTTCGAGCTGCGGGAACGGTATGACGAGGTTCCGCGCCCGGAACGTCTCCAGGATCGCCTGGTTCGGGATCACGACCTTCGACCGGTCCGTGTGCCCCAGCGTCGTGCTGAACAGGCTCATATCGAGGACTTCGCCCTCTTCCTTGGCGATGGAGATGCAATCGCCGAGATGGAAGGGCTGGGTGAAAATAATCGTCAGGCCCGCGGCCACGTTTCCGAGAACTCCCTCCATTGCGAGGGCAACATCCGCGCCGGCCACGCCGAGGCCGGCGGTCAGCGCCCGAACAGCCCCTTCAATTGGTCCTTGAGCTTGTCCTGCGCTTTCGACTTCAGTTCCTCTTTCTTTTCGTCGATTTTCTGCTGCGCCGCACCGCTGATCATGGCGTTGAAGTCGAGTTTATAGCTGAGCGAAGTGAACGGGCCGGAAATGCGCACCGGGACCGTAACGCCCTTGAGTTCGGACGCATTCTTGCCGCCTTGCCCGGCCGCCGTGGCGACCAGCGTCGCTTTGGCCAGATAGTCCACGCTGTCGGTGCCGATGTTGATGTCTCCTTCGCCGCCCAGGCGCAACAGCGGCGACTTCAGCGACAGATCGGAATTGTGCGCAATGCCGTTCCTGATCGCGAAGCTCGCCTTCAACTCGGTGAAATCGGTCTTCTCCGCCGCATTGGATTTCTGCGTGGTTTCGCCTTTCAGTGAACCCAGTTTCGCTTTGGCGTTGCGTATGGTTTCACCGATGTTGATGCCCTTCAGCGCGCCATCGGCGAGGTTGAGGGCCGCGGTCCCGTTCAGCGCCTTCTTGATCGCGGACACCGTTGCGCCCTGTCCGGAGACATCGAGCGTCACGCTGCCCTTGCCTTCGAGCAGGTCGCGGTCGATGGCATCCTTGAGCAGGGGGCCGATGCTGATGCCGGCGAGGTTCTGCTTGAGTGCGATCTGCGGCGTCGCCGCGGCGACGAGCGACATGCTGCCGTTCGCCGCGCCCTGATACAGGCTGGCGCTCAGCGGATTCACGTCCAGGCGCCCGCCGCTGGCTTTTACGTCGAGCCGCACGTTCTGCGCCTTGAGATTAGCCACCTTGAGCGCGCCGATTTTGACGCTGCCGTTGGCATGCAGGGTTTTCAATGCCGAGAAATCGAGCGCCTGCTCGGGCTTGCTTGCCGCAGTCTTGCCCGCCCCGGCGCTTTCGCTTCCGGACTTGTTCGCCGCCGTGTAGCGATCGGCATCGAGTTTGTCGACATTGACGTCGAACACGTAGGACGGCGGGCTGAAGTGCGCCAGCCCGGCTTTGCCGGTGACGGTGGATTCGTCGAACTTGGTTGAAAAATCCAGGCTGGCGCTCTGCTTCGGTAGGTTCGCGCGGGCGGCGCCCGTGAGGCTGATCGCCACCGGACTGCGCGCGGATTTCGGATCGGTGAACGTGAGATTGGCGCTGAGTTTGTTCAGATCAACCGTTTGCGAATCAACATCGACGGTGAGCGGGCTGGTGAGTTTGCCCTTGATCGCCTTGTCGCCCTGTTTGGCGTCGAGCTCGAGCACGATCTCGCCCGACTTGACCGCCTTCGCATCGCCCTCGACGTTCCCCTTGACGCTGAGCGCAGCGAGATTCACGCCCGCCGCTTCGCCTTTGGCGCCCAGCTCGAGCGCATCGAGCTTGAAACGCCCGCTGTCGAGGGCGAACGCCAGCCGCGTCCTGAGGTGAACATCGAAATTCACCTTGGGCTCGCTTGCGCCGATTGCGAACGCAAGGTCGACGTCGCTCGGCGTCGCGGCCGCGATTCTGCCGGTTTTCAGATGCAGCTTGTTCAGCGTGTATTTCGCGCCGCTGCCCTCGTCGGCATAGCCGAGGCTGGCGTTTTCGACAAGCACATGATCGATATCGAACTGGATCGGCTTCTGCGCCGGCTTGTCCTCCGCGCCGAGTTTCGGCTTGCGTGCTTCGCCACCGGTGAGGTCGTCCACATTGGTGCTGCCGTTTTTGTGCTTCACCAGGTTCGCGCGCAGCCCGCGCAGTTCGATCCGGCTGACGACCAGCTCGCGCGACAGCAGCGGCATCAGCTGCAGCGACACGCGGGCCGCCTCGACCGCCGCGAATTCCTTTTCGCTCGCGTGCTCCGACAGCGTGAGCCCGCCGAAATCCGCGCCCAGCGCCGGATAGAACGTCAGCTTGATGTCGCCGTCGATCCTGAGCGTGCGATCGAGCTTTTGCTTGACCAGTTGCACGATCTGCGGCTTGTAGTCGTTGGGGTTGAAGGTCGCGGCGACGTACGCCGCCACGGCAATCAGGACGGCGCCGATGCCGCCCACTGCGAGCAAGGCGTATTTCAGGATTTTGTTCATGGCTTCAACCTCGTCTGATTGGTTTGACGGCTTGTTGCACTGACCTGTGACGCCAACCGGTTACGACTATAGGAATTCAGTCGCGATTGCCGCCGCCGTGCCGGCCCAACGTATCCAAAACTGCCTGGAGAACCGTGCCTGTTGGCTCAAGGGGTGGTTGCTCGCTTGCTGGCGCGGATGAAGGCGCTCATGAACTTGCCATCGACCTGAGCCGCGATGGCGTCCACATCGATGCCTTGCCCGGCGAGAAACTGCCGCGCGTCCTCGACGTCGTAGATCCGCGTGGGCTCGATTTCGATGTTCTCGAAACCGGCGTTCGCCAGTTTGCTCGCGTAATCGGTATCGCGCAGGGCGCCTGCGACACAACCGATCCACAATTCGACGTTCTTGCGGATCGCCGCGGGAATCTCGCCGGTGACCACCACGTCGGAAACCGCGAAGCGGCCGCCCGGCTTCAGCACCCGGAAAGCCTCGCGCATTACGCGATCCTTGTCCGCGGACAGATTGATCACGCAATTGGAAATGATCACATCGACCGAGTTATCGGGAAGCGGAATGTTCTCGATCTCGCCTTTCAGGAACTCGACATTGCTTACGCCGGCTTTCTTCTGGTTCTCGCGCGCGAGCGCCAGCATTTCGTCGGTCATGTCCAGGCCGTAGGCTTTTCCCGTAGCGCCGACGCGCCTCGCGGAAAGCAGCACGTCGATGCCGCCGCCGGAACCGAGGTCGAGCACGGTCTCCCCGGGATTCAACTGCGCCAGCGCGGTCGGATTGCCGCAGCCGAGCGAGGCTTGCAGGGCCTCATCCGGCACATCGCCGCTTTGCTGCGCGCTGTAGAGATTGGAAGTGATCGGGTCGCACCCGCCGCCCACGGCAGGGGCGGATCCGCAGCAGGAAGCGCTTCCGCCCTGAACGCGCAATGCAAGCTGACCGTATTTGGTCTTTACAACTTCCTTGATGTTTTCAGTGCTCATTTGCATTCTCCTTAGCTAAGCCGGGCAGGCCGGAACCAAGCAGGTCAAAGCAGCGGCGCGAGTCCATGTTACAGCGTGGACGTGTAGTCGGCCATGACCGGCCTCGGCCGCGCAGGTTTGCGCCTCTGCACCGTGCCCACGGACATGAAGCAAGGCGGCTGTTCATGCGCGCCCAGCCCGAAAAGCGCCTTCATCCGTTGCGAGTACAGCGCCCTGCCGCTCGACAGGCCCGCGCCGAACCCCATCGCATGCGCGGCCAGCAGCATGTTCTGAATCGCGCAGCCCGCGGAAATGATGCGTTCCTGCGGATGTGTGGTCCCCAGCTCGGGATCGAGACGCGCAACCACCAGGACCAGGAAAGGACCGCGGCAAGCTTTCGCCCGCGCCTCCTGCTTCTGCACCTCGGTCGCCTCGGCATCGCGCTCGGCGAGCGCCTCGGCAAAGGCTGCGCCCAGAAGATGGCGCCGCTCCGGCGCGATGATGAACAGGCGCCAGGGCGTGAGTTGTCTGTGATCTGGCGCTGCGCCCGCTGCGCCGAGGATCTTCTCGATTTGCCCGCGGTCGGGGCCTGGATCGCCGAGCCGCTTGGGCGAAGTGTGCTGGCGCGTATGAATCAGCGTCAGCGCCGCGTCGAGCACTTCCTGGTCAGCAGTCGAATCCATGGCGGACAATATATGAACTTACGTCGCTCGGTGGTTTATGGCTCGCGCTCAGCCTATCATGGCAGCGCGCTGACGGCAGGCCCGGCACATGTTCAGACGGTCCACGCCCTCTGCGCCAAGCACGGGGTGGTCCTTGAGCCGCTCCAGGCTCGAGGCGAGCAGCCGCCGGCTGATAAACGGCGCGCCGCATGCGATGCAGCAAAACAACTCGTCCTCATGCAGCACCCGCGCTTCGCCGCGCGCCGCCGCATCGGCCATGAAACGAGGATAAAGCTTGATTGCGCGTTCGGGACACCCGGTTTCGCACAGGCCGCACTGCACGCACCTTGCTTCGACAAAACGCAGCTTCGGCACAGGCTCCAGTTCCGCGGCGAAAGCCCCAGTCGGGCACAGATTCGCGCAGCCAGTCCGCCAGGCGCAAATAGCCGATGAGGAAGACGACCTGGAACAAGGGCGGCGTGGCGGCGGGAATTGCAACCAGCGGGCTGAAGGCCGTCACGCACACGGCGATGGCCGTGGGGTTGTCCTTGCCGCTGGAGACGAAAGCCACCGCCATGTGTTCGACGTAGCTCAGGCCCAGGCGTCGATCGAGCCAGGTCATCAGAGCGAGGATGACGACCATGAAGATGATGGTGGCGGCGCTTCCCCACCCGCACCCGATATCGAGCAGGCGCATGCCCGGCTGGAGTTGAAGCTTGCGGAAAATCAGATCAAGTTTCGCTTCTTGGGCCTGCGCCAGATTGTTGGCGCCATACCAGTACCGCAAGTGTAGTTCATCCGCGGGTCGAGTATGGCAGCGTAGAAGTCGTTGCCCAGATCATAGTGTGTGATTCCTATGGAACCAGCAACACTGGTCTCCCTGCCGTTTCGCATACCTTTTCCGCGGTACTGCCGATGACCATGCTTTCGATCCAATTCTGACCATGCTTTCCGACAATGATTAGCGAATAGTCGCCATCCATGGCGACTTTGGGAATCATCTTTTTCGCGTCGCCGGGTATCACAATCATCTTGGACTCGGCACCGGTCGTTTGAATCTTATTGATGATCTCCTGCAGTGCTGCTGTGACCATGATTGGCCACGCCGGGATCAACTCCCGAGTTTCGCCTGAAATCACATGCATGCAGTCAATCCGTCGGCCGGGCGAAGCCAACGCAATAGCCACTCGTTCTGCTGATCCAGCATGCTTCGAAAAATCCGTGGCTAACAATAGCTTCCGTAGCGTGTTTGTACAAATCAAATCATCACCGCTATCTGTTTTTACCTCACTGGGTTCTATCCATTCAAGCAATAGAGGTAATGTTGTCTTGCGGATTACCTCGCGAGCGACTCGACCGAGAAATAGTTTGGTGATGATGTCTTGGCTTCGGGAACCGATAACGATGAGATCTGCTGAATTGTCGCGAGCGATGGCGAGAATCTCTTCGGCTGGTTTAGATGATTCACGAACCACCACCACCACCTCGATACCACATTCCCGCAGGGGTTTCGCACACTGTTCCAGTTCATTTATGCACGATTTCTTATGAACAGCAGAGAAACTTTGTCCGTGGGGGTCGTGAATCACGTGGGCAAGCACAATTTGGCCGATACCCCAATTCTTGAGATCCGGCAAACATTGCAGAAGCGGTCGCTTGATGGGAAGTACATCAAGGAGATCGAGTGCCACCAAGGCGGTCCTGAACATTGCTTCACCTCCCGTACCAAACATCATTTCCCCGCGAAGTTGACGAGGGAACTACTCTGCCTTAAGCCAACCCGCGATCTCTTCCTTACTCGGCATTCGGCCTGCTACTTTGACCTGTTCGTTGATGACCAAGGCCGGCGTGCTCATTATCGGATAGGCCATGATCTTGTTCATCTCGGTAACGTGGTCGAACTCGGCAGTTAAACCAAGTTCGGTAAGCACTTCGCGGGTAAGTTGTTCCAGGCGGTGGCACTTGGCGCAACCACTGCCGAGGATCTTGATGATCATGATGGTCTCCTTGAGGATTAGTGGGCGGTGGAGCGTTGTTGCCGCTCGATCAACTGAACGGCGACAGCCAGCGTGACGATGAAGCCACCAATGATCATCGCCAAGGTGGTGAGCGGTGTGCCATCCACCCAGGCGCCGTAGGTCAGCCCCGCGATGGTTGAGAACAGCGCTACCAAGCCAACATAGGTCCAGGCCTTGAGCTTGCCAATGATGGCCGAGGTAATGAGGATGCTTTGCAGCGAGAGTTCCGGGTCAGCCATCAGGTAGGCAATCAGTGGGCCAGGGTGCATACCGAGCGAAAGGAACATCTTGGCAATCGGCACCTCGACCAGGGTGGGAAAATACATGAAGACGCCGAAGACCACGGCGGCCAGGTTCGCCAGAACGGTATTGCTGCCGGCGACGTACTGAATCCATTCCGGCTGGATGAAACTGCGGATCACCCCGACCAGGAACACGCCGACCACCAGCAGCGGAAAGATCATCTTGATGAAGCGCCAAGTCTCCCACAGCCACTGCTGTATATCCCAGGCGTCGAAACGGCGCGCCAGCGGCAGAATCGCGGCGCAGAGGCCAGCAACCGCCAGGGTACGTCCAGTGACGGTCAGTGCCAGCCCATATTCACTGGCGCGCACCCCCGTCGCGGCGAAAACGAGAGTCGCTGCCGTCAGGCCCAATGCAGTCCATGTAAGCCGGTTGAAGCCTTCATCGACCTTGCCTAGTCCACCCCAGGCTGCCGCACCAATCGCCAAGAGCAGTAAGATCAGTGTCAGCCCTTGCAGGCTCAAACCTTCTTCGCCTTTGATTTCATCCACCGGCACCAGACGATCAAGCAGGGCTTGTGCCGTCGCCACGCCATCCCAAGGAACCACGGTGCTGAGCAGCGTAGCGTTCAGCCAATCGACTTTCAAGGTCCCGGCAATCAGCAACGCCACCAGCGTGCCGAGAAAGATCAGCGCCCGCCGTGAAATTTCCTGCCCCCCGGCGAAAGCGGCGGCGTTCGCTGCCGTTCGTTCTGTGTCACCACGACGGAATAGCAGTGCCATCAGCAAGCCGATGCCAATACCGAAGCACAGCGCCAGCACGATACGAGCGATGGCGAAATCCGCACCCAAAGCGACTCCGGTATAGGACAGCGCGAGAATATTTGCCGCAGGAGCAAAAAACAGAAAGGTGATCGCTGGCCCCAATCCTGCGCCCTTACTGTAAATGCCGGCAAACAGCGGCTGCACGGTACAGGAACAGACGGCAAGCAGACTTCCGGCGCCGGCGGCGGCTGGGTAGGCCACGTACTTCGGCGCGTTGGGGCCAAGGAAGCTGATGATGGATTGCTGAGGCACGAGTGCTGACAGCCCGCCGGCAATAAAAAAGGCAGGGACCAGACAGAGCAGCACGTGGGCAGCGAGATAGGAGGCGAGGCTGGCGAGGCCGCTTTGCAGCGAGGCGTACAGCAGTTCCATTAAACGCTCCTTGCGGTTCCGGTCCGGGTGGCTAATTGGCAGGCTGCGTCCGCGTCAGGGGAGGGAGTGAGCCTGAGTTTTCGATCCACTCCTTATGTTTCGCGATCATGTCAACATCCCGCGAATGATCAGATCGACCGCGCTCTCGGGGTCGAGACCGCGCGCCATCAGCGTCTCGAGCTGCTTCGAGTCGACGCTGCCGATGGCCGCCTCGTGAGTGACCTTTGCCTGCGGGTGGGTGACCTTGACTTCGGGGATCGCGCTGACGACGGCATGGTCGCGCACGATCTCCATGCAGTCGACATGTCCGCGCGCGCCCGCCGCGTTGCCGTGGGTGACGCCGATCACAACCGCAGTCGCGTGCTCGCGCGCCGCCACCCGGGTCTTGACCAGACCGCGCGCGCCTTCGCCGTTGAGGTTGACCTGCTCGCGGATGAGAATCGAATCGCTGCCGAAGCCATATACCTTGCTGATGAGCTCCGCGACCGCGTGCTCGGCCACGTCGACCGTATAGTCGATATCGAGCGTGCCCACTCGTCCTTGCACCAGCGAGAAGTCGGCCTTGTAGCGGGCGCGCGGGCCTACTTTGACGGTGGCGCGCGGCAGCACCTCTATTCCTCCCGATACGCCGTGGTAGTGCACCTCCTGGTAAATGAGCGCGGCGTCGGCCTGAATCTCGATTCGCGCAGTCATCGCATGTGTGGCTTTCTCGGCCTGGGTAAAAAGGCAGTGCGACCACAGCGTCACGCTCGACCCCGGCTCCAGCGTCACATCGAGCTCCACGACTTGCGTGCCGAAGCGCTCGAACAGACCGAAGCACAGATGCACCGGCTGCACGACCTTCCTGCCTTCGGCCACCACGACACGGGCGTGGATCACTCCCT
>Ga0208716_1000679_pt1 | contig 13802 bp, 8 predicted proteins | sample NGESurdeep092012_8_FD_184482 | JGI IMG/M metagenome (GOLD analysis project Ga0208716, IMG submission 184482) | Arctic peat soil microbial communities from Barrow, Alaska - NGEE Surface sample 415-3 deep-092012 (SPAdes) | ecosystem: Environmental > Terrestrial > Soil > Wetlands > Peat ...
ACTTCACCACCCCTGACGGAACCGAGATCTACTACACCGACCAGGGCGAGGGACAGCCCGTGGTGCTCAGCCACGGCTGGCCGCTCTCGTCGGATGCCTGACAGGTCGAGGTGGAAATCCTCGCCGACAACGATTACCGCGCCATCGCCCACGACCGCCGAGGTCGCGGCCGCTCCGCCAAGATGTACACCGGCAACGACATGGACACCTACGCCCGCGACCTCGCGGAGCTCATCGAATCTCTCGACCTGCATAACGTGGTTCTCATTGGACACTCGACCGGTGTGGCGAAGTCGTGCGCTGCGCCGCCCAGCACGGCGCCGGCCGAGTGGCGAAGGTCATCACCTCGGGAGCTGTTATGCCAGTCATGGTCAAGTCGGACAGCAACCCCGACGGACTGCCGATCGAGGTATTCGACGGCATCCGCGCGGGTGTCCAGAAGGATGCTTCGCAGTTCTACGCCGAGCTCGCAGAGCCCTTCTTCGGCGCCAACCGGGCCGGCAGTAGTGTCTCGGCAGGAGCCAAGCGTGAATTCTGGCGTCAAGGCATGCTCGTGAATCTGGCGGCCGCCTGCGACTGCGTCAAGGCGTTCTCAGAAGGGCGTATGTGCTGGATTACCCGTTGTTCTCATCCATCGTCATCATGACGGTCATGCTGGCCTCCTAATGGCTCACCGTTGAGCGTCCGCCAGTCTGGACCGATCACAGCGAGTTGGCAAGGTTGATGTCGCGACGCTGATTCTGTGCCTCCAAATGGGCTGCTCGTAACTCCTTCAGGCAGCTCGTCGCCGAATCAGGAGCGCTCGGCCGCTGAGTTTCCGCGTACCAGACCTTCGGAAGTCCCGATGTTAGGGTCGCGACCATGTCACCCGTAGACGATGTCATCGCGGATCTCGACGACGCCATCACGAACTTCACGCAGTCATTGAGTCATTGGGGTCGGGCGGTTGCCAGGCGGTTGCCGAGCGACGTACCCTTCGCACGGTCATTGGGTGTGTCTATGAACTGCGGGCATACCGTGAAGACGTGAAGACCCTGATGATCCAGATATGAGAAAGGCCTACTGGGACCGTGCAAGAATTGAACGATGGCAGAATTGCCGAAGGTCTGGTTTTGGATTCGCGGCAAGATGACCTGGTCGCCAACTCGCTGGCGATGGCGATCGGAACCGCAAGCCGGCCGGCGCGGTGATCCACTCAGATCACGGATGGTGACTGGTCCCTTGGAGTTGTCCCCAGGTCCGAATTTCATCCACACCGGTCCGGGTATTGGAAGGGTGGTCGACATCCGCTCCTAACCTCGGTGTCATGCGTCCCCGTCCGGATCCGTTGCAGCGCCTCGCGCAGTTGCAGCACGACAGGCCGACGGCCGCAGTCGACCTGCCGTCAAGCGTGCCTGATGACGACGATCAGATGCAGGCCGATCCGCCGGTCAGGATCGCCGCAGTTGCTGACCGGATGCCGGATGCGGACGACTTTCGGCTGGACGCAGAGAGCGTGAACCGGGACCGGATAGCGGAGGGATCGCCACCGACACCGGCCAGCGGCTCGACCGAACCCCAGCGTGAGCGGGTGATGGGACCGCCGGATCCGGCATTCGCTGTCGATCGCCCGGTCGTCACGCACCAGGGCTTCCCGCCGGTTTCGCGTGCACCCGGCCGGCACCGTCACCGACGGGACCTCGCAGCGACCCGTTCGGAGATCGGCGAGATGCCCAGTCCCGAAGACGATGTCGACGGCGTGGGCGCGCTTTCGGTTTTTGGTGGTTGGGTGCCCGACGACGGCGGCGAGTGGGAGGGATTCGACAGCCTAAAACCGCACGTCCGGCATCCGGTCCAACCCGAGGGCCGAACCCTGCCACGACATCGCGCGGCGACTGGCGACGATGGCGACGGCGAAGATAGCGACGGCGAAGATGGCGACGGCGAAGATAGCGAAGGTGATGACGGGGATGGTGACGATCTCGACGACTCCGATGACTCGGAACCGCCGGAGATTCGCGCCAAGCGGCTGGGCAATCGTCACTGGGGGCGGCTGGCCGAACTCTGGGTACCGGAGTCGTTGCGCGACGCCAGGATCGACCCCGGCCGACGCGGCCTGCTCGTTCTTCTGTTGGTCGCGGCGGTGGCGGCAGTCGCCACCGCCATCGGGGTGTGGCGGGACCGCCCGGAGCCCAGGCCGGTCGAGACGGTCGCGCTGGCGCCCGCGTCGGGTGTCACCGCAGTCGTCGCAGTGGAGTCTGCTCCGAATCCTGCGAAAGCGGCGGTCTCGGGGGCAGTTCCGACCGCCGACGGTGCGGCTGGGGTGACTACATCGACAGCGCCACCCACCGAGATCGTGGTGTCTGTGACGGGTCTGGTGGCGCACCCGGGCGTCGTCACGCTCCCTGTCGGTGCGCGGGTGACCGACGCCATCGCCGCCTCCGGCGGCTCGACCGCGGAAGCGGATCTCACCGGACTGAACCTGGCCGCCAAACTCGCCGACGGCGATTCTGTGGTCATCGCAGCAGCGGCCGCAGGTGGCGCGAACTCGGGAGTATCCAGCGCGGGTTCAACCAATTCGGCCTCGCCGGGCAAGCCGGGGTCCCAGGGTCAGCGAACATCGTCGCAACTGATCGATCTGAACACCGCCGATGAAGCGGTGCTCGACTCGCTGCCGGGTGTCGGACCCGTCATGGCACAGAACATCCTCGCCTGGCGGCAGCAGAATGGCCGATTCAGCTCCGTCGAGCAATTGCAGGAGATCAGCGGGATCGGGCCCGCGCGATATGCGCAGATCTCGGCGCTGGTGACCATCTCATGAACCGGCGGCAGTTCTGATGACCCGCCGTTGGAGCGTGGAGGAATCACCACCGCCGGTCGATCTGCGACTGGCATTGCCGGCGATCGCCGTCTGGGTGGGCTGCCTCATCGGTCTGTCCGGCGTACGGATCGCCTCGTGGGTAGCAGTTCTCACTCTCATCGTGACCCTGTGCGCCTGCGTCGCTCACCTTGCCCGAGCCCACCTGACAGGGCCGGGGCTGCTGCGCGCTCCCCGAACCCTGCTGCTCCCGGGCGAACGCCGTCGACCAACAGCAGCCGGAACAGGCCCACCGGGAAGCGGCATCGCCGTTCGTTGGGCATGCGGAGTGGTGGCCGCGGTTGCCTGCCTGACGGCCGGAGTGGTCATCTCGGCGCTGCACTCATCGCAGCGTGCCAACGATCCGCTGCTCTCCGCGCCCGAGAATCGTTCCTGGAGCAGCCTGTCCGTCACGGTCGACGGGTTCCCCACTCGAGTGTCTTCGGGGTTCGCGGCACCCGACAACGGTTCCGGTTCCGGCAGCGGCCAATCGGCGACCAGGTGGCGGGTTCCGGTCACCGTCCTGCAAGCCCAGGTCGCAGGCGAGCGGTGGACATCGACTTCCACCGCCATCGTTTTCGGCCAGGGCGACGAGTGGGGAACGGTGACGCCAGGTGAACGGCTGAGTGTCTCGGGGCGGCTGGGTCAGGACGCCATCGGGTCGGCCCCTTCGCCGACGATCGCGGCCCGAAGTCCTCCCGAGGTCGTCGGTGCTGCGCCGTGGTGGTCACAGTGGGCGCATACGATCCGCAACACACTGTCGGACAACGCGTCTCGGCTGGACGGCGACGCTGCGGGGCTCCTTCCCGGTCTGGTGGTCGGTGACACCAGCGGTATCTCCGATCAGCTGAACGCCGATGCCAAGGCGACCGGGATCGCACACCTGTTAGCGGTGTCGGGCTCGCATTTCGCGGTGCTGTGCGGGATCACCGTCGTGCTGCTCCGCCGGATCGGTCCCAGGTACGCGGCGGTGGGTGGCACCGTCACCCTGGTCGGCCTGGTGGTGCTCGTCGGCCCGCAGCCCTCGGTGCTGCGGGCCGCGGTGATGGGCGGCATCGCGTTGCTGGCGCTGCTGACCGGGCGCACCCGCAGCTGCGTGCCCGCGCTGGCCACAGCGGTCATCCTCTTGCTGTTCGTCGATCCGCAGTTGGCGGTCAGCGCCGGGTTCGCGTTGTCCGTACTGGCGACCGGCGGGCTCATACTGCTGGCTCCGGCGTGGTCGAGCGCACTGCAGCGCAGCGGTGTGCCGCGGGGTTGGGCGGATCTGCTGGTGGTGCCGATCGCCGCGCAGGTCGTGACGATGCCGATCATCGTCGGGATCAGCGGATCGGTCTCGGTCGTCGGTGTGCTGGCGAACCTCATCGTGGCTCCGGTGGTGGCACCCGCACTGATCGTCGGGGTGCTGTGCGCACTGACCGGACCGTGGTGGCCGGGTGCGGCCGCGGTGTCCGCCCAGGCCTGCGCGCCAATGCTCGGCTGGATCGCCCGGGTTGCCCACGCGCTGGCGCGCTGGCCGGCGGCGACCCTGCTGTGGCCGGCGACCCCGGTAGGCGTTCTCACCCTCGTCGGGCTCTCCATCGCGATGCTGTACCTGCTGCGGCACCGGCGATTTCGGGCCGTCCTCGCGACCGCCGTGGCGGCCGGTGTCAGCGTTCTTGTGCCATACCAGATCGTCTCGCCGGGATGGCCGGCCGCAGGGTGGTTGCTGACCGCCTGTGAGGTTGGTCAGGGGGATGCGATGGTGCTGTCCACCGGCGAGCCCGGTGGCGCGGTGGTCGTCGATACCGGTCCCGATCCGGGTCTGGTTGACGGTTGCCTGGACCGCCTGGGAGTGGCGACCATCCCGTTGCTGGTGCTCACCCACCTGCACGCGGACCATGTCGACGGGCTGTCGGGCGTGCTTGAAGGCCGCAGCGTCGGCGCCATCGCCGTCGGTCCGGGCCGCGAACCCGACGGGGAGTGGGCCGCCGTCTCACGTTCCGCGGCGGTGCGCGGGATAACAGTCGTCCAACCGCCGGTCGGGTTCCGCTGGGCAACGGGGGATCTCACGCTGACCGTGCTCGGTCCGTCGAAGACGTTCCACGGGACCGATTCCGACCCCAACAACGACTCTGTGGTGATCATGGCCGAGCGTTCCGGGAAACGGATCCTGATGACCGGTGATGTCGAGCCCGAGGCCCAGCAGGCGCTGCTGAATTCCGGTGTTGATCTTGCGGCGGATGTTCTCAAGGTGCCGCATCACGGCTCGGCGAAGATCCTCGACCGGTTCCTGGAGGCGGTGTCGCCGGCCGTGGCAGTGATCGGGGTGGGCGCTGGCAACGACTACGGCCATCCCAGCCCCCGGTTGTTGGACGCTCTCGCTCGGCACGGCGTCGGGATGGTGCTGCGCACAGACCAGCAAGGGGATGTCGAGGTCGGACTGGTCGACGGTCAGCTCGCGGGCGTCGAGCGTGGTGCGGCGCTGCGGACTTGAGGATCGCGACTGAGGAAATCTGCTCGATTCCGGCCTTGGCGCTCATCAAGGTCGCCGACCCGGCGGAGTCGCAGCTATTCGCGAGTCGCGGCAACGTCACGGTGAACTGGTTGCACCGCAACGGGGTTCCGGCAGGGCAGAGCGATGCTCTCATTCGTGCCGTGCAGGACGCCGACATTCCGCCCTGCACGGCCTTCGCCTGGATCGCGGGGGGAGTCCGGCACCGTCCGCGCGTTGCGGCCGCACTTCGTCGGTGACGTGCGTCGACACGCGCTCGATCGATTTCACCGGTACCGGCGGCTCGCCCGACGGAGGACGATGCTCCGACGGCAGAGGATCTCGCCGGGGCGCAGGAACGGTTGGCGGATGCCGGCGTCAAGGAATCGACTTGATTGCCAGCATCAACCTCAGGCTGGCCAGCGAGCAAGAAGTGGATCCGAACCTCAGCCAACCGGTGATCACCATTTCGGGGTCCGCAACCGGTCGCCGCGGCCTCGGGCCATCCCCGGACGATGATCACCGGGGATCGCGCAGCCTGACTGCGTCCGGCAGGATGCGGTCTACGCGGGGCGGATGAGGACCCCAGACCAGAGCTCACCCACCACTGGATCGGGGAGAATGTGATGGAGTTCCGATTCCCCTTTGCGCAGTACCCGCTACTGGACGCTCACTGCCACGGGGTGGTCACCCACGACCTCACCCCCACCGAGTTCGAGGCGCTCGCATCCGAGAGCCGGCTGCCCGCGCGGCCGGGCTGCTCACCACTGGATTCGCCCATCGGCCTGGCCATCCGGCGATGGTGCGCGCCCGTCCTCGACCTTCCGGAGCACGCCCCGACCGCCGAGTACCTGAGACGACGCGGCGAGCTGGGGTCAGCGGAGGTCAACCGCCGGCTGATCCGCGCCGCCGGTCTGCACTCCATGCTGGTCGACACCGGGTTCGGTGACGACCTGGCGACCCGGAACGAACTCGCTACCCTGGCTGCGGCGCCGGCGCACGAAGTTCTGCGGCTCGAGACGCTCGCCGAAACCCTCCTCGCCGAAACACCGCTCGACAAAGGCGCCGCCGGCGAGTTCGCAGAGCGATTCGAGGCGGCCCTGGACGACCTGGGGCCGGACGTCGTCGCCTTCAAGTCGATCCTGGCGTACCGGTGCGGCTTCGACATCGCGGGGGAGCCGCCTTCGAGAGACGATGTGGTGACCGCGGTCATTCGGTGGCAGCGTAGGGGCGCGGCGCGATTGACCGACCCGGTGGTTCTGCGCTTCCTGATCTGGGCTGCGCTGAGCCGAAAGCCGTTGCGGGGCAAGCCTCGACCGCTTCAGCTGCACACCGGCTTCGGGGACACCGACCTGGATCTGCATCGGGCGAACCCGATTCTGCTCACCGGACTGATCCGGGAGGCAGAGCGTCGCGACGGAGCGCCGATCGTTTTGCTGCACTGCTATCCCTATCACCGGGAGGCCGCCTACCTCGCCGCGGTCCATCCGAACGTCCACCTCGACATCGGGCTGGGCGTGGGTCATCTCGGGCCGTCGGCTGGCACGTTGGTGCGAGAGGCCATGGAGCTGGCCCCGTTCGGCAAACTGCACTACTCCTCGGATGCCTACGGTCTCGCCGAGTTCTTCCTGATCGGGGCGATGGGTTTCCGTGCGGGTCTGGACGCCGTTTTGGGGGATTGGGTCAGCAGTGGTGCTGTCGCGGAGGCGGACGCCCGCGCGATCGCGGCGCAGGTGCTGGGCAGCAACAGACGGGGCCTGTACCCGATCCCAGCGCCATGATCACGTCAGGCACGCTGCAGCAGCCGCACGTGCGGTTACCGCTGCTGAGGCGGCAACGAATCCAGTTCCGCGCGAACGGCTTCCAGCTGAGCCACCAACGCGTCGGCACGCTCCTGGGTGGTCCGTCGATGCTCCTCGAGGATGGCGCCAACCGTGGCCGTCAGCAGTTCGTTGTCCAACTGCTTGACCAGTTCCCACACCCTGGCCGCCTGGACCGGGGTCGATTTCACCGCGACCCGCGCACCGACCCGCGCCTCGATCCGCCACTGCAGCGGCTCGTTCTCGGAGGTGCTGATCGAGATGGACACCGGCGGTTGCCCTCGCCGTGGCCGCTTGCCCCGCGCATCGCTCGCCGCAATCCGAGACGTCCCTGACGCATCGGAAGGGGGCGAGGGTGACGCGGCGGTGCCGTTCAGCGAGGGCTCGCCGGCTTCCGGTGGTTCGGCCGATGGTCGAGGGTCCTGACCCTGAACCGGAAAAGGGAGGGCCGGTGAAACGATTTGTCCCAGCTGCTGCGGCGCCCGAGGGGACCTTCGCTGCGGGGCTCGTGGTGGGTGAAGCGCCGGGGGAGGACCAGCGGGGTCGCCGTTGGCCGATGCGTCGCCCGGGACGCGTCGGGATCGGGTCGCCGGCGTCAGGTCCATCGGAGTGAACGGCAGCACGTCCTTGGTGCCGTTCAGATTGACCTCGACCTTGATGAACTCTTCTCCGTCGATCGCCGGATAGCCGATTCCCCGCACCCGCCCGATCGCGCCCTCCGGGAACTGTGCGGACGGCGAAATCCGCACCCTGACGATCTTCCCGGCGTTCATCGCCGACCTCAGGGTGTCGACGTCGATGGGGATCGGGCCCGCGGCGGCGCGTCGGCGAGGAGGCATGTCCTGATCCTGCCACCGACCAACGACAGCGGTCGGCGAATGGATGGCGCGCCGCGTCGGCGGTTCGGCCGCTCCGCTCAACCCGGCTCCGTCACCACCGAACTGCGCGGGCCTTCCGGACGGTTCACCGCGAACGACGACCTACTTCGCGTGCACCCGCGCGTCCTCGGCCGCGTACTCCGCGAGCAACTCCTGCTCCCGATCCTTCCTCGGGAAAAGGAACCAGACAATCGCGGCGCCACCCAGCACCACCAGCAGACCCACCATGTAGGCCAATTTGTCGCCGTGAAGGAAGGACGTCTTGGCCGCCGAAATGATGGCATTCGAGTATTCCGGGTACCGCTGCGCGATGTCCGCGGCGCCACCGAACGACTTCAGCAGTTGGCCGCGGGCGGCCGCACTGACCTGTTCCGACCCCGGTGTTGACGCAATGATGGACGCGAAGGCGGAGGCGTATCCGGCGGTCAGTAGTGCACCCAGCATCGACTGCATGACGGCCCCGCCGAGATCCCTTTGCAGGTCGGCGGTTCCGGATGCCATACCGGCCCGGGACACCGGCACCGAACCGGTCAGGGAATGTGACGCCGGAGTGCCGGCCAGACCGACCCCGATGCCGACGCAGACAAACGTCGACAGCACTGGCCAGTATCCAATGTCTTCCTGCCAGAACACCAGCGCCACCACCAGGCCGAGAGCACAGAACGCATAGCCCAGCAGCAGGGTGAAACGGGAACCCCTGGATCCGATGAACCTGGCGGAAAAGGGCGCGACGACCACCATCGCCAGGGCCGCCGGCACCATGGCCGCGCCGGACTCCAGCGGGGAATAACCCAGCACGTTCTGCAGGAACTGCTGCCCGATGTAAATTCCGGCCATCAACGAGCCGAAGACGATGATGCCGGCGCACGCCGCGACCCAGAAGATCCGGCGGGCGGCCACGTGCAGGTCGAACAGCGGCGACGGCGCACGACGTTGGCGCCACACGAACAACACGCCGGCCACCAGCGCGACCGCCCCGAGGACCACCGCGAAGGTGCCCGAACCGGGGACCGGCGCGAAATTGATGGCCAGCACGAAGGAGGCGATCAGCACGATCGACATGATCCCGCCGAGGTTGTCCACCGGGTCGGTGGTCTCGTTGACGTGGGCGGGCACCAGCAGGATGGCCATGATCAGTGCGACCACCGCCAGCGGGGCGGTGACCAGGAACACCGAGCCCCAGGCGAAGTGATCGAGCAACCACCCGGAGAGCAGCGATCCGAGCGCCGCGATGGCACCGCCCGTGGCGGACCACAGTGCGATGGCCTTGGTGCGGGCGGGTCCCTTCCATAGAGCGGTGATCAGCGCCAGCGTGGTCGGGTAGGCCATCCCGGCCGCGAGCCCGCCGAGCAGTCGGGCCAGGAAGAGCACCTCGATAGACGGGGCGTAGGCGGCCAGCAGGCAGGCCGGAATGGTCAGGCTCATGCCGAGGATCAGCATCAGCTTCCGGCCGTACCGGTCACCGACCGCGCCGAAATAGAGCACGGACGCGGCCAGGCCGAGGGAGTACCCGACGGACACCAGGTTCAAGGCGGTCTGGCTCGCGTCGAACGCCTTGCCGATGTCCGGCAGTGCGACGTTGGCCACCGCCAGGTTCAGGTTCGCCACCGTGGCGACCAGGATCAACGCGACCAGCACCCACACCGACACAGGCGCCGGTCGGCCCGGGGTTGGCGTTGGTGCCCCTGAGGGCGGATTGCCGGCCGGCGCGGGCTTCGGGCCCGCCGGGCGCGCACCAGGAACCGCACCGCGGTGCGCAGCCTGGGTGTCGTCCGCGACTACTCCACCCTCGGTCGCCGCGCGTGGTCCGTCAGACATCGGATCGCCCCCCTTGGTACTGCGCCGGCCGCTCAGCGTGGTGGCGGCCCGTGCCGCGGTTGCGCTGAGAAACCTCCCCGTGACCTACGGTGACATCATCCTCCCGAATCCGCCTTCAGGCCCGAGGAGCGACTGTGATCTGGGGGAAAGGAGCATTCCGCCGCGCAGAACGGAACATCCGGCCGGGTAATCCGACCGGATGTTCCGTGGTGACCACAACTTCATAGGTTGCCGCGCCATGTCACCTGCCGACGCACGGCTCGGGTCAGGAGGCCTTCTCCTTGACGTACGCCCCCGGCGCGTCCTCGATAGGGGTGAACTCCGCGTTGCCGAGCTTCTTGCGGGCGTTGAGCCGGGTCCCGCCGAACTGGGCGAGCCACTCGTTCCACCGCGGCCACCAGCTGCCCGGGACGGACTCCGCTGTGTCGAACCAGCGGTCGGCGTCGCCGTCCAGCGGCGCCTGCTCGGTGTGCACCCAGTAGTTGCGCTTCTTCTTCGCCGGCGGGTTGATCACCCCGGCGATGTGGCCGCTGGCACCCAGCACGAAGGTGCTGTCGCCCCCCAGGATCTGAGTGCTCGCATACGCCGTTTTCCACGGCACGATGTGGTCTTCCTTGGACGCGTAGACGAACGTCGGCAGCTCGATGCGGCCCAGATCGACCTGCTGACCCAGCTGGACGGTGCCGCCGGGTTCGCGGAGCTTGTTCTCCAGATAGGTGTTCCGGACGTACCAGCAGAACATCGGCCCCGGCAGGTTGGTGTCGTCGCTGTTCCAGTACAGCAGGTCGAACGCGGGCGGCGCCTGCCCCTTCAGGTAGCCCTTCACCACGTACGGCCAGATCAGGTCGTTGGCCCGAAGCGAGGCGAACACCTGGGCCAGTTCGCTGCCCTTGAGCAGGCCGCCCTTGCCGATCGCCTTCTCTCGCTCGTCCACCCCTTCCTTGGTGACGAGCAGACCGATCTCGCCGGTGTCGGAGAAGTCGAGCATCGAGGTCAGCAGCGTCATGCTCGCCGCTGGGTGCTCGTCACGCGCTGCCAGCACGGCGAGGGCGCTGGCGAGCAGTGTGCCGCCGACGCAGAAGCCAAGGGTGTTCACCTTGTCGGCCTTGGTGATCGCCCGCGCCACCTCGAGCGCGCGGATCACGCCCTGCTCCAGGTAATCGTCCCAGGTGAGCTTGCCCTGGTCGGCGCTCGCGTTGCGCCAGGACACCAGGAAGACCGTCTGGCCCTCGGCCACCGCGTGCGCCACGAAGGAGTTCGCCGGCTGCAGGTCGAGGATGTAGTACTTGTTGATGCACGGCGGCACGATCACCAGCGGACGCTTGTAGACCTTGGTGGTGGTCGGGGTGTACTGGATCAGCTGGATCAACTCGTTCTGGAAGATCACGCTGCCTGGGGTGGTGCAGACGTTGACGCCGACCTCGAATGCCTTGTCGTCGGTCATCGAGATCCGACCCTTGGCCAGGTCCTCGGTGAACAGCTGCAGGCCCTGCACCAGGCTCGCCCCGCCGGTCTCCATCGCCAGCTGCAACGCCTCCGGGTTGGTGGCCAGGGTGTTCGCCGGGCTCAGCGCGTCAGCCACCTGCCGCAACGCAAAACCCCACTGGGCCTTGCTCCGCTCGTCCAGCGGAGATGCGTCCAGCGCCTTGCGCAGCAGATCCGTCTGCACGAGGTAGGTCATGGCCAGCGTCTCGTACCGCGGGTCCTTGGTCCACGCCTCGTCGGCGAAGCGCCGGTCGCCGATCGCCGCCGATCTTGACGGCGCGGCCCCTGACGGCGCGCCCGCAGAGCCGGTCGGTGCCGTCGGCAGGCCGAACGCGGACCAGGCAGCGGTCCACGGCGCCGTCACCTGCTTGAGGCTGTCGATCTGCCATTCGGTGAACGCGGTGACCGCCTGGGTCCACGGCGCGGCGGCCGCGGCCACCGCGGCCTGGGTGTCGGCGATCGCCTTCGTGTCGGTCAGATTGACGCCCGGCCACAGCACCGTTTGCTGGGCCTTCATCAGATCGGTGAGCCAACGGGTCGGGTCCGACACTGGCTGGGACATGGCAGCTCCTCCACGCTCAAACGGGAGCCCGGGCGTGGATCGGTTCGTCGCCACGCCCACACTCGTTGCCGGCACAGCGCACGGTCGGTCCGCCGCAGCCCATTGGATGCTAGCGACCGTGGTGTCGCCGCCGCCAAAGATGTCGGACCGCGGTCGGTATTTCTACTGGATGAACAGCGGCGCCGGGTTCCCGCTCGTCGCAAGCGGTGCAGCCCTCGGTCAGCCCAGGACGGACGCCGCCGCTCGCGCGGCGGCCGGCAGCGCCGAGGCAATCCGCTCGACGGCCGTGTCGTCGTGCGCCGCGGACACGAACCAGGCCTCGAATGCCGACGGCGGCAGGTACACCCCGGCGTCGAGCATTCCGTGGAAGAACGCCGCGTAGGCCGGGCTCGACTGCCTCTTCGCCTGGTCGTAGTTCCTCACCTCACCCTCGGCGAAGAACACTGAGAACAGGTTCCCGGCCCGCTGCAACCGGTGCGGCACTCCCTCGCCGGCCAGCGCTCCGGAGACGAGATTCCCTACTGTGTAGGCGGTCTCGTTCAGATGGTGGTAGACGGCGTCGGTGCAGCCGCGCAGGGTGGCCAGTCCGGCGGCGGTGGCGATCGGGTTGCCGGACAGTGTGCCGGCCTGGTACACCGGACCGACAGGCGCCAGGTAGTTCATGATGTCGGCGCGCCCGCCGAAGGCGCCGACCGGCAGTCCGCCGCCGATCACCTTGCCGAAGGTCATCAGGTCCGGCGTCCATCCCTCGTGCGCACCGTCCAGTCCGTACATGCCGGACCGGCTCACCCGGAATCCGGTCATCACCTCGTCGGTGATCAGCAGCGCACCGTCCGCGTGCGCGGCCTGGGCCAATCCGGCGTTGAAGCCGTCGACCGGCGGTACCACCCCCATGTTCGCGGCCGCGGCCTCGGTGATGACGGCGGCGATCTCGCCGGGGTGCCGGGCGAAGGCGTCGCGGACGGCGGCGAGATCGTTGTACGGCAGCACGATCACCTCGGCGGTGGTCGCCTTGGTGACGCCCGCGGAATCGGGGAGCGCGAAGGTTGCCACGCCCGAACCGGCCGAGGCCAGCAACGCGTCCACGTGCCCGTGGTAACAGCCGGCGAACTTGATGATCTTCGACCGGCCGGTGTAGCCGCGGGCCAGCCGGATCGCCGACATGGTTGCCTCGGTGCCGGAGGAGACCAGCCGAACCTGCTGCACCGGAGCGACTCTGGCGACGATCTCCTCCGCCAGGGCGACCTCGCCCTCGCCAGGAGTGCCGAACGACAGCCCCCTGGACGCCGCCGCCGACACCGCCTCCAGCACCGCCGGATGCGCGTGGCCCAGGATCATCGGACCCCACGACCCGACCAGGTCGACGTAATTGTTGCCGTCGGCGTCGGTGATCATCGGTCCGGAACCCGATCTCATGAACCGCGGTGTGCCGCCGACGGATCGGAAGGCGCGAACGGGGGAGTTCACCCCGCCCGGGATGACGTCCAGGGCCCGCGCGAACAGCGCGGCACTGGCCGGCACATGCTCGACGCCCGCGGCTCCGATCGCCGGGCCGGGCAGTGTGGTCGACTCCCCGGGTGCGCTGCTGCGCTGTGCCATCTGCGGTCTCTCCTCGTTCGGTGTTTCGGTGCGCTGGTGACGTGGAGCCAGTGCGCTGAAAGTGCTATTGCGGTGCAACCAGTGTTGCTGCCACCTCGGCGGCCCAATAGGTCAGCACGATCTGCGCACCAGCCCGCCGGATCGAGGTCAGGGTCTCGAGGATCGCGCGGTTACGGTCGATCCAGCCGTTGGCCGCGGCGGCCTCGATCATCGCGTACTCGCCCGAGACCTGATACGCGGCAACGGGAACCGTCACTTCCGGCATCGCCCCGACGTCGGCCAATATGTCCAGGTAGCTCATCGCCGGCTTCACCATTACCAGGTCGGCGCCCTC
>Ga0208716_1000680_pt1 | contig 13796 bp, 13 predicted proteins | sample NGESurdeep092012_8_FD_184482 | JGI IMG/M metagenome (GOLD analysis project Ga0208716, IMG submission 184482) | Arctic peat soil microbial communities from Barrow, Alaska - NGEE Surface sample 415-3 deep-092012 (SPAdes) | ecosystem: Environmental > Terrestrial > Soil > Wetlands > Peat ...
GCGGGCGCGTTCGGTGTCGAAATCGATTTCATGATCTCTCTCGATGAGTTTGGGCGTATGACGTGTGAACGAATGGCGGAAAGATCGTGACGCCTGCACTCAGCGCGTCCAGATCGCGATCAGGCCGCACATCTTGTCGTTGGCGGCTCCACCGTACTGTAGCGGGATCATCGCCCCCCCGGCGAATACTTCGATCCCGTGAATGTCCTCCGGAGGCGGCAGATGCGTGATGTCGAATGCGCCGTCAGGTGGGCTGGGTAACATCGTCACGCCATCGATCACGACCGTCATGAAGCATGGCATCGCGCCGTTCATGTTCACTTTCATCCCGCGATTCGAAACGGGGAAAAGGCCGCCATTCTTGCCATATGGCATGAACTTCACCGCCGGCACCCGGCTGAGCATCTGGTACGTCTCGACCGGATTCACCTTCTCGATATCGTCGCGATTGAAGCTCGCCGTCGCCTGATGGTTGAGCCGCCGCGTCTCGAACTCGTCGTGCCGCGCGATCCCGCGCTTGTCTCCCATCACTCGTACGGTATCGAGTGCCGGCATCGCCGCGTCGCTCAGGAGAATCGGCACGGTGTTGCGTCCAGCCTCGACGGTCACGGCGACTTGCCCGGGCTTGAAGCCGATCCGCTTTGCCCGCACGCGCAGCAGCCCCGGCGCCACATCGGGAATAAGTGCGCGGCCTGCCGACCCGGTGACGACGGTGCGTGTCGCGCCGCCGGGCGCGGTGACCTCGAGCGTTGCGCCGGGCAACGGCGCTCCGCCGGCGCCGTACACCGCGAACTCGACGAGCGCGCGTGGCACCGCCCGCCCCCGCCCGTAGATCGGCGATGGTGCCTCCGGACGCGTGACGAGGTCGACGGCGCCGAATGGCTGATCCTCGGCGAGCCGCGTCTGCTGGAAGGCCGTCCCGGAATCCGACGCGACACGCGTGGCGAGCACCACATCCCTCGGCACGCCACAGATCCGCCAGCGCCCGTCGTCGCCGGTGAGCACGCCGAGCGTCTGCTCGCTCCACTTGAGCTGATCGTTGACGTTCGCGAAGCTCCCCTGCCAGGTCACCGTCACGGCCGCCTGCCGCAACGCCTGCCCGTGCTCGTCGCGCACGGTTCCGCGAAGCATGCCCTCACCGTGCTGCACCGAGTCCTTCGTGCAGACCCGTATCAGCACGTCGCGGGCGGCCGGCAGCGCGATCGAATCCACGTGCGCGTCGGCACGCACCTCGACGTCGCGCTCGACCGCCGCGATGCCGAGCGAATCCATCAGCCCGCTCCGCACGCGGGCCGTGTACTTCCCCTCGAGCACGGGCGAAATCGTGATGCGCCCCGCCGCATCGGCCTTCGCGGTGTAGTCGGTGCCGGCGAGCGTGAGCGTCGCGCCCGTTGCCGCCACCAGCGCGTCGCGCGAGACCACCTGCACGGCCAATGCGTGCCCTTTCGCCTCGTACATGAGCGTGTCGTGCCGGGTCACGCGGGTCACTTCGCCTCCGGTCATGTGCACGGCCTGAACGACTTCATTCGTGGCGGAGAAGACCAACCTCCGGAAGGCGTCCGACCCCTTGTCGGCAGCGCCGATTTTCGGCATGCGCACGTACCAGCGGCTCACGAGCCAGTTTCCGTCCGCCAAGCGCAGAAACTCCACGGTGCCGCCGGCGCCGGCCGCCATCGCCACGTCTGAGAGGTTCGTGTACCGGAAATCGAGCGTGCGAAGTTCAGCGGTCGCGCGGTCGACCCAGAATGTGCCTTCGATATCGCGCACGTCACTGCGGTTTCGCGTGGGCTGGAACCCCACGCCGATGAGTCCGGCCCGGTCGCGGGGCGGCGCCACGAGACGAAAGCAGTGCGTCGCCGCGAACGACTCCGATGTCAGCACGTCGGCGTCGGGAGCGTAGTACATCGTCTCGGCCGAGTCGGCGACGACGTATCCCTTCGCGGCCAGGAGATCTGCGGGAAAGCTCCGGAAGGCGTGCGTGGTCGGATTCTGGTATGTGCGTACCTGCTGCGCGCGCACGAAGCGCGCCGTGGCGTCGAGCGTGCGGTCGTACTCGATCCACCCGGCATCGAGCGGCGCGCCCTCGGCACGGAGCTGCGACGTCAGGATCGCCTTGCGCGCCTCGTCCCACACGCGGGCGACCATGAGGCCGGAGTCCGGGTTCACCCGGCACTCGTCCTGCGCGCGCACGGTGACCGTCGTGAGAGGGATCGCGGCGGCGTTGAGCACTATCCGCACCGATGTCGCCGGCCCGGCGGCAACGGCGAAAGGCGGCACGACGGTCGGGCGGAATCCGATTCGCAGGACCTGCAGTCCGTAACGCCCCACCGCTTGGAGCTGCAGCGCGAACTCGCCGCGCTCGCTCGTGAGCGTGCGGCCCACCGTCGCGCCGCGCTCGTCGGTCGCCAGCACGATGGCACCGCGCGCCGGTGTCGTGCTGTCGGAGAGGACGACCGCGCCGCGGACGGTTTGCGCGCGCAGCGATGCGGCGCTCGCGAGCATGGCAAGCGCCACCGTGAGATTGCGTGCGGGCATCATTCGTCGGTGCACGGGTCCTCTCCTTGCACTACGTTCGCGGCGCGCTCCGCCTGGGTGCCCTGCGGCGCACTGACCTGATAATAGCTCCGCCCGTATCTTATGGGCATGACCACAGTCGATGTCCTTGCGATCTTCGCCCACCGCGACGACGCCGAGCTGAGCGCCGGCGGCACACTCGCGAAGCTCGGCCGCCAGGGCCGCCGCACCGGCATCCTCGACCTCACGCAGGGCGAGATGGGCACGCGCGGGTCCGCCGCGACGCGCGCGGCCGAGGCCGCCGAAGCCGCCAAAGTGCTCGGCGTGGCCGTGAGAGAGAATCTGGAACTCCCGGATGCGGGAATCACCAACACGCCCGAGACCCGGCGCGCCGTGGCCGCCGTGATTCGCCGGCTCAAGCCCCGCGTGGTGATCGCACCAGCGCAAAACGGCCGCCATCCCGATCATCATGTCACGGCTCAGCTCGTGCGCGACGCGTGCTTCGTGGCGGGCCTCGCCAAGATCGAGCCGGAGCATCCGCCGCACCGTCCGCTGAAACTGCTCCACGCACTGTCGTTTCGCGAAGACCACGAGAAGCCGACGTTCGTCGTGGACGTCTCCGATGAATTCGAGACGAAGCTCGCCGCGATCAAGTGTTTTGCATCGCAGTTCGACGGCGCAATCCAGGGCGGCGAAGTGTTTCCCAACGGCGAGCCGCTCTACGACATCATTCGCCACCAGGCCGCGCACTACGGATCGCTCATCCGCTGCCGCTACGGCGAGCCGTTCTACACCGCGGAGACCATGCGCGTGGACGACCTGATGGCGCTCGAGGTCTCGTCGTTGTGAGCGCGCGCGGAGCCGGCGGAACGCGGCTGTAGCTCCATCGGTCGATCCGCCGCTCTCCGCCGTCAGCGGAAAGGTGGTGCGCGGTGAGGGCGCGTTGCGCGAGTTCGATCGCGGCGGGCTGGACGTGCTCGAGGCGTCGCGCGACGATTTCACGGCGCGGCTGCGATCCGAGAACCACACCCTCAAGCGGTCGCTCGCGGATCCGCGCCTCTTCAGCGGCATCGGCAATGCGTACTCCGATGAAATCCTGCACCGCGCCCGGCTCTCACCGCTCATGCTCACTTCGCGCGTGACAGACGAGCAGGCGGAACGTTTGCACGATGCCACGCGCTCGACGCTCACCGAGTGGATCGCGCGCTTGCGGGGCTCGACCGGCGGGAAGTTTCCGGAGAAGGTCACAGCGTTTCGGCCCGAGATGGCCGTGCACGGCAAGTTCCGCCAGCCGTGCCCCGTGTGCGGCACTCCCGTCCAGCGCATCCGCTATGCGGACAACGAAACGGACTACTGCCCCACGTGCCAGACGGGCGGCAAGCTGCTCGCCGATCGCGGGCTCTCCCGCCTCCTGAAGAAGGATTGGCCGAAGTCGCTGGACGAGATGGACGAGGCGATAGGACGAGCGAGGGGCGTTGAGACAGGAACGAGCGACGGGTGAGAGGCTTGCAAACGGCAACGGGCGACGGGTGAGGGGCGACTTGGCGAAGCGCGACGTGCCAGGAGTGAGGAGACATACTTCTCCTCACTCCTGGCACGTCGCTCCTCACCAGATCGCCCCTCACGCGTCGCCCGTCGCCGTTGGTACCGTCGTCTGCAGTTGGACCTATATTTAGCCCATGCCCGCCCCGATCTATCTCGACCACGCCGCCACCACGCCGGTGCGCCCGCAGGTGCTCGAAGCGATGCTGCCGTTCTTCGGCCCTCGCTTCGGAAACCCCTCCAGCACGCACCGGTGGGGCCGCGAGGCGCGCACCGCGCTCGACGCGGCGCGCGAGCGCGTGGCGAAGTGCCTCGGCGCCAACGCCGATGAAGTCTGCTTCACATCCGGAGGCACCGAGGGCGACAACCTCGCCATCCTCGGCGGCTGGCGCGTGCTGAAGGCCAAGGGACGGACCGCGATTGTCACGTCGCCGATCGAACACAAGGCCGTCCTGGGGTCGGTGCATCAGGCTTCGATCGAGGGCGCGAAGGAGCGCCTGCTCTCCGTCGATGAAACCGGGACCGTGTCGATGCAGTCCGCGAATGAACACGTGCGCGACGACACCGCCATCTGCTCCGTGATGTGGGTGAACAACGAGATCGGCACCATCCAGCCGATCGACGAACTCGCATCGCTCGCGAAGTCCCGCGGCGCGATCTTCCACACGGACGCCGTGCAGGCCTTCGGGAAGGTCGAGGTGGACGCGCGCAAGACGCCGTTCGACTTCCTCGCGATCAGTGGCCACAAGATCGGCGCGCCCAAGGGAATCGGCGCGATGTACATCCGCCGCGGCACGCCGCTCGAGCCGCTGTTCTTCGGCGGCACGCAGGACCGCGGCCGCCGGCCCGGAACGGAGAATGTGGCGTACGCCGTCGCGCTCGCGACCGCAGCCGAGTTGACGCTGGCGGAACATGCCGGCGAATCGGCGCGGCTAACCGCGCTGCGCGACCGCCTCGAAGCCGCGATCCTCGCCAAGCTTCCCGACGCGGTCATTCACGGTCGTGGAGCGAAGCGCGCGCCGCACGTGCTGAGCATCTCCGTGCCCGGCACCGACAGCGAGTCGATGCTGATGGCGCTCGACCTGCAGGGAATCGCCTGCTCGGGCGGCTCGGCGTGCCAGAGCGGAAGCGTCGGCGCGTCGCACGTGCTCCTGGCCCTCGGCCTGCGCGCGGACGTCGCGAGTGCCGCCGTCCGCATGAGCCTCGGCTCGCTCACCACCGACGCGTGCATCGATCGCGTCGCGGAAGTCTTCCCCGCCCTCGCGCTCAAGGCGCGCGGCCTGGCAAGCGTCAGTTGAAGCCGCGCGTCCTCGTCGCGATGTCGGGCGGCGTCGACTCGTCGGTGGCCGCCGCGATGCTGGTGCGCGAGGGCTACGACGTGGTCGGCGCCACCATGAAACTGCACAGCGACGGCGCCGACGTTCCCGACAAGCCCTGCTGCTCGCTCGACAGCGTGAACGACGCGCGGCGGATCGCGGAGCGCATCGGGATTCCGCACTACGTGCTGAACCTCGAGAAGTCGTTTGCTCGCGACGTGCTCGACGATTTCGTCGCCGAGTACGCCCGCGGCCGCACTCCGATCCCCTGCGTCCGCTGCAACACCTTCACGAAGTTCCACGATCTCATGCTGAAGGCCGACGCGATCGACGCGCAGTTCGTCGCGACGGGTCATTACGCACGCATCGTGAACGGCGAGCTCAATCGCGGCATCGACGACGCGAAGGACCAGACCTATTTCCTCTGGGGGATCGAGCGCTCCGCCATCTCGCGCATGCTCCTGCCGGTGGGCGAGATGACCAAGGCCGAGACGCGCAAGCTGGCGCACGAGCTCGGGCTGAACCTCGTGGCCGAAAAGCCGGAGAGCCAGGAGATTTGCTTCGTCCCCGACGGGAACTACGCGCGGATTCTCGAGGAGCACCTCGGGGCCGATGCGCCGTCGCTCTCACCGGGGCCGATCGTGCTGGGTGACGGCACGGTGGTCGGTGAGCACGCCGGCTTTGCGCACTACACCATCGGCCAGCGGCGCGGCGTGCCCGGCGGATACAGCGAGCCGATGTTCGTGATCGCGATTCGCGCCGAGGATCGCGCGGTGGTTATCGGCCCGCGTGAGGAATTGCTCGGCCGCGGTGTGGTCGCCCGCGGAGTGAACTGGCTCGTGGATCCGGCGCCGGTGGTCGGCGATCGCGTGGGCGTGCGCGTCCGGCATCGCGCGCCGATCGTGCCGGCCGAGATCGTGCGACTCGATGGCGACGAGATCGAACTCGCGCTCGACGAGTCCGTACGAGCGATCGCGCCGGGGCAGTCGATCGTGCTCTACGACGGCGACCGCGTTCTGGGCGGGGGGTTCATCGAGACAGCGCAGCCCTCGCGCGCGACGCTGCCCTTGCTCACCACGCGGTAACGGCAACAGCGAGTAACTGGTTCTTGGTCATTGGTTGTTGGTTGTTGGTTGTTGGTGTGAGAATTAGCTGACCAATTCCCTGACCAACGACCAACGACTAGGAACCTTTCAACTTCTTCAGCATCGCAGTCACGCCCGACGGCAGGAACATGTCGTCGGAAATCGCGGCGACCTCCTCGGCTTCGCGCCAGCGGTCTTCGAGTTCAGCGAGTTCGCCCTCAAGCGCATGACGCTCGTCCTCTTCGTGCAGAGACATTTCCAGCGCGAGGCGCACCGGAGCCCGCAGCGATGCCAATGCATGGGACGCGGAGCGATCAGTTCCGGCGTTATCGGCGAATGGGTTGAAGCGATCCGCTCTGGCGATCTTCGCGAAGCGGCCGAACAGTGCGTCCATGCCCGGGGTCGCCTCGAGAACTCGAACGGCCTCAGTGACATCGACTGGACTGCCTCCCGCCCGATTGATTCTAGGCAACAGGTGCCGAGCCGCACGAATTGCCGCATCGCCCTCGAGCGCCACTCCCGGCTTGAGGAGTCCGAACCAGCTAACCGCTTGTCCGTAGTGAGGGAATTGCAGTTCGAATCCGCCACGTGGGAGCGGGACCAAGCGGACCTTGTTCAGCATCGCGCGATTCAGTCTCAATACCTGTCCGTTCACGGGAACGCGCGCGATCGGGCGCAGGGAGTTCACCATGTTCGGAAGATTGATCAGGTTCACACTGGCGCCGCCCAGCAGTCCCATGACCGGGCCTGCGATCACGAATCCACCAGCAGCGACTACGCCCGCGGTGATGAGCGCGTAGTGCTTGCGCCGCCTCCGATGGAACTGATCCCCATACCGCCACGCCGCCATCTCCGGCCGCTGCGGATCGCCAACCCGCACGAGCGTTGTCCCCTCCTTCAATCGCGCGAGCCCGATGTTGTCCGTCGACACGCGCAGCTTCGTGTCGCGAAACAACCGCTCGCATTCTTCAATGGCCTCCCATCGCTCCTCGAGCGGCGAGAGATTCCATCGCTCGCACGCGCGGCACACGACCCACAGCCGGCCCTTCGCCGCGTCGAACGCGAGGCGACGGCCAACCGGAAAGTGCTCGATGGCCTCGTTGGCGCCGAGACCGGAGTGACAGAAGATGCAGGTGGAGTACAACTCCGCCCTTAGAGCGCGAGCCCCGCCGCCTCGGCAAACTCTTTCATCAACTGCGCCTGTTTCTCGTTGAGCTTCTCGGGCACCGTCACCGAGAGCTCCACGATCAGGTCGCCGCGCTTGCCTTCCTTGGCGATCCCCTGGCCGCGCACGCGAAAGCGTTTCCCGCCCGGCGTGCCCGCGGGAATCTTGATCGAGACCGTCTTCTCGTCGAGCGTCTCGACGCTCACCTTGGACCCGAGCGTCGCCTGCGCGATGTTCACCGGCGCGTGCACCACAAGATCGAGTCCCTCTCGCGACCAGTGCTCGTCGTTCTTCACCTGGAACGTGATCATGATGTCACCGGGCGGCCCACCATGCAGTCCGCGCCCGCCCTGCCCCTTCAGCCGGATCTTCGACCCCGTGTCCACGCCAGGCGGCACCGAGATGTTCACCTTCTTGCGGCTGCGCTGTTCACCCGATCCGCCGCACGTCGGGCATTTTGTCGACGGCACCGTTCCCTTTCCGAGGCACATCGGGCACGGACGGTTCACGGCGAATCCGCCCTGACCGAACGAGATCGTCCCGCGGCCGCCGCACTCGGGGCAGCTCTGGATCTTCGCGCCCGGCGCTGCGCCGCTGCCCTTGCACGTCACACACTCCTCGTTGAGTTCGAGCTCGATCGGCACCTTGCCGCCGAGCGCCGCCGTGCGAAACGGGATGTCGAGTGTGGTGTCGACGCTCTGACCCTGCTCGGGTCCGCTCGGCCGCTGGGCGCGTCCGGCACCGCCGCCGAACATGGAGCTGAACAGGTCGCCGAGCCCGCCGAGGCCGCCCACGTCGAATTCGTCGAACGTGCCGCCGCTCGACCCGCCGGCAGGGCCTCTCGAACGGGCGCCGCCCGGGCGAGCGCCGCTGCCGCCGCCGCGCGAGGATCGCGGGGAATAACCGTCAAACGCGCCGAGGCGGCGCATCTCATCGTACTGATGACGCTTCTTTGCGTCGCTCAGCACCTGGTACGCTTCCGAGATTTCCTTGAAGCGCTCCGCGGACTTCGCCTCGCCCTTGTTCGAGTCCGGGTGATGCTGCTTCGCGAGACGACGATACTGCTTCTTGATCTCGTCGGCGGTGGCCTTTTCGGACACGCCGAGGACGTTGTAGAAGTCTTTCTGAGCCATCGGCAGGGTTAACCTTCGCTCCCGTCAAAAGACTTCCACTGCTTCACCACCACTCGCGCGGGACGCAGCAACAGTCCGTTGAACACGTAGCCCACCTGAAAAACCTGCGCGACGAGATGATCCTCGTCCGGGCTCTCGGCTGGCGCGGTGGTGACCGCCTCCTGCACCGCGGGATCGAACGGCTGCCCTACCGGGTTCACGATCTCGAGACCGTGGCCCGCAAGCGACTTGAGCAGCTTCTTCTCGACCATTTCGACGCCCTGCTGCAGGGTGAGCGCGTCAGTGGTCTCCGGATCGACGTGCGCGAACCGTCCCAGGTCGTCGAGCGCTTCGAGGATGCCGCGGATCAGCAGCGACATGCCCTTCAGTTCCGCTTCCTGACGCTCGCGCACCATGCGCTTGCGGTAATTGTCGTAGTCGGCGGCCTGGCGGAGCACTTTGTCCTTCTGCTCGGCAAGCAGGCCCGTGGCGATGCCAAGCTGTGCCTCGAGTGCCACCAGCCGGGAATCCGCTGAGGGAATGACGCCGTCCTCCGCCTGAAAGAGCGCGTCGTCGAACGGGTTCGAGCCCGGAGGCATGGTGTCGTCGTTCATTGCATGTAAACTACGCAGGGGACCCTTATGACGTTTCGCTCAGGGCGCGCCGCAACATATTGAGGGCTGCCTGAGCGCTCCGGCGGCGAATCTCGTCCCGGTCGCCGATCATCTGCACCTTGGTCGAGCGGATCGCGCCACCCGCCGAAACCGCGATGCAGACGGTACCCACGGGCTTTTCCGGCGTACCGCCCGCGGGCCCGGCGATCCCCGTAATTCCGACACCCACCTCCGCGCCAAACCGCGCGCAGACACCGGCAGCCATTTCGCGCGCCGTCTCCTCGCTTACGGCCCCATGCACGCGAAGGGTGCCGGCAGCAACGCCGAGATGCGATTCCTTCACTTCGTCGGCGTACGCGATCACGCCGCCGAGCATCACGTCGCTCGAGCCGGCGATGGCGGTAATGCGCGCACCCAGCATGCCTCCGGTGCAGCTCTCGGCAACGGCGATCTTCATCCCGCGGCTCCGCAGCAGGTCGAGCACGACGGCGGCAAGATCGGTCTTGTCTTCGCCGTACACATACGCGCCGAGCACCGCGCGAAGTTCGGCGGCGCCGGCGTCGAGCGCGCGCGCGGCCTCGAGGGCGCTCCGGTCGCGCGAGGTGAGCCGCAGGTCCGTTCCCTCCACCGAGGGGAGATACGCGAGCGGCAGCCCTTTCGGCCCCTTCGCGAGCGTCCCGAGAAGGTCCGCGAGCGCCGACTCGCCGATGCCGATCGTTCGCAGCGTGCGCGACACGATGACGTTCGGCGTTCCGGCCGTCAGCGCACGAAGGCGCGGCAGGAGCTCGTCGGCGAGCATTCCGCGCATCTCGCGCGGCACGCCGGGGAGCATCGCCACCCAGCGCGGCGTGGGTGAGCGCTCGTCCTCGAGCCAGATTCCCGGCGCGGAGCCGTGCCGGTTCTGCAGGATCACCGCGCCCTCGGGAATCATCGCCTGCTGCTTGTTGGACTCGGGAATTCCGCCGGGCCAGCGATACGATTTCCAGCGGATCTTCAGCTCTTCCCAGATCGCGTCGTCGAATTTCATCACGCGTCCGAAGAGCGCGGCGATCGAGGGCTTCGTGAGGTCGTCGGAGGTGGGGCCGAGCCCGCCGGTGGTGATCACGGCGCCGGTGCGATCGAGCGCCTCCTTCACGGCGGCCGCGACCTGTGCCGGCTTGTCTCCGACGGTCGCCCGCCTCGCCACGCCGATCCCCACCGCCGCGAGTTCCCGCGCGAGATGTGCCGCATTCGTATCGACGGTGAAGCCGAGCAGGAGTTCGTCGCCGATGGTGACGACTTCGACGTTCATGGTCGTCTCAGCGCGTGAAGAGCGCCCCGTAGCGCCGGAGATAATTCGCGAACGACGCGATGGTCAGCCCGACGGCGAGCCACATCGTGACGACGCCGATCGAGCCGACGAGCTGCGCGAAGAAGTTCCAGAGCGGCTGCCCATCGACGTGCCGGCGCTCGGCGAGCGTCTGCATCCCGAACCAGAAGTAGGCGGCGCCGACCCAGATGTACTGCATCACGGTCTTCACCTTCGCCGGATAGTTCGCCGCGATCACGACGCCCTTCCGCTGCGCCATCTGGCGGAACACCGTCATGAAGAGTTCGCGGCCCAGCACCACTGCGACCACCCAGAACGGCAGCGTGAACGTCCCGAACCAGGTGACGAAAGGAAACCCGAACGCATTTCCGGGAGCGATGTGCAGTGCGCCGGCGACGAACGCTGCCACCGCGTCGCCGCTCTTCCCCTGCAGCACGAGCATCGGCACGAACGTCGCGACGAGCAGCAGCTTGTCCGCGAGCGGATCGAGCGCCTTTCCGAGATCGGTGACCATGCCGCGCGTGCGCGCAAACCACCCGTCGAAATAATCGGAGACCGCGCTCACGATATAGAGCGCGAACGCCACGGCGCGCCAGAGCGGCGACGGCACGAGCGGCAGCAACGCGATGAGCGGTGAGACGATGATGCGCGCAGCGGAGATCGCGTTCGGGAGATTCATGAGTTGCTCCTGTCCCACGGCCGCGCCGGCACCGCGCGGCTGCGTCACGCGAGCGTCTTCAAGACCAGCTTGCTGACCGCCTTCAGTGTGTCGAACACGCCGTCGCCCTGCACGGCCACGGCCTCGAAATACGTCGCACGTTCGATCCACTCGCCGGTGGGCACCTGCTCGATGAGATTCTCGCCGGCGTGGTACGGATCGGGCACGAGCCGGTGCTTGGCCGGGTCCGGCACTTCCCATCCCGGATTCAGCGCGGCCTGCAGCTCGCTCAGCGGCGAGGCGTTCGGCAGGTCGCGTTTGTTGTACTGGATGACGAACGACATCTTCGTGAGATCGTAGCCGTACTCGGCCATGTTGTCGTAGAGGTTCTGCATGGCTTCCTGGTTCGCTTCCATGCGCTCGATCTGCGAGTCGGCGACGAACACGATGCCATCCACACCCTTGAGGATCAGCTTGCGCGACGCGTTGTAGTAGACCTGGCCCGGCACGGTGTACAGGTGGAAGCGCGTCTTGAAGCCGCGAATCGTGCCGAGATCCACCGGCAGGAAGTCGAAAAAGAGCGTGCGTTCGGTCTCGGTGGCGAGCGAGATGAGCTTGCCGCGGGTATCGGGCTTCACCTTGCTGTACACGTGCTCGAGGTTCGTCGTCTTACCGCCGAGTCCCGGGCCGTAATAGACGATTTTGCAGTTGATCTCGCGCGAGGCGTAGTTGATCATCGACATGACTGTGTCTCCTACCCGAAGAGCTTGTCGATTTCGTCTTCTGCCCCGTGCAGAAGGCCCTGCGGCTGCGGCTGGCCATCATTCCCCCGCGAGAACACCTGCTCGAACAGCTTCGTCAGTTCACCCACGGTCTCCTTCATTTTGAGGCGCACCAGCCCGAGGGTCGTGCGCGTGTCGAAGAGTACCACCAGGATCACGCGTCTGGCGACGTCCGCCAGGTACATGGACTCCCTCTCACCCTGATGGAAGAGCGAGTTGAAGTCCGTCTCGCCGATCAGCTTCGCGAGCTGGTCGTTCGCGCTGAAGTCGGCGGCGGTCAGCGAGGCGAACGCCGTCGGGTCGAAGTGCGGCTGTTCGCCGACCGTCGCCACAAGTTGCCCCGAGCGGTCCACGAGCAACGCGCACCGCGCATTGCTCTCGAAGAGGAATTTCTGGAGCGACTTCGTGATCGCCCCGAAATCGTCTTCGGTGAATGACCAGCTGGCGGAGCCTACGGACATAGATCGAGGGTCGTTGGGGAAATCCTTTCCATCATCTCATCAGCCGCCGCGAGGCGATCGCCTGCGCGATCGTCACGCCATCCGCGTACTCCAAGTCTCCGCCGACGGGCATCCCGAGCGCGATGCGCGAGACCAGCACGTCGTGTGGCGACAACTGCTCCTGAACATACAGCGCCGTGGCCTCCCCTTCGAGCTTGGGGTTGGTCGCCACGATCACTTCCCGGATGCCGCCGGCGCGCACGCGCGCCACGAGGGCGGCCACCGTCAGTTCGTCTGGCCCGATGCCGTCGAGCGGCGACAGCCGCCCGCCCAGCACATGATACACGCCGCGATACTCGCCCATCCGTTCGACGGCGGCGATGTCGCTGGCCTCCTCCACAACACAGATCGTCGCCGCATCTCGCCGCGGATCGCGGCAAACGGTGCACAGATCGTCTTCCGTGAGGTTGAAACAGCGCTCGCACATGCGCACGCGATCGGTGAGCGTGGCGAGAACCTGCGCCAGCCGCCGGCTCTGCTCCGGCGGCTGCTTCAGCAGATGATACGTCAGCCGCAGCGCCGATTTCTTGCCAATGGTCGGCAGCCGCGACAACTCGGTTACGAGATCTTCAATTGCCGACACGTTCTCTCCGCCCGTACCGCGCCAAGTATAACAGGTTGAATAAGTTAGACCTCGGCGGACAGGAGCCGCAAGGCGACGTTGGAGACCGGTTGCCGTAGGGCGGCCGGCCCCCTGGGTCCCGATCACTCGATGAGACGAAGGTCCAGCGCGTCTATCGCCGCGTTCAGCAGCGGATCGCGCTTGCGAAGGGTGGCCACGCGGTCCGCGATGACGTTCTCCGCGGTGAGACGCGGGCGCGCGGCTGCTTTCCCATCGGTCATGGCCTTGATCGCGACCCGCTCGACGCCATCGAAGATGCCTCGAAGCGCGGCGAGGATGATCTCGCTGCCGCTCTGGAGCGCGTCGGCGAGCGCGTCGCTCGTCACGCCGATGGTCACGAGTCCGCCGGCGGTGACGGCGCTCGGTGTCGCCTCGTTCAGTGCGGACGCGACCATTCCGCGGCCGCTCGCGCGGACGTGCTCGACGACATCGTCCCAGTGCTCGGCGAGGCGGTTGAGATCCAGCGCCTGCTTCTTGCGCTTGGCGGGGGGCTGGTCGGCGACCGTCGGTTGCGGCGCCTTGCGCGGTTCCGCCACCTTCGCGGCGGGCCGTGGCGCGGCCTGCGGTTCGGAGACGC
>Ga0208716_1000682_pt1 | contig 13782 bp, 8 predicted proteins | sample NGESurdeep092012_8_FD_184482 | JGI IMG/M metagenome (GOLD analysis project Ga0208716, IMG submission 184482) | Arctic peat soil microbial communities from Barrow, Alaska - NGEE Surface sample 415-3 deep-092012 (SPAdes) | ecosystem: Environmental > Terrestrial > Soil > Wetlands > Peat ...
GTGTGAGCAGCGAGGAGACGTTCTCCGCACTCCTCACGCGTCGCGTTTCGCCAGATCGCCCCTCACCCGTCGCTCGTCCCTCTCCAGAGCAGCTCCTGTCCTCGCAAAATTGTTCGCGAGATGGCTCCAGGCGGCCGGACCGCCGCCGGCTATGCCCCGAAACGCCCCTTGAGCATCGCGCGCAGGTCCACCACGGGGAGTGGGCCCGCGGCGGGGTCGGGCGGCGCGGACTCCGGGCGGTCGACCACGACGCGCTGCATTCCCTCGCGCACGCCGCGATCGATGAAGCGCGAGAGCTGGTCCATGGAGTAGTCGGCGCCGCGGCGCGTGTCGTAGACGTTGAGCGGATACGTGACGAAGAGGTGATTGCGCGGCCGCGTCATCGCGACGTACATCAGGCGGCGTTCTTCTTCGATCTGGTCGTCGTCGCCGAGTGAGCGGGCGGAAGGGAACCAGCCATCCACGGCCCAGATCACGAAGACGGCGTCCCACTCGCGTCCCTTGGCGCTGTGCGCGGTGCTGAGGATGAGCACGTCGTCCTCGCTGCCCGTGCCGAATCCGAAATCCTGCGTCGCCTGTGGCGGCTCGAGCGCCAGCGCCGAGAGAAACGCGGCGCGGCTCGGATAACCGCCGGCGATCGTCTGCAATTGGTCGAGATCGGAGAGCCGCGGCTCCACGCGATCGTATCGTTCGCGCAGGATGTCGTCGTAGAGGCGGCGGACGCGCGCGATCTCCACGGTCACGGCACCCTCCACGTCCGTTGGGTTCGTTCTGAGCGCGTCCAGGAGCAGCACGAGCTCGGCGTGCGCCGCGCGCGCGCGGGGCGGCGGCTCGTACCGGCCGAACGCACCGGATTCCCAGGCGGCCAGCGCCATCGAATCGATCGCGCCGCGGGCCGTCGCTTCGCCGATTCCGGGCATGAGCATGAGGAGCCGATACCAGCTCACTTCGTCGCGCGGGTTCTCGAGAATGCGCAGGAACGCGAGGACATCCTTCACGTGCGCGGCCTCGAGGAACTTGATTCCGCCCCACTTCTCGAACGGGATGCTGCGCGCGGTGAGCTCGATCTCGAGATCGGCGCTCATGTAGCCGGCGCGGAACAGCACGGCCATCTCGTGGAGCGGCACGCCCTCCTCGTGCAGCTCGAGAATGCGGTCCACCACGAAGCGCGTCTGTGCCTGCTCGTCGTGCGCGGTGACGAGCCACGGCTTCTCGCCGCCCGTGCGTTTGGTGAAGAGGTTCTTCGTGTAGCGCTCCTCGGCGCGCGAGATCACGGTGTTGGTGACGTCGAGGATCGGTTGCGTGGACCGGTAGTTCTCCTCGAGCGGAACGACTGCGGCCCCCTCGAACTGCGCGGGGAAATCGAGGATGTTGCGAATGGTCGCGCCGCGGAACGAATAAATGCTCTGCGCGTCGTCGCCCACGACGGTGATGTTGCGGTGCGTGCGGCACATGCCTCGCAGGATGCGCGACTGCAGCTGGTTCGTGTCCTGGTACTCGTCCACGAGGATGTGGTCGTAGAGCGAGGCGATCTTGTCGGCGAGCGCGCCGTCCGATTCGACGAGCATCGCCCAGAAGAGCAGGAGGTCATCATAGTCGACGAGGTTGCGCTCGCTCTTGCGCGATGTGTAATCCGCGTAGATGCGTGAGAAATCCTCCTCGTACTCGCGAAACTGGGGATAGTCCTCGCTGAGGATCGCGGGCACGGGAATCTCCGTGTTCACGTGCCGCGAGTACACCTGGTGGAGCGTGGCCTTCTTGGGGAATCGTTTCTTCTTTTCGGAGAAGCCCAGTTTGGCGCGCGAGAGCTGCATCAGGTCTTCGGCGTCGGACTGGTCCATGATCGTGAAGTCCGCGGGGAGCCCGGCGGACTGGCCGAAGCGTCGCAACAGGCGGTGCGCGGTCGCGTGGAAGGTGCCGCCGTGCACGGCGCGGCTCGCACTCCCGACGAGACGCTCGGCGCGGCCGAGCATTTCCTGCGCGGAGCGCCGCGTGAACGTCAGGAGCAGTATGCGCTCCGGGCGGACGCCCTTCTCGAGCAGATGCGCGACGCGATACACCAGCGTGCGCGTCTTGCCCGTGCCGGCGCCGGCGATGATCAGGAGCGGCCCGTCCGCGTGGGTGGCCGCCCGCAGCTGCGCCGGATTCAGCTCGGCGGCGAAGTCCGTCGCGCGCTTGGCCTCGACTTCGCGGATGCGGGAAGGGTAGACGCGGGCGTCATCGTGCATGAGATTCGAATATAGTGACCCCACCACTCAACGACCCGCGAGCGCCCGCGAACGCAGCGTCGTCATTTTCCCGCAGGGAATTTGACGCGCGCTCGGTGGTCATCGCCGTACTCGCCGCCGGCGCGCTGCTGCGCTTTCTCCTCGCGGAGTCCACCGGGCTCGGCGTGGACGAATCCTATGCCGTCGCCGTCGCGCGGCAGTTGTCGCTCTCGTACTTCGATCATCCGCCGCTGCACTTCTGGCTCGCGGGCGCGATGGCGAAGCTCGCGCACAGCGAGAGCGGGGAAGTCGTGCGCTTCCCGTTCGTGGTGTGTTTCGCCGCCACCACCTGGCTGATGTATCGCGTGGGCGCCCGATTCTTCGGTGAGCATGCGGGCGCGCTGGCCGCGCTCCTGCTGAACATCTCGGCCGTGTTCAGCGTGACGACGGGTGGATGGGTGCTGCCTGACGGGCCGCTCATGCTGTTCATGCTCGCGTCGGTGAGCGTGATCGTCGAGATCCTCTTTGACGGCGCGTCGACGTTCGCTCCGCGCCAGACCTCGGCTCGGCCAGGTCCGTCGCAGCTGCTTCGCGGCCCCGATACGTTCCGGTGGATGGTCGCGGGAGTCTTTGCCGGGCTCGCGATGCTCTCCAAGTATCACGGTGCGTTCGTGCTCGCGGGAACGTTCCTGTTCCTCCTGACGAGCGCGCCGCATCGCAAGTGGCTTGTGCGTCCGGGGCCGTACCTCGGTGCACTGGTGGCGCTCGCGATGTTCACGCCGGTGCTCGTGTGGAATCGTGAGCACGGGTGGGCGTCGTTCGTCTTTCAGGGTGGTCGCGCGGCGGGGCGAGGCGGGCTGCATTTCGGCACGATGCTCGCCAGCATCGCCGGTCAGGCGGCATACGTATTGCCGTGGATCTGGGTGCCGCTGGTGGTCGTTCTGTGGGTCGCCTTGCGATCGGGACCGCGCGATGCGGCGCGCTGGTTTTTCGTGTGTCTCGGCATCGGGCCGATCGCGGCGTTCACGCTGATCGCGCTGCGGGGTAACGAAGGCCTTCCGCACTGGCAGGCGCCGGGCTACCTGATGCTCTTCCCGATTCTCGGCGCGGCGGTCGCGAGCCGGCTGGAGCGCGGCGACGCGCTCACGAGGCGATGGCTGCGCTGGAGTGCGTGGAGCTTCATCGTGCTCGTCGTGATTCTCGCCACGCAGACCGCAAACGGCTGGATGGAGCGCGTCGCGCCGGCGTTGTTCGCGAAGGGCGATCCGACCACGGACCTGATTTCATGGCGCGAGCTTCGGCCGACGCTCGATGCCAGGCGCATGCTCGCTCACGGCGAGTTTCTGGCGGCGCCGAGCTGGATCCAGGCGGGGCAGGCGGCGCTCGGCGCCGGCCCGGACGTTCCCATGCTCTGTCTTTGCGTCGACCCGCATCATTTCTACTACATGAACGACGATCGCACCTTTCTCGGCCGGGATGCGGTGTTCGTGAAGAAGATCAAGCCGAATGACGACGTGGTCGCTGCGTTCTCGCCTTACTTCGAGTCGTTCGAGGTGGCCGACACGCTGGTGATCCGTCGCGCGGGCGCCGAAGCGGTGCGCGTGGGGATCTACCGTGCGCGCGGGTTCAAGAAAGTGTTTCCCACTGTGCAGCCGCGCTGACCGGGTCGCGGCGGCCGCGCTGCTACTGCGCTGCTACCGCGCTGCTACCGCACGTGTGCGATGAAGAACTGCCACATCAGGACAGAGGTCTTCATCTCATTCATCGGCGGTAGCGCACCCGGATCGTCCGGTCCTCCGGGCCACCCGTGCGTTCCGTCCTGGATCGAATAGAAATCGACGTCGGCGGCGAGACACGAAGTCCAGCTCGTCTGAACCACATTCGCCGACGTGCTCTTGGCCGCCCCCTTGGCGGTCGTTGCGGTACACCCGTTCAGGGCGGCCCAGAACTGCACCGACGGCGGCAGGCCGTCGGCCAGCACCGGTACCGGACCTGGCGGCGAGGGCGCATCCTGGCCGAACGGAACTTCGGGGTCGTCGGTCCCGTGTACGGCAAACAGGGGAACCGGCGCTGCAGGATTGCACGAATCGTCCGCCAGGCTTCCTTCGACGACGCCGATCGCGGCGACGGTTGTGGCGAGCTGGCAACCCACTTCGTACGCCATGTATCCACCGGCGGAGAATCCCGCGACGTACACCCTGCGCGAATCAAGCGGGACGTGCACGGCGACCGTCTTGATGAGCGCGGCGATGAATCCGAGGTCGTCGATATTGTCCCGGTTGGCGGCACCGCAGCACGTGCCCGCGTTCCAGTCCGACGGATAGAGATTGAACGCGCCGCCGGTGCCGTTTGGGTACGCAACGAGGAAGCGCTGGGCGTCCGCGAGCGAGTCCATGCCGGACTGCCGTTCGACGGCACTCGCGTCGCCGCCGCTGCCGTGCAGCACAATCACGAGCGGCCATGGCCGCGGAAGCCCGGATGAGCTGAGGCGCCGATGCGACGGCACGTGCACCAGGAACGTCCGCGTCAGCGCACCGACCACCGTCACGTGCGCGGCAGTGCCGTCCGACCAATCGCTGCTCTCTCCCGCGCCCGTGGGCCCGTAGGTCGAACAGGCGACGAGGACTGAAACGATCGCGATGCCCGCGACGCTGCGTGCGCTCATGGCCGAGCGGGCCCGGCGGCCCTGAGCTTCCACGAAAGCGCCGCCCCTACCTGGGTCGGGCCTCCGGCGATGACGATTCTCTGCACGCCGACGTTGACGCCGACCCTGGAGGCGACCGTCCATGAGACTGCCGCACCGATCATGGGAAGGAACCCGCCGGCGGCGAAGTCGCTGCCGGTCACGTGCCCGTATCCGAACCCCGGTGCGATCGAGGCGCACAGCGACGAGGCTCGCAAGAGCGGCAGCCCAATGTCGATCGGCACCGTGACGGCGGCCGAGCCGGCGGTCGAGCCCTCGGGGCCGAGATACTTGGCGCCACCAAGGCTCACTCGCACGCCAATTCCCATCCGGATCGGCCGACGGTCCATTCTCGCGAAGCCGTGATCCCACAGGGTGGATTGCACGTCGAGGCCTCCCGAGACCCATGCGGAGCAGGTCGGGCACTCGACGAGCTCATAGGCGCCCGTGAGCGAAAGCTGCGCTCTCGCGATTCCGAGGCCGTGCGACCACGTCACCCCGAGGTCGTCGTGCACGGCGTCGTCGGGGTCGTAGCTCCAGCGGCTGTACCGCAGCGACAACTCGTTGCCACCGGGCGCGAGGTCGCCGGGGTCGCGGGCGACGGGCGTCAGCGCGCCCACCGGGGACAGCACGAGTCCGTCCCACGCTCCGATCTGGTTCACACTTTGGGCCGCTGTTTCGCGGGGCCCGACGCCGAACGATATTACAAGAGCCGCGAAGGCGAGGCGGCATTTGAAAGTTGTCGTCATCGGGCCAGCATGAATCAGTGCGTCGCCTCAAGTGGTTCCCGGAAGGATACCCGGGTGTGGATAGTACCTCAATCATGGCCGCGTCCATTGCCGAGGACGGCGTTATCGATCGGATAATGAATCACCTTCAGCTGCCGTGACCACCGTCGCGATCGAGGGGGCGGCGCTCGAGCCACGAGGTTGGCGCTGGACCCGGTGGCTCGGAATGGCCGTCGGAGGCGTCGTATTTGCCGTCGCGCTCTACTCCCTGCGCCGGGAGTTCGCGACCTACAACCTCCGGCAAATACGACTCGCCGTGCGAACCCTCGACCCGATCTTCATCGTGCGGGGGACGCTCTTCGCGATCGGCGCATACGCGGCGCTCGCCACCTACGACGTGCTCGCGCTCCGCTACATCAAGAGCGACCTCCCGGCGAAGCGCGTCGCGTTCATCTCCTTCATCGCGTTTTCATTCTCCAACGCGCTCGGATTCCCGTTGCTGCTGGGCGGCGGCCTGCGCTACCGGCTGTACAACGCGGCCGGACTTTCGAGCGCGGACATCGCCCTCACGATCGCCTTCAACTCGGTGACTTTCTGGCTGGGCGTGCTGTCGGTCGCCGGAGGGTCGCTCCTCCTCACGCCCAGCGGACCCGACGCGATCTTCGGCGTTGCGCTCTCGAGCCTGCGGGCCGTCGGCGCGCTCCTGCTGCTCACGGTCGCGGCCTACCTCTTCGCGTGCGCACGGTTCCGCCGCCCGATTCGCCTACTCGGGTGGGAGTTCGTTCCGCCGTCGGGCCGGATCGCGATGGCGCAGGTCGCCATTTCGATCGTGGACTGGCTGCTCGTGGCCGCGGTGCTCTGGTCCGTGCTGCCGCAGGCCTCGCCGGACGTGACCTTCGGCGTCATGCTCTGCGCGTTCGTGCTTGCGCAGGTGGCCGGCCTGGTGAGCCACGTGCCCGGCGGACTGGGTGTGTTCGAGTTCACATTCGTCGCGCTGCTCAGCCGCCATGTCGAGCCCACCCGGCTCCTCGGCGCGGTAATCGTATTCCGCATCATCTACTATCTCTTTCCGCTCGCGATCGCGCTCATGTTGCTCGCGGCCAGCGAGCTTTCGCGCGGCCGGTCGCGGCTGGCGCGCGCCGCTCGCGTCGCGAGCGGGTGGGTGCCACTCGCCGCGCCCGCACTCTTCTCGCTCACGACCTTCATCGGCGGCATGATCCTGCTCTTCTCCGGCGCGACGCCGGAGATGCGCCTCCGGTTGCGATTCATCGGAGACCTGGTCCCGCTCGCGGTCATCGAGTCGTCCCACTTCGTCGCAAGCCTGACGGGCGCGGCGCTTCTCATCCTCGCACACGGCCTCGGCCGCCGCCTCGACGCCGCGTACTACCTCACCGTCGCCGCGCTTCTCGTCGGCATCGTCGCCTCGCTTCTCAAGGGGTGGGACTACGAGGAAGCCGCCGCGCTGGCCGTCATCCTGGTGACCCTCCTCCCGGCACGCCGGCATTTCTACCGGCGTTCCTCGCTCACCGCCGAGTTCCTCTCGGTCCGGTGGATCCTCATGATCGTCACCGTGCTCGCGATGAGCGCGTGGCTCGGGTTCTTCGCCTACAAGAACGTCGCGTATTCGAACGAGCTCTGGTGGCAGTTCGCCCTCCGAGGCGATACACCGCGTTTCTTCCGGTCAATGGTCGGCGTTTCGGTGGGTATCGCGCTCATCGCGCTGCACCGCCTGCTGCGCCCCGTCCCGTGGAAATCCGCGGCGCCGGACGCCCCGACGCTCGATCGGGTGGAAACGATCGTGCATGCCTCCCCTGACACGCTTTCCTATCTTGCGCTGCTCGGCGACAAGTCGCTCCTCTTTTCGGACGACGGGACCGCGTTCGTGATGTACGGAGTCGAGGGCGGCAGCTTCGTCGCCATGGGCGACCCGATCGGTTCGCCGCGCCACCGGAAGGACCTCGCCTGGGAATTTCGCGCGCTCGCCGATCGTCAGGGCGCCGCGACGGTGTTCTATCAGGTGCGCAAGCACAACCTTCCCCTCTACCTCGACATGGGACTCTCGCTGCTCAAGCTGGGCGAGGAAGGTCGCGTCCCGCTGCGTGACTTCAGCCTCGATGGTGGCGCGCGAAAGCGTCTGCGCCGGGTGGTGCGAGTCGTGGAGGCCGCAGGAGGCCGATTCGAGATGCATCGTGGCTCGGAGATCGACGCCATCCTTCCGCAACTCAAGGTGATTTCGGATGAATGGCTTGCCGCGCGAGGCTCCCGCGAGAAGGGCTTCTCGCTCGGTTTCTGGAACGAGCGCTACCTGCGCAGCACATCCATCGCGGTCGTCAGGCGGGGAGAGGAGATCGTCGCGTTCGCCAACCTCTGGGAGGGCGCGGAGAAGGAGGAGGTGACGGTGGACCTGATGCGCTACACTTCGCGTGCGCCTGAGGGAACGATGGAGTATCTCTTCGTCCAGTCGATGCTGTGGGGTCGCGAAGCGGGGTTCGCCCACTTCAACCTGGGCATGGCGCCGCTCTCGGGCCTCGAGAACCGGCAGCTCGCGCCCATCTGGAACCGCGTCGGATCGCTGCTGTTCAAGCATACCGAGAACTTCTACAACTTCCAGGGGCTTCGCGGCTTCAAGCAGAAGTTCGATCCCGTCTGGGAGCCGCGCTACCTGGCGTCGCGGGGCGGGATCGCGCTGCCGAGGATCCTCACGAACGTCTCGGCACTGGTGTCGCGAGGACTGCGGGGCGTGATTTCGAAATGATGTTCGCGCGGCATCTCAGCGCCGCAGCGTCCACCCCAGGGCGCGCTCGACGAACGGTCCCGCCAGCAGGATGTTCGACATGGAGTGCCCGCCCCAGGGCACCGACCACTTGTCGATCCGCCCGCCGCCGGCCCTGATCAGCTCGGCGTCGTCCGCACGGAAGCGGTCGTCGGTGCCGCGCACGATCGCCACGCGCACCGAGGCCGGGAGCGCGGCGATGTTGTCCGCCACCGAGTAACTCCCCGGCTCCGTGGGCGCGGAGCGGTTCGCGATGTCCGAGAGCGTCGCGCGAAGGTGGCCGCGCCCTCGCGAACTGATCAGGAGCAGCCCCGTGAGTCGCGGAGGCGCCGCGTGCGCCGCGATCCAGCTAGCCACCTCGGCGCCCAGTGAGTGACCGCCCAGCACGACCGGGATCGAGTCGGCGCCGAGCTCGCGTCGCGCGAGCGCGATCATCACGGCTACGCTGTCGCCGAAGAGCCGCGCGCGCGCCGCCGCGTCATCCGGGAGCCGGCCGAAGAACAGCTTCACGTCGAGTCCCACGACGTCGTATCCCGCTCCCGCGAGCCGCTTCGCCAGGTCCTGGTGCGCACCCCAAAAACCGATGTCGTTGCCGACGAAGAATACGAACGCCTTCGCGGGCGCAGACGCCACGGCCGACGGATAGAAGAGGAGCGGAAAGCCTGCAAGCGCCGGGTCGTGCGGCGCATACGGTGCGGGCGATGGGCGAAAACAGCCGCTGGCGACGGCCAGGAGAACCGCGAGCGAGCACAGCGTGATCGCTGCGGCGCGCGCGCGAGGTAACGACCAGTCCCGTGCGGGCACCTCTAGCGCGGATCCCCACGAAACCGATAGAACACAAGTTCTCCTCGCTTCACCGGGAGCAGCCGCCGCTCGGCGGGCGACTTTCCCTCTGCGAACAGCGCGGAGAGATCGGCAAGGAACGCCTGGTTGCCGAACAGCGTGTGGCCGAGGGCGTCGGCGCGCACGCGCGTGGCGTCGATCGTGTCCATGCCCTTCAGGACGACGAGCGAATCGCCGCCGAGTCCGAGGCGCCAGACGCCGTTGACGGCGCGTGAGACGCGCAGGGCGTCGTCGTCGTTGGAGGCGTAGAGCGTGACGCGGGTGGCGCGCGTCTCGAGGCGCGGGAGAATTTCGCGGCCGAACACGCGGCGGTCGAGATCGGGCGCGGCGAAGACCACCTGATCGAAGTGCGGCAGCGAGTCGATCGCGGGCGCGAGCGAGAGTGCCTTGGCAATGGTTTCGGAACCCATGGAATGGCCGAGCAGTTCGATGTGATCCGGCTGCGCGGCGACGAGCGCGCCGCGGAGCAGCCGCAGCAGGTGGAATCCCGCGTTGCGCGCGGCCTGCTGGTCGCGGACGTAACTGGTGACCGAGGCGGCCGACGGCCAGGAAAAGAGAACGACCGTGCCGTCGAAGTTGAGGTCGGCGGCGATCTGGGCGGCGCGAACGGCGGCGTCCTCGAACGACGTGTTGAACCCGTGCACGAACACGAGAATGTTGCGTGATCGCGTGATCGCGAGATCGGCCGCGACGCGCTGCACGAAACGATTCGAGTCCGCCGGGATGACCGACGTGACGAAGAACTCCTTCGCTGGATTCGGTCCGGAAGAGAACGCGCTGCTGAACGAACCCTGGCGGGGCAGCTCGCCGGTGCCTCTGGCACTGTACGGCGGCACGTTCACGCCGACGGCGGCGAACTGCAGCGAATCGGCGTCGTCCGGTCCGAAGCGGTCGCCCGCGCGTTCGCTCTGCACCGCGCGCCGCGTCGTCGCGAGGAAGATCGTGATGCGCGTGGCTCCGCTGTCGAGCACGGCGTACGAACGCGGCGTGACCGAGTGGGGCGGCGGCGCGGGCGGCGGTGGTGCGGGCGGCAGCACCGCAGGCGCGCCGTGACACGCGGCGGCGCACACGAGCGCGGCGATGTAGGCGCGGAGCATCTTCATGGCTGGTTCATGGCTGGTTCATGGCTGGTTCATGGCTGGTTCATGGCTGGTTCAGGCTGCGCGACCATCGCGAGCTGCGCCCGCAGTGCGTCGAAGGAATACTCTCGCGGCGCCCATCCGAACGTCTCGGCCAGCCCCGTGACGACCGCCTCGCGCGCCTCTTCTCCCAGCGCGGGCGATGGCGCGAGGCACGCGTTGGCATCGCGTCGCAAGAGCTCCTGTTCGATCGACGTCATCGTCACGCCGGCGATTCCGCACGGCACGAGGAGATCGAAGTACGAGAGATCCGTCGTCACGTTGAGCGCAAACCCGTGCCACGTGACCCACTGCCGCGCGTGCACACCGATCGACGCGATCTTCCTGCCGGACGTCCACACACCCGTGAGCCCCTGATTGCGCTCGCCACGAATGTCGAACGCGGCGAGCGCGCGAATCAGCGCGGCCTCGAGCTGGCGGAGATACCAGTGCAGGTCCGCCTTGTGGTGCTGCAGATCGACGATCGGATAGCCGACGAGTTGGCCCGGCCCGTGGAAGGTCACGTCGCCGCCGCGGTCCACGTCGAACAGCTCGACGCCGCGGGCGGCGAGCGCTTCAGGCGTGAGCAGCACGTGCGCGGCCTTCGTCGAGCGGCCCGTCGTGACCACCGCGGGATGTTCGACGAGCAGCAGCAGGTCGTCCGCGAGGGTGCCATCGATGCGCGCCCTGGCTGCGGCGCGCTGCACTTCGAGGGCCTCGGCGTACGAGAGCGTGCCGAGCGAGGTGACGAGGAGCGGGCGCGAGGTATTCACAAGTCTGTGCAATCTAGCGCATTCGACCGCAGGGCAACGAGCGACGCGTGAGGGGCGATCTGGCGAAGAGCGACGCGTGAGGAGTGCGGAGACGTTCTCCTCGCTTCTCACGCGTCGCTCTTCGCCAGATCGCCCCTCACGCGTCGCCTGTACCTCTTCGCGATCTCCTAACCCGTCGCTCATCCCTTCTGAAAACCGTCTGGCCAGCCCCGCGCGCCCACTCTACGTTTGACTCGCGCCAAATCCACACCCCATCAACCGCCCCGACACATGCGACTCCCATTCATCGCCCTGATTGCCGCCCCGGTTCTGCTCGCCGCGCAAGCACCAACCGGGCGACCGCCGGCCCATCCCGACTACGCCAAAGCCGACCTGATCCGCACCTCGGGCGCCTTCGTGCTCAACGCGACGGTCAATCCGGTCTGGCTGCAGGACAGCACGCGCTTCTACTATCGGTCGGCATCACCGAAGGGCGAGCCGGTGGTCTATCTCATCGACCCGGTCAAGCGCACCAAGGCGCCGCTCTTCGACAACGTGCACCTGGCGCAGGTCATGTCGCTGGCCGGCGACACGATCTTCGATCCCACGAAAATCCCGAACTTCCGGCTCAGCGACGACGAGCGCGCGCTCAAGTTCAACGTGGGCAAGCGCCAGTTCGAGTGCGCACTGGCGACGTACGCGTGCATGGTGACGGACACGGCGAAAGTCGTCAAGCCCGACACGCCGACCTGGGCTGTTCTCTCGCCCGACAAGAAGTGGGAGGCGTTCAGCCACAACTACAACATCTACGTGCGCCACGCGGGCATTCATGTCTTCAAGCCGGCGGCCGACACCACGAAGGGCGCCAAGCGACCGGCGCGCGTCGACTCGCTCACGCTTCCCGACAGCTCGATCCAGCTCACCACTGACGGCATCGATCAGTACGCGTACGGCACCGAGACGCCGAGCACGCTGCCACCGGACCGCCCGACCCGCCGCCGCCCGCAGCTCATCTGGTCGCCCGACTCGAAGAAGATCGCGGTGATTCGCGCCGATGAGCGCGGTGTGAGGCGCTACGCGCTGTACTCCTCCACCAAGCCGCAGCCGCGGCTCGTGACGTATCCGTACGCCGCGCCGGGCGACTCGATCCTCATTCGATACGACTCGTACGTGCTCGACGTCGCGGCGCGCACCAGCGTGAAGATGCAGGACGAGAAGCCGCCGACGATCGTGCACGGCATGAGCGGACTCGCCGCGCTCAAGTGGTCGAAGAAATCCGAGAAATTATACCTGCTCGACGCGACGCGCGGCGCCAAGCGCGTCACGATGCTGTCTGCGGACCTCGCGACGGGGAAGACCACTCCGATCACCAAGGACTCGGCCGCGACGTTCGTCGAGCTCGTGCACGGCGGCGGTTCGGGCAACTGGGAAATCGCATCGAACGGCGACGACATCTTCTTCCCCTCGCAGAAGGACGGCTGGCTGCACATCTACCGCTACGACGCCACGGGCAAGCTCAAGAACCAGCTCGAGTCGGGCGCATACACCGTGGAGCGCATCGCACACGTCGCCGATTCGGCGAAGAAGGTCTATCTCACCGCCTGGGGCAAGGAACCCGGTGTGCCGTACTACGCGCACCTGTACAGCATCGGATTCGACGGCGCGGGGATGAAGCTTCTCACGCCGGAGGACGGCAACCATCGCATCACTTTCGTCCCGACCGGCGGCTACTTCCTCGATACGTATTCACGGGTCGACGCGCCGCCGGTCACGACGCTGCGCTCGGCCGCGGACGGCAGCGTGCTCATGAGTCTCGAGAAGGCCGATGTGAACTTGCTGAAGAACATCGGCTGGACTCCGGCAGAACTGTTCACGGTGAAGGCGCGCGACAACGTGACCACGCTCTACGGCCTGATGTACAAGCCGTCGAATTTCGACCCGACGAAGAAGTATCCGATCATCACGCACATCTATCCCGGACCGCAGGTCGGCAGCGTGGCCGACTGGGGATTCAGCACGGGCGGATCGGGGCAGGCGCGCTCGCTGGCTGAGTTGGGGTTCATAGTAATCCAGCTCGATCACATGGGCACCCCGAAACGGTCCAAGGCGTTCCACGATTTCTATTACGGCAACATGGGCGACAACGGGATTCCGGATCACATCGCGGCCATTCGTCAGCTGGCTGCGAGGTACGACTACATCGACATGGACAAGGTGGGGATCTACGGATTCTCGGGCGGCGGCTTCGCGTCGACCGACGCGATCCTCCGCTATCCGGATTTCTTCAAGGTCGCGGTGAGCGGGTCGGGGAATCACGACAACCGCACGTACGGATTCTTCTGGGGCGAGAAGTATCAGGGGCTCTACAAGGCCGACAGCGCGAAGGCCACCGACAACTTCGAGTCGGCGGCGAACTACACGCTCGCGAAGAACCTGAAGGGGAAGCTGCTGCTCACGCACGGCGACATGGACAACAACGTGCACACGTCGAACACGCTGCGCGTGGTGGACGCGCTGATCAAGGCGAACAAGGACTTCGACATGATCATCTTCCCGGATACGCCGCACATGCTCCCGGCGTACGGCGTCCGGAAGGTGTGGGACTACTTCGTGCGCAACCTGGCGGGCGGGGAACCGCCGGTTGGATACGAGATGATCGCGACGCCCACACCGGCTGG
>Ga0208716_1000683_pt1 | contig 13758 bp, 10 predicted proteins | sample NGESurdeep092012_8_FD_184482 | JGI IMG/M metagenome (GOLD analysis project Ga0208716, IMG submission 184482) | Arctic peat soil microbial communities from Barrow, Alaska - NGEE Surface sample 415-3 deep-092012 (SPAdes) | ecosystem: Environmental > Terrestrial > Soil > Wetlands > Peat ...
GTGCTCGACATGCCGGCCGAGTACTACCTCGACACCATCAAGACGGTGTTCCAGGAATTCTCCCTGCCCAAAGGGCGCATGTTCGTGCGCGAGCAGCTGGTGCGGCCGCAGGCCATCAGCAAGACGGCGCTGCTGACGATCGAAGGCGAACTGGATGACATTTCCGGCAACGGCCAGACCGAGGCGGCACACGGGCTTTGCACCGGCATCCCGGCGAAGAAGCGCGAGCACTATCTCGCGCCCGGCGTTGGGCACTACGGCATTTTCAGCGGCAAGCGCTATCGCGAGATGCTCTATCCGCGCATTCGCGACTTCATCCGGCGTCACGCCTAGGGAAGTTCTAGCCGGGTCAGCGATGCTATCCGTACGCGGCGTCTTGAATGCCGATCTCTGCCAAGAGCGCGCATTGCGCGCTCCGCGCGCCAACCGTGTTTTCCGAACGGATGAAAAGCGCATCCGTTCGGAAAACACGGTTACGGATAAAAGCAAGGACAGCGTGGGGGTTTTATCCAAGATCCCCGATTGCGTGCGGACCGCTCTTGGTCCGCGCGCAATCGGGGATCCGCGCGGACGGGCCGCCGTCCGCGCAAGCCCGATCACATCTGCCTAATCCGGCCGCTATCTGGGCGGCGTGTATTTGGCGACCTGCTGCTCGATGGCGCCAAACAGGGAATTGCCCTCTGCGTCGAGCATCTCGATGCGCACATGGTCGCCGAATTTGAGGAACGGCGTCGAAGCTGTGCCTTCGGCAATGGTTTCGAGCGCGCGTTTTTCGGCGATGCAGGCCGAGCCGGCGCTGCGATCGGCATTGGACACCGTGCCCGAGCCGACGATGGCGCCGGCCGCGAGCGGCCGGGTCCTGGCTGCGTGCGCGATCAGCCGCGGGAACTCGAAAGTCATGTCCACGCCGGCGTTGGGGCGTCCGAGAATCTCGCCGTTGATCTGGAGCACCAGCGGCAGATTCACCTTGCCGCCGTCCCACGCCGCACCGAGTTCGTCCGGCGTCAGCGCCACGGGAGAAAAGGCGGAACTGGGCTTGCTCTGGAAAAAACCGAAGCCTTTGGCGAGCTCCGCCGGCGCCAGGTTGCGCAGGGACACGTCGTTTGCGAGCATCAGCAGGCGGATGTGCTCGCCTGCCTTCTTTGCCGTGATGCCCATGGGGACGTCGCCGGTGATGACGGCAACTTCGCCTTCCAGGTCTATGCCCCAGTCCTCGGACTCGAGCAGGATGTCGTCGCAGGGGCCGAGGAAGGCGTCGGATCCGCCCTGGTACATGAGCGGATCGGTGCGGTACCCCTTGGGCATGTCCGCGCCGCGCGCCTTGCGCAGCAGTTCGGCGTGATTGACGTAGGCCGAGCCGTCGGCCCACTGGTAAGCGCGCGGCAGCGGCGAGGCGCATTGCTTCGGATCGAAGTCGAAGGCGCGGCCGCCGGGGGCGCGGTTGAGGGCGTCGTAGCGGTCGGTGAGCTGCGGCGAAGCATAATCCCAGTCGTCCAGCGCCGCCTGCAGCGTCGGCGCGATGTCGTCGGCCTTGATTGCGTGCTTGAGATCGCGCGACACCACGATCAGCGTGCCGTCGCGGGTTCCGTCTTTGAGCGTGGCGAGTTTCATGTTGAGGTCAATTTGTTTGCGCAGCCGCATTCTAACCGTTTGTGCCGCTCAACAATTCGGCGATCAATCGGGCAATAGCCTCGCGCTCCGTTGCCGGATCGACTTGGTGAAAACGCGCCTTGACCGCGGCCGCGAGGGCCGCCAACCAGGCCGGATCGCTTTGCGCGCGCGCGAGTTGCGCCGCCAGCGCGGTCTCGTCCGCCAAGGGGTAATAGCCCGGATAGTCGTCGCCGAGCAGGCCGATATTCCCCGAGATGGCGGAGGCGATGACCGGCACGCCGATGCCGATCGCCTCCGACACCACGTGCGCGCCGCCTTCCATCCGGCTCGATATCACCATCACATGGCTGCGCGCCAGCCAGCGCATCGCGCCGGCATGATCGAGCTCCCCCAGCCAGCGATAGCGCGGTTCGGCACGCATCAGTGAGCGCGCCTGCCGGCCCATTTCAGCTGTCATCGCCTTGCCCAGATGCACGACGCGGATGGTGCTCTGCGGCAGGTGTGCGAGCGCCCGGGCGGCGCGAAACGGGTCTTTCTCCTCGCGCAGATGGCCGATGACGGTAACGAGGAAATAGCGTCGCGGCGGGGCCTGCCGCCGCACCGCGCGCACCGACTGGAAAATGACCCGGGTCTTCCCGCGTTGCGCCGCGCTGAGTTCGTCGAGGCCCTTGGGCTGCAGGACGACCAGGCGATCGGCGAGGCGCAGCGACGCGCGTGCCTTGGCGTCGCGGCGAATGTCGCGGTACAGATCGGTGCCAGTGAGCACCAACGCCAGGGGGCGGCGTGGATGGGCGGCCTTCCACGCCACGATCGCCGCGTGGCTGCGGCGCGCGTGCAATGCGATGAGCATATCGCAGTCGCGCCCGTCCCATTCGAGCGCGACCTGCGCCTCATGGCCCAGCGCGCGCAAATGCCGCGCCCAGCGCTCGGCGGTATTGCGATTGCCGTGGCGCGAACCGGGCGCAGCCGGCGTTACAATTACAATGCGCAAGGGTTTCGTCGCGGCCGGGGATTTGCGGGCGGGCAGGGGACTTTCAGGCTTATGCATAGGGTGTGTCGCAAAACGGTGCCATGGACAATATAGCAGAGCCGCCGGCGCGCGCCGGCTGGCCCGATTTTTCGCTATACCGGCCGCATCCTCCGGCAGCCCGCTTGCGCGATTGGCTAGGCGAAGCATGCGGCCTGAGCCGGGTATTGACGCAGTTCCTCGGGAATGAAAGCCTCGCCGTTCCCATCCTCCAGATTGTCAATCCGCCGTTGTGGGAGCTCGGCCATATCGCCTGGTTCCAGGAGTTCTGGTTGCATCGCGGCGGGGATTTCGACGCGCCCTCGATGCTGCGCCACGCCGACCGCTGGTATGACTCCGCGCGCGTTGCGCACGATACGCGCTGGTCGCTTGATCTGCCCGATTGGCAGGCAACGCGTGCTTATTTCGAAGCGGTGCTCGAGCGCTCCCTGTCGCTGCTCGATTGCGATCCGCTGACTGACGCGCGCGCGTATTTCGCGCAGCTCGCGATATTTCACCAGGACATGCACAACGAGGCGTTTTGCTACATGTGGCAGACGCTGGGTTACCCCATGCCCGTGGCCTGGCCCGAACCGGGCGCGTCGATCTCGGCGGATATCGAAATTCCCGCGGGTACGATCGCGCTCGGGGCAAGACCCGGCTCGGGCTTCGTGTTCGACAATGAAAAATGGGCGCATGAGCTCAGGCTGCCTGCCTTTGGCATCGCGCGGCGCGCCGTGAGCAACGCGGAGTACCGCAGCTTCGTCGATGGCGGCGGCTACGCCCGGCGCGAGCTCTGGAGCGACGCCGGCTGGGCCATGCGCGAGCGGCTGGCACTCGATCATCCGCGTTATTGGCGGCGCGATGCGGATGCCTGGTCGGTGCGGCGCTTCGATCGCTGGTTGCCGCTCGCGGCGCAGGAGCCGGTCATGCATGTGAGCTGCCACGAGGCGGAAGCCTATTGCGTCTGGGCCGGCCGGCGGCTGCCGAGCGAGGCGGAATGGGAGTGTGCCGCCGCTGCATGCTCCGATCGCTTGGATTACGGCCGGGTATGGGAATGGACCTCGAGCCGTTTTGGGCCTTATCCGGGATTCGCCGCGGATCCCTACAGGGAGTATTCGGCGCCCTGGTTCGCCGAAGAGCATCGCGTGCTGCGCGGCGGCAGCTTTGCCACGCCGCCGCGCTTGCTGCGTAGGACCTGGCGCAATTTCTACAAGCCGGAGCGGGCCGACATGTTCTGCGGTTTTCGGACCTGTGCAAGCTGAAAGGCGCGCGGACCCGATTAAGCGGCTATGCGATGGCGTGACACAGCGCGAACCAGTCGTTTGCGTCAGTCCATGCGCGGACCCGGCTGAACCCGCCCTGCACCAACAGCGCCTTGAAATCCTGCAGCGCGTACTTGTAGCTGTTCTCCGTGTGGATGCGCTCGCCCCGGGCGAAGCGGCGAGCGCCGCCCGCCCAGTTCACGGTGACGTCGTGCCTCGCCTCCAGGTGCATTTCGATGCGCGACAGCGTGGTGTTGAACACCGCGTAGTGCCGCCAGTCGCCCACGGCGAAATCGCCGCCGATGAGCGCGTTGAGGTTGTTGAGCAGGTTCAGGTTGAACGCCGCGGTGACCCCGAGGGCGTCGTCGTAGGCTGCCTGCAGGATGGACTCGTCCTTGACCAGATCGACGCCGATCAGCAGGCCGCCGCCCGGGCACTGCTCACGTATGCGGGTGAGAAACACCAGCGCTTCCTCCGGCGTGAAGTTTCCGATCGAAGATCCGGGATAGAAAAACAGGCGATTGTCGCGGCGAACCGCATCCGGCAGGCGCAGTCCCGAAGAAAAGTCGACGCCGATGCCGAGCATTTCCAAGTGCGGAAAATCGCGCTGCAGATGGGACATCGAATGCCGCAGGAAGTCCACGGACATATCCACGGCGACATACTGGCCCGGCTTGAGCGCCTGGAACAGGCTGCGCGCTTTTTCACAATTTCCCGCGCCTAGGTCGATCAGCGTCGGCTCAGGGCCGGCCGCGTGCGCGATGTCGTCGCGGCACGCTTCCAGAACGGCTCTTTCCGTGCGCGTCGGATAGTACTCGGGCAGTTCGGTGATGGCCTCGAACAGGCGCGAGCCGAGTGGCCCGTAGAGATACTTGGGCGACACCGAGGGCGTGTCCGCCATAAGCCCTGCCACGACGGCGGCTGCCTCCGATCCGCCGGCAAGCGCATCGGCGGGAAAGGAAAAGAATGTGGGGCTGGAATGGAGCGTCATGGTTTTCGGAGCGGGTCGGCCCAGCGCTCGATGAGATCGAACATGCCCTGTATCAGCAGCGCCAGTATAGCGGCCGGCACGGCGCCGGCGAGCAGCATCAGCTTGTCGTTGACGGCGAGCCCGGCGGCAATCCGCTCGCCGTAGCCGCCGGCGCCGATGAAGGCCGCGATCGTCGCCGTGCCGACATTGATGATCGCGGAAGTCTTGATACCGGCGAGTATCGAGGGACGCGCGAGCGGCAGTTCGATCGACAGCAACTGGTCGCGCGGGGAGAGCCCCAGCGCCAGCGCCGCCTGCCGCAGTCCGTCGCCTACGCCGAGCATGCCGGTATGGGTGTTGCGAATGATCGGGAGCAGCGCATAGAGAAACAGCGCAATCGCCGCGGGCAGGGTGCCGATCGTTCCCATCAGGGCGATGAGGAAGGCGAGGAGCGCGAGCGACGGAATCGTCTGCACTATCCCCGCCAAAGCGAAGATCGGTTGCGCGAGCCAGCGCTTTCGCGCCGCGGCAACGCCCAGGGGCACACCTACGGCAATGCTCGCGGCGAGCGATCCGAACACGAGCAGCAGATGCTCCCGCGTCAGCCGGGCGAGATCGGGTGCGAACAGGACTTCGAAAAATCCCCGCGGCGGCGCGTTAGGCGCGCCTGCCGCGGGAGCCTGGAAATACAGCGCGGCCGCCTGGGCGAAGCTGCGGCCCTCCGTCTCCGCGGCGGCGTTCATGCGTATCATGCTGCGCTCGTCGATCTTCCCCTGCAGCGCGGCGAGCGCCTGCCACTGCTGCGGGAAGCGCCGCGGCGTGTCGTCGCGATGCAGCAGCAGCGTGTCGTAGCGCGGAAAGTAGCCGCGGTCATCGGCAAGCAGGCGAATGCTGTAGCGCGCGATCTTGGCATCGGTCGAATAGGTGTCGATCACGTCGATCCGGTTTCCGGCCAGCGCCTCGTAGGCGAGGCCGTGATCCAGTCCGATCGGCGAGAATGACGCCAGGCTATAGGCTTGCGCGAGTCCGGGCCAGCCGTCCTTGCGCGCGATGAACTCCTGCGACAGTCCCAGACGCAGTTCGGGATGCGCGGCGAGATCGGCGATGGATCTCAGGCCCAGACGTGTTGCGAGTTCCTCGCGCACCCCGAGGGCATAGGCGTTGTTGAAGCCCAGCGGAATCGAGGCCGCCAGTCCCATCGGCGCGAGCGCGCGATTCAGATCGGCGAGTCCCGGATTACCTTCGAGCTTGAGGATCTCGCGCGCGATGGTGCCGCTGTATTCGGGATAGACGTCGATGGAGCCTGCGCGCAGCGCGGCGTAGAGAATGCCGGTATTGCCCAAGCCAGCCTTGTGCTCCGCGGGACCGTGCCGGGCCGCGGCCTGCACCAGCAGCTCGCCCAGTATGTAGGACTCGGTGAAGCGCTTGGATCCGACCTTGAGCACCTCGGCCGCTGCCGCTGGTGCCACCTGTGCCAGCAGAAGCGCGCCCAACAAGGCCGCCGCGGCGCGCGCCGCCCGACGCGGACCCACTATGAATACCTGCGCGCACACATTCCGATGTTTCGTCAATGTCTTGTCGCTAACCCGGTTTCAATCTCACAAAGTCTAACAGATCAAAAGACGTAGCTATTTACCATCGCTGCCCCGCCCGGATGCGAGGCAACGCAAAGCTTATGCGTGCGATTCGTTGAACCATGTCCCGCTTGTCGATCTCGTCAGCGATGCCGATTTCGCCGCAAGCGTCAATTTGGGTATCCGTGTTCCGTCACCTCTTCGGGTGATCAAGATCGTTGACATTGCGTTGCGCAACGCACCAACGAACTTTGCCTCTGTGAATCTGCCGAGTTGACGGTCCCAGTTCGGCCATCAAAAGGCGCTGGCGGCGAGGGAATATAGCCCCGCTGAGAGTCCGGATCCAATTCCATTGCCGACGCTCTGGACATTGGAGTCAGTGACGGCAACTCGGCCACAGCGGCCATTGATCCACGGACGGCTCTACTTCCGCTGTGCAGCGGGAGCTGTCCTTCGCGTTACGACGGTGAACTCACACTGAGGCCATGAAGAGACGCTCAACACGCCGCGAAATCGGGTTGCCGAGCGGCAGGTCTAAGCCGTAGAAGAGACACTCGCTGATGCCCAATATCGCGACTTGCGACAAATGAGCGCATAGTGATATTCCGCTAGCCACAATAGGGATACTCTGATTTCTATGCGCTTCGTCAATTTGACCTGGGCTGTCACGGTGTACGTTGAACCTGCTCGAGGCGGTGGCTTGTCCTACCGCGACAATTCCCTTGGAGCGATCATGAAACCTCTTGTGCCTATGTCGGGCGGGCTGCAACGAATCTGGGTACAATTCGGCGAGTTCCTAACAGGCCATCGGCTGGTTTGGATGATCGCCCTGTTGTGCATCGTTGCCGCCCAGCCACTGGCCTCGGGGCTCTTCCGGCTAGTGTTTCGGTATCTATTTTAGGATCCGATGCGGCTGCTATCGCTCGCGGCGCAATATATGTGAATTTCAGACTTCGGGCTATATCACCGGTGAACTACAACTAGGTTCTACTGATGATGTGTACTACGAAACACAGTCAGCACGCCGATCCAGAAGGAAAGCCTATGAACCGGGGCGACATAGAGAAACACGAAGATCTACAACGGCGAACGCGGGCGGAAGCAACTCAATGCGCAACCTCCTCGATGGCCGATGCCTCCGAGCCCAAGAGTGAAGAGTTCTTTCGCACGATTGTAGAGAATGGCGAAGATTTTTTTGCAGTGCTTGATCTGGAAGGTCGGCGGCTCTATAACAGCCCCTCTTACGCCAACCTTTTTGGCGATATCGAAAGCCTGAAGGGCTCAGACTCTTTCGCCGAGATACATCCGGCTGATGTGGAGCTTGTGAAACGGGCATTCAAGGTGACCGTGCAATCTGGCCGCAGCCATCGCTTGAATTTCCGCTTTGTGTTGGCGGACGGCAGTATCCGTTACATGGAATCTTGCGGCGCACTGATTAGAAATAGCCAAGGTCAAGCCTTGCGTGTTGTCGTCGTATCCCGCGACATTACCGAGCGTATGGAAAAAGAACAGGAAATTTACAATTTTGCCTTTTATGACGCATTGACACAACTTCCTAATCGTCGTCTGCTAAACGATCGATTGGATCAAGCCATGGCGACCAGCAAACGTAGTGGGCGGTATGGCGCGCTGATGTTTCTCGATTTAGACAACTTTAAACTGCTCAATGATACGCATGGTCATGCCATGGGGGATTTGCTGCTGCTGGAGGTGGGCTGTCGCATCACCGGTTGCTTACGTGAGATGGATACGGTCGCGCGTCTTGGCGGCGATGAGTTCGTGTTGGTTCTCTGTGAATTGGATAAGGATAAAGCTAGGTCTACCCTACAGTCCAGCATTGTGGCGGAAAAAATCCACGCCATTCTGGCCGAACCGTATGAGCTGAAATTTCAGCAGGAGAACAAGATAGAAGCTACTATTGAATACCACTGTACGGCAAGCATCGGATTGGTGCTGTTTATCAATCACGAAGCCAGCAGGGAAGATATTCTCAAGCAGGCGGATATGGCCATGTATCAAGCGAAAGTGGCAGGGCGAAATTTGATTCGGTTTTACGATTCGAAAGTTTGAGTGACCGCAAAGAAGACCGAACCGGTCGTTCGGGTAGCGCAATGCCGAGTGTCGCTTCAGGGTCGGCTCCGGTCCGTCGCTTTCAAAAACTCAACTTCTGCTTACAGTCTTAAACGGTCTTTGCCAAGCTAAAAACTGGACAGCCGCTGTGGCCGATAAGGCGAAGCTCACAGCTAAGTAGCGAGCGGCGGGTATGCCTCAGATAGTTGACCCTCATGACGCCAGAAGTCGAACGGCTCTTCAGGGTCGAACTGAGATATTAAGCATTGCTCTCACCGCGTTGATTCGTACAATTGGCATTCTTGCGACGCCGAATGCAATGCGAGTATCAACCATGCAATACGAATTCTTGTAGATTTCGGTGTCCATCTATTGGCGTTAGCGGTAAGTTGACCATGACCGCATGGAATCGGGTCCGGCTGTCGCCGGGTGCGCTGGGCTTGCGTGCATCGGTGCGCGTCCGGCGTCGCTCACATGCTGCGACGCGCGACCAGCGCGAAAAGCTAGTTCAGCACGAGGACGATCGGCTCCAGCGCCTCGCCCTGCCGCAGCACCCGGCCGATGGCCGCTGCATGGGTGTACCCGAGCGCGCGCAGGGCCTTCAGGCAGGCCTCGACGCGCTCCGCCGGGATGCTGGCGAGCAGGCCCCCGGCAGTCTGCGGGTCGAAGATCAGCGGATAGCGCGGATGGCTCACCGCTTCCTGCTGGTTGCGCAGCGCACGGCGCAGCCGCACGTTGGCCGGCTGCAGCGAACTCAAGATGCCGGCCGCGCTGGTCTCCTCGGCGCCTTCCAGGATGGGCAGCGCGGAAAGGTTCAGTTCCGCGTCCACGCCCGAGGGCCGCGTCATTTCCACCAGATGCCCAAGCAAACCGAAGCCTGTCAGGTCGGTACAGGCGGTTGCGCCATGCTCGCGCAGGCACTGCGCCCCCAGGCGGTTCGACTGGCACATCGAGATGAGGGCCGCGTCGATCCAGCGGCCGCGGGCCTCAAGCCGCGCATGGGCCGCAAACAGCGTGCCGGTGCCGATCGGCTTGGTGAGGACCAGCACGTCGCCCGGCCGCATGCCGCTCTTGCGCAGCACCGGCGCGAGATTTTCATCCACCAGACCGTTGACGGCGAAACCCAGCGCCAGTTCCCTGCCTTCCCCGGTGTGCCCGCCCACCAGCGCGCAATTGGCGTCGTTGAGCACTTCGATCGCACCGGACATCATCTGAAACAGCACGTCCTCCACTTTGGCTTCCAGCCCGGCGGGCACCGTGACGATCGCCGTGGCCGACTGCGCCTCGGCGCCCATCGCGAAGATGTCCCCCAGGGCGTGGTTGGCCGCGACCTTGCCGAAAATGTAGGGGTCATCGACGAAGGCGCGGAAGAAATCCACCGTGTGCACCATCGCCTTGCCCGGCGGTACGCGCACCACCGCGGCATCGTCGGGTGCGTGCAGGCCGATAAGCACGTCGTCCCGATCGACCGGATGCAGTTCGCCGAGCGCGCGCGAGAGCACCGTGGCGCCGACTTTCGCGCCGCAACCACCACAGCGCATGGCGACTGCGGAGATGGCTTGCGCGGCCTCCTCCTGATCAAGCTTGATCGATGACGGCGCCGCTTCTGCGGGCTCGGTTTTCATGGCCGGAAACTGGCTGAATTTGAGCATGAAGCGGCGGTCGATCCAGTCCTTCCAGCGCCACACCCAGGCGCCCTGGAACCCGAGCGCGCCGCGCGACGCCACGGCGTATTGGTCGCCGGTGCTGATCAGCGCGAGCCAGCGGCTCTGCGGGCGGTACGGCTTGAGCGCTCGCCCCTCCACAGCGCGGCGCAGGTTCTCGGCCAGCGGAGGTCCCTGGCGCACCGCGAATACTCCGGCCTTCTCCAGCGGGTGGTTCATCATGCTGGCGATGTCGCCTGCGGCAAACACCTTCGGGTCGGTCGCCGTCTGCAGGGTGTCGGTCACCAGAATGAAGCCGTCGGCATCCAGAGCGAGGCCGGTTTCGCGCAGCCACGGCGCGCCGCCGGCGCGGGTGACCCAGACGATTTCGTCGGCGTCCACTGTTTCGCCGCCCGCCGTGTGCAGGCGTGCCGCCGACACCCGGTCGACCTCGGCGTTGCAATGCAAATCGACACCGCGTTCCGCCAGCACCCGTTCGAATGCGTGGCGCACCGAAGCGTTGTGGGTCGGCAGGATCACCGCGCCGCTGGTCAGCAGGTGGAAGCGCAGTTCGTCCGGGTTACGCCCGGACGCGCGCAGCTCGTTGCGCAAGCGGTACTGCATGGCCAGAGTCAACTCGACGCCGCCGGCGCCGCCACCGACCACGGCGATGCGCGTGACCCCGATGTGCTGGCGCACGCGCTCGAGCAGCAACTGCCAGCGCTCGTTGAAGGCGTTGATCGGTTTCACCGGCACCGCGTGCTCGGCTGCACCGGCCACGTTGCTCATCTGCGGCGCGGAGCCGATGTTGATCGACAGATAGTCGTAGGGCACCGGCGGACGATTGCGGCAGAGCACCTTTCCCGCGTCGCGGTCGAGGCCCAGCGCTTCGTCGCGAAACAGCCGCGCACCGGCAAACCGCGCGAGCCGGGAGAGGTCGATGTGGACCTCGTCGTAACTGTAATGTCCCGCGATATAGCCCGGCAGCATCCCGGAATACGGCGTATGGGTGTCGCGGCAGATCAGGGTCAAGCGGACCCCGGGCAGGGGATGCATGCCGAAGCGCCGGAGCACGCCGACATGGCTGTGACCACCGCCGACGAGCACGATATCCCTGAGGACCGGTTGATCCGGCGATTGCATCGCGAAACTCCTTTCACGGGTGGAACGGTAATGGCGAATGATAGTGCATAATCGATTCTGCACTCCCGGCTGCCGCGGCTACCCTATCGCGTTTCGAGCTATGGGGCCGCGCGCCGGCTTTACTTTGGTGAACATGGAAAAAGTACGGGTTTCCAAGCTGATGTCGGAACAGGGCTTGTGTTCGCGCCGCGAGGCGGACAGCTACATCGAGCGCGGCTGGGTGTTCGTGGACGGCGAACGGGTCACCGAGCTCGGCACGCGCATCGATCCTGCGAGCAAGATTACGTTGAACAAGGCGGCCCAGGCGAGCCAACTCGCCCGCGTGACCATATTGCTGAACAAACCGATCGGGTACGTGTCTGCGCAGGCAGAGCCTGGCTACCGGCCGGCCGTGAGCCTGATCAACGCGGAATCGCATTATTCCGGCGACCGCTCGCGCGAGCGCTTCAGCCCAATGCACTTGAGGGGCCTGGCTCCGGCCGGGCGGCTGGATATCGATTCGCAAGGCTTGCTGGTGCTGACGCAGGATGGACGCATCGCCAAGCAGCTGATCGGCGAGAACTCCGCAATCGAAAAAGAATATCTGGTGCGCGTGAAGGGCAGCCTGTCCAAGGCCGGCCTGGCGCTGCTGAATCACGGGCTGTCGCTGGATGGGGAGGCGCTGCGGCCGGCGCAGGTGGGCTGGCTGAATCAGGATCAGCTGCGCTTCATTCTGCGCCAAGGCAAGAAGCGTCAGATCCGGCGCATGTGCGAACTGGTCGGCCTGGAAGTGGTCGGGCTGAAGCGCATCCGCATCGGCAAGGTGAAACTGGGCGATCTCCCGCTCGGCCAGTGGCGCTATCTGCGCAGCGATGAGGCTTTCTAGGCGCAGGGCGGCGTCAGATCAGCCGCGCGCCTTCATGGCGTGCGCGAGGTCGCACAACTCCCGCATGTGGCGGTCCTCTATTCCGTGCGCGCGCAGGGCTTCCGCGGTGCGCAGCAGATAGTCTATCCCCGGCCCCATGCGGCCATGGCAGGTCATCAGCCGCTCGATGATGGTTTCCGGCGGCAAGCGGCCGGCGTAGGCCGGGCTGGCGCGGTTGATGGTGAACGTGATGGCGCGGAACGCGGTCTCGCCGTCGCTTACCTGTACCCAGCGCGGCACATAGGCGCCCAGCATCATCTCGCGCCGCCAGATCAGGCGCAGTTCGTTCTCGACGTGGTCCGGGGCGATGCGATAGGCGACGCCGCGGCAGCGCCCGCCGCGATCCAGGCCCAGCACCAGCCCCGGCCTGTCCGGCGTGCCGCGGTTGACGCGCGACCACAGGCAGAAGCTGCGGTGATAACCGTGGGTGGTGACCACGCGTTTTTCCTCGAAATGGAACAGAGGATTCCACACCAGCGAACCATAGCCAAACACCCAGCAGTCCGTTCCGGCTTCGACTTGCTGCAGAATCTGCCATAAGGATTCTTCCAGCTCGGCGTCGGTGAGCAGATGCGGGCCGAGCGGCGTCTGCGCCAGTTCCTGGCGGATGCGGTTGCGTTCGAGGTCGGCGCGGGTGAGGCTCATGCCGCTGTAGAGTTTACGCCGCTCTGGCGGTCCGCTCCACCGGTGCGTTGAATTTCGCCACCAGTTCCGCGCGCTGTTTCTGCGCCTGCTTGAGGTGGCGCATCTTTACGTGGCCGTAGCCGCGGATCATCTCGGGGACGCTGGCGATCTCGACCGCAAGCGCGTGGTTCGCGGGTGTGAGCCCGGCCAGCAACTGCTCCACCGTGGCCGCGTACTCGGTGATCAGCGCGCGCTCGGTGCGGCGTTCCTCGGTGCGGCCGAAGATGTCGAACGCCGTGCCGCGCAGGCCCTTGAACTGCGCCAGCAGCCGGAACGCGCGCATCATCCATGGGCCAAAGGTGGATTTCTTCGCCTCGCCGGTTGCGGGGTCGGGTTTGTTCAGAATGGGCGGAGCAAGGTGGAACACCACTTTGAAGTCGCCTTCGAACATGCCTTCGATCTTTTGCATGAACGCGGGGTCCGAGTGCAGCCGGGCGACCTCGTACTCGTCCTTGTAGGCCATGAGCTTGGCGTAGTAGCGCGCCACGGCTTCGCTGAGCTTGGTCCCGCTCGCCTTCTCGGACTCCACCCGCCGCACTTTGTCGACCAGATCCTTGTAGCGCGCCGCATAGGCAGCGTTTTGGTAGGCGGTGAGGAATTCCACCCGGCGCGCCACCAGTTCATCCGGATTGCGCGACAGATGCTGGTTCAGGGGAATGACCTCGGCCGGGGTGGCGATCTTTTCCACGCGCGCCAGATCGACTGCGGCGCGCCGGCCCCAGACGAAGCTCTTCAGGTTGAATTCGACTGCCACGCCGTTCAGTTCAATCGCCTTCCCCACCGCGCTGCTTGAAACCGGCACCCAGCCTTTTTGCAAGGCATAGCCGAGCATGAACATATTGGTGGCGATGGAATCGCCCATCAGGTTGGTGGAAATGCTGCCGGCAG
>Ga0208716_1000685_pt1 | contig 13730 bp, 10 predicted proteins | sample NGESurdeep092012_8_FD_184482 | JGI IMG/M metagenome (GOLD analysis project Ga0208716, IMG submission 184482) | Arctic peat soil microbial communities from Barrow, Alaska - NGEE Surface sample 415-3 deep-092012 (SPAdes) | ecosystem: Environmental > Terrestrial > Soil > Wetlands > Peat ...
TACTGCGGAGCGGTGAAAGCCACACTGGCAGGTGAAGAGGTACCGGGTTCGATACAAGCAGTTTTAGATCCAATCAAACCTGCCGTCGCTATGCTCAAGGACAAAAAAGCAAAAGGAGCCCTGGATGAAGCTATTGCCAATAACGTTAAGATCCAGGTAGCCAAACTCAAAGAGTCTCCACTGCTGAGTTCCTTGATCAAAGAAGGCAAGCTGAAAATTGTCGGCGCGGTCTATGACCTAGACGAGGGCAAGGTAACGCTGTTGGCTTAAAGATCCTCCTTCGACCTCTGTCCCTCCACATACTGGGCGGAGTGAGGAGCCGCTTTTGCAACTATAACTTGATTACAGTGAGCGCACGGCCTGCTTGAGACAAAAGATGCCAGATTTCCTGATTTATCTATGAATAAGCCATTGGGCTTCTCTAATTTTAAACCATTGGGGGTCTCTACCTATCGGGACTTCACTCTAAATCGATAGGCTTTTTCAGAGGTTGATTGCCAAACTGGAGATGCATTTTGAGGTCCACTTTTGCCTGGGTTAGAGCTTCAGCCAGTTTGTCTGGGTCTTTCCCTCCCGCTTGGGCAAAGTTGGGCCTTCCGCCGCCGCCGCCGCCACAGATCTTGGCAATCGCACCGATGAATTTTCCCGCTTGCAGGCCGGTAGCCACCACTTCTGGACTGAAATTCGCCACTAGAGAAACTTTTCCTTGGGGCGTAGAACCTAAGAACACGGCTCCAGCTCCCATTTTTTGGAGGAGTCGTTCTGCCGCGACTTTCAGGCTTTCTGGATCCGTATCTCCTAAAGAAGCTACTAAGACCTTATGACCGTTGAGCACTTCTACTTGAGAAAGCAGCCCATCCGCCTGGAAGATCGCCATTTGGCCCTTAAGCTGTTCAATAGTCTTTTGGGCTTGCCTGAGTTCCACTTGCAGCGCCACCATCCGCTGCGGCAGTTCTTCTACAGGCACCTTCAGCTCTTGGGCCAGGGTTTTGGTCACTTGGTCTCGAACAGCCAGATATTCAAAGGCGCCCATGCCGGATACCGCTTCAATCCGGCGGATACCCGCAGCCACGCCTGATTCACTAACAATCTTGAAGAGGCCCAATTCCACGGTGTTTCCCACATGGGTACCGCCACACAGTTCCATACTGACGCCAGGTATATCAATGACCCGCACTACATTGCCGTATTTATCCCCAAAGTTCGCTACTGCTCCGTTTTCTTTAGCCTGAGCCAAGGGCATCACTTGGATATCTAAGCGATGGGCTTCGACAATCCATTGATTGATAGTGGTTTCGACTTCATGGAGTTCTGCTTCGGTCAGCGCCCTCGGGCAATTAAAGTCAAAGCGCAATCGGTCGGGAGCGACTAAAGAACCGGCTTGAGCGATGTTTTCATCCACCACTTTTTTGAGGGCGGCTTGCAGCAAGTGGGTTGCGGTGTGATGAGCTTGGGAACGCCTTCTATGACTACTATCCACCTGAGCAGTGACCTCATCCCCTACCGTCAAGATTCCTCGTTCCACGCGGGCATAATGGAGGAATATATCCCCCTGTTTCTGGACATCCAGGATGCGCACCAAAACCTCAGCGCCAGATAGATAGCCCTGGTCTCCCACCTGACCTCCCGATTCCGCATAGAACGGAGACTGGTCCAAAATCACCTGGATTTCTTGCCCTGCTTCTACCTGTTTCAGGCTAGAAGACTCCGGCAATCCCAGCATAGCCAAGACTTTTGCTGGAGCGGTTAAGTGCTCATAGCCGATAAATTTAGTTTGCTCAATTCCAGTCAATTCTCCTTGAGCCGCTTTCGTCAGGTCAAGGGCAAACTCTTCGCCACTGCTGCTTTGGTTGAATTCAGCAATCAGCCGTTCACATTCAGCTAAATCTACGGTGAATCCCTGTTCCCCCGCGATTTCCAGGGTAAGTTCCACAGGGAAACCATAGGTCGTATAGAGATCAAAAGCATCTTGCCCTGAGATTATCTTGCTATCTGTATGGCGTGCCATCACTTCTTGTAGCAGTCGTTCTCCCCGCTCCAAAGTCTGTCCAAACTGCCGCTCTTCCAGTTGGAGATTTTGCATAATCCAATTTTGTTTTTGCACGAGGTGCGGGTAGACATCGGAGGCCCTATCAATCACAACCTGCGCTAGAACGGGCGTGAAGGAACCCGTAATCCCTAACTGTCTTCCGTAGCGAATGGCCCGACGCAATAACCTCCGTAGGACATAGCCTCGCTTAAGATTGGAAGGCGTGACCCCATCGGCAATCAAATGGACCACTGCACGCATGTGGTCACCGATAACTTTCATCGCCCGCTTTTGGGTTTCGGTGGCGGTTTTGTACTCGATGCCTGCGAGTACGCCCGCTTTGTGAACAATCGGGAACAACAGATCGGTTTCGTAGTTGTTGTCTACCTTTTGCAGCACTTGAGCCATCCGCTCCAAGCCCATACCTGTATCAATATTCTTCTTGGGTAGTTCCGTCAGGCGCCCCTGAGCATCCTTATTTTTTTCCATGAAGACCAGGTTATAGATTTCTAGGAAACGTTCATCATCTTCCAGATCGATGGATGCGTCCCTCAATTCGGGTTTGAAATCGAAATAAATCTCCGAGCAAGGCCCACAAGGTCCGGTAGGTCCTGACTCCCAAAAGTTATCAGTCGCTCCCATACGAATGATGCGCTGGGGAGAAACGCCCACCACATCCCGCCAAATAGCTTCGGCTTCATCATCCTCTTCAAAAACACTAACGACCAGACGCTCTGGTGGCACTCCAAATTCTTTAGTGACTAATTCCCAAGCCCACTGAATCGCTTCTTTCTTGAAGTAGTCGCCAAAACTGAAGTTGCCCAGCATTTCAAAAAAAGTGTGATGCCGGTTGGTCCGTCCTACGTTTTCAATATCATTGGTACGGATGCACTTTTGAGATGTGGTGGCACGCGGAAAATCGGGCTCCCGCTGCCCCAAAAAAATCGGCTTAAAGGGAAGCATGCCCGCAATAGTAAGCAACACGGTTGGGTCTTCCGGCACCAGGGAAGCACTACCCAGTCTTTTATGGCCTTGGGATTCAAAAAACCGAAGAAAGGTTTCACGGATTTGAGCACCCGATAGTGAAGTCAACATGGGTATGAATATTGGAGATGGTCCTCTATTTTATCGTTTCTGTCCTCCCTCTTTGCCGGGAGATCCCGTTTGTGTTTAATTTGGCCTACCCACTGAATGACTGATTCAGGAGAGATGTTAGGCTCCTGGCTGTGCAACGCTACTTCATTTTTCTCTTGGGAGAATCTCAAAAGCTAACTCACGTCGATAGAAACATGACAGGCTTTGCCTGCGTTCCTAACAGCCTATTGGATATCCCCCAAATCGACTTTAAACGCTATCGCTAGGAGCTATGTCCACAGAGGGCTTAAGTCCAAACTAAACCCCGGTAGAACTTTTTCCCCTGCCAGCCTAACGGGTGATTTTAGAACTTCTACCTCTTGGCCCAATCGGTATATCTCTACCTGCTGGTTTTTGGGGTCTATCAACCATCCCAGGCGGACCCCATTAGCGATATACTCTTGCATCTTAGTTTGCAGAGGCTTTAGGGCATCGGTCTGGGACCGTAGTTCTACTACAAAATCAGGAGCCAAGGGTAAAAACTTAGCAGGGTCTGCATTCAATGTCTCTAGCCTGTCCTTGCTGACCCAGGAAATATCAGGTGAACGGTCTGCTCCATTGGGAAGTTTAAAGCCAGTAGAGGAGTCAAAAACCTTACCTAATCGGGATTGGCGGTTCCAGATGACAAAATCTGCGCTGAGTTCAGCGTTTTTATTTCCGGTTTCCCATCCCGTGGGTGGCATGATTATAAGTTCTCCGTGAGCAGACCGCTCAAAGCGTAGGTCACGGTTGGCGCTACAAAGCTCAAAGAACTGTTCATCGGTAAGTTTAGTGGATTTCACATCTAGGGTAAGGCTATCCATGGCCGTATTTACTCTCGTGTACTTGGATTATATCCGGTGCCCTCTGCTGCCAATAAGCAAAGATTCTAGTGCTGTGCCGCTTAATCTATAACAGCTTGGAGAGGGATTCTGAATTTTAATACTTGGGCTTACGACACCGGTTTCATCACCCGGATCCACGCCCAGGAATCCAACAGCTTCCCTGAGCCTGATAGACTCCCGACTTTTTGATGCTCTCAGTGCTAACCTGTTCAACATCTTTGTACCTCTTGGTAAAGCGCTGCGGAACACAGAAGACAAAGGGCAGCGATAAAACAACTGCTGCCCTCTATTTTCCAATCTAGGCCGGTACTACTTTCCTACCGTCTTCTTAATCGCTGCCATCTCCACATCCGCACCCGTCGCGATCTCTTTCGTTAAGTCACCCATGACCTGAATGATGCGAGCGATGCAACCCGTCCAGCCCGTCTGGTGACTGGCTCCAATGCCCGCTCCGTTGTCGCCGTGGAAGTATTCGTAGAACAGGACTAAGTCCTTCCAGTAGGGGTCGGTTTGGAATTTCTCCGAGCCCCCATAGACCGGGCGGCGACCGTTGCTATCGGGGAGGAAGATGCGGGTTAAGCGATCGCCCAGTTCCTGCGCCACCTCAAACAGAGTCATGTACTTTCCTGACCCGGTCGGGCACTCTACCGTAAACGAGTCCCCATAGAAGGCATAGAGCCGCCAGAGGGCAGTCAGGAGTAAGAAATTAACGGGCATCCAGACGGGTCCGCGCCAGTTGGAGTTGCCGCCAAACATCCCCGTGTTGGAATCTCCAGGCAGGTAGTCCACGCGGAATTCCTGACCCGCATGGTGAAAGACAAAGGGATGCTCTTGGTGATAGCGGGAGAGGGCGCGAATCCCGTAGAGACTGAAGAACTCGTTTTCATCCAGCATCCGGGCGAGGACGCGGCGCAATTTTGGCTCGTTGAACACCGACAGCATGCGCCGACCGGCTGCGCCAGGTTGGCTGGGCAGGTGCATGTTGGCGGTGAGTTCGGGGTGACGACTGAAAAAGGCTTGATTGCGCTTGACGAAGTTGGGCAATTTCGCGATGTCTGCTTCTTCAAACAGGGCCACGGCGGCGAGCGGGAGCAGTCCTACCATTGAGCGTACCTTCAAGCGCATGGCCGTGCCATCGGGCAAGCGCAGGACATCGTAGAAGAAGCCGTCTTCTTCATCCCACATTTCATCCTGCTGTTCGCCCAGTCGATCCATCGCCCCGGCAATCCACATCGTATGCTCGAAGAACTTGCTGACATATTCTTCATAGAGGGAGTCGTGAAGCGCCAGTTCAGCGGCAATCCTCAGCATCTGCTGACTGAAAAAGACCATCCAGGCGGTGCCGTCTGCCTGCTCCAGGTATCCTCCCGTGGGTAGGGGCGAACTGCGGTCAAACACGCCGACGTTATCTAGTCCTAAGAAGCCTCCCTCAAAGACGTTGCTGCCGGTGCGATCCTTACGGTTGACCCACCAGGTGAAGTTGACCAGCAGCTTGGAGAAAGCATACCTAAGAAAGTTGATATCCCCTTTGCCGTCATTGCGCGCCTTATCCATCAAATAGATTTGCATGGTAGCGAAGGCATGGACGGGCGGATTGACATCGCCAAAGTTCCACTCGTAGGCCGGGATTTGACCGTTGGGGTGCAGGTAATCGTTACGCAGCATCAAGTCCAACTGGGATTTGGCAAAGTCCGAGTCCACAATCGACAAGGGCAGCATATGGAATGCCAGGTCCCAGGCCGCAAACCAAGGATACTCCCACTTATCGGGCATGGAGATGATGTCATCGCAGTAAGCGTGGGACCATTCACCGTTGCGCATCTTCTTCCGCTGCTCCGCTCCCGACCAGGGGGTAACGTGATGTTCCGCCAGCCACTTATCCACGTCGTAGTAGAAATACTGCTTCGACCAGAGCATCCCGGCAAGCGCCTGACGCATTAGCTTGACCTTATCTGGAGATTCTGCTTTGACCTTTGCTGGGGTAATCGCGTCATAGAAGGCATCGGCTTCTTGCAAACGGGTTTCAAAAACGTTATCAAATCCCGTAAACGGATTACTCATCTGGGCCGGTGCGGTGCGGGACAGGCGTAGGCGAACTACTTGCGTTTCTCCCGCACCAACAGTCAATTGATGGTGAGGGGAAACCTTAGTTCCCATCTGAGCCGGATTGACAGCATCCTGTTGCCCCTGCACGAGGTAATTGTTGATGCCATCTTTGACGTAGGAACTGGCATTCGTTCCGGCAAAGAGGCGGGCATTGTTGGTTTCATTCTCCGTAAATAACAGGGGAACGTTGCCGTCGCAGTAGAGATAGTAGTCCTCAAGCAACTCCTGAAAAAGCGGCTCGGTGTGGTGAGCATGGACAATGCTCTGCCCTTCATTCCCAACCTTTTGCAGGATAGGTTTAGAACTGGCATCTGACCAAGACCAGGTATTGCGAAACCAGAGAGTCGGCAAGACATGCAATGTCGCCGTTTCGGGACCGCGATTGGAGACGCTAATTTTGATCGAGATATCTTCAGCATCCGCTTTGGCGTATTCGACAAAGACATCGAAATAGCGGTCTTCGTTGAAAATGCCCGTATCGAGCAGTTCATATTCCAACTCGTCCCGGCTGCGGTTTCGGTTGGTGACGATTAAATCCTCATAGGGAAAAATCGCTTGCGGGTACTTGTACAGATATTTCATGTAGGAATGGGTAGGCGTGCTGTCGAGGTAGAAGTAGTATTCCTTCACGTCCTCGCCGTGATTGCCCTCACTATTGTTGAGTCCAAAGGCCCGTTCTTTAATGATCGGATCGTTGCCATTCCAAAGCGCCAAAGCAAAACAGAGAACCTGATGGTCATCTGAAATTCCTGCCAAGCCATCTTCACCCCAGCGATAGGCGCGGGATCTCGCCTGGTCGTGCGTAAAATAATTCCAGGCATCGCCATTGTCACTGTAGTCCTCGCGTACCGTCCCCCATTGCCGCTCACTCAGGTAGGGACCCCATTTTTTCCAGGGAGTTTTAGGGTCGCGCGCTTCTAGCAGTCTGTTTTGTTCGGCGGTCATAATGATGACTCCTTTTTGTATTATTAAGAATTTCTGGGGGTTTTCAGGCTAAGGGGGAAAAGAGGATGAACTTGGCTTCACTGCATGGGTAAAGCCCCAAGCTTCCGCAAGGAATTGAGGAAAGTTTCAGCATTATAAATCTTCCTCCACCAGTGCCTCGACTCGCCCTGTCTTGACCGCTTTCACCAAAGCCGCGTGATCTCGCTCCGTCTGATCGGCCTAAGCCAGGGCAAATTGCCCCTAAGAACACGCTCCCCCTGGTTGTCGAATTGGCTCTTCTCGGTGTAGGGTGCGAGGACAGATTAAATTACTTCAAATAAATTCATTCATTTAGAATTTATGAGAGTGGACTACCTGGATTCACTGTTCTATTGCTTCGGCTTCCGAAAAGATGAGCATAACTATAGGAAAAAACGCAGCCAAAGAGGAAGATCTGGCAGGTTAGGAAAATCCATAGTAACAAAATCATGACGCTACCAATCGCGCCATAGGAGAGAAAATGACTGCCGATCGAGATGACACTATTGCTAACTAATTGTTGCAATCCAACCAGCAATGAAGCGGTGATAAGAGCACCTAACCAGACATCACGCCAACCGACATAAACGGACGGCAAAATTTTGAACAAAATACAGGCAGCCAAAGCCAGAAGCAAAAACGATGAGCTTGTTTGAAGCCCTCTAGATAACTGCAGTTCATCAATTTGCATAAAGGAAAAGGTTTCTTGAAAGGTTGCGAGCACCTGCAGGATGGTTTTAATCGCAATACTTGAAATCAATGAAGCCAGCAGCAATAAGGCAGTTCCGAGCACTAATAGAAAAGAAAAAAGTTTGTTAACCACGAAGAAAAGCACCATTTGAGAAACTGATCCAACTTCAGACACTCGACTTGGTGATCGCCAAATTGTATTGACTGAACTTCTGAGAATGGCAAAGATTGAACTCGCTGCCCATAAAAGCAAGACAAATCCAATGATTCCAGCTCCAACACTATTTTCATTCAGAGCAACTACGGTATCTTTGATCAAATTGTGAACTTCTGGAGGCAGAAACCGCTCGATCGTGTTTTGTATGGATCGAGCCGTATCAGTGTTTGGAGTAATCCACGCACCGATAATGCTCAAGATGACCAACAGCATTGGGAACAGTGAGAAGAGCGCAAAATACGACAGGGAGGCCGCCATACCCGGACAATTATCTTGATCCCACTTTAGCCCGGTCTGGATCAGAAGTTGTGCTGGTTTTGAGGGTAGGATAGTAGATTTAATATATCGAAGCATCGATCGAGACATCGTCAATTCCTTTAAAGAGTAATGGGTGGGATCGGTTCGATATCCGGAGCATATCCGCCCACCTGGTTGGTGCGGAGAACCCAGACCGATGCCCCGTACTCTAGAAAAGCTTGAACGATCGTATCGCTTGCCTTGCGGGGTAAGAGCATTCGCCAACTGCCTAAGCCAATCCAGAGGTTACGAAGTGGGTCATCTTCTAGGGTGGTGCCTAAATTGAACTCGTTGGCTTCCCAATCGGAACGGGGAGAACCTAGAGGCTTCAATTTGCGGGATAGCTTTGCCTTCACGTCTAAAAGTTGTTGGTATTTTTGTGTCTGGGCTGGGTTGTTGGTCAACCAAGTTTGCAGCAGGGTTTGGTTCGCATCGATCTCCTGGGACAGGGAGCGAATGCTGGCAAACAATGCTTGATTAGAATCTTGGGCGCAGTTATTGGCGGGGCCCACATAGGTTGCGCCTGTACCGTCGCCAATGCGATACCGGGCGGTCATTGCCTCTAGCTGGCTCTCCATATTACTGAGAGCCGATCGGCGCCTCCCGTTGATGTCGAAACTTCCCGTAAACGGCTCAAACTTAATTAAAATATCGCAAACTGGGCGAACCCCCAGCCAACCAAACTGACGATCGCCCATGTACCGCGACCAGTGAATAGTTCCAGCGGTTAAACCGTCGCCGTTGTGGGTATAGACCTGATGATACTGAATCTCGAATCGCCGCTCATCGCTGAGTGGATCGTGAACAACTGTCGCAACTCCATAGGAAAAGTGACCAAAGAAGATTGGCAATTCCGCCGCAGGTTCTTTTTTATTACCGCCAATGCCGCCGTAAACGTGGAGCAAGAGGGCGCGATCGCCGAGTTTCCAACCGTCGATAGCCGCCTGGTTCTGCTCGGTATGACGATGCCCGACACAGAGCACCGACGAGATTCTGCCCTTCTGTTCCACCGCATTCGCCCAAGATTCTTGTCGAACATAGCGGTAGGAAGCTTTGTTACCAAACACCACCCGATCGGGCTGAAGGCGAAACAGCGATCGGGGCGCGAGCGACTGCACCACAAAGTATCCATCGGCATCCTTAGCGCCGTAGATATACCACCCGGTTTCGTTCAGAGGCGATTGCTCTAGTTTGTGCGTCGTTGAAGGGAAACTGCCATAGCTCTGAGCCAGGATGACATCAGGCAAGCGGACTTCTTCTGTTAGACCATCAAACTCGCGTGAAGTGAGGTTAAAATGCCTGACCTGGAAGCGATCGGTGTTTGGCATCGGGGCTTCAAACCGCACCAATCCGTAATAGCGTCCGGTAATCTCAGCAGGTTGATGGTGAATATAGAGCGCCGTTCCCTGACTCGGTAACGTTTCTATCTCTACCTCTCCTTCCAACATGACCATTAAATCATCCGTGGGGTGAGAGCCTGCCAAGGATTCTAGGGGATCGACCTGTTGCCAGCGGTTGAGCCGTTCCGGGTGAATGGTGCCCCCATATCGGCTGGAATATTCGGCATCGACACTGAAATGAACGTCATGAGTAACGGCTCGTACCCGTTGTTTTACCGTCGGATCATCCACCCAACGCAGCATTACCCGTTGTCCGACTAGCGATTCATAGCCTGGGGCAGTGTGGTGCACTTCAAACCAAACTCCGCGCACCCCACGACGTTCTGAAAGTTGGGGCAAAATTAGGCGACCCATCCAAGGGGCGATCGGGCGATACCATTCCGCATCGACGGTTTGGGTCAGGGGATAGTAAGTGTAATTATTAACGGCGGCTTGCTTGTACAGTTCGTAATTACTAAGTTGCTGATGATCGGGAGGAGCGGCAACCAGAAAATGACCCTGCAAAATTGAAAGAATGACGGCGATCGTATGTTGCAGATTGCTCTGGCCATCAGGCAAAAAAGCGTTAGGATCCATAATTCCGCCCGGAATCTGATGCCCTACGGGACCGAGGGAGATTTCACTAATTTTGCCCTTCCGCAATGCCCGATTCCAGTAAGACAAGGGAAACCACTTTTGTCGTCCAGGAAATAGGATCGGTCCCAAACTCGCCACCCCATCCAGATCGCCCACCAGATGATAAAGGTGCTCTAGTTTCAAAAACTGATTGTCGGCGCTCATGACGCCACCCAGCGAGATAACCTCAATATCAGCCCCCAATGCCCGTTTGAGGTAAGGAGCTGTCGCTACCGACATCTGCGCCCCACCGCTGTAGCCAATTAGGGTAATCGGGGTGCCATCACCTGGTTGATAGCCCTGTTGCATTAAGCCGTTGTAGACGACCTGCGCAATTCCCTGGCTGTAGATGGGGCCATACCGTTTATCGGCAGATACGGCAACAACCCAGGCATTGCGCACATTGACCATGAAGCCCAACAGCGCCGTGGGGTTTTCCCACCGCATTTTGTCTGCTAAGCGCCAAACCCATGCCAGAGGACGACCCTCACCCAAACCCTGGTTGAACACAGAGTACAGCATCAATCCTTGCAAAAGCTGCATATCTTTTGGCAGGGCGGGCTGGAGTGCCTTGAGAAAATCGACGATATCGGGCGTATATGCCTCCCCCGACTGACCCACCCCATCCAAATAGACAATATATCGGGAGGGGCGATCGTCGGTAGCTCCACTCTGACCGGGCATAGAGGGAATACTTGAGACCTCCCGAGTGTCTACCTCATCGCCATACCAACCTGCCCACCAACCCAAAGCTTCTAAGGGAGCCAGAAGCCCAGCAAAGACCATCGCCACCAGCCCAATCCAGGTTAGATCAAAGACCCAGCGCACCATACGGGGAAGGTTCTCATGCCACGTGAACAGATTCAGACGAATCGGACGCATCAGCAGGGCGACGATTAAAAATAGCAGGAGCATTCCCAGCAAAATTAGCCCCAGCCGAATTACCTGGTTAATCCCTTGAAACCTATGCTCTAAGCGAACTCCCAGCGTCTCATTCTCCTGAGAGGGGATCTGGATGGCAGCAAGATTGGCTGATTGGGCAGTAATGTCAGCGGCAAAGGGCTGGGGGATGGCAGCGGACGATCGCAAGATAGACTCTGTAGCAGAATCGCCTGCTGATGTTTTGACCGATCGCTCTGCTCCACTCTGCGATCCGAGCGGGGCAGACCGTGTCTTTGAGCCAGCCTCAACCACTCCTGCCAATTCTGACCGCTCACTGACTAGATCAACGCCTGCCACACGTTGCGTCAGTCGTCGTCCGAGCTGGGCGATCGGTCGTCCAATCGTGCCCTCTAATAAATGTAGTGTGAACCAGCCAAACGCCACATAGGCAAAAGCATTGGTAGCGCCCATTTGGGCGATCGCACTGACTCCTGTAACCATTGACAGCAAATGCCAGACCGCTAACCCATTGAGAATTGGCACCCCTGCATAGGGCAAAGCACCCAAAAAACTGAATATTAACGGCGCGTAACTCAGCCCTAGCGCTTGAACCAGATCACGCCAAGGGATCTGCGTAAATCCGGGCAACCAGCCTATCAGCCAGGTGCTAAATACTAGGAAAAGAAACCCAAAGACAAATAAAACCGCATTCAGCAACAGGCTGACCACAAACCGGACTGGCTTGACCCGATTAATGAACAGGATAATGCTCTGCCCTACTGCCAGCGAAAGTCCGGCTGCTAAGACGACTAGAAGTGCGAAGGTTTGCCCTTCCGGCAAACTGACAAGTCTTCGGAATGTGGCCTGGCTCAGGGAAAATGCTCCGCCAATCAAATCGCCAAGGTGGGTGAGCAATTGGTCAGTCATTTTTTAGATCTCTCTGTTCAATCTAGCCTGCATTGCAATGCAATAATAACCCACCGTGATTTTTGTCTGACTTCATCAATCATGCCAGTTCTGATAACCGTTCTCCCTTAGTATCGATGCCCTTAATTTCGAGTAAAAACAATCTATGCCGACCATGCTTCTCGAAAATCAGCATAGAGGGTCAGTCCACCATCAATAAATAACGTTTGTCCCGTAATATACGAGGCATCATCGGAAGCGAGAAACGCCACCCCTGCCGCCATCTCTTCGGCAGTTCCCGATCGCGCCATGGGAATATGACTCTCGACAAGGGCTTTCTTTTCGGGATGCTCCGTCCAATCTTGATTGATGGGCGTGATAGTGGCACCGGGGGCGATCGCATTAACCCGAATACCCCGTGCAGCATATTCTAACGCTAGTGTTTTCGTTAAATTTTCCATACCACCTTTGCTAATAGAATAACTGGCATACAACGGTCGAGGAATGATTTCGTGAACACTAGAGACATTGATAATGATTCCAGAGCGGTTTTGACTCAAGCAGTGCTTAATCATTTCCCTAGCACATAGAAATGATCCCCGCAGGTTGACAGACAAGATGTTATCAAAATCTTTTGCTGTCACTTCATGAGAAGGACATTCTTTTTGAATCCCAGCATTGTTGACTAAAATATCGAGACTACCGAATGTCTCAATCGTCTGATTAACCATATTGAGAATATCTTCTTCGTTGGAAACATCACCCTGAATGATCAGCGATCGCACCCCACACCCTTCAACTTGGTGGCAGGCTGTCTGCATTGCTTGTTCTTCAGTATCTTTGGCTTCTTCAACACTTTTGCGATAGTTGATTACCACGTTACAGCCTTCTTGCGCCAGACGAATGGCGATCGCTTGTCCAATGCCTGAACTCGCTCCCGTGATTAATGCAGTCTTTCCAGCCAATCCTTTCATGCTCACCATGCTCCAATGTATAGACTCATCCCAACCAATCCCATGCGGGTACATTCTTATAGGAACGCTTGATGCAAAATGTCCACAAAGAGTTAAAGGCTGAGATGCCCGATCGCTTGAACATCCAGCCTATAATTCATGGATTGGAGGGCATCGGCTTGATCCTGATTACGGACAATTCAAGCCAGATTTTATGGCTCTATCGATCCCCTTATGCTAATTTGACACTTGATTTACATAGAACTCCTGCCAGATGGGGCTTTTAGCCAAAATGCGCATTTTTGCTAGGTTGAAGAATTTAAAACCTTTACACTGTAAGTTTTCCGATAAAATAAGGTTTAAAACTAGCATACTTGGATCGATGACCCCTTTTGCATTGAGCAACTCTCTGAGTCGCTTAATTTCCTGCTCCAGTTCTTGATTGCGATTTTCCAAGTCTTGATTACGCCCTAACAGCTCTTCAATTCGCTGCGCGAACTTTAATAACTCAGCCTCGTACTCAAGTACAATCAATCATTACTTCAAAAATATTTCGAAAATGACGATATCAGCGTCTTTTAGAGAATCTATGAGGACCTGTTTGGTAGCCACTCGGCGGATCCTTTTGTCAATGGTTTTAAGCGCTTGCTGAGCTGTCATGCCGTTGCCAACAGTAGCCAATACGTTTTCGGGTGTGACCTTGTCAATTGCAAT
>Ga0208716_1000686_pt1 | contig 13727 bp, 14 predicted proteins | sample NGESurdeep092012_8_FD_184482 | JGI IMG/M metagenome (GOLD analysis project Ga0208716, IMG submission 184482) | Arctic peat soil microbial communities from Barrow, Alaska - NGEE Surface sample 415-3 deep-092012 (SPAdes) | ecosystem: Environmental > Terrestrial > Soil > Wetlands > Peat ...
CCGCGTCGTACCCGGCGGCGTTCGCCCGCCGCGCCGCGCTCCAGGCGCCGAGGTGCGGCAGCTTGGCGAGGAGGACGGCGGCCTGCAGCGCGTCGAGCCGCGAATTGGTGCCGACCTCGTCGTGGTAGTAGGTCCTCGTGCCGCCGTGCATGCGGAGCGAGCGGACCCGGTCCGCCATCCGCTGGTCCGAGGTGACGACCATCCCGCCGTCGCCCCAGCCGCCGAGGTTCTTGGTCGGGAAGAACGAGAAGCCCGACGCCGTCCCGAGCTCCCCCGCCGTCCGCCACACACCGCCGACCTTCCGCCGCGCCCCGATGGCCTGGCAGGCGTCCTCGAGCACGGCGAACCCGTGCCGCTCGGCGAGGGGCATCAGCCGTTCCATCGCGGCCATCTGGCCGAAGAGGTGGACCGGCATCACGGCCCGCGTCCTGGGCGTGAGGGCCGCCTCCACCTGCGCGATGTCGATGTTGTAGGTCCCCGGCTCGATGTCCACGAACACGGGACGCGCGCCGGCGTTGTGGATCGTCCCTGCGGTGGCGAAGAAGGAGAACGGGGTCGTGATGACCTCGTCCCCCGGCGCGAGGTCCAGCGCCTCCAGGGGCAGCAGCAGCGCATCGGTCCCGCTGGCGACGCCGACGCCGAAGCGCGCCTGCGACAGCCCGGCGATGGCGGCCTCCAGCTCGAGCACCAGCCCGCCGAGGATGAAGTGCTGCGACTCCACCACGGCCATCACGCGCGCCATCACCTCGCGCTCGATGGCCCGGTGCTGCAGCCGCAGGTCCAGGAGCGGCACGTTCACGGCGTGACCAGCTCCCCCCCGCGCTCCGCGTAACCCGTGCCGCAGTGCGCGCAGCGCCCGGCCTTCCCCTCGAGCCGCAGCCGCTCGCCGCACTGGCACATCCAGCCGATCTGCTTCGCGGGGTTCCCCACCACGAGGGCGTGGTCCTTCACGTCCCGCGTGACCACCGCCCCGGCGCCGACGAAGCTGTAGCGCCCCAGGGTGATGCCGCACACGATCGTGGCGTTGGCGCCGATGCTCGCGCCCCGCTTCACCAGCGTCCGCTCGTAGGCGCCCCGCCGGTTCACGTGACTGCGCGGGGTGCTCACGTTCGTGAACACCATCGAGGGGCCGCAGAAGACGTCGTCCTCGAGGATCACGCCCTCGTACACCGACACGTTGTTCTGCAGCTTCACGTTGTTCCCGAGCCGCGCCCCGGGCATCAGCACGCAGTTCTGCCCGATGTTGCACCGCTCGCCGATCACGGCGCCCGGCATGACGTGGCAGAAATGCCAGATCCGCGTCCCCGCCCCCACCTCGGCCCCCTCGTCCACGAACGACGAGGGGTGCACGACGGCGTCGCTCACTTCGCCTCTCCCAGCACCTTCACCTCCAGCGCGAGCTCGACCCCGAACTCCTTGAACACCGCCGTGCGGGCGATGTCGATCAGCTTGAGGACGTCGTCCGCGGACGCGTTCCCCTTGTTCACGATGTAGTTGGCGTGCAGTCGCGAGATCTCGGCGCCACCCACCTTCCGGCCCTTGAGCCCGCACTGGTCGATGAGCCGGCCGGCGGTGCTCTCGGTGGGGTTCTGGAAGACGCTGCCGCAGCACGGCTGGTCGAACGGCGTGCCCGCCTTGCGGCGGCGCAGCAGCTCCGCGACCTCGGCCTTGAGGCGCACCGGCTCGTCCTTGTCGAGCCGCAGCACGCACCCCAGCACGATCCCCTCCCCCAGCCCGCTGCGCCGGTAGGTGAACGGGATCTTCGCGCGCGGCACCTCCTGCACGGCGCCGCTCGGCTGCACGACCGTCGCCGAGACCAGCACCGAGGCGAAGTCGTTCCCGTGCGCGCCGGCGTTCATGTACACCCCGCCGCCCACGGTGCCCGGCACCCCGATGAGCCGGTGGATGCCGGCGAACCCCTCCTCCGCCGTCTTGCGGGCGAGGAGCGGTATGGCGAGCCCGGCGCCGACCTTCCAGATGCCCGCGCGGTGCGAGAGCGAGTCGAGCCCCTTGCCGATCTTGATGACCAGCCCGGGCCAGCCGCCGTCCCGGATCAGCACGTTCGAGCCGAGCCCCAGCACCAGCCATGGCACCTTCTGCTCCTTGGCCCACGCCAGCGCGCCGACCACGGCCTCCACGCTCGCCGGGGTGAAGAGGTGCCGCGCCGGCCCCCCGATCTTGTACGTCGTGTGACGGCCAAGCGGCTCGTTCTCGCGATACGTGCCGCCCAGCGCCGACGCCGGGAAGGGCGACCCGCCTGCGCCACCGGCCTTCGTGGCCTTGCCCCCGGCCGCCTTCCCCGCTTTCGGGGTCTTCGTGGTCTTGGCGCTCTCGCGCTCCACCTTCTTGCCCGCCATCAGCGTCCCCCCGCCGTCTCCGGCGCTCCGCGTCCGTGCCGCTCCTGCAGGCTCCGCACCTCGCCCTGCGTGCTGCGGAGCGCGATGACCGCGTCGCACGCCGCCGACGCCGCCGACATCGTGGTGGTGTACGCCACCCGGTGCGTCAGCGCCGCGCGCCGCAGCTCGTAGTCATCGCGCTGGGAGAACTTCCCCAGCGGCGTGTTGATCAGCATCTGCACCTGCCCGGACACGATCAGGTCCACCCCGTTCGGCCGGCCCTCCCACACCTTGAGGACCCGTTCGCACGGTATCCCCCGTTTCTGCAAGTAGCGCGCCGTCCCCTCCGTGGCGATCAGCCGGAATCCCATCTCGTGGAAGCGCCGGACGATCGGCGCCACCATCGGCTTGTCGCGGTCGTTCACCGTCACGAAGATGGACCCCTCCAAGGGGAGGGCGCCGTCGGCCGCGATCTGGGCCTTCGCGAACGCCCAGCCGAAAGAGTCGGCGATCCCCATCACCTCGCCCGTCGAGCGCATCTCCGGCCCCAGGATGGTGTCCACCCCCGGCAGCTTGGTGAAGGGGAACACCGCCTCCTTCACCGCCACGTACGTCATCTCGACCTCCTCGGTGAATCCGAGGTCGTCGAGCGTCTTCCCCGCCATCACCCCCGCGGCGAGCTTCGCCAGCGGCACCCCCGTCGCCTTCGAGACGAACGGCACCGTCCGCGAGCCGCGCGGGTTCACCTCCAGGCAGTAGACCACCCCGTCCTGGATCGCGTACTGCACGTTGATGAGCCCCACCACCCCGAGGGCCGCCGCCAGCGCCTTGGTGTGGCGGCGCATCTCGTCCTGCTCCCGCTCCCCGATCAGGTACGGCGGCAGCACGCACGCCGAGTCCCCGGAGTGGATCCCCGCGTCCTCGATGTGCTGCATCACGCCGCCGATCACGCACCGCGTCCCGTCGGCGATCGCGTCCACATCCGCCTCGAACGCGTCCTCGAGGAACCGGTCGATGAGCACCGGATGCTCCGGCGCCACCCGCGCCGCCTGCGCGAAGAAGGTGCGCAGCGTCCCGGCGTCGTAGACGATCGCCATCGCCCGCCCGCCCAGCACGTACGACGGCCGCACCAGCACCGGGTAGCCCACCCGCTCCGCCACCGCCAGCGCCTCGTCGGTGCTCGTCGCCGTGCCGCTCGGCGGCTGCGCGATCCCCAGCTGGCGCGCGATCGCCTCGAACCGCCGCCGGTCCTCCGCCGTGTCGATGGCGTCGGGGGAGGTCCCCAGGATCGCCACCCCCGCCGCCTCGAGCGGCTTCGTCAGGCGCAGCGGCGTCTGCCCGCCCAGCTGCACCACCACCCCGAGGGGCCGCTCCAGCTCCACGATCTCCAGCACGTCCTCGAACGTCAGCGGCTCGAAGTACAGCTTGTCCGAGATGTCGAAGTCGGTCGAGACCGTCTCGGGGTTCGAGTTGATCATGATGGTGCGGTGGCCCAGCTCCCGGAACGCGAGCGCCGCCCGCACGCAGCAGTAGTCGAACTCCACCCCCTGGCCGATCCGGTTCGGGCCCGAGCCGAGGATCACGATCCCCTCGCGCCCGAACGGCACCGACTCGTTCTCCTCGTCGTAGGTCGAGTACAGGTACGGCGTCGCCGACGGGAACTCCCCCGCGCAGGTGTCCACCGTCTTGTACGACGGCCGGATGCCGAGGGCGTGCCGCTGCCGCCGCACCTCCGCCTCCCCGACCCCGGACAGCGCGGCCAGCTGCGCGTCGGAGAAGCCCTGCCGCTTCATCCCCCGCAGCAGTTCCGCCATCTCCTGCGCCGGGCCCGGGCTCTGGCACGCGTCGGGGCCGAGCCGCCGGCACGCCGCCGAGAACCCGCGCTCGGCGTCGAGCAGGTCCACCATCTGCCCCACGAACCACGGATCGTACCCGGTGAGCTGCGCCACCTCCGCGGCGGGGATCCCCGCCTGCAGGGCGCGCTTCACCTGGAAGATCCGCTCCGGCGTCGGCTGGCGCAGCGCGGCCCGCAGCGTGGCCGCGTCGTCGTTCTCGAGCCGGTCGTCTTCGAGGAGGGGTGCGGCCTGCCAGCCCGGCCGGTCGTTCTCCAGGGCCCGCAGCCCCTTCTGGAACGCCTCTTTGAACGTCCGCCCGATGGCCATCGCCTCGCCCACCGACTTCATCTGCGTCGTGAGGTGGAAGTCGGCCGCCGGGAACTTCTCGAACGCGAACCGCGGCACCTTCACCACCACGTAGTCCAGCACCGGCTCGAACGACGCGGGCGTCGTCTTCGTGATATCGTTGGGCAGCTCGTCGAGGGTGTACCCCACGGCGAGCTTCGTCCCCATCCGCGCGATCGGGAACCCGGTGGCCTTCGACGCGAGGGCCGACGAGCGCGAGACCCGCGGGTTCATCTCGATCACCAGCATCTCGCCGTCGGCGGGGTTCACGGCGAACTGGATGTTGCACCCCCCCGCCTCGACGCCGATCTCGCGGATGATCGCGATGGCGGCGTCGCGCATCACCTGGTACTCGCGGTCGGTCAGCGTCATCGCCGGCGCCACCGTGATGCTGTCGCCGGTGTGCACCCCCATCGGGTCGAGGTTCTCGATCGAGCAGACGATGACGACGTTGTCCTTCCGGTCGCGCATCACCTCCAGCTCGAACTCCTTCCACCCGATCACGCTCCGCTCGATGAGCACCTGCCCCATCGGCGAGAGGGCGATCCCGTGCCGGACGATCTCCTCGAGCTCGGCGCGGTTGTACGCGATGCCGCCCCCGGTCCCGCCGAGGGTGTACGACGGACGGACGATCGCCGGGTAGCCCGTCGTCTCGACGATGCCCCCCGCCTCCTCCACCGTCCGCGCGAACCCGCCCACCGGCACCCGGAGGCCGATCCGCCGCATCGCCTCGGCGAACGCCTCGCGGTCCTCTGCCATCTGGATGGCCCGCGCGTTCGCCCCGATCAGCTCCACCCCGTAGCGCGCCAGCACCCCCGACTCGTGCAGCGCCATCGCCACGTTCAGCGCCGTCTGGCCCCCCATCGTCGGCAGCAGCGCGTCGGGCCGCTCCCGCGCGATGATCATCTCGACCCACGCCGGCGTCACCGGCTCGATGTACGTCCGGTCCGCCAGCTCGGGGTCGGTCATGATCGTGGCGGGGTTCGAGTTCACGAGGACGACCTCGTACCCCTCCTCCTTCAGCGCCCGCACCGCCTGCGTCCCCGAATAGTCGAACTCGGCCGCCTGGCCGATCACGATCGGTCCCGAGCCGATCAGGAGGATCCGGTGGAGGTCAGTCCGTTTGGGCATCGACCACGTCGCGCAGCGTCTGCTCCAACGGGACGCGCGGTGCCCAGCCGGTGGCCGCGCGCAGCTTCGCCGCGTCCCCCACCAGGTACGGGATGTCCGCCGTGCGGACCAGCGCCGGGTCGGGCTCGGTGATCGCGTCCACGCCCACGATCGCGGCCAGCCGGGTGAACAGTGCCTCCAGCGAATGCCCCGCCCCGCCCGCGATGTTGTACACCTCGCCCGGCGCGCCGCGCGCCAGGAGCGCGAGGTACGCGGCCGTCACGTCGCGCACGTCGAGCATGTCGCGCACGGGCTCGAGGTTCCCCACCTTCACCACCTTCGCGCCGGCGCGCCGCGCCCCGCGCAGCCGCCGCGCGAACGCCGGCACCACGAACCGCTCGTCCTGCCCCGGGCCCGTGTGCGGGAAGGGCCGCGCCACGATCGTCCGCAGGCCGGTCCGCTCCCCCGTCTCCCGTGCCGCCAGCTCCGCGCCGAGCTTCGAGGCCGCGTAGGGCGAGCAGGGATTGGTCGCGTCCGTCTCCGTCAGCGGCCGCGTGGCCGCGCGCCCGTACACCTCGGCCGTGGACACCAGGAGGACCAGCGGGTCCGTCTCGCCCCCCATCCGCAGCCGCCCGAACTCCCCGAGGAGCCGCGCCGTCCCCGCCGCGTTCACCGCCCACGCCTGCCCCGGGTCCCGCAGGGCGTCGCCCCCCGACGCCACGGCGGCGAGATGCACCACCGCGTCGCACGGGTGCTCCGCCAGGTGCCGTACCGAGCGCGCGTCCCCGAGCTCCAGCGGGAGCCAGCGCACCGCCGCGCGCTCCGCGTCCGTGAGGCCGTCGTCGGTCGGAGGCCCCGGCTGCACCGCCCCGAGCACGTCGTGCCCCGCGGCGAGGAGCGCGCGCACCAGCCAGCGGCCGACGAACCCGTCGGCCCCGGTGACGAGGACGATGCTCACGCCCGCAGCCGCTCCAGGTCCGCGTCCACCATCATCTCGATGAGCCGCTCGAACGTCACCTGCGGCACCCAGCCGAGGCGCTCCCGCGCCTTCGTCGGGTCGGCGAGGAGCGTCTCCACCTCCGCCGGCCGGTCGAAGCGCTCGTCGTGCTTCACGTGCTTCCGCCAGTCGAGCCCCGCGTGGGCGAAGGCCACCTCGCAGCACTCGCGGACGCTGTGCTGCCGCCCAGTGCCGACGACGTAGTCCTCGGGGGCCGTCTGCTGGAGCATCCGCCACATCGCGTCCACGTAGTCGCCGGCGAAGCCCCAGTCGCGCCGCGCCTCGAGGGTGCCGAGCCGCAGCTCGCTCACCAGGCCGAGCTTGATGCGCGCCACCGCGTCCGTGATCTTGCGCGTCACGAACTCGAGGCCGCGCCGGGGGCTCTCGTGGTTGAAGAGGATCCCGCTCGCGGCGAACAGTCCGTACGACTCCCGGTAGTTCACCGTGATGTAGTGCCCGTAGACCTTCGCCACGCCGTAGGGCGAGCGCGGGTGGAACGGCGTCGTCTCCCGCTGCGGCGTCTCGCGCACCTTCCCGAACATCTCGCTCGAGGAGGCCTGGTAGAACCGCGCGTCGGGCTTCTCGAGCCGCACGGCGTCGAGAATCCGCGTCACGCCCAAGGCCGTGAACTCCCCCGTCAGCACCGGCTGGGTCCACGACGTGGGCACGAACGACTGCGCCGCGAGGTTGTAGACCTCGTCGGGGCGCGCGTCGCGGACCACGAGCTGGAGCGAGTGCTGGTCGAGGAGGTCGGCCGCGACGATCTCGATCTTCCCGACCAGGTGCTGGATCCGCTCGTAGCTGTCGTGAGAGGTACGCCGGACGACGCCGACGACGCGATAGCCCTTCGCCAGCAGCAACTCGGCCAGGTACGACCCGTCCTGTCCGGTCACTCCGGTGATCAGCGCGGTAGGCATGGCGGATTCCCTGCACGGTCTGGGTCCCGGGGCTCCCACGGCCGGTCTCCGCCGGCCGCGTCCCCTTGCGTGGAACGCGTTGAGCCGGGTAAACTTAACGGCTCTGAGGACCTTTTTGAAGCGAGGGATCGATGGCGCGCGTCTGTGACATCTGCGGCAAGGGACCGCGGTTCGGGAACCAAGTCTCCAATGCCAACAACCGGACCACGCGGCGCTGGTACCCCAACCTGCAGACCGTCCGCACCAAGGTCGGTGCGGAGACGAAGCGCATCCGCGTCTGCACCCAGTGCCTCAAGTCCAACGTGGTGGCGAAGGCATAGCGGGACCGGACATCGGGTACCGTTCACCGTTGACCGCAAAGACAAAGGGGACCGCAGTCGGGTCCCCTCGTCGTTTCCGTCGTCCGCCCCCCGCGGCGTGCCGCCGGCGGCCTACGCCTCGAGCAGCTCGATGCGGGCGGTATCGGCCCCATCGCCCACGCGGTGCCCCAGCTTGATGATCCGGCAATAGCCGCCGGGCCGGGCCGCGAAGCGCGGGCCGTACTCCTTGAAGAGCTTGCCGCTCGCCGTCTTGTCCTTGATCCGCCGCTCGACCAGGCGCCGGGCGTGCAGGTCGCCCCGCCGCGCCAGCGTGATGAGCTTCTCGGCCATGGGCCGCAGCTCCTTCGCCTTGGCCACGGTGGTCACGATGCGCCCGTGCAGGAAGAGGCTCGTCGCCATGTTCGCCAGGAGCGCCCGGCGGTGCTCCCGGGTCCGCCCCAGCTGGCGGCCCTTCGCGCGATGCCGCATCTAGGCCTCCGCCTCCGCCGCGGCCGCCGGCCGCACCGGCGCGCTGCCCCATTCGAGGACCCGGAACCCCGTCTCGGTGTCCTCCCACTGCATCCCGAAGTTCAGCCGCTCGCGCACCAGCAGGTCGGCGATCTCCTCGACCGCCTTGTCCCCCACGTTGCGCACCTTCAGCAGCTGGTCCTGGGTGTTGCGCACCAGGTCGCCGAGGGTCCGGATGTTGGAGTTCTTGAGCGAGTTGACCGACCGCACCGAGAGGCCGCAGTCGTCGATGGACCGGCCCAGGAGGGCGCGGATCCACTCGGTCTCGTTCGCCGCCGCGCTCGCCGGCTCCGCCGGCATCACGGGCACCTGCCCGAACGACACGAAGTAGCCGAAGTGGTGCTGCGCCAGGGCCGCGGCGTACGCCACCGCGTCCTCGGGGGTGATCGCGCCGCTCGTCTCCACCACCAGCGTCAGGCGGTCGAAGTCGGTGCGCTGCCCCACGCGGGTCTCGGTGACGGTGAAGTTCGCGCGCCGGACCGGGCTGTACAGCGAGTCGATCCGCACCAGGTCCACGGGCATCGAGCGGTCGGTGGGCTGCTGCTCCGCCTCGACGTACCCCCGGCCCTTGTTCACGTACAGGTCCACCGACAAGTCGCGGTCGTCCTGGAGCGTGAAGAGGAGGTGGTCCGGGTTCACGATCCGGAGCGCCCCCTGCGGCTCGATGTCGCGGGCGTACACGGGACCCGCCGCCGAGCAGCGGATGTGGGCGATCGTCTCGTCCACCTCCGGCGCCAGGACCAGTGAGAGGGTCTTGAGCCGGGCGATGACCTGGTGGATGTCCTCGACCACCCCCGCCACCGTCTGGTGCTCGTGCTGGACGCCGTCCATGCGGAACGCCCACACCGCCGAGCCCCTGAGCGACGACAGCAGCAGCCGCCGCATCGCGTTGCCCAGCGTGTAGCCGTACCCGCGCTCGAGCGGCTGGAGCCGAAACTCCGCCGCGTTCGGATTGTCTTCCCGCTTGGTCATCTCGACCAGCTGCGGGCGGACCAACCCCGTCAGATCGATAGTCATCGTCACTTGGAGTAGAGCTCGACGATCAACTGTTCTTCCGCGGCGATCGGGATCGCGTCGCGGGTGGGCCGCTCCGTCACGCGGCCGACCTTGGCGTCGCGGTCCACGGTGATCCACGACACCGGCTGCCCCCTCGAGGCGAGCTCGAGCGAGGCGGCCACGACGACCAGCTCCCGGCTCCCCTTCGCGAGACGCACCTCCTCACCAGGCTTCACCTGGTACGAGGGGATGTCCACGCGATGCCCGCCGACCTCAAGGTGCCCGTGCCGCACCAGCTGGCGCGCCGACTTGCGGCTCGGGGCGAACCCCAGCCGGTAGACGACGTTGTCCAGCCGCGACTCCAGGGCGATCAGCAGGTTGTGGCCGGTCTTCCCTTCCTCGCGCTCGACGCGCTGGAAGGTGGTCTTGAACTGCCCTTCGGTCAGCCCGTAGATGCGCTTGACCTTCTGCTTCTCGCGCAGCTGCCGCGAGTATTGCGACGCCTTGCGGCGGCGGCCGGTCGACTGGCCGTGCTGGCCGGGCGGGTACGCCCGCTTGTCCACCGCGCACTTCTCGGTGAGGCACCGCGTGCCCTTCAGGAAGAGCTTGACGCCTTCCCGGCGGCACAGCCTGCAGCTCGGACCCGTGTGTCGTGCCACTACACCCGCCGCTTCTTGGGGGGACGGCAGCCGTTGTGCGGGATCGGCGTCACGTCCCGGATCGACTTGATGGTGAGTCCCGCGTTCGCCAGCGCCTGGATCGCCGATTCCCGCCCCGACCCCGGCCCCTGCACCCGCACGTGGACGCGGCGCACCCCGAGGTTGTACGCCTCGCGCGCCGTCGCCTCGGCGGCCACGGTGGCCGCGAAGGGCGTGGACTTCTTGGATCCCTTGAATCCGGACTTGCCCGCCGAGCCCCACGCGACCGCGTTGCCGTGCAGATCGGAGATGGTGATCAGCGTGTTGTTGAACGTCGCCATCACGTGGGCGATGCCCTCGGACTCGACGACCTTCTTGTTCTTCTTGCCCGCCGCCTTCTTCGGCGCCTTCTCGCCCTCGACGGGCGCAGCGGCCGCGGCCGCCTCGGGGGCGGCCGGCGCGGGCACGGGCTGGGTCTGCGGGAGTTCGTCGCTCATGCGTTACTTCTTCAGCGTCGCTTTCTTCTTGCCCGCGATGGTCCGGCGCGGCCCCTTCTTGGTCCGCGCATTGGTCCGGGTGCGCTGGCCGCGCACCGGCAGCCCGCGCCGGTGCCGGATGCCCCGGTAGCAGCCGATATCCATCAGCCGCTTGATGTTCATCGCCGTCTCGGTCCGGAGCGCGCCCTCGACCTTGTAGTCGCGCTCCATCACCTGGCGCAGCCGCGACACCTCCGAATCCGTGAGGTCACGGACCCGCGTCGCGGGCGAGATGCCGGTGCGCTCCAGGATCTGGGCCGCCGTCGAACGCCCGACGCCGAAGATGGCGGTGAGGCCGATCTCGATTCGCTTGTCGCGCGGAAGATCCACGCCTGCGATGCGTGCCATCGGTCAGCCCTGCCGCTGCTTGTGCTTGGGCGAACGCTTGCAGATGACGCGGATGACTCCGCGCCGCTTGACGACTTTGCAATGCTCGCAGATCGGCTTGACGCTCGTTCGTACCTTCAAGAACCGCTCCGAAGACGAAGTTCAGGACAGACTTTAATCATACGAAGGACAATGAGTTGATGCAAGCGGGAGTGTCCGGCGGGATTCCGCCCGGCGGGGAAGCCCTTCCTCGGGGCGCACCGCACCCCTCAGGGGACGACCCGGACTTCCACCAGCCGCGGGGCCGCGGCGACCCAGCGCCACCCCAGGTAGAGGGTCTGGGTCCGCCGCGCGCTGGTCCCCCGGCCCGTGTAGGTCCGCTGCACCTCGGCGTAGGCGCGGGTCGCGTCCACCTCGCGCACCTCGGTGACTTCGGTCGCCAGCTCCCGGGCGTCGGCCGCGAACGTGCGCAGCGCGAGCGCCGCCTGCGCGGGGGGCATCGGCGCGGACGGGGCGGCGCGCCCCAGACGCACCATCAGCCCGGGACTCCCCGCCACCAGCGCGGCGAAATCGTGTCGCTGCCACGCCGCCGCCGCGCGCCGCGCCGCGGCGGTGAGGGAGTCGGAGCGCGGCCCCGCGCCCTCGGCCGCCGGCGCGGGCGCCTGCGCCCACGCCGTCGCCGCCCAGCAGGCCGCGGCCCCGAGGAGCAGCGCGCGGCTCACCGCCGCATCTCCTCCAGGATGGCGAGCGCCGCGGCCTTCGGGTCGGCCACGCCCGTCACCGGCCGTCCCACCACCAGGAGGTCGGCCCCGGCGGCGACCGCTTCCGCCGGACCGGCGGTGCGGACCTGGTCCCCCGCCCCTTCGCCGTCGCGGCGGATCCCCGGCACCACGAGGAGCGCCCGTTCGCCGAGCGCCCCCCGGAGCCGCGCGGCCTCCTGCGGCGAGCACACCGCGCCGTCGAGGCCCGCCGACATCCCCAGCCGCGCGAGCCGCTCCAGCTCCGCGCCCAGGTCCGCCACGGGCCGGCCCACCACCTCCGCGTAGGCGGGCGCGTCCATCGACGTCAGCACGCCCACGCCGACGAGGGAGAGCCGCCCCGACGCCGCGCGCGCCGCGGCTTCCACCATCGCCCGCCCGCCCGAGAGGTGGACCGTCGCCAGCGACACGCCCATCAGCGCCGACGCCGTGACCGCGCCCCCCACCGCGCTCGGGATGTCGTGCCACTTGAGATCGAGGAACACCCGCGCGCCGCGCGCCGTCAGCTCGCGTACCACCCCCGGTCCCTCGGCGGCGTAGAGCATCGCGCCCACCTTGAACCACCCCACGGTGCCCGCGAGCCGGTCCGCGATGCGCAGCGCCGACGCGCCGTCGGGCAGGTCCAGCGCGATCACCAGGTCCGCCATCAGCCTCCTCCTTCGGCGAGCAACACAGCGAGCTCGCGGACGATGCGCTCCGGCGCGCGCGGGTCCGCCAGCGCCGCCGTCCCCACCCCCACCAGGGACGCGCCCGCCGCGAGGTACTGCATCGCGTCACGCCCGCTGCGGACGCCGCCCGTGCCGATGACCGGCTTGCCGGTCGCCTCCGCGACGAGGCGCGTCACCCGCACGCCGACGGGGAGGAGGGGCGGCCCGCTCAGCCCCCCCGTCCCGTTCCCCAGCCGCGGCGCCGCCGTCCCATCCTCATACAGCAGGGCGGGCAGCGTGTTCACCGCGGTGAAGCCGTCGGCGCCCGCTTCCGCCGCGCGCACCGCGGTGCGCGCCGGGTCGGGGAGCGCGGGCGAGAGCTTCACCACCAGCGGCCGGTCCGTCGCGTCCCGCGCCCGGCGCACCAGGTCCGCGAGCACGGACTCGTCGGCGCCGAACTCCACGCCCCCCGCCTGCACGTTGGGACACGACACGTTGAGCTCGAAGACCGCGATCGCCGGCTCGTCGGCCAGCGCGCGGACCACGGCGACGAACTCCGCGGTGGTCCGCCCCACCACGTTCACGAGGAGCCGCGCGCGCCGCAGGTGCGCGGCGAGCCACGGCAGGTAGTCGCGCTGGAAGGCCGCGAGCCCAGGGTTCGCCAGCCCGACGCTGTTCAGCATCCCCCCCCGCACCTCCGCCACCCGCGGCGCCGGGTTCCCCGCCCGCGGCTCCGGGCTGATCGCCTTGGTCACCAGCCCGCCGAGCGCCTCGAGGTCGATGACCCGCGCGACCTCCCGCCCGATCCCCGCCGTGCCCGCGGCGAGGACGATGGGATTCTGGAACCGGATCCCGAAGACCTCGCGCGCCAGCGACGTTCCCGCCGCTGCGGGGCCGGTCACGAGGACGCCTCGAGCGTGTCGGGCCGGGTCTGTGCGGGGCTCTTCGACCGCGGCGCGCCCGCTGCGGGCTGCTGGCCCGCCGGGAGGCGCGGCCGGTCCTGGCTCCCGCGGCGCAGGCCGACCGGCGCGGATCGGATCGCCCGCGCGAGCGAGTCCTCGAGCGTCGCGTACGCCGCGGTCCCCTCCGAGAGGCCCAGCGCGGCGCGCCGATAGGGACTCGCGGGGTACCGCGCGTCGAGGAGCGCGCGCAGGGAATCGGCCGCGGGGTGGCCGGCGGCGATGGCGGCGAGGAGCGCCTTCGGGGTCCAGGGCGAGGCCGGGAACCGGCGCGCCATGTCGGCGAACGCCCGGGCCGCGAGGGGCACCGCGCCGAGGGAGTCGCGCAGGATCTCGGCCCGGAGGAACCACGACGCGTCGCTCGCGGTCGTGTCCCGCTCGAGGGCGACGGTCCGGTCGAGGAGCCGGGACGGGCGATCGGCCTCCCGCGCGGGCACCCCGCCGAGGTCCACCGCGGCGCCCAGCCGGGCGCCGAGGGAGTCGAGCGCCGCATCGCTCG
>Ga0208716_1000687_pt1 | contig 13718 bp, 15 predicted proteins | sample NGESurdeep092012_8_FD_184482 | JGI IMG/M metagenome (GOLD analysis project Ga0208716, IMG submission 184482) | Arctic peat soil microbial communities from Barrow, Alaska - NGEE Surface sample 415-3 deep-092012 (SPAdes) | ecosystem: Environmental > Terrestrial > Soil > Wetlands > Peat ...
CCTTCCCCTGAGCCAGGTTGTGGCAGCGCTCGAGCGGTTGTATCCGCCGGGCACTGCCTCGTCATGGGACCGTGTCGGGCTGGTGACTGGTGACCTGGATCAGCCGGTCTCGCTGGTGCACTTCGCCGTTGATCCCACCCTTGCGGTGATCGACGAGGCGCGCGCCGCCGGAGCGGACCTGCTGATCACCCACCATCCGCTCCTCTTGCGCGGCGTGCACACCGTGGCTACCACCGGCGCCAAGGGCGCATCGGTCACTGCTCTGATCGTGAACAACATCGCCCTGTATGTCGCGCATACCAATGCCGACGTGGCCTCACCCGGCGTGTGTGATGCTCTCGCCGGCGCGTGCGGTTTGGTCGACGTGGGCCCGCTGGAGGTCGTTGACGGCGTGGGCCATGGCCGCGTCGGGTCACTGGCCCATCCAGTGACCTTGCGTGAGTTTGTGCAACAGCTGAGCACCTCGCTTCCGAAGGCCGCCGGTGGAATCCGGGTGGCAGGTCCGGCCGATGCCCAGGTGTCCCGGGTGGCGGTGGTCGGCGGCGCCGGCGACGACTTCTTCGATGCCGTCCGGGCCAGCGGAGCCGACGTGTACGTCACCGCGGATCTGCGTCATCACCCGGCGCTCGAGGCGCGGGAAGAGGCCCGTGGGGGCACGCCATACCTCGTCGATGCCGCTCACTGGGCGACCGAGTGGCTGTGGCTTCAGAGTGCTCGTTCGGAGTTGCTGCGCGAGCTTGCCGGGCAAGGTACTAGTTTGAACACTCACATCTGCACATTGCGCACCGACCCGTGGGACTTCGTGATTGGAGCCGCCACGATCGACAACACCGGAGGTACGTCCTGAAAGCCGACACGAGCCGTCAGTGGCGTCTGCTGGACCTGCAGGCGATGGACACGCGACTGGACCAGATCGCACACCGCAAGGCGACCCTGCCCGAGCTTGCCGAGCTGCGTGTCCTCGAGGCCGAGATCTCAGCTGTGAACGATGATCTGGTCCGGGCCAAGACGGCCCTGACCGACGTCCAGCGCGAGATAACCAAGGCCGACACCGACGTGCAGCTCGTCCGCGAACGCAGCGTTCGCAACCAGGCCCGGATGGACGCCGGTCAGGGGACCGCAAAGGACATGCAGGCTCTCCAGCATGAGGTTGACTCACTTGCTCGCCGGCAGTCCGCGCTCGAGGACATCGAGCTCGAGGTGATGGAGCGGGCCGAGGGTCTGGCCGCCGACGTCAGCCGACTCGAGGCCGCCAGCGCCGAGATGGCCGTTCGGGCAGACGGGCTCAAGGCAGTGTGCGACAAGAATCTTGCCGAGCTCGACGCCGAGGTCGAGCAGATCGGTCGCTCCCGCGCTGACGTCGTGGCCGGCGTGGGCGATGACCTTCTGGCCCTTTATGAGAAGATCCGCGCGTCCAGTGACGGTATCGGGGCCGCGGTTCTGCGTAAGCGCCGTTGCGAGGGATGCAACCTAGAGCTCAACCAGGGTGAGATCAACCGGTTCACGGCTGCCGCGGAGGACGAGGTGCTCCGCTGCGAGGAGTGCCGCCGCATACTGATCCGCACCTCCGAGTCCGGTATCTGAGGAGGCGTCGTGGGCGGACGTCGGCTCGTCGTCGAGGCGGATGGCGGATCGCGCGGTAATCCCGGCAACGCCGGTTACGGCGCCCTGGTTCGCGATTCGGCCTCCGGTGAGGTGATCGCTGAGCGGGCCGAATCTGTGGGGATCGCCAGCAACAACGTTGCCGAGTACTCCGGCCTGGTCGCCGGGCTCAAGGCCGTATTCGACATCGACCCCGGCACGGAGGTCATTGTCCGGCTGGACTCGAAGCTCCTCGTCGAGCAGATGACCGGGCGGTGGAGAATCAAGTCACCCGACCTGCGTCGCCTGGCAGCTGAAGCTCGTGACGTCGCGGCCGAGATCAGCGCCGCCGGGGGATCGGTGACCTTCACCTGGATCCCGCGCGCCGAGAACTCCGCAGCCGATGCCCTGGCCAACTCGGCCATGGACGGCGAGTCGGTGAGCTGGACCCGCACCTCCGACCCCGACCTCGTCCCCGACCCTGACGTCGTCATGGACCCTGATGTGGGGGAGCCCGCCAGGATCGTGTTGATCCGTCATGGTGTAACCGACTTCACCGTCGCGGGCAAGCTTGACGGACGAGGGGGTCCTGACCCCTCGTTGAACGCTGAGGGTCGGCGCCAGGCCCGTGCCGCTGCCGCCGGAGTCCGGGCGTTCATCGGCGACAACCCGGCGAGCGTGATCACCTCGAGCCTGCAGCGCGCAGTCGAGACGGGCGCCGCGATCGCGGACGAGCTTGGCGTGCGCGCGCAGATCGACCCTGACTGGGATGAGCAGAACTTCGGTGACTGGGACGACACGAGCATGGGCGACCTGGTAGCCCGTCATCCGCAGGAGCTTCTACGTTTTCGCAACGACCCCCAATACTCAAGACCTGGCGGTGAAGCGCATGCCCATCTCGAGGCTCGGGTGCTGGCTGCTTTCGCGCGGGTCACAACAGCCGGAGGCACGGTTGTCGTCGCCACTCACCGCAAACCGATCATTACGGTGCTCGCACATGTACTCGGGATCCCGCACGAGCGCATCTGGCGGCTGGCCACGGCCCCGGCGTCCGTGACCTCGGTCGAGGTCTGGGCCGATGGCGGCACCTCGGTCGCGTTCGTCAACGACACCAGCCATCTGCGCTGACCCGCGTTCGACTGTGGAATCCTTGCCTTATGAATGAGCAACGGCGCGGACGAGCAGGGATGAGCTATGCCGGGGAAGTGAGTTGTTCAGATGCGTATGTCGAGCTGCAGGCTGACGCCGACGCTGTTCTGGTCGACGTGCGGACCAATGCGGAGTGGAGCTACGTCGGATTCCCAGACCTCACGCAAATCGGCAAGAGGGTCATTTTTCTGGAATGGCAACACTTTCCGGATGGCAACCTGAACGGGCGCTTCGTCGAGCAGTTGTGTGAGGCGGGTGTACGCGAGGGCGTCCCCATCTACTTCCTGTGCCGCTCTGGTGCGCGATCGGCTTCAGCGGCAAAAGCGGCGGCGGCTGCGGGTCTCGGACCGGCATACAACGTCTCTGATGGCTTTGAGGGCCACCTTGGCCCGGACGGGCATCGGACCGTCTCGGGATGGAAGGCTGCGGGACTGCCCTGGAGACAGGGATGAGCGCGCCGCGCCCGGACTGCTGACCTCTTCACGTGAGCGCGAGCGCCAGAGTCGCGGCGAGAGTGGCCGCGGTCGCGCACAGCGCGCCCTGCCAGGCGAATCGCCACAGCGAGATCGGGATCCCGGCACGGCGACATCGTTCCCGCCACAGGATCGTGGCCAGTGATGCCCAGATGGTGACCAACGGGCCCGCGTTGACGCCGATCAAGAGGGCCATCAGGAGATGGGGGTCGTTGTCGGTCACCGACTCGAGGGCCAGATAGGCCGGCAGGTTGTCTGCCACGTTTGCGGTGCCAGCGCCGAACGCACTGACCCTCAGCAGGTCTGAGGTGTCGGCGCCGGTGCCGACCCAGCCGGCGAGCAGCTCGCGCAGGCCGTGCCCCAGAGCGAGGTCCACCGCGATGAACAGCGCGCTGACCCCCAGCACGATGAGCCACGGGACCTTGACCTCGCGCAGCAGGGGACGGTTGCGCACCAGGAGCGTGCCGATCAGGACGAGAGCGGCGACCGAGGCGGGGATGGCTGGGGCGATGCCGCTGACGAAGGCTGGGCCGAGCGCGATGATGAGCAACGTCCGGTCGTGGGCTGCCGGGGGAGCCTCGGTGAGGTAGTGCCCTCGCAAGTCGCCCAGATGGATGACAGCCAGCACGGCCACGGTGGCTGCGATGGCTGCCAGGCCCGGCCACAGGGCCAGCCGGATGTATCCCGAGTAGCCGACTCCCAGCGCCGAGAAGCGGTGTAGCGCGAGCAGAGGTTGGTCAGGTTGGAGACGGGCAGGAGCAGGGAGGCGGTATTGGTCAGCCAGACGGTGGTCATGGCGAACGGCAGCGGGTTCAGCCGGAGCTGACGGGCGACCGCGATGACCACCGGGGTCAGCAGCACTGCTGTGGTGTCGAGACTGAGAAAGATGGTCGAGAGGCACGAGAGTCCGACGACGAGCAGCCACAACAACCAGGCCCGGCCATGGCCGGCCCGGGCGGCCCAGTGCCCGGCGATGTCGAAGACCCCTGCGGAGTCGGCGATTTCGGCCACCACAGTGATGGCGACCAGGAAGATCAGGACGGGGCCTACCCGTATCGCCAGTTCGGTAAGGACTGTCGTCGAGCTGGTGGTCACTGGACGCTCGTGTGGAGGATCCATGGCAGGCCCGGGCGGGCCGGCTCGGTCAGCGTCGTCTCGAAGCGCTGGGCGATCACCCGCTGGAGAGCCTTCGCCGTCCTGGCGTCAGCACCCTCCTCGCACAGGTGTCGCGCCACCAGGCCGCGGGTGTGCTTGGCCATGTGTGTGGCGCCGGGGATGCGGATCTGAACCCATCGAGCGGCCAGATCGCCCTGGGGAACCCAGGCAGCGACATACGTGCTCGAGCGGCAGTCGGCGATGACCCCACGGCCCGCCACGATCGGGAGTACGGCGGCGAGGGGAGCTCGCCAAACGGACGCCAGAGGACCGAGCTCGGCGAGGTTCACGCCCATGGACAGGCGATACGGGGGGATCTTGTCGGCCGGGCGCAGTGCGCCATAGAGGGCCGAGATGACGACCAGCCAGCGGTTGGCGCGGCGACGGGTCGCGGAATCCATCGAGGGAAGGTTGAGGGCGTCATAGAGGACGCCGGTGTAGAGGTCCGCAACAGTGACCGCCGGCGCACAGCCCAGACGGACGTTGTGGGCGATGTCGGTGTGGAGGTTGGCGCTGACTCCCAGCAGGGCCGGGGCATCGGGTTGCGCGCTCACCCGGGCCAGTGCCTCAGCCACAGCCCTGCGGGTGGAGGCGAGCTCCGGGAAGGAGACGAGCTCCGGACTGGCTGGCTTGCCTCGGGCGCGCCCGGTTTTGGATTCCGAGGGTGGAAGCAGGATCAGCACTTGATCGAGGGTACGGCGAGCCGGGCACGGGCCTTGCGCCGAGGTTCTGGCTATGGTGACCTTCATGTCGATGCGATGGACCGATCTCGCCACGGACAAGGAGGAAGACGATGGCCATGACCGCGGTGGCCATGACCGCGGTGGCCAGGAACACTCTGGTCATGAAGGCAGCGGCTCGGGGGCGGACCCCGCCCAGCTGGCCGAGTCGCCAAGGGCAGCGTGCGGTTCCAGACGGTGGGGGAGTGAGGCGGTCATGAGGCAAGCGGGTCTGGTCCGACTGGTGGCCACAGACCTTGACGGAACCCTGCTGGGCAGCGACGGCCTGTGTTCGGGGCGGTCGCGGGCCGCCCTGGCCGCGGTCGAGGATGCCGGCATTCAGGTAGTTCTGGTGACGGCCCGACCACCACGGTGGCTGCACGACATCGCCGACCTCGTCGGCGAGCACGGGCTCGCCCTGTGCTGTAACGGGGCATTCGTCTACGACGTTCGCGGAGGGCAGGTCCTCGAAGAGCATTGCATGGCGGCAGCACACGTCGGGGAGATCGCCGTTGACCTGCGAAACGCGTTGCCAGGCATAGCGTTTGCCGTCGAGAGCCGGACGGGCTTTGGGCGGGAGCGGCACTACCTCGACGAGTTCACGACACCTCAGGACATATCGGCGGTGACACTCGAGGAGCTGCTCGACCCGTTGCCCGGAAAGGTGCTCGCCCGCTGCGCCGACGTGTCCGCTGTGCAGTTTCACCGGGTTGTCGACGAGGTGGTTGCCGATCGGGCTGTCGTCTCGTACTCGGGCGCCTCAGGTCTCGCCGAGATCAGCGCAGTCGGTGTGACCAAAGCAGCCGCGCTCGAGGTCTGGTGTGTCGGGCGGGGCATTGACTCCGCTGAGGTCTTTGCGTTTGGCGACATGCCCAACGACCTGCCCATGCTCCGGTGGGCCGGCCGGTCTTTCGGCGTCGCGAACGCCCATCCGGATGTTCTCGACCTGGTGGATGAGGTGTGTGCCTCAAATGACGAGGACGGGGTTGCCCAGGTGCTCGAGGCGCTGCTTGCCGACATGCATCAGGGAACCTCGGCCAGGGGAACAACGTCGCAGGGAACCGTGGTTCAGAGAACCACTGACATTGCGGTTGACGAAGACTCGACCAGCGGGGCGGCATACCTGCGGGGTTGAAGGATCTATGCTGGACCACGGATGAGTCGGTCAGACGGTCGCGTCGATGCTGTGATCCCGGGTTTCCGGGCAACTCACATCGCCGAGGAACGTCCGGGCTTCACAGGGCAAGGTGGTGGCTAACGACCACCCGGGGCAACCCGCGGGACAGTGCCACAGAAAACAGACCGCCTCGGTGAACCGTCCGGCTTCGGTCGGGAAGGCATCGGGGTAAGGGTGAAACGGTGGTGTAAGAGACCACCAGCACTCCAGGTGACTGGAGTGGCTAGGTAAACCCCACCTGAAGCAAGGTCAGACAGCAAGCGTTTGAGGGCGGCCCGCCCGAGCTTGCGGGTAGACCGCTAGAGGTGCTCGGCAACGAGTACCCGAGATGGATGACCGTCCGTCGCAGGCCGGCAACGGTCTGCGACGACAGAACCCGGCGTACCGACCGACTCATCCGCTAAACAGCCTCTGACCTGCGCCGGAGCACTCGGGGGAGGGCCTCAGCCAGCAGGGAGTCCGCAAGAAGATCGCCGGGATCAGCACAGGATCAGCAGGAAGATCCGAGCCGAAGATGAGCTCCCGTGGCAACGGCTGAAACCAACACCCTGCGTGGTGGTGTGCGGCCGAGGCAGAGGTCTTTGAACTGCTACACGCTTAGGTGCAGGAGTGTCTCGGGTGTAGCGTGTTGAGATCTGCGTCACCCCGGACCTTGGCGGCGCCGACTTATCTCGGTGCCACTCCCGAACCTTGGTGGCCCGTGTCCTTGCATTCCAGGACCACCGAATTGAGTCTGCCATGACACAGCAACCGAGCGGCCCGCATGCCTTTTCCGCAGATTTCGAACACCACATCGTCCGGTTCCCGACCCGGTATGTGCCCTGCGTCCCGGCCGATCTGCCAGCACCATCAGCCGCCCGGCCGTCCAGAGGTCGGCAGGTACGGGCCAGAAAGCACGCGATACGTCAGGTAGCCGTCCTTGAGGTTGCCGGCCGGCTCAATGATGTTGTCGCGGAGGATCTGGACCAGGCGATCCTGCGGGCTCTGGCCGAAGGACCGCGTGGAGTGGTCTGCGACCTGTCGGGCTTGCTTGAGGATGCCGAGCCGGTGGCGGTTGGGGTGCTCGCAACGGCAGGTCGGCATGTTCGAGACTGGCCCGGGATCCCAGTGGCGGTGGCCTGTCCGGACCCGCGGGTTCGGGCGGCGCTGTGCGCCCACCCCCTGGGCGGTCACCTGATCGTGAGCGAGTCGATCTTCTCCGCGCTGTCCGCGGTGTTGTCGACCCCCATCCTGGCTGTTGAACGGCTGCACCTGGCCCCGCACCCGACTGCCCCGCGGGCGTCGCGGGAATTTGTCACTCGTACCTTGCTGGACCTGGGGTTGAGCCGGGTCATCCCCTTCGCAAGCCTGGTGGTTAGCGAGCTCGTGTCGAGCTCGTCAATCCATGCCGGCACCGACATTGACCTGTCCGTCACCTGGAACCTTGGGTCTCTACGCCTGACCGTTAGAGACCACGGTCCCGCTCTGCGATATCAGCGGCATTCAGACCTTGACCTGCATGGGCGAGGGCGCACCGTCGTCGCCGGCCTCTCCCGCACGTTTGGGGTCATGCCCACCGCCGACGGCGGCAAGGTCGCCTGGGCTGTACTCGAAGCCCCTGGCCATGCCCTTCCACCAGCAACGGCAGAGCCAAGTCTCAGTGCTTGTCCTCGGGCGCCTCTGCATCGGCAGGGCTGAACTTCCTGAGATACTCGATTTCCTTCTTCAGCTCGATTATCTTGAGCTCACGTCCGACGGTCAGCCGCTGGAAGTGTTCGAGCTCGGCCAGCCGCTCCAGCTCCCTGGCTTGCTGCACGACGACTCTCCTTTGATCCTCCATCTGGCTGGTCACGTCGCGGGCTGCGGCGAACACGCCGAGCACCTTTCCGCCGGTGTCGCGGTGAACCGAGGCGTTGTACCGGACCTGGGTGAGCGTCTGGTGCCCGTCGCGTTTGCGCACGGTCAGCGGATAGTCCACGGCCATTCCCTCGGTGAATACCAGCTGGTAGATCTTCTCGGCTTTCATGGGGTCGGTGAAGTAGTCGGAGAAGGAAGTCCCGATGAGCTTGTCGCGGGAGACCCCGGTGAGCTTGACCGTGGCCTCGTTGGCGTCGGTGATCTTGACCTCGGGGCTGATCGCGACAAATGAGTCCAGGCTCGACTCGATCATGGATCGGGCGGCCTCGTACGCCTGCTTCTGGACGGTCACGTCGCGGGAGATCACGGATGCGCCGATGACGACGCCGTCACGGTCGCAGATAGGTGATTCGGTGGCCGTGACCGGGAACGTCGTTCCGTCCTTCCGGACGCGGACGGTTTCCATGTGCTCGACAGGCTGGCCAGTGCTGACCTTGGTAAGCATGGCTTTGACTTCGCCAACTCGATCCTTGGGGTTCACGATCTGGGCCGGCTTGATCTTCAGGAGTCAGGAGTCGGACGGACTCACCGATGACCTCCTCGCTGGAGTAGCCGTACATCTTCTCGGCAGCCGGATTCCAGCTCGTGATGGTGCCGTCGAGCGTGGTGCCGATGATGGCGTCGCCCACGTACTCGACCACTCCTGCAACCATGTCCGCACGGCGGTGATCTGCTCCTTTCCGTTGCCCCGAACGTAGGGTGCCCCAGCTGCCCATGCTTGCGTCCCATCACGTGTAGAGGATCAGGGGGACAGGCGGTGAACAACCTCCGGATCCCGAGCAGGGGGGTTGTCGACGGGCGACGCGGGTGCTTCTATCGAATGAGGACATAACTGAAGTGCAGCAACGCGCAACAGGAATGAGGTATCGCAATGTTGCTCTGGTCCATCCTCCTGCTCGTCTGTGGCGCTGGCCTGTGGTACGAACATAAACACGGGAGCCGCGTGCTTGTGCGTAACGACAGCACAGAGGCTAAAGATGCTGCTGCCCAAGCGAACAATGCGACAGCAGCCTTGGGCTACGGCGGTCCGCCGGTGGTGCCGCCCTTGGGGGAAGCGGTGGCGGGGCTGCTCTTTTTAGCTCGTCGGGGGCTTCCCTGAACCGGTCATGATCTTCTCCGGCACGCCACCGGTACTCCGGGCCGTCGGGACAGCACTCGTAATTCTTGGCGACGCCCGGTCAGGCGGTATCAACTCGCCCGAAGTGGTCGAATCGCTCGTGGAACCGGCTCCTTAACCCTCGGCGGGTTGTGCGGGGGGAGTGCGAGTCCTCAAAGATGACCCATAGTCTTTCCCCGCACTCACAGCACAACTCATTTTCTTCGTCCCACAGCCAAGTCTGCCCGACCGGCCGGAATTGGTGAGAATGGACTTCGCCCATCGTCCCTGCCCCTTCGGCGTGCACCCAGAACAATGAAAACGTTAGGCGGTTCCGACCGCCTCGGCAAGAGGTTGGGCAGGCGAGCATGAACCACACGGGCCGTCCGGGTCAGGTTCGGCGTTCCAATCAGGTGGGGCAGCGCATCCGGGCGAGCCAGCGATACAGCACCGTGGTCTGATCCTCCAGCGAGCCGGTGCCGATTTCTGCAACTGCCCCTTTGGCCAGCGCTCCGATGAATCGCACCTTCAAACTCACATCGGCGAGTGCCGTGAAGCTGCACGAACACCCGTCGGGAGTCAGACTCAGCGAGCCACTGATGCTGGCGGTGCGTCCGTTCGCAATCGCTTCGACGCGCAGGGGGCTGCGGTAGCCGCCCGCCCCGTCAGGTGCCTAGTTCCGCGTGTCTGTGACGGTGATCTCAGGCCCCACCAATGACCTGAAGATAGCGGCAATCTCGTCGGTCGGTGCGACAAGGCGCAGCTTGACGGACCGAGAGTCACCGCTCCGGCTAACGTCTGCTTCATGGGAGCTGGCTCCTAGCTCGGTGGCGTAGTCGCGCAGGAAACTGATGTCGGTGAGGATGTCCAACACCTCGGTTGGCTTCGCCTGGTAGACCGTCTTGTAGTCAATGTCCACAGGCCTATCCGTCTCGGTTGCGCAGGGCCGCCCTCATGGCGGCCACGGTGGGTTTCTATGTTCTCTGTCGTCCGCGTCGCAGTCCTTTGTACTCATAGCGTGCTCGGTGCGAAGAACCCGTGCCGGCCGATGCGACAACTCCATCCGTTCGGACGACAGATTCACCCGTTCGGCGCGGGCGGCGGAATCTGCGCGGAGCTGACTCGTCTCGGTGCCACCAATGTTGTCGTGCTCGGTGGCACGGGTGCTGTCAGCGATACAGCGGCGAACCTGACGCGCTGCTCCGGCTAGGCGAGCTGACACCGGCTCGACCGCGATGGGGACGACATGGGCTGCGCTTGAGTCTTCAGGAGGACCGAGATGGGTTTCATCCAGCCCAGCGCTCTGAGTGCTCCCTCGCACTCGGAGCGCTGGGTCCGTGCCCGAACATGGCGGAGGGGAACATCACGCGGGGGACCAGCGAGCCAGACTGCCGCTAGTCCCCTCCGCTTGAGGTTCGGTGTCGATGTCAGTAGTCACGGACCCTCAAGGCGACCCTAACGGAACCCTAACGGAATGTTAAACGGAAAGGTCGGCATGCCGGTGGCCGTTCGCTGAGTAACTCAGACGGAGCGACGGGCGCGAGCAGTGCGGCGTTTGAGGGCGCGCCGTTCGTCCTCGGACAGTCCGCCAAACACTCCGGCGTCCTTGCCGGACTCGATGGCCAGTTGCAGACAGGTCTCAACGACCTCACAGCCACGGCAAACGGCCTTGGCCTCTTCGATCTGGAGCAGCGCGAGGCCGGTGTTCCCGATAGGGAAGAACAGTTCGGGGTCCTCGTGCAGACAGGCAGCACGGTTGCGCCAAGTCATCAGAACGGACTCCTTGAACAGAGGTTTGGGGGGATCAACATCATGTTAGTCAGTTCAGGATCGCTTGGGCGGGTGTTTCTGACGTCATGCAGAGTCGCGTCAACTCACAAAGAGTGGTCACTGACCATCGGGCGCGTGTTCAGAACCGCTGCGGCGCCCCGGTCCGGTGTGATCTGAAGGCGTGCCGAAGGTCCCTGTTGCCGCGGATGTGCTCCGAGCATCCTGAGACGGTGCTGCCGAGCGATCGAGCGTGCAAATGGACCCGACAAGAGGAGGTGCACAAATGGACCTCGACGCATTGCTCCTGGACGCCGAGCCGGATGTGCTGGACGAGGCTTACTCAGTCCTTCATCGCTCGCATGTGACCCACTACGAACTGGCGGGAGAGACGTTCACGCGGCAGGCGCTGGCCGATCTGTTCAAGCTCGTCGTGGCCGCAATCCGAACTCGCGACCTTGTCGCGATGAGCTCCTACTCCGAGGGGATCGCGGTCGAGCGTTTCAATAATGGCTACGACATCTCCGAAGTGCAGATGGCATTCAACTCTCTGGAAGGGGCGATGTGGCGACGAGTGGTCTCCGCGGAACCCCCGGCCGACCTCGCCGAGGCGATCGGATTGCTGACCACCGTCGTGGGTTTCGGCAAGGACGCCGTCGCACGCAAGTATCTTTCGCTCGCCTCCAAGCGGCACGTCCCCTCGCTTGACCTCTCGGCGTTGTTCGCTGGGATGACCTCGTGACTCGCTCACGCTGACGTTTCTTCACGTGGTTCGCGCGCATGCCTCGAGCTGCCAGAACTCACCCGCGGTGGTCCGGCCAGCGGTAAGGTCCGACCAAAACAAGTGTATCCTTGCGGCATGAAACAACTGGAGATCTATACCAAGGCTGGCGAACAGCTGCGCACCGCCGAGTCCGTGGCCGAGTTCGCCGGGTGCAAGGTGGCAACCCTTGACGCTTATCTGAGCCGGGGCCAGATGCCGGCACCGATCGGGACCGTTGGTCGCACCCGGCTGTGGACGTGCGCCGATGTGGACAGCTGGCTGGCCCTCCGAGGCCGCGACCAGGTCGCCGATGTACTGCGTGACCGGGTCCCTGCCGAGCTGCGGGCGCTGCGGCGATGGACCCGCCAGGACCACAAACGGCCGATCATGACAGACGGCAGGCCTGCCTGGATCTCCGATCCGACGACGTGGACCAACTACGCGAAAGCGAAGGGGTCTCAAATGGGCGACGGGCTCGCATTCGTTCTCGATGACGACGGTATCGCCGGTTTCGACCTCAACCACTGCGTCACGGAAGAAGGCCTGACCCCGGGCGCGCAGACGATCCTCGACCTGCTGCCTGACACCTACGCCGAGCTGTCGCCCTCTGGCCACGGTGTGCGCCTGTTCTGCTACGCCAACGTTGCCAAGGGTCGCCGGTTTGTCTCGCATGGCGTAGAGCTGCAGGTCTGCAGCACCGGGCGGTTTCTGACGGTGACCGGCAATCGCCTACCGGATCGGCCTTCGGTCCTGGCGGATCATGACGTCGCAGTTCGCGCCCTGTTGCTCGGTGACGCCTGAGGTAACGTCAGAGTCCACCTCAGCGATGGGGGCGGGTGCTCGCAACTGGACCAGCACCCCGGAGACGGTGAAGTCGATCGACTCCGACCGAACTACGCTCCGACCGAACTACTCGGCGTACTCGTCAAGGAGTTCGAGTGAGCCCATCTCCTCGAGCTCACCCTTCGAGTATTGCTGAGAGAACTCGGGTTGCGGTTGGCCGGTTGTGATGCCGCGTGCCTCTGTTTCCTTGATGATTGCGGTCATGATCGTTCTTCCTTGTGCTCAGGTCGATCGGTCACAGTTCTCAGGTCGGTCTTCAGCACTGGGCGTGGGCCTTTCCCAACGGTAGGGCCGATCTGCGCGCGATGGTGGGAGGCTCTCCCAGCGGCTCGTGTCGCCTCAGATCTCATGTTCATCGACCAGCGAGAGGATTTCGAGGGCGAACCGGCGGGCCTCGTCCACGGTTGCCGCCAAGCCCCTATCTTCGTTGTGGCCGATGAAGACTACGGGAGCGTTGTCGTCGTCTCGTTGCTCCCGGGAGGCGAAGAGGTACTGCTGCTCTCTGCTCCCGTCGCCCATCAACATCGTGGGCTCAGCTGACAGCTCGACCCGGTGCGCGACCGCAGAGCGGGACTGGTCCTCCCGGGACAGCTCAGCCAGGTGTCCACCAGCTTTGGTGGGGGGTTCATCAGTCGGCGAGCCGACCTTCTGCCAGCCGCGGTGCCAGGTGACCGGCTCGACCCCCGGTGAGCGTTTGGATTTCCCGTGCCTGGGCGGGTTCATGATCGGCTGCACCTCCTAGCTGGGCGATCGGTCAACGTCAAGGTCGGCGGTTGAGCACCGGCCGGGGCTGTCCTTCTTGTGTAGACCCATCCCCAGACAGTTGCCATAGCTGGGACCAGATGGTGGGACCAAGGCACCCCTGCGTACCGACCGACTCATTCACTCTGCGGTAGTTGCTTTCACTTCGCGGTAGTTGTTTTGAGTGTCAGCTTTCGGCTGAGCCGCAGTCCAGCTCCAGCCCTAGATTCGGGCGTGTATGTGGTGTAAAGTCCGGCCCGCTGCGTTGCCCCAGACCCTGGTGGCGTCGGTTTTTCGGCTCTTCAGACTTAAGCGGGCAACGTGCTTCTCGCGGCTGAGGCCCGCCGGTATTGGCGGG
>Ga0208716_1000690_pt1 | contig 13678 bp, 9 predicted proteins | sample NGESurdeep092012_8_FD_184482 | JGI IMG/M metagenome (GOLD analysis project Ga0208716, IMG submission 184482) | Arctic peat soil microbial communities from Barrow, Alaska - NGEE Surface sample 415-3 deep-092012 (SPAdes) | ecosystem: Environmental > Terrestrial > Soil > Wetlands > Peat ...
TGCAGGGCTTCGGGCAGCGCTTCGTCGATGCCGCCGGCACCACGGTGGGTTCCGTCGATATCAAGGCGTCCGCGATCACCCGCTACATCACATTCACCGTGCCGGCATCGGCGCTTGGCGGAACACCCGGTCCGGGTTGGAGCTTCGCTGTCACCCTCACCGGTCAGGACGGCTTCTCCCCGGACCAGGCCCGCGGGTTCGCAGCCACGGCGCAGGACTACGCGTTCGGCGTCTGCACCCCGGCGGCGATGGCCGCCGCGAACGATATCTGCGGCGTGGACCCGGGAACCGTGCCGAAGGCGATCGACATCCTCACCCCGGACGGGGTCTCGCAAACCAGCGCGTTGGATCCGCGGCAACCCCCGGTCGTCGTCCCGAGCGTGGTCCATTGACCGAACCTCGACGCCCTGCCTGTACTACCGCCCCGGACCGGCTGGCGACGTCGGCGACTGGACGGGACACCGACTGCTCGACACCTCCTGTACTGCGGGATGGCGGTCGCTTCGATATCTGCTCTGGCGAAGAGACAAATCCGACGAGACCATCCAGTACTCCTGCAAACCAAGAATCCACCGCTGCCCAGCCGCGAACGTGGAATCTCCCCCGGGATGCCCATTCACCTGCGACAGCCGATCCGTTTGAGGAACCGCCATCGGCACGCCGGCTCGATCCCAAATGCCTGCGCTTACATGATCGTTATCGTTCCCGCAGCGGATCGGCATTCGGGACAACCTGGTTGGGCGAACATCGGCCGCAGCCCTTTTGTCGCACCGATTTCCGAGCCAACGGTCAACTGGCAGGGTGCGATGGCGCGATCATTGCCGCCGTTGTCGAACACGCAAACAGCAACATCTTCGCCACGTTTCCCCGAGTTCGGCCCGTGCTGACCCGGGTGCTGCTCGCCGGTTCGGGGCGGGCCGGGTTCGGTTCCCCAACGCATGGGTGCTTTGTGCCGGGACCGGCCCAGCTCCGGTCACTCGAGTGTCCGGGCGATCCCCTAGCGTCCGAACCCACCACCGCGCCGCCGCAATCACTACCCGTAAGCACGCCAGCTGTGTCGTTCGACCGGTCCCGGCCGCAGTCCCGATGGCCGCCGACCGTTCGGTGACGGCGCCTCGTCATCGGCCAGCGGTGCACTCATCGGCCCACTTCGGCGTGAACTGTGAACGGGACGGTGATCACGTCGCCGTTGGCGAGGCGGAACTGCGCCCAGAGCTGGTAGATCCCAGTGGTGGGGAATTCGGCGTGCACGTCGAGTTCGGGGCCGAACGTGGTGCCGGGCAGGGCGAACACCGGCCGTCCGTCGGCGTCGGTGACCTCGGCGTGTTCGTGGGCGAACGTGCGCCCGTCGGCGCGCATGACCACGATGTGGCCGGCGGCGGCGAGGTTGGGCTGCAGGTCGTTGACGGGCCGGCCGGTGGTGGCGTCGGTGAGGGTGTAGTGCAGGTCGGTGACGCCGCCGGTGTGGGCGTCGCCGTCAAGCTGGACGCGGACGCCGTCGACGGTCACGCTGCGCGGGCTTTCGGTGAGGGTGGCCGGGGTCGGCGCGGGGCCGGCGACGGTGATCACCTGCCGGGCGTGCACGTCGGCCATGTGGCCCTGCCGGCGGAACTCGGTGTTGATGATGTAGCTGCCCGCTGTCGGGAAGGTGATCTGGACGGCGAGCTGTCCGGGTTGGCCGGTGGGCTCCGGGTGGATGTGGGCGAAGGTGCCGAGGTCGGCGCGGGTGGCGATGAGGTGCATCCAGGCTTCGTGGCTGCGGGTGAGGTCTTCGACAGGTCTGCCGTTCGAGGTGTCGACGATGGTGGCGACCAGCCGGGTCGGCCGCCCGGGTTGCACGTCGGCGGGCAGGTCGAGGTGGACGTCGAGGCCGGCGTCGGCGGCGTCGATGGCGGGCACGTCGGCGGTCATCATCGCGCTCATCGCCGGGCGCATCGGCATGCCGGTGCCCTGGGCCCAGGCCAGCTGGCCGTTCATGCCGTGCTCGGCGAAGTCCATCCGGGACACCGCGGTCAGCCCGGCGCCCAGGGCGAGGGCGATGACGGCGACGCCGGTCAGGTAGGCGTACTGGCCGACTCGGGTGCGCAACGGCGGGTGCAGGATCTCCGCGGCGGTGGCCGGGCGGTGGAAGCGCCGCAGACGCAGCGCGTTGGTGAGCACGCTGACCGAGCTCATCGCCATCGCCGCGCTGGCCAGCACCGGGTCCAGCAGCAGGCCGTGCCACCAGCACAGGGCTCCGGCGGCGACCGGGATGAGCAGCAGGTTGTAGCCGAAAGCCCAGCCCAGACCCTGTTTCATCGTGGTGACGGTCCGCCGGGACAGGGCGATCGCGGAGACGATGCCGCGCAGGTCGCCGCCGACCAGGGTGATGTCGGAGGCGGCGATCGCGACGTCGGCGCCGGTTCCGATGGCGATACCGACATCGGCTGCGGCCAGGGCGGCGGCGTCGTTGATGCCGTCGCCGGCCATCGCCACGACGTGGCCCTGCTGCTGCAGTTGGCGCACTGTCGCCGCCTTCTCGGCGGGCAGCACCTCGGCGAGCACATGCTCGATGCCGACCTGGGCGGCAATGGCGTGCGCGGTGGCCGTGTTGTCGCCGGTGAGCATCCACACCTGGACGCCAAGTGCCTTCAGCTGGGCGACCGCCTCGGCGGATTCGCGCTTGACGGTGTCGGCGACCGATAGCACCGCGGCCGCGGCCCAGTCGATGGCGGCGAACATCGGTGTCCGCCCGGCTGCGGCCTCGGTGGCCGCGATGGGCTGCAGCGCGGCGATGTCCACGCCGCGGGCGGCCATCAGCGCGGCGTTGCCGACGAGCACGTGCCGGTCGTCGACGGCGGCGTCGATGCCGTGACCGGGGACGGCATCGAAGGACCGCAGCGCAGGAATGTCGAGGTGACGCGCGGCGGCAGCGGCGACGATCGCCTCGCCGACGGGGTGTTCGCTGCCGGTCTCGGCGGCGGCGACCAGGGCCAGGACGTCGTCCTGCGCCCAGCCGCCGGTGGTGGAGATGCTGGTGAGGGCGGGCCGGCCGCGGGTGATGGTGCCGGTCTTGTCCAGCACGACGGCGGTGACCCGGCGGGCGGTCTCCAGGGCGTCGCCGTTGCCGACCAGGATGCCCAGTTCGGCGGCGCGGCCGGTGCCGACCATGACCGCGGTCGGGGTGGCCAACCCGAGCGCACACGGGCAGGCGATGATCAGCACGGCGATGGTCGTGGTGATCGCCATCGTCAGCCGGTCCGTGTCCGGGCCGAGGATCGCCCAGGCGGCGAACGTGGCCGCGGCCAGTCCCAGCACGAGGGGCACGAACCAGGCCGAGACCCGGTCGGCGAGGCGCTGCAGCGGCACCTTCGCGCCCTGCGCGTCCTCGACCAGGCGGACGATCTGGGCGAGCGCCGTGTCAGCGCCGACCGCGGTGGCCCGAAGGACGATGCTGCCGGTGCGGTTGAGGGTGGCGCCGATGACGGTGTCGCCGGTCGTCTTGTCCGCCGGCAGGCTCTCCCCGGTGAGCATGCTCTCGTCCACTGCGGTTGCGCCGTCGGTGACCAGACCGTCGACCGGGACCTTCTCACCGGGGCGGACGCGCACCAGGTCGCCGACGACGACCTGATCGACCGGGACGTCGACCTCGGCGCCGTCGCGCAGCACCTGGGCGGTCTTCGGGGCCAGGCCGACGAGGGCGGTGATCGCCGCGGCGGTCTGCTTCTTCGCCTTCGCCTCCATCCACCGGCCGGCCAGGACGAGCGCGAGGATCACCAGCGAGGTCTCGAAATAGACGTGCAACGGCAGCCCCCACCGCTCGGCGGCAGCCGGCCAGAGGGTGACGAAAGCGCTGTAGGCGTAGGCGACGCCGGTACCCAGCGCGACGAGCGTGTTCATGTTCGTCGAGCGGTGACGCGCGGCGGCCCAGGCAGCGCGGTAGATGTCCGCGCCCGCCCAGAACTGCACGACGGTGGCGACGACGAGGATCGCCGGCATCAACCAGTCCATCGCGTCCAGGTACAGCGGCACATACATCAGCACCATCAGGCCCAGCCCCACAGCGAGGGTCGCCTGCCACTTCCGTTTGAGCGCGGTCAGCTGCGCCTCGCCGTCCCGATCCCGGGTCTCGGGGTCCGCGCCGGTCGCGGCGCGCTCGGCGGCGGGTTGGGCGTCGCGTCGCGGGCTGGCGGTGTAGCCGGCGCGGGTGACCGCGGCGGTCAGCTCGTCGACGCCGATCTGGGCGGGCTGGAACCTGACGGTGGCGGACTCGGTGGCCAGGTTGACCTCGGCGGCAGTCACCCCGGTGACGCGGCTCAGCGCCTTCTCCACCCGGCCGACACACGAGGCGCAGGTCATGCCGCCGATGTCCAGGGTGCAGCTGGCGGTCGCCTCAGTCGCCTCGGTCGGCACGGGTGCGGTCGGCGCGGTGGTCGTCATTGCGGTCTCCTGTTTCGGGTCGCGGGGCTGAGGCTGATCGTTCGTGGTGGCGGGCGCGTTCGGACCGGTGATTTCGCCGGGTTCGCGGCCGGGTTCGCGGCTGGGTCAGTGGCCGGCGGCCACGTCGGCGTGCGCGCCCGGAGGCCAGGCGGCGAGGATCTTGGGCCGCGGGCGGCGCCGAGCCGGCGGTAGAAGCGCTGCGTGTCGACGTTGTCGACCTCCCCCAGCGGATGAGCAGCTGCTCCCGCGCGGCCACGGCCGCGAGGGCGGCCATCAGCTGCCAGCCGATCCGGCGTCGCGGTGGCCGGGGCGGACGTAGAGATCGTCAAGGTTGAGCACGTCACCGCCGGTCCACAGGTGTAGCTGCCGGATGGCGGAGACGTAGCCGATCTGTCGACTACCGCGCTCGCGAGCAGCACCGTCACGTCGGGCCGGTCAACAGCCTGCGCCACTGCTCGAGGTCGACCTGGATGTGCGTGGCCTGATCCTCGAAGTCGGCGATCTCCTCGACCATCGCGACGACTTCGGCGGCGTCGTCCGGGGTGCCCGGCGGATCGTGACCCGGGTGGCGGGGGGCGTGGTGGGGGTGGTCGTGGGGTCGGTGGGCATGCGGAGTCTCCTTGTCGATGACGGTCAAGGGCGGAGGTCCCTGGTGAGGGCGGCGGAGGGTGCGGCGGCGGGTGGTCGGTTCCCGCCGCCGCGGCGGGTGGAGGCGATGCTGTTGCGTCGTCGGCGGCTTCGGGTGGGTCCGGCCGGCCTCAGCAGTGGGCGTACTCGTGCGGGCGTAGCAGCATCGCGACGGCCATCGCCGGGAGCATGAGTACGTGGCCCCACAGCATCAGGGCGCCCTCGTCGATGACTTCGAGGCCGAGCGGCACGAACAGCACCAAGAACGGCACGTACATCGCCGCGCCCATCTCCACGATGGGCCGCCAGCGGTGGCCGCGGAACTTCATCCATGCGGACATGGCCACCGTCATGTTCGTCGCCATGATCAGCGCACCGGTGTACGGGTTGTGCATCAGGGCGGCGGCGCCGACGGTGTCGAGGACGAGCATCCACACCGGGTGCAGGACGACCATTCCGACGGCCATCGCCGCGACCATCTCGGCGAAGTGCAGGGCGAACTTCTTGGCGCTGAGCCGATGCTCGGTGGGCGCCGACGTCGCAGGGATCTCGGTGGGCGCAGAGCTCGCGCCCCGGGCGGCAGTGGTGCTGGACATGTCGGGACTCCATAGGGATCGGGTCGGGCGGTGCTCACGGGACGATGGCGTAGCCGGCCTCGTCGACGGCGGCGGCGATGTCGGCGCGGTGGACCGGCTGGCAGGCGGTGACGGTGACCATGCCGGCGGCGAGGTCGACAGTGACCGACTCGACGCCGTCGACGGCGGCGATCTCCTCGGTGACGGCACGCTGGCAGGGCGCGCAGGTCATGCCGGTGACGGTGAAGGTGGTCGAGCCGATGAAGGTGCGGGGCGTGCTGGACAGCATGGGAACTCCTTCGGAAGTGGTGGTGCTCGGGACGAGTGCGGTCGGGAAGAAGAGTCGGTGCGGAGGTGGGTGCCTCACACCGGCGAAATTGCCGGGATTCCCGCCGGGATCGGCCGGTTCAGTGGCTGTGACGCGCACACCGTGGCCGGTAACACCGAGCGCGGCTTGCGGACGGGCTCGACGAACGGGGGAGAATCAGTGCCCGCGGCCGTCATTGGCCGAGGTGAAACGCCTGCGTATTCGGCATCCGCCACGCGGCCACGAGTAGCCAGGTCATCCACACCACGTCCAGGACGAAAGCCGCCACGATGGCGATCGACTCCGTCGGCGAGAACCCCGCGGAGCCGACAACCGTGCCCTGCACCAGATAGGCCAGGCCGGAGAGTCCCATCAGGACGACGACCGGCCGCGGCACCCACGCCGCCCGCACGGCCGCGACCGCGAACAACAGCAAAGCCAGGCCCAGGGCTACGTTCTGGTAGCTGCGCACCCCCCACTCGAGCCAGCGGATTGCCTCCGCGCTGACGAAGTGGGCCGCCTTCTCGGCGTGCGGGGCGCTGACCCACGCCGTCACGGCCTGCTTGAGGGCGACCCCGTCCACGCGGGGAATGGGTCGACTCCCACGCTCGCCGCGGACGCGACCCCTCACACTGGTGAAATCGCCAGTCGGCCGCGTGGTTCATCTCGGTCGTCGCGACGTTCTTGCCGTCAAATCTCATGATCGTTTCCCTTCCGAGGGATCGCGCGTTCAGTCGAGAGGTACCTTCTCAAGGGCGTGGTCGACATCCGCGGCCCGTTCACTTCAGCGGTGTGCCGGTTCGGGCGGCGTCGACGACCGCGGTGATCGCCCTGCTGGACGTGGCGGCGTCGGAGGGGTTGTCGAGCAGTGATTGGTGTTCCGCGCCGGCGACGACCAGGTGGATGCTGTTGCTGGACAGGGCGGCGAGGGTCATTTGCGGGGTGAGCCAACCGGCTTGGGTGTCCACGGACGCGGTGAGGACATACAGCGGTAGGTCGCCGAGGGTGGTCACGGCGCCGGCCTGGGCCATCATGGTCGGGACCTTCGCGAGTTCGTCGCGTTGGCTGCGGGCCTGGCCGGCGGTCGATGAATCGGCGCGCGCCTGCTCCCGCGCCTGGGCGGGCAGCTCGGCGTGGCTTGCCGAGTTGACCAATTGGGTGATTCCGAGACGGGCCAGCCCGGGGAACAACCCTGTTGCGGTGGTGAGCATGTCGTAGATGCCGGGGTAGTCGGGCAGTGAGCTGAACGCGGTGGGCGGGGTGGCGTCCATCAGCACCATCCCGGCGACCTGCTGCGGGTACCGGGCGGCGTAGTCCAGGACGTACAGGCCGCCGAGGGAGTGCCCGACCATCACCAGCGGTCCGGTGACGCCGGCGTGTTCCAGCAGGGTGTGCAGGTCGGTGGCGATCTGATCGCCGTCCTGGGGGGCCGGTGAGGGTTCGCTGCGGCCGCGGCCGGCCCGGTCGTACACGCAGACCCTGGTGTGTTCAGCGACGGTGGGGGCGATCCATCCCCAGGCCGCGGAGGTTTCACCGAGGCCCGGTTCCAGGATGACGGTGGGTTGACCGGATCCGGTGCAGGACAGGTACAGCCGGTGGTCGCCCACATCGATCAGCTGGCCGGGCAACGACTCGGCGGACGCTTGGTTGTTGGACTGCGTCACGGTGTGGTAGCCGCCGCCGACCGCGGCGAGGGCGGTCACAGCGATGACCGGGTACAGCATCCACCGGCCGCCGCGGCGCGGTAGTTGCCGGCGGATCCGGGTGGTGATCCAGGCCAGCAGGCCGAGCAGGGCCGGCGGCCACACCCAGCCGAGCGCGTCCAGGGTCGCGCTGCTCGGGGTGAAGAGAAGCAGCGCCGCACCGCTCACGCCCATCACGGCGGCGGGAACGGCGGCCCACTTCTGCGGTTGGTCGGTGAAGCGGACCGAGAGCGCTAGCAACATGGCCCAACCGAGGGCGAAGCCGAGGAGCACCAGTCCGTCGACCACCGGTTCGGTCCCACCCGCCGAGACGACAACACCGGCGACGGCCGCGGCGAGCCCACCGATCACGCTGACCGCGACGACCACCCGCATCGGCCACCGGATGTGCCGCCGAGGCGCGGCGGCGGGCGTCGGGCCGGTCCTCGCGGGAGGAGCGCCGGCCGGCTCCGCCGCTGGGCCGTCGTGGTGGGTGCTCGTCGTGGTTGGCGGTGCGGCCGGGTCTTGAACGCTGCTCCGGTGCTGGGACATCACGGTCTCCTGATCTCGGAAGTGGGAGCTTGCTGCTGGGCCTGAGTTTTCGGCCGAACGAGTGATGGTCGCGCCGGTGAAATCACCGGGATCAGCGCACCCGGCAGTTCAGGCGGCGGGCACGGCCGCGGGCGCGGGCGTGATGTGCGCAGCGATGTGCTCGGCGTCCGCACCGACGAAGCCGAGCAGCGCCGATCCCCGGGTGTGCTGCTCAGGGCAGGCCGAGGAAGTACAGGCCGGGGGACCGGGCTGACGCCACGCTGGTGGACCGGTGCGCCGGCGGCATCGATGGCGCCGGTGATGTCGATCAGCGAGTAGTCGGGGCGGTACCCGGTGGCCCACACGATCGCGGCCGGGGTGATGGTGGTGCCGTCGGCGAATGTCACCGTGGTGGCGTCGGCGGCGGTGACCCGGGGGTGCACGGTGATGCCGGTTCGCGCCAGCTGCCGGGTGCTGGTCCCGATGACCAGCTCCCCGCTGTTCCGGAATCGCCGGCCCAGACGGGACTGCGCCGGTGCGGTGATCAGTCTCGTCTCGGTGAGCCACCAGAACAGGTCTCGGCCCAGGACCCGTTGCGGCAGTGCGCGGGTGGCCGATCCGCCGGACAACGCCACGGGTCGGCTCTGATGCAATTCGGTCGCGATCTGCACGCCGGAGTTCGCGGCGCCGACGACGAGGACCGGCCCCGCGGGCAACTGGTCGGGGTTGCGGTACGCGGAGCTGTGCAACTGCGCAATGTGCGGGCCGATCGCTTCCGCGACTGCTGGGATCACCGGGTGCTGGAACGGTCCGGTGGCCACCACAACCTGAGCGGCATGGAAACCCCCGCCGTCGGTGTGCACCGTGAATTCGGCTCCCTCCCGGCAAACGCGGGTGACCCGGGTGCTGTGCCGGATCGGCAGTCCGAACGTGGTGGCGTAGTCGCGGAGGTACTGCGCGGCAGCGTCTTTCGTGGGGTAGCTGTCCGGGTGGCCGGGGAACGGCAGGCCCGGGAGGCCGGAGTACCGGGCCGTTGTGAACAGGGTCAGCGAGTCCCATCGTGACCGCCAGACGTGACCGACCTCAGGGCCGGCGTCCACGATCAGGAAGGTGCGGCCGCGCTGCTGCAGCTGCCGTCCGATCGCCAGGCCGGACTGGCCGGCACCGATCACGATCACATCGAACGGCAAATCGCCGGGTTGCGGGCGGGTCTGCGCGGTGGTGGTCATGGCGGGGCTCCTCGTCGAAGATCGGGAAGACTGGGTGCGCGTGGGTGCTGTGCGGGATCCGTGCGTGGTGCGTGGTTCCAGGCTTGCCGCAGACGGTGTTTCCTCGCGCCGGTGAAATCGCCGGGAGCAGCGGCGAACTGCCGGTCAGCGCCGTCGGCCGGGCCGGTGTGGTCGTTTGGCTTCGGTGGAGGAATGTCAGCGGTGCGCCTACGCTGCCCGGGTGCTGCACGGTCGGGATCGGGAACGGGAGCGCCTCGCGGCCCTGCTGGGTGAGGCCCGCAGCTCCCGGGGTGTTGCGCTGGTGCTCCGCGGCCTGCCCGGCGTTGGAAAGACGACGCTGCTCGCCGATCTGATCCAGCGCGCGGACGGCATGCAGGTGCTGCGGACCCAGGGCATCGAGTCGGAGTCGCCGTTGCCGTTCGCGGCGTTGCAGCGGCTGTTGCGTCCCGTGATGCCGCATGTCGAGCACATTCCCGTGCGGCAGGCCACCGCGCTGCGGGCGGCGTTCGGGGAAACCGACAGCGTGGCCGGCGACCGATTCCTGGTCTTCCTGGCGGCGTTGAGCCTGCTCGCCGAGGCGGCCGGGGACTCGCCGGTGCTGTGTGTCGTCGACGATGCGCATTGGCTGGACGAGGCGTCCGCCGCCGCAGTGCTGTTCGTTGCCCGCAGGCTCGGGCCGGAACGGGTGGCGATGGTGTTCGCGGCCCGTGAGGGTGACCTGCGCCGCTTCGAGAGCGGCGAGTTGCCCGAGTTGGTGGTGGGCGGCATCGACGCGGCCGCAGCGGCCCGGTTGCTCACGGATCAGGCCGGTGTGCCGGTCGCCGACGATGTCCGGGACCGGCTGATGAGGCAGACCGGCGGCAACCCGCTGGGCCTGGTTGAGTTGCCCGGGTCGCTGTCGCCGGGTCAGCTGACCGGTCAGGAGCCGCTACCGGTGGCCCTGCCGTTGACCGAGGGCGTGCAGCGGGTCTTCCTGGACCGTAGCCGACGGCTGTCCGCGGACGCGCAGACACTGCTGTGCGTCGCTGCCGCCGACGATTCGACCAGGGTGAGCGTGGTGCGGCAGGCTGCGGAGCTTCTCGGCGTCGGCCGGGCTGCGTGGACGGAGGCAGAGGAATCCGGTCTGCTGACGATCACCGGGACCGACGTCGGATTCCGTCACCCGCTTGTCCGTTCCGCCGTCTACCAGGGGGCGGCGACCCAGGTTCGCCAGCAGGCACACCGGGTGCTGGCGCAGGTGATGACCAGTGATCTGGACGCGGACCGGCGGGCGTGGCACCTCGCGGCGGCGGTCGACGAACCCGGCGACGACGTCGTGTCGGCGCTGGACGACGCCGCCCGGCGTGCGGCGGCGCGGGGTGGTTTCGAGGCCGCGAGCGCGGCGTTCGAACGGGCCGCCGAGCTGACCGGTGACGACCGGTCCCGCAGTACCAGGCTTCTCGCGGCGGCGACCAACTCCTGGCTGGCGGCGCAGCCGTCGCGGGCCATGCGCCTGGCCAACACAGCCCGGGTCGGCGTCACCGACCCCGTTGTGCGCGCCGACCTGGACCGGCTCCGTGGCCGGATCGAATTCGTCAGCGGTTCCGTGCCGGTGGGGGTCGGAATCTGGAGCCAGGCTGCCCGGGACGTGGTGGCCACTGACCCGCAGCGGGCGAGGGAAATCGGCATGATCGCCACCGCCGGGTCCACCTTTCTCGCCGAACGCGACCGAACCGATCTCGATCCAGCCGAATTCTTGGCATCGACCGCGCGGGACCTTTCAATCAGGGCAAGATGTTTCACATCCCTGCTGATCGGGTTCCACCGGTTGAACCATGATGGGCTTGGCCGCGCTGCAGGTTCCCTGCGGGAGGCGATCAGGTTGGGCGAGGACCTCACTGAGACCGACCTGCTGACCAACCTCGGGATCGCGACCTTCCACCTCGGCGACGACGACGGCTTCCGGAGCTGTTTCACCCGCATGTTGACCCAGGCCCGTCATGACGGGGCGATCGGGCTGGTGCTGTTCGCGTTGCCACGCCTCGCGCTCGCCGACCTCTCGGCCGGGAACTGGACCGGCGCGGTGGGCCATGCCACCGAGGCGCTGGAGCTCGCCCGCAGCACCGGGCAGCATGCCCTGGCCGCGATGCCGCTGGCCCAGCTGGCCTTGGTCGCCGCGCTCCGCGGCGACCCGGGCTATGACGGGTTGTCGGCCGAATTGGATCGGGTCGCCGCGGGGGAGCCGGCCGGGATCCTTGGTGTTTTGATGCAGGACACCCGGCGGTGGGCGCAGGGCTGCCGCGCCGCGCTGACCGGGGAACCGGCGGCCGCGTTGCATCACTTCGAGCAGATGACCCAACCGACGCTGACCCGGTTGGCCGCCTATGACCGGTTGGACGTCGCTGTCCGCACCGGCCATCTCGATACCGCCGGACGATGGTTGGGCGAGCTGGAGCAGTTCGCCGACGCGGTGGACACCCCTTACGCGGTAAGGGTTGTCGCCTACGCCCGGCCGTTACTCGCGTCCCACGAGAATGCGCCCGTCGCCGCCGAAGAATTCTTCCGCCTCGCTCTCGGAGCCGAACGTGGCGCGGGCCGGCCGTATGAGCGTGCCCGCACCCACCTCGCCTACGGTGAATTCCTGCGCCGGTCCCGCCGCCGGGTCGATGCCCGGGAGCAACTGCGGTCCGCGCTGCAAACCTTCGACGACCTGGGCGCCCAGCCTTGGGCGCAGCGGGCGGAGCAGGAACTGCGGGCCTCCGGTGAGACCGCTCGGAAACGGGATGCTTCCACCAGCGTGGCCCTCACGGCGCAGGACACGCAGATCGCTGCCTTCGTCGCGAAAGGGCTGTCCAACCGCGAGGTCGCCGCGACCTTGTTCCTCAGTCCCCGCACCGTCGATTTCCACCTCCGGAACGTCTTCGCCAAAACGGGTATCACCTCGCGAGGCGAACTCGCGAGGATCAACCTCGGATAGGACGGGGTGTCAGCGTCAGTGCATGTGCAGGTGCGCCTGACCGGTGGCGCGTCGAGCGGGCATGGCCAGGAAGGCGAACACGGCGAGGCCGACGGCGATCCCGGCGGCTGCCAGGAACCCCGAGGAGAAGCCGGTGGCCGCGCCCGTGGATGTGGTCAGGTCACCGGCGGCGGTGGCCACCGCCGCGAGCACCGCGACACCGAGCGCGGCACCGATCTCGTGGCCGGTCATCAGGAACCCGGACGCCATCCCGGCGTGCTGGGCCGGGATCCCGGCCATCGCGGTGATCGACACGGCCACGAAGACCAGGCCGACGCCCACACCCAGCACCAGCAAACCAGGCAGCAGGTCGGCGGCATATCGGGCATCGGCCGGCGCGGTCGACAACCAGAACGTCCCACCGGCCGCCAGAAGAAGCCCGCCGGCGGCGACCAACCTGGGTGGGACATGGCCGAGCAGATGGCTCCCGAGCCGGGTTCCAACGATGAGGATCAGCGCCAGCGGCAGGAAGGCCAGTCCCGCCTCCAGCGCGGAATAGCCGAGCGTCGTCTGGAAGAAGATCGAACCGAGAAAAACCGCCCCGACGAGCAGTCCGGTGACCCCGAGCATCACACCCGTCCCGGAGACCAACGTCTTGATGCGCCAGGTGTGCGGCGGCATCAGCGGTTGCCGTGCCCGCCGCTCGATGAATCCGAACGCGGACAGCATCAAACCGGAGACGGCAAGGGCACCAAGGGTTGTCGGTGATGTCCAGCCGTCGCTGGCCGCGGTCTGGATACCGAACACGAGCGCACCCAAACCCGTGACGGCAGCGACCGCACCCGGCAGATCCAGTTGGGCGAGACCGGACCGGGCCGGGCCGGTCCTGGGCAGCAGCACCAGTGCGGCAACGACCGCGCCGACTCCGATCGGGACGTTGACCCAGAAGATCGCCTGCCAGCCGGCCCATGTGGTGATCACGCCGCCGACCAGCACACCGGCGGCGATGCCCAGTCCGCCGACCGCGCCCCACATCGCGAGGCCCTTTGCTCGTTGCGCGCTCGCGTAGGTGGTCATGATGATCGCCAACGCCGCCGGTGTCATCAGCGCGGCACCCAATCCCTGCGCGGCGCGGGCGGCGATCAACACCCCGGCGGTGGACGCGAACCCGCTGACCAGCGACGCGGTGGTGAAGACCGTCAGGCCGGTCAGCAGAACGCGTCGCCTGGAGAGCAGGTCCGCGATCCGCCCGCCGAGCAGCAGCCCGCCGCCGGACATGAGTTGCCCTGTGTCAAGCCGCCACCGTTTGCTGATCTTGAGTGAGGATTCGCTGGAGTCCGCCGTGCTCGGCGGGGTTGTAGGCGGTGTGATCT
>Ga0208716_1000692_pt1 | contig 13669 bp, 16 predicted proteins | sample NGESurdeep092012_8_FD_184482 | JGI IMG/M metagenome (GOLD analysis project Ga0208716, IMG submission 184482) | Arctic peat soil microbial communities from Barrow, Alaska - NGEE Surface sample 415-3 deep-092012 (SPAdes) | ecosystem: Environmental > Terrestrial > Soil > Wetlands > Peat ...
TAGTCTGCGCGGAGACCTACAAGTTCTCCCCCAAGACCGTAATGGGGGAGCTGGTGGAGATCGAGGAACGGGACGCCAGTGAGATCGTGGACCCCCACCAGCTGCCGGCTGGGGTAAAAGTCCGAAACCCGGTCTTTGACTCCACTCCCGCCGAACACATCGATTCCATCGTCACGGAGATCGGGCTGATCTCCCCCTATGCCGCTTATGAGGTCATAGTTAGGGAATTCGGACAGGAGTCCATCTTCGAGGCCAACGAGGAATGAACATGGAATATTCGGAGAAATATCTGCACCTGGGAGAGAGCGTCGACCCCGATGCCAATGTCATCTGCAAATACAAGATCATAACCGACATGGACATCAGGCTGGCCGCGGCGGCCGTCGCCACCGAGCAGTCCACGGGGACCTGGACGGGCATCTCCACCCTCAACGATGAGATCTTCAAGCGATACCATGGACGGGTCATCGACATCCAGGGCAACGTCGCGACCATCGCCTACCCGGAGGACGATTTCAGCCTGGACATCGGGGGGGTGCCCCAGATCCTTAGCGTCATTGCTGGGAACCTGTTTGGCCTGGAGGGGCTGAAGGGTGTGCGTCTGGAGGACGTGGAGTTCCCCCGCGGCGTGCTGCGCGCGTTCAAGGGTCCCAAGTTCGGCATCCCTGGGTTGAGGAACGCCCTCAAGAGACCGGACAAGCCTCTGGTAGGTACGATCGTCAAGCCGAAGATCGGGCTGCCTCCTCGTGACATGGCCGACTTCGTCTACGAGGCTGGAATGGGGGGGCTGACCAACAGCAAGGATGACGAGACGTTATCCAACCAGAGGTTCTGCCCGCTGGAGGACCGGGTGGTCGCCATCGCCGAGGCCACCGACCGGGTCAAGGCGGAGACGGGGCATGTGATGATGCACGCCATCAACGTCTCCACCAGGGGAGACCGGGTCCTGGAAGTCGCTGAACGCGCCCAAGAACTGGGGGCGTCGGAGCTTATGGTCGATGCGTTCACGTGCGGTTTCGCCGCGGTCCAGGTGCTGGCCGAGGACCCCTCCATCCAGCTCCCTATCCATGTCCACCGCACCATGCACGGCGCCATTACCCGCAATAAGGACCTGGGGGTATCGATGGCCGTTTTTTCCAAACTGGTCCGCATGTGCGGTGGGGATGCCCTGCACATAGGGACATTCGGGGTGGGGAAAATGAAGAGCAGCGCTGCTGAAGACCTCGCCAACCAGCGCGCATGCGTCGGGCCGGAGCTTCCGTACGAGAAAGTGATGCCAGTATGCTCCGGCGGGATGCACCCCGCGCTCATCGAGCCGTTGGTGAAGATCACCGGCACCGATGTTCAGATTCAAGCGGGAGGGGGCGTTGCCGGACACCCCGGAGGGGTCCGGGCCGGGGCTCGGGCCATGGTCCAGGCGGTCGACGCGGTATACCAGGGGATACCGCTCTCGGAATATTCCAAGAGTCACCCGGATCTCCGAGAAGCGATTAAAAAGTGGGGATAAACATGCAGCTCAAGGCGAAGTACATCGATATGGAATCCTCGGAATTCACCGTTGTCCTCCATATTGAGAATGCCCAGGAGATCGGAGTAAGGGAACAGGACAGGGTGCGCATCAAGCACGAGCGCAGCTCCGCGGTGACCGTGGTGCAAACCACTGACACGGTGGTGAATAAGGGGGAGGTGGGGATCCTGGGCAACGCGTGGTCCGCACTCGGACCAGACCCCGACGAGCTCATCGAGGTAGTGGCGACGTCCAAACCCGAATCGATCGAGTTTATCAAAAAGAAGCTCGACGGTGCGGAGCTGACCGCCGAGGAGATCCGGGCGATCATCGGCGATATCTCCTCCCACAGCCTCAGCAATATCGAACTGACCGCGTATGTCGCCTCGCTCTACATCAACGGCATGAACCTGCGGGAAACCGCCGACCTGACCAAAGCGATGGTAGAAACCGGCGAGACGGTCGAGTTCGACCGTTCCCCGGTGTTCGACTTCCACTCCGTCGGAGGATGCCCGGGCAATAAGATCACCCTGATCGTGGTCCCGATAGTCGCTGCAGCCGGACTGCTGATCCCCAAGACCTCCTCCCGGGCCATCAGCTCGGCGGCGGGTACCTCCGACATCGTGGAGGTGTTCGCCAGAGTGGACTTCGACGGTAACAAGCTTCGCAGCATCGCGGAGACCACGGGAGGGGCATTGGTCTGGGGCGGATCGGTGAACCTCGCCCCGGCCGATGACCTCATCATTGGGGTGGAGTATCCGCTCGGCATCGATCCCCACGCCCAGCTCCTGGCCTCAGTTATGAGTAAGAAGAAGGCGGTGGGGGCGGAGTACCTGGTCATTGATATCCCGATGGGCGCGGAGACCAAGGTGCCCACCATGGAGGAGGCGACGGCGTACGCCAAGGACTTCGTCGACCTGGGTGAGCGGCTGGGCATCCGCGTGGAATGTGCCATCACCTACGGGGGGCAGCCGGTGGGGCGGGCCATCGGCCCGGCCTTGGAGGCCAGGGAGGCCATCGCCATACTGGAGGGCGAGACGCATCCCAACAGCGTCATCGAGAAGGCCTGCGGAATGGCCGGCATGTTGCTGGAGATGGGCGGGATGAAGCGTGGGGAGGCCACGGCCCGGGAGCTGCTCATGTCGGGTAAGGCCCTGGATAAGTTCAGGGAGATCGTGGCCGCGCAGGGTGGAGACCCCAACATCAGGTCCGTGGACATCAAGATCGGGCAGTACAGCTACGATATCACGGCCAAGATGTGTGGCTACGTCAATGCCATCCACAACAAGGAGCTGGTCGCATTGGCTCGCGCTGCCGGGTCTCCCCGGGACAAGGGGGCGGGGGTCCTACTCCATAAGAAGCGAGGGAACCGCGTCGACGAGGGGGAGCCGGTGCTGACCATCTACGCTGACATCCAGGCCAAGCTGGACCAGGCCGTGGAGCTGTCCCGGAAGTTGAACCCCATCACCATCGAGGGCATGATCCTCGCCAAGCTCCCGTACAACCGAACCATGGTCATCGAGAAGACATTCTGTCCTGAGCCATCACCACCTCAGAAGGACTGATTTCCCCCGGGCCGTAACCTCGGCATGGTAATTGGAGACGGTGAGACCGTACGAGAAGGCCATAGTTGCCGTCGTGTGCGCTGCGTGTCTAGTAGACTAACGGTCGTACTACAAGAAAGTCGCCTTCGTTTGCGCGTCTCCAAAACATTTTTTTCCCGTTGTCCCCTCAATTTGGAAGGAGACAAGAGTGCGCATTTGGCTTCAACTCTCATCAAGACGTCGGTGTCGTGGAGAACCAAAAATTTATGATTGAATTGCAAAAGTTTGAAGCACGTGAAGAGATTATAACAGCACTGGAAGATATGTAAAAATCGGGGGAATAAGTATGGTAGAGAATGACGTAAGAGCTATTAAATCGGCAATAGAGTCTATGAAGGCGTCTAACTGGGCGAATAAGGCTGAGACAATCAAGCGACTAGAGGAGAACCTCGACGCGCAGTATGACGAGATAACGAAGGGGAGTTATTCGACCGGGTATGAAGAGGCTCAGACGTTGATTAAATCCTCTGACTGGGGCGAATCAGAAAAGGAGCGCGTGCTCAAGCTCTTGAGCGAGATTAATGATGCTGAGCAAGTCGAAGAGCGAGAAGGGCAGGAGGCGAGAACAGCAGCGATTCAAAACATGATAGCGAAAGACCCCTCTTTTTTTGCTATTGCCAAGGTTGCCCGTTCAACCGGTCGCGCCCTAAAGAGCGGAGCTATTTCTGAGGAGGACGCATACAAGTTATTGTCGTATGCGCTGGAAACTGAGGGCTTGAAAGGTTAAACCCTGGAGCCACATCGACTGCTTTCTCAGTGGAAACGGCTAAATCAGACAGCTGCACATCTGTCGGCTCAACCGCTGGATGTCTCTGACTTTGCCACACCTTGGGACCACCCGAAAGATGAGAAATGCAATAGGCGCATGTATCGCCCCCCACAGTTAAAGCGGAGCCAATAAAGAAGATGAATCCGTATTTTACTACGCTCTCTATTATCATCATCATCGTTTACCCCTCCGGGTCGGTATCTTCTTTAAAGGTGCACTTCATTAGGTTAACCAATATTTCGGGGGCGATTTGGTCATATTTTGCGCATTTTATACCTTTCTCGTGGAGCTTACAGAAATAACATTGCGGTATCATCGTCGCCATAATCCGAGCCTCCTAACCGACTGGCTAAGCGAATAGTAAAACCGTTATTGTATGTGCTGCATTTTATACATTTGGCGCCATACAGGGCTAACACGTGCGCTTATCGTGCGGCGGCTCAATGGCTTTGCTGCTTATTTTTGCGCGGCGTGGGTGGCCCGCATTGGTTACACTCCGCTTCATTATCAATTACAGAAATCGCTACCCTGGTTGGTTCTTGTTCGCCTTCTTTAATGACCTCGATGATATCGCCATCGTGCAGCGCGTTCTTCTTGCTCAACGCTTCCAATACTTTTTTTAAGTCGTCTCTGTCTATACCGACCATATTTTACCGACCTCCGCAAGTTGATAATGCGATGTTAAATGCGCTAGTATTATGGGTGTCAATTTTGTACGAAGGTAAAAAGGTGTGCTCGTTTGTAATAAAAGAATGTTATTAAATGCACTTTAAAATGCATTTTTGAGAGATATCACTTCAATTTTACCTAAGTGAGGTTGAATTATGAGCGTCATTTCCGATTTAATTGACGAAAAGATCAGTGTGGAAGAAGCTGCTTGCAAAGCACTCGGGGATGATGAAACGCTTGCGGAACTATTGGAAGTGATTGTATCGAAACGGGATAAGATCCGGTTCAGTAGTTACCATGTTCTGTTGCATATCTCGGAACATAATCCGGATGTACTATATCCCAAATGGGATTACCTGGCAGATCTGTTAAAAAGCGATAACCATTACAATCGCTACATTGTCATCAACCTATTAGCTAATCTGGTGAAGGTCGATAAAGAAAACAAATTTGAAGCCTGTTTTGACCGGTACTTCGATAATATCGCTGGCGAAAAGACAATGGTGGCGGGACAGGCAGCTTTGAATGCGGGTAAGATAGCCAAAGCCAAACCAACTCTTCAAGCGAAGATCACCAATATTCTTGTGAACATTGCCCAGATTCATCAAGGCAAAAAGACCGAATTGATGAAGGCGGATGCCATTGAAGCACTCAATGATTACTTTGATGAAATTGCTGATAAAGCTGCATCTTATATCCTCGACCGGGTTGCAGAACGCAAGGGGATTATCCTCGTGCCTGAAGATCCAAGTACCGATATGTGGAAAGGATACGTTCTCGGAATGAAGTCAGTGGAAGCCCTCTTTTTGCAAATGGCACATGATCGTAGGGTATCATTTGAAACGAAGGGCAGCTATTTCTGATATCATACACACAAGCGTTCGATGACGGGCTAAAATAAAGGACTATAACGCTGAGTGTAGTAGAGGGGATATCAGCAAGTGCATCGAGTACATCAACTTCTTCGTGTTAAGCACTATCAGTTCAACGGCGCTAAGACCTTGAAATGACCTCTAAGGTGAAGCTTACGCTAACCTACCTTAGATGAATAAAATAAGGTCAAACGGAAGCGCTTTTATAAGTTGAGCTTGCTACACGTCTGCGATAGCTAAGAGCGTGACATAAGACGCTCAGTGCACGAATATTACACGGTCGACGCTGCGTTGGAAGGGTTAGGAAGGCCCAGGCCCTCAGTATAATGTGTGCAGCATATGTAGAAATCGTCGGCTTGTGCTCACAAGTGGGAAACGACCGAATAATAAGAGGAAATGGTGAGTGACATATAGCTCCTGACGATTACTACCAGGGCAAGATTAAAAGGAATGCTTGCCCTGTGGCTTAACAAGAGCGAAAGAGGTGAAAAACGTGGATGTAGACGAAGGAAAATGTGCGCAGTGCGGCACGACTGCTTTACCGGGCGCTAAGTTTTGCGAGAGCTGTGGAGAACCACTAGCTGCCGCTTCAAAACCAGTTGAAGGTCCAGTTATACCGGAGCCCGCTCCGACGTATGCAGTACCAGGCACCGAAATGAAGTATCAGGGTGTCGGTATACGTTTTGTAGCGTTTCTCATTGATGCCATTATCATATGGATTATCAGCAGCATACTGACGTATCCTTTCGCTGCATCGGCCTTTTCCTACGATGCGTCAACTGGTGCGGTTACGATTGGGGATGCATTCTACGTGATGGCTGGTGTGATCTTTGCGATCCTATGGGTGCTTTACTCTACCCTCCTTTTGGGGCGTTACGGGCAATCGGTTGGTAAGATGCTCGTAAAGATTAAGGTCGTGAAAGAGGACAGCTCACGCATCTCGTACAGAGACGCGTTTGTACGGACGGTTCTTGCGGTTATAGACGCTATTCCATACGTCATCCCTTACCTGCTAGGTGCGATACTTATTTGGACCTCAGACAAGAAACAGCGTCTCGGCGATCGTGTCGCCCATACAGTCGTAGTAAAAGCGTAATACGGATTGATAAGGTGAAGGTACTGAGTACACGCCCTACCGAAGAAACGAATGACATACTGCTATGACGTGAGGCGATGCATCACGATAGCTAACAGACGTTACGCGAGCTTAAAGCATATTTAGGTCTAAAGGGAATACGCAAATGAATAACGGCCGAATACTAAAAGTGAAAGAGTGAGGAACATGAGTGCTGATGATTATTACCGGGGTAAAATTTGTATCGTCACCGGTGCCAACTCCGGCATCGGATATGCGCTCAGCGAGGAGCTTTTAAACAGAGGGGCAACGGTCTACATGGCAGGCCGCAACCCAGAGAAGGTTGCGAAAGCTGCCGAACAACTCTCCGCGTACAATGATCGGGTGCACACCCTGGTCGTAGACGTGACAAAACAGGAGCAGGTGCAAACGGCAATTGAAGGTACTGCCGCAGAGGCCGGCAGGCTGGATATGTTGTTTAACAACGCAGGGATCTTTAAACCCATGTTGTTCGAAACGGCCACCCTAGAGGACTGGAAAGAGGATATAGAAACCAACCTGTGGAGCATAATCTATGGCGTCCATGCTGCGGTGCCGATTATGCTCAAGCAAGGGTCTGGCCACGTTGTGAATACCTCGTCACTGTCTGGCCTTGTTCCGTATCCGATGCAGGTAATCTATAATACCTCAAAGTTTGCTATCGTTGGGCTTTCCGAAAGCTTGCGATATGAGTATGCGGAAAAAGGGCTCCACTTTTCTGTCGTCTGTCCTGGTGACATTGCAACACCGGTCTTCAGCAAAGTGGTTGATAGCACCGGCCGCAGCACGAAAATACCCGAAGACGCCTACCCTGCCGACCAAGCAGCGCGCGACATCCTCGATGGGGTTGCTCAACATCAGGGGAGGATAATCGTGCCTTACGAGCCGAATCATCTCTTATACGGAGGCTACATCCTCGGAAACGAGCAAGTGGAAGAATTCTTGTTAAAGCATGCGCATGACCACAGGATATTGTTTGAAACTGAGGGCCGTTTTGCTTAATAGTTATAACCAACGTCACAACTATGGCCTATGTTCCGTGAGGGCCCCACGGAGGCTGGAATAACCGATCATAAGATGATTAACCCTATGAAAAACGAGAAGACACAGCAGGATCCTGAAGGTCAGCAGGAACGGACAGCCCTCGCAAAACAGAGGGGGGAAGTTGACCTTTCCGTTGAGGTTGTCCTCATACTCGTCTTTGGAATGTTCTTCGTCCTCTATGGCCTGCTTGTGTTCCCAATGTATGCCGGAGTGCTTCCATATAGTCCGGACAGCACAGATGGACTTTTCCTCGTACTTGTCTCGCTGCAAATAATCACGATGGGCAAGACGCCGTTTGGTGATCTTCGTCGTTCGTGGATCGTGGTACTAATTGGAACAGCCTTGGCAATGCTCGGATGTGTAGCCGTTTTTATTCCTGGGCCTCTGACAGCGCTTGTTCGTGTACTGGCTGGCGTCATCCTTGTATTCGGAGGGATCTCGCTTATTGTGCAATTGTTTATCTCCAAAGATAAGGGAAAAACGTGGATGAAGGCCGGGGGAATATTGCGTCAACTGACAATAGCCCTCAGCATTGTATACGTCTTAATGGTGCCCGTGGGCATCATCTCACTCGTGGGCGCCGTCGTACTCGTTCCCGGTATCACGGAAGGGCCACTGGTAGGGGTGCTGCTCCTGGCCTTTGGCATCAGTTTCTTCTACCTTGCTTGGTGTATCCATAAGGCGACTAGCTTGTCCCTTCCTGAAGAAACAAAAGCTGCTACAACCGTGATTAAATGACCTCAGAAAACCCCCATTCAAAAGACGGCTCCATCTTGTTCAGAGAGGCCTCCCTCTCCGTCGCTAGCGCTTTTTCTCTCTTCCAAGGAATTCTCTTAATACTTTTGGGATTCCTCGTTTATGGCGTTGAGTTTGGCGTATTCCCGTTAAACTCGAGCGGTCAGCTTGGTCTGCTGCTGGTATTCACGTCCCTTCAGGTGCTGGCCTTAGGACAGCTCCTCGGCGGACAGTATAGGCGCTCGTGGTGGTTGATGGCCATAGGAATTGTGTTTGCCGGAACGGGAATTGTCTCATGTATCGTTCCCGGAATTTTGACCGATGTGATCCGAATACTCCTCGGACTTCAAAACATCATCACGGGAGTTCTGTTTTTAGCACTGCAGCTCGTAGTCCCGACAGCGCGTGGCATGAAAAGCCCTCCGGCCGAACCGGTTACGCTTCCCCCCCTTTTAAAAAGACTTGGCCTTGTTGTAACGGTACTCATGATTGTATCGATTGTGTTTGGTCTCAACATGCTCATACCAGTGCTCCTCCCGAGTCTGATAGGTCTCGTCCCGTTTGTGGTCCTGTTTCCAGTACTCGTCATCATCCTCGGGCTCCTAACGTTATACATAGTGTACATCACCCAGAAGCTGCAGTAGATCTATAAAAACAAGGGAGACCGAGTGCAATCAGCCTACCAGAATGATACCTCTCTTGAAACATCTGATGATGTTAAACAAAAATGGAAAACTGTTTATTTAGGGACTTTTTGCTGCTAAGGCTTCTCTCGTTTTAGGCCCCCTCACCGGCGGTGCGCGCACTCGGACATTTAGACAACGTGCGGAAGGACGTCGTCAAAGACCTTGAGACCTCTATAGCCATCCACACTAAAGTTGCTCAATATAATGTGATTAAACCCAATCCCCTTTAATTCCTCGATCCGCTTGATGATATCTTCTGCGCTATGCCAGAGCATTAACCCTCCCTCCCCCGCTACTTCTATTTTGGCTTCATTTGGAGAAACCCTCATCGCTGCAGGATCAATCAAATGATCCGGGTCGTACACATACATCACATCTACGGCGCGCTCCATCGCTTTTGGATCTTTGCCCACTTCTCGGGCACTCGCCTCAAAATTACGAAAGATGACGTTTTTGACGAGATATGGATCTGTAGCGAGAGTAATAAGGTGATCACCAAAAAGACCCGCCATTTTCGACGCCCGCGGTCCGACTGCGCTAAAGTACACAGGTATCCTTTTTTCCGGCTTAGTCAGTACCACTGCATTGTTAAGCCTGTAGTACTTACCGATACAAGTGATCAGTTCAGTGTTTGTCCAAAGATTATGCATAATGCTGAGGGCTTCTGTAAGCATGTCAAGTCGCTCTCCTGGAGCGGGCCACTCGCAACCTAAGACGGCGACTTCGTTCAACTCTTCGCCCACGCCCACGCCAATGCCCACGCGCCCGGGATACATGGCCCCCATAGTGGCAAAGGCCTGTGCGACAATAGCCGGGTTATATCGCATGATAGGGGCGGTAACGGCAGTCGAAAAGAATACGCGTTTTGTTGCTTGGAGTGCAGAACTCATCCATGTCCAAGCGAAACCGGATTGTGCCATAGGCGGGACGGGTAAAAAGTGATCGTCTACCCAAATAGAGTCGAATCCCATTCTCTCAGCTTCTATTGCATGCTCTAACGCCTCGGTTGGTGTGAACCGCGTTATCATTGGCATGTAACCTAGTTTTACTACCATAAGTCTCTCCTCAAATTACGAATATCACAGCGGGCACCTTTCTTGGGCTGTGTTTAAAGTTCGAGACGCCCTTTGTCAAGAGAGCCGGCATTTTGTAGACTTTGTAGTCTTCAAACGTGAACATTACAGCCACTTGTGGGTGGATGCGAATAAGATACTTTAAAATTGCTATTGATGTCCCGGCACTGAAATCCGATATCAGCACGAATTAACGCTTTTCATCGTGTAATCGTGCGAGGCCAGACGCGGAGTGCCGTGTTTTCTTTAATAAGCGTGTAATCTGGTGGAGCACACGGGAGCCTCGCTAAACGAGCACTTTCATTAACGCTTTCGTGCTGCTGCATATAATATCCGCCCCTGCCTGGAGCAGCGTGGCCGCGTGAAGCGGTGACGTGTTTCGTACCGCATAACAAAACAATCCGGCCGCCTTTGCAGATCGTATCCCTAACGGGGCGTTCTCTACAGCACAACAGCGCGACGCTGGCAGCCCAAGTTGTTGAACGGCAAGCTCGTACGGTTCAGGCGCCGGTTTGCCTTTGTTCGTATCGCGTCCGGTCACAACAGCGTGAAACATGTCAAGCACAGCGCGCTCCTGCGCAAACTTCTGCTCAGGATTCTCTGACCCGGTGACTAACCCTAAAGCGGTGCCCTTAGTTGTCAAGCCCGTTAGCAGTTCTTTGGTGCACGGGAACAACGTCGGCTTGAACGACGCAGCGAAGGTCGCGTGCATGGTGTTCAATATGTCCTCTGCAACGCGCGTCGACGGTTGGTACCCTCTGTGGTTTTCAAAAATTCCGATGACTGATGTCATCCCTTGTTCCCCTTCTCGTTCGTAAACCTCGTTTCTGTCGATGACGATATTGTGCGCTGCAAAGGCTGCCCTCCACGCATCGCAATAGGCGGGCATACTGTCTAAGAGCACGCCGTCTAGGTCAAAGATGACCGCATTCGTGAAAGCCGCGTGTTTGGTGTTCATATAATCCGCTTTTGGACGTGTTTAATCTGTGCACTGTGTGAACTTTGCGCGTTGGAAGCCCGCACATACTAAGAGAGATTAGACTGGGATACGAGTAATAACTTATGATCAAGCCAGATTTTAAGACTTTTTTAAAGCGAATATGAATGACATTAAGAGTAAAAGAATCAGAAAAAGGTATGGTTAGCTAGAAGATAAGAAGAGGCTGCTGAGCCACCTCTCCGCCAGATCGTCGACATGTTTCGGCAAGTGATGTGTAAACACGATGCAGAAAAGCTTGCGATTTCTGTGCTGGAAATCTGCGAGGACTTTAGATGAACGGCGCAAAATAAATGCCCTACTTAGTTCTTTCAAACAACTCGTAGAATTCTTCGTGCGTCAATTTTAAGTCTTCTTTAATAATGGCAGTCAACAGCCCTTTGGGTAAATCCTTGCTTGGGTGAATGGGCACAATCACCACCCGCCCTTCACGATCTTTCAAGAGTACGTGAGACCCCCTCTGTCTTACTATCGCAAAATTGATTCGCTTCAGAAAGTGTATAAGTTGCCAGCCTTTTATTGCAGGCAGTTTAGACATGGAAGAGAAGCTCTCCGTCTCGATATTCCACGAGTTTGCAAACAGGATGTTCATCAGGATCTTCGATGCACATTTCAATGCATTCTTTCAAATTTAACAACGCTTCTTTGCGTGTTGCACCATAGGTCCTACAACCCTTAAACAACGGGCAGCTGACAATGAAGTAGCCATCTTCGTCAACCGTCTCTTCAATCGGTACTTTTTTTAGAACCATATTATCACACGAAGCTCTCCCATTTTAGAACCATATTATCACACGAAGCTCTCCCATTTTAGAACCATATTATCACACGAAGCTCTCCCATTTTTTAGCTGCCTTTTTTCGATTCGAGCCTTCCTCGAAGCTTGCAAGCTATCGCCTACGACTATCGTAATACAATCTTTCGTTCTGCAATTGTCTTTCGTTATACTGTTGAGCTGTATGGTAAGCATCCCACATTCCGATGAGCCACACAATCGGAGCGAGTAGGAGCCCAATTAACACGAATATCAAGAGGACGCTGAACCCGTATAACACCATAAAACCGATCCCCTTCGCCAGTTGTCCGTTGTAAATCTGACCAAGTCCAGCCCAAAAGAAGGATAAGACTGCTGCGACACCGGGATTCTTTCTGTCTGGGAAATATACTGGCACTGGTGATGTCGGTGCCTGTTGAAATTGTTCGTATACCGGTTGGGCAATCGGTTGTGCACCATAGTCGCCCAAATCAACATAGTCAACGTGTTGTATTGTAGATGCTGCAGAGGCTGGTTGTCCACAGTTAGGGCAGAACTTATGCTCTTTAAGGAGATTCACTCCGCAGTGCGTACAGAAATTAGCTGCCATCTCAATACCTTACACACTAATCACGTATGGCGTTCGCCCGCACATCGCTTCGACGATATCAGTTACATCAAACATTCGTTGTCACGCTATTGTGCTTAGTCGTGCTTCTAGTTTGAGGAAGCAGCTTGAAACAACTTATGTGTGTACTGTCCAGCAAATGGCGACAATTAATGCAGCTATGAGTATAGGCAGAGCAGCATCCTCACGTCCCGAAATACTTCTTCATCATCTCCGTGAATCTGGCATCCCTACGAATGCGGTCCAAATCCTTATCCTCGTCGATGTGCTTGCGATTGCGATATCCCATCTCCAAGGCTTGCTCCAGTGAGTCGAAGGCCTCTTGTTTGCGGTCGGCGAGGGCGTGGAGACATGCGATCGAATAGATTGCATACGCCGGGAACGGTTCCCGTAACGGGAGCGAAATCGCTTTCTTGAAACAGCGCATCGCCTCCTCCCTCCCGTCCTTTTTCCGGCTCAGGATGATGCCGAGGTCGTAATACCCCAACGCATATTCTGGGTCGATCTTGATCGCTTTTTTGAGGCAGGACACGGCCTCCGGGAATTTTCCGTCTTCGTCCAGGATCTGGCCGAGCTGGTTCAGGGCCGAAGTGTCGTTCGGCTTGATCTCGAGAACTCTCCGGAACCAGACGGCGGCCTCCTTCAGCCGATCCAACTGCCACAGGGTCACACCCTTGTTGAAAAAGGAGGATACGATCAGGTCGATGTTGTTGTCGAAACACTTCAGGGCTTCCTCGGGCCGGCCGCTTTCCATGAGACAGAGTCCCAGGTTCGTAGTCGCTCCGAGGCCAGGGTTCGAGCGCTGATATTTCATTTCCGGATCGTCGCTGAGAGCCCGCTTGGACACGGCGACGCCTTCCTCGTATCGATTTTCCTCGTAGTAAGCCCGGCCGAGGTCGTAGTTGGCCATGACGTAGTTGGGCTGGAGGCGGACGGCTTTTTCGAGGATCGCGATGGCGTCTTTGTTCCGGTCGAGCGCGAGCAGGCAATCGCCGAGCCCATACAAGTTGTAGGGCGAAGGGTCAATCGCGACGGCTTTACGGAACGCCTCGAGCGCGCTTTCCAAGTTGCCCGCCCGGGAGTAGCAATGGGCCAGGTTCATCCAAAGGTCGGCGTCTTTTTCTTCAGTTAGGGCGGCCTTCTGAAGATACGGAACAGCTTCCATATAGCGTCGGGCGTTCATGAAGATGACGCCGAGCTTTTTGCCGGCTTCGTCC
>Ga0208716_1000693_pt1 | contig 13666 bp, 10 predicted proteins | sample NGESurdeep092012_8_FD_184482 | JGI IMG/M metagenome (GOLD analysis project Ga0208716, IMG submission 184482) | Arctic peat soil microbial communities from Barrow, Alaska - NGEE Surface sample 415-3 deep-092012 (SPAdes) | ecosystem: Environmental > Terrestrial > Soil > Wetlands > Peat ...
CCGGCAGGTCTCAGGGTGGCGTTCAGCCGAATGAGCCGAGTGGGGAACGGACGCATTTCCACTCCCATGGCCCAAACTTCCCCGAAGGACTTCGGGTTCCTTTGGCTCCAAGTGGGCCCCATGGTCACTCAGTCGCGGTCTACTTGCAACTTTGGTCCCGGACTTTTCGCTCCGCAGGCTTGGGGGTGCCACGCCCGCAAGCGTTGAGCACCGAGAGCCAAAAAGGTATATAAATGGTTTGTGGCCGACAATGCAAGAAGTGGGGACAAGCTGGCGCTAGCCCGGCACCACTTGAAGCGAGTGCAGAGCGCGTGGGATGATCCTACCGATTGGGATGACCTCTCGCTCTACGGCTTTTATTGTCTGGAAGCTGCCGTCGAGGCAGCTGCAGTACGCGTTGGGATGAGAACCTCGAAGAAGCACTGGGAGAAAGCTGACGTTGCCGGAGAGCTCCACAGGAAGCATGGGCTACCCGACATCGAGCAACTGCTTCGTGATCTGAACGACGCTCGCAAATCGGCAGCTTATGGTGATATCCCTGCCCCTGACCTAAACGCAGAGGATGTCGCATCTGAGATCGAAAGGTACGTCGATGCCGTCGCCGATCTCGTCGAAAGGACTGCCGACAATGGGGCGTAACCCCCGAAACCGATGCGGCGATTCGCCGATCCAGGTGCTTCGCTGGCCCACTGAAAGGGCGCGGAAATGGACTTGCGAGTTTCTGAACTCCGCGCCAGCCAACGATAGCTTCCTGGCGGTAATCGCGATTGGATCGGCGGTCAGGCCCAACGTCGTCAGTGCCGATCTAGACTTAATTGTGATTTCCGCTGAGGCGACGCCTCTCCACATCTCACCCCCAATGGAGATCGATCTGCGTACTTATTCCGCAGCCACCATAGATGCTCAAATCGCCAGTGGCCACGACTTGCTGGGTTGGGCCATCAGATTCGGCAAAGCTCTCTTTCAACGGGATCACTGTTGGGATAGAATTATTGACGCCTGGAAAGAGCGGCTCCCTCTACCTTCCGCCGCGCTTGCCCGCGAAAGGGCAGCGAGGGCGCACGAACGGTTGGCTAAGGTCTTGGAGTCCGGCGATACGGATGCCGTACATGATCTGGCTGTTTCTTATTTGACCCATGCTGCTCGGGCAGAGCTTCTGGAGCGGGGGGTCTACCCGGCATCAAGGCCGGAGTTGGCTTCTCAGCTGCGCGCCAGCAATGGTAGTCAGATCGCCGAACAGCTTGACCGCTTGTTGCAGAACGATCGGATTGACAAAGCGCGGATAGACCAAGTCTTGAAACTAACCGCCTGACAGCTTGTCCGAGGGCATCTCTGCACTTCCCGCGCTGCGTGAGCAAAAAATGGCCGAACTCCGTTGGGCCCAAAACCAGGCCTGCGTAAGCCTGAGAATCGCCACGTGGCTCGCAAGTCGCCATCCCGGACTTGCAGCCGTCAGGCTCCCCCGAAACGGCCTTCTGGGAAAGCACGTGCGCTTTGGGGTCCAACCTCGCGCTGGCGCGGGACCGATTCGTGGGCCTTATTTTAACGCCTATGCCTAGGTCCGCGCGGGTTCCTCTGGACCCGCTTCTCGCCAACGAGATCAGCTTCATCCATAGTGCGCAAGCTGGCGTGCGCGTGGTTCCCAGTGGGGACCCCAGGACCTGGCGGTCCGCCCCGCTTGGTTATCTGCCACGGCGGCCCATTCCCATTATGGGTTCGGGGACCGGGGGCGGCGGAGGTGGGACCTCTTCTTCGACTGGCGGCTTGGGCTTGCGGTTGAGGATCTCGCTGATGAACTCATCGCGCGCTTTGGCGTATTTCGGAGTGCCGGGCTTGGGTTCGATGGTCGCCCACTCTTCCGGCGTGATCTCCTGGACGGTGAGAACATACTTCTGGAAGTGGTTGCGCAGCCGTTCCTGCACGGGTTTCAGGGCGGAGTGGTAGAGAACGAACAGGACGTCTTCCGGGGCGGCGGCAACCACGATGTGGTAGACGTGCGAGGGTTTGCGGACGCGCGGGGCACGCAGCGCGGTTTCGAGCTTTTTAGCGTGAGCCTCGATTTTCTGCCACTGGTCGATATCGCTCTTGGGCATATCGGCCGCCTTGATCAGGGCCTGCTTGTCCTTGGGCGTGAGCTTTTCGTTCAGGCAGTGGAGGAAGGTTGGGAAGCGGGCGGCGCGCCAGCGCGCGTCCTCGGGGAGCACGCGAATGGCCTTCTCGTATTTGGTCAGCCCAGGCAGGTTCAGTTTGGAGAGCAGCGCGGGGGAGAAGAGCGAGAGCAGGCCGGCTTCTTCCAGGCCTTTGAAGATCTCCGTGGGACTGTCTTCGGCGCTGATGCGTTTGAGTTCGTCGCCCAGGGCGCGCGCCGGGATGTGCTTTTCGACTTCGGCTTCGCGCGCGTTGGCGATCTGCATCTGGGTGCGCGCTTCGACGGTATAGCCCATGCGGACGCGGTAGCGGACGAGGCGCAGCAGGCGCGAGGGGTCGTCGTAGAAGCCGTAGGCGCTGACCGCGCGCAACTCCTTGCGCTCGATATCGGCGAGGCCGTTCATGGGGTCGAGCAGCAGGCCGCGGGAGGCGCGGTTGAGCGAGAGCGCGATGGCGTTGCAGGTGAAATCGCGGCCGCGCAGATCCTCCTGAATGGTGGCCGGCGAAACCTGCGGTTTGGCGCCGGCGCGGGCGTACTTGTCCTGGCGCGACATGGCGATCTGCGCGGTGACGCCGCTGGGAAAGACGAGTTCGGCGGTCTTGCGGTTCTCGTCGGTGGAAACGGTGGTAGCTCCGGAGCGCTCGCAAATGGCTTTTGCGATTTTCAGCGCGTTGCCCTCCACGACGAAATCCAGGTCGCGGATCCGGAAGCCGGCCAGCATATCGCGCATGGCGCCTCCGGTCAGAAAGACGTTGACGTTGGCCAGTCCGGCGGCCGCCTGCGTGTCTTCCACCGCCCGATTTTGATCCGGGCTGAGATGGCTCTCCAGCATGTAAATGTAGTCGCTCATCGCGTTGCGCCTTCGACCTCACAAAATTTTCCCGAACCGCGGCCGCAGCGGGCTCGCATCATGCTCGGGGGTGGTGTTTCTCAACGGTGTCTCGAAGCCTCGATCGCATGACATGGGTATAAATCTGAGTAGTCGAGATATCGACATGACCCAACATGATCTGCACACTGCGCAGGTCGGCGCCACCCTCGAGGAGGTGGGTGGCAAAACTATGACGGAGCACGTGGGGCGTGAGCCCGTGGAAGATGCCCACTTTCCTGCCGTAGGCGGCCAGGAGCTTCCAGAACGCTTGACGGGTGAGGCACCCGCCGCGCGCGGTTATGAACAGGTATCGGCTGGCGCGTCCCTTCAGCAGGGCGGACCGGCCGGTTTCGAGATAGGCCCGGACGGCGAGGACGGCGCTCTTGCCGACTGGCACGAGGCGCTGCTTGTTGCCCTTTCCGGTGGTACGGAGGACGCCAAGTTCCAGGTTCAAATCGCCCACTCCGACTTTGCACAATTCGCTCACCCGGACGCCAGAGGCATACAGCAACTCCACCATGGCGCGATCGCGCAGGCCGGTCGGGCGGGACAGGTCGGGGGCCTTAATGATTCTCTCGATCTCTTCCAGATTCAGATACTTAGGAATAGTCTGCCACTGCCTTGGGGTGCGCAGGTGCTCGGTGGGGTCGGTAGCGATCTCGCCTTCCCTCAGGAGAAAACCGTAGAAGTTGCGAATTGTCGTGAGGTGACGGCCGACGGAGCGGCTGCCGAGCCCGGTTTGGTACAGATTATCGATATGAAGGCGGATTTCCGGGGTGCCCGGCAAGTCCGTGGCATCACCAATAAACTCTTTAAAACGAGCGAGATCCGTGGTGTAGGCGTCGAGTGAATTGACCGAAAGACCCTTCTCCAGGCGGCAGAAGTTCAAAAAGGCGGTAATTTGGCTACGCAGGTGTGCCGACCCTTCCGCAAGCGCGCCAGACATCGTGCCAATGATACAATAAGCCGCGAAATGTTTGAAACATAGTTCTTGCATAGGGGACAATTTGGCCGCTTCGACCACTAAAAAAGCGCTGATCCGCCGTTACGACCGGGAAACCCTGGCGGGGTACGTCAACCCCGCGTCTTTTCTGCAGCCGGAGGGCGTGGAACTGCTTTCCGATCAGGGGCATGCGTCGATCGTCCCCTATCCCGAAATCAAGCTGGTGGCGTTCGTGAAGGAATTCGAGGGCGCGGCGGAGCCGGAACGGCAGGTTTTCCAGACGCGACCCAAGATGGCGGGGCTGTGGGTGAACCTGCGATTTCGGGACGGAGGCGTGCTGGAGGGGATTATCCCAAATAATCTCATGCTCCTGGAAGGCAGCGGGTTCACCGTGATCCCGCCGGATTCATTCGGCAACCAGCAGCGGGTGTGGGCGCCCAGGGCATCGCTGGTCTCTGTCGAGGTGCTTGGGGTGGTGGGAAGTCCGCTGAAGAAGCGGAAGGCTAAGCCGGCGCCAAAGGAACAGATCGGGTTGTTTGATGAATAGGGTTTCACGGTGCGCCAAAATCTGTTACGGTATACTGGAGTTTAATACTGAATCGTCTCTAGTTGGAGGTTTTTTTATGAAGTTTCGCAACCTGCTTGTTGCCGTGGCCGGAGCTTGCCTGCTCGCGGTGACCTCTTTCGCCCAGATCACGGCGCTCGAAGGCATGGTGATCGGCGAGGACGGGGCCCCGATGGTCAAAGCCCTGGTCAAAATCACGCGTACCGATATCAAGGGCAACTACAAGTGCAACACGGATAAGAAAGGCCACTACTTCTACAATGGTCTGCCGTTGGGCAACTACAACATCGCGATAGAAGTAGATGGCAAGGACGTGGACGCGGTAAGCGGCGTGCGCACCAAATTGGGCGACCCGACCGCGGTCAACTTCGACCTGCAGAAGATCGCCAAACAGCGGGCTGCCCAGAACGCGCAGATGAACCAGGCGGCGCAGGCCGCGGCGGGGGGCAACGCGGCGGCTCTCTCCAAGGAGCAGGAACGCGGCATGACCAAGGAGCAGAAGGAAGCCTACGACAAGGCCATCAAAGAGCGCGAAACGTCGATGAAGAAGAACAAGGAACTGAACGACGCGTTCTCGGGCGGCTTGGCGGAGATGCAAAGCGCGGCGGGAGCGGCGGACCCTGCGGAGCGCGCGAAGCATTATGACGCTGCCGTTGCCAGCCTGACCAAGGCCAGCGAACTGGATCCCAAGCAGGTGGCAGTGTGGGCGCAACTCGCCGACGCGCACGTGAATGCGGCGACGACGAAGACTGGCGCCGAGTTCGACGCCGAAATGGCCAAGGGCATTGAGGGCTACAACAAGGCGCTGGAACTGAATCCGTCGGACGCGGCGACGCACAACAACTTCGCGCTGGCGCTCGGCAAGGCAAAGAAGTTCCCGGAGATGCAGGCGGAACTGCAGAAGGCCGCGGAACTCGATCCGCCCAAGGCCGGGCAATACTATTACAACCTGGGCGCGATGCTGGTGAACGCGGGACAGGCTGAACCGGCCGGACAGGCATTCAAGAAGGCGATCGAGCTCGACCCGAACCACGCGGATTCGTACTACCAGTTGGGGGTCTATCTGATTGGCAAGGCGTCGTTCGCGGCCGACGGCAAAGTGACGCCGGTGGCGGGCACGGTGGAAGCATTCCAGAAGTACCTGCAACTGGCGCCCACCGGGCAGTTCGCGGACTCCGCAAAAGGCATGCTGGCTTCGTTGGACGCGAAGGTGGACACGGCGTACAAAAATCCCAACGCGCCGGCCCCCAAGAAGAAAAAGTAGCCTGAGTCAGTGAGTTCCGGGGCGGGGCGACGCTTCCCGCCCCGCCCCCATGCTGCGTTATCTCATCGTCGATATTCTGCTTCCTCTGCTGGTCTTCGCTCTTCTGCGATCGTTATTCCGTGGTCTTTTCCAAACCAGGCGCGACATGACCCGCCAGGCTGCGCCGCCTTCCCGGCCCAACGTGGTGGTGGGCGGCGAGTTGAAGAAAGATCCGGTATGCGGAACCTATGTTTCCACCGGCGCTAGCGTGACGCGCACGGTGGACGGAGAGGTGCTGCATTTCTGTTCGAAGGAATGCCGGGATAAGTACCGCGCGGCCTAAACCGGGAAACGAAACCGGGGACAGACGGAACGTTTTCCGGATTACGCGCGCGGCTCGCCATGGTGGGAAAATCGAGGGAAAATCGGGGGGGGAACCCGGAAAACCGGGGAAAACCGGGGACAGACGGAACGTTTTCCGGATTACGCGCGTGGCTCGCCATGGTGGGAAAATCGAGGGAAAATCGGGGGGGAACCCGGAAAACCGGGGACAAAAACCGGGGACAGACGGAACGTTTTCCGGATTACGCGCGTGGCTCGCCACGAAACATGCGTCTGCACACCGAGGCGCGACCGTCAGGGAGCGGTTTGGCACTTTTTTGTGCGAGCCTCAGCAGTGCCCGAGAAAATCGGAAAACGTTCCGTCTGTCCCCGGGTTTTGTCCCCCGGTTTTAGACGCGGAGTTCGTACCCTAGGTCGCGCATGCGGTCGATGATGGTGGCGCGGATGGCGGCGATCTCGTCGGAGGAAAGAGTGCGCTGCGGCGAGCCGACGGTCAGGCGGAAGGAGACGCTCTTGGTGCCTTCGCCGAGCGGCGGACCCGCATATTGGCGCACGAATTGAATGGACTCCATTAGCGGGCCGGCGAAACCGGCGATGGCGGCTTCCAGCTTGCCCGCAAGCTCGCGCGACGGGGCGATCACCGATAGGTCGAAGGCGCTCGACGGATAGCGGCGGATGGGCGTGTACTTCGTCCGGTCGGCGAGTAGCGACTCCACCAGGCGCAGATCGAGATCGAGGATCGCGGCGCGCCCGGCCTCGACGAACCTGGGGTGCAGTTCGAAGAGGCGTCCGGCCACCGCGCCTTTCCACTGGATCGCGGCGGCGCGCGCGGGATGCTCGTAGCCGCGGGCTTCGGCGGGGACGGTCCGCGCGCCGGGCAGCAGGCATTCGGCGACGCGCTTGAGCTCGAAGATGCCGCCGGCATTGGGGTCGTAGAGCGTGCGGTCGTAGAGCGCGGCCACGAGGTGCGGAATTTCCTCCGGAAGTCCTGGCTCCCGCCGGTGGATCTCTAAGCCAATTTCGAACAACCGGAAGCTCTCCCGGTGCTTGGCGTTGTCGGTGACGTTCTTCCAGATGCCCGGCAACAGCGACGCGCGCATCAATTCCTGATTGCTGGCGATGGGGTTGGTGAGGCGGATGTGCGCAGCGGGGTCGAACCCAAAGGCGCGTACCGATGCCTCGCTCAGAAAGCTGTAGTTGTAGACTTCGGTGAAACCGTTATCCACGAAAAGATTGCGAACCTCATGTTGGAAGCGGCGCGACGGATTGCCGGGCGGCACGGCGGCGGGTACGAGCGGCGCTTTGGGCGCGATGGAATCGTAGCCCACCATGCGGCCCACCTCTTCCACCAGATCGTCCTTAATGGCAATGTCCTTGGTGGCGCGCCAACTGGGGACGGTCACCGAGAAGACGCCGGGCTCGGGTTCGGTAACGCCGAACGCCAGGCTCTCCAGAATACGCCGCACCTCGGCGGGCTCCGTCGCCCGGCCCAACTTGCGCTCGAGCCACGCCAATGAGAGTTCGATCGCTGGCGGCGCCGTCATCTCGCGCATCCGATCGGCGAGACCGCCCACCAGGCGGATGCCCGGCGAAATCTCCCGCAGCAGTTCGACGGCACGCGCCAGGCCGCGGACCGTGTTCACCGGATCCTGCGCCTTTTCGAAGCGCATGCTGGCGTCGGTGCGCAGCTTGATGGCAGACGAAGTCTTGCGAATCGACGACGCCTGGAAATTGGCGCTTTCCAGCACCACGCGCGTGGTTTTGGCGCTGATCGCGCTATCCGCGCCGCCGATCACGCCCGCGAGCGCGATGGCGCCTGCCGCATCCGCGATCGCCAGGTTCGAAGGGTCGAGCGTGTAGGCCTCGCCGTTGAGCGCGCGGAAATGCTCGCCGGGCCTCGCCGGACGGATGAAGATGGTGTCCCCGTGCAGCAGGTCCGCGTCGAAGGCGTGCATGGGCTGCGCCAGTTCGGCCATCACGAAGTTCGTCATGTCGACGATGTTGTTGATCGGGTTGATGCCGATGGCGGTGAGCCGGTATTGCAGCCATAACGGCGAGGGCTGCACGGTGACGTTTTCGAAAACCAGCGCGCTATACCGCGGGCAGAGATCGAGATCTTCGATTCTTATCGTGACAGCGGCGGGACCTTGCGGCAGAAGATCGAGACTGGCGGGGTCGATGAGTTCCAACCCGAGGATGGCGGCGACTTCGCGCGCCATGCCGTAGTGGCCCCAGAGATCGGGGCGATGCGTGATGCTCTTGTTATCGATCTCAATGATGGAATCGGGCGCGCAGCCGTCGAGCGTGCCGAGTTCGACAATGCCGGCGTGATCGCGGTTGATGCCGAGTTCGGCGCCAGAGGCCAGCATGCCGTCGCTCTCCACGCCGTGGACCACTTTCTTCTCGAGGGGGACGTAGGCCGTGAGCAGGCCGGGACGGCAGTTGGGCGCGCCGCAGACCACGGTCCTGGCGCCGAGCGCGCCGGCATCGACGACGGCCTTCACGTTGTGGCCGCCGGGAATCGGCTCGACCGATTCGACGCGCGCCTCGCAGGCTTCGGCCAGCAGCGCGCCGGTTTCCTCGATCCCCTCGCACTCGGCGGTCTTCATGGTGATCAGCCGTTCCAGCGGCCCGGCGCCCTCAGTGAGGCCGGGGACCATTTCGCGGATCCAGTTGTAAGAAAATTTCACGGTTAGAACTGCTCCAGGAAGCGGAGATCGCCGCCTTGCAGGTGGCGGATATCGTCGATGCCGTACCTCATCATGACGAGGCGCGTGAGGCCGAGACCGAAGGCGAAACCGCCCCACTGCTCGGGATCGATGCCGCTGGTGCGCAGCACGTAGGGGTTGACCAGGCCGCAGGGCAGCAACTCCACCCAGCCGCTGTGCTTGCAGACGGGACAACCGGGGCCGCCGCAAATCAGGCACTCGATATCGAGTTCGAAGCCCGGCTCGACGAAGGGAAAGTAGCCTGGACGAAGGCGCACCGTGACGTCGCGCTGGAAGATCGCGGTGAGCAGCGTCTTCATGAAATAGAGCAGGTGCGCCACCGAAACGTCGCGATCGATCATCATGCCTTCGAGCTGGTAAAAGGTGTGCTCGTGGCTGGCATCCACGCTTTCGTTGCGGAAAACGCGGCCGGGGGCGATCATGCGCAGGGGCGGGCCCAGGCGCTCCATGCCGCGCACCTGCACCGGCGAGGTGTGGGTACGGAGCAGATTGCCGCCATCCAGCCAGAAGGTGTCCTGCATGTCGCGCGCCGGGTGGTCGGGCGGGATGTTCAGGGCGTCGAAGTTGTAGTATTCGGTTTCGACTTCGGGGCCGTCCAGCACGGTGAAACCGAGCGAGACGAAGAGGTCCTCGAGTTCCCGCTGGATGCGCGTGATGGGGTGCAGGTGGCCGCGGCGCGGGCCGGGCGCGGGCAAGGTGAGATCCACCCACTCGGCGTCGAGGCGCGCGCGCAGGGCGGCGTCGTCGAACTGCGCCTTCCTGGCCTCGAGTGCGGCTTCGAGCTGCTGCTTGGCGGCGTTGAGCACTTGCCCGATGCGTTTGCGCTCTTCGGGCGAGAGTTTGCCCATGCCCTGGCTGATTTCGGCGAGCGCGCCTTTGCGGCCCACGGCGTCCACGCGGACCGCTTCGAGAGCCTCGGGGGACGCGGCGGAAGCGATGCGCGCGAGGGAACGGGACGCCAGTTCCTGGATGGATTCGTCAAGCATGTTGTGGAAGTTTTTATTGTAGCAAGGGGCCGTTCGCGCCGAATCGCGGATAATAGAGGCATGGCACTCCAGTTCACCTCTTCTCACCTGGAAGATTCCCTTTCGCTTTTTCGTTATTACAAGAAACTGGCCGAAGACGCGATGGCGCAGGTCACCGATGGGGAACTCACCGTCACGCTGGACGGCGAGATGAATTCCATCGCACTCATCGTCAAACACATGGCGGGCAACATGCGGTCGCGATGGACGGATTTCCTGACCACCGACGGCGAGAAGCCGCTCCGCCAGCGGGACAGCGAGTTCGTCGAGCCCCCGGCCACGCGCGCGGAGCTGATGCAGTTGTGGGAGGAAGGTTGGGATTGCGTGTGGCGCGCGCTGGGTCCGTTGAGCGAGATCGATCTGGTACGCACGGTGACCATCCGCGGCGAGAATCACTCGGTGATGCAGGCCATCAACCGGCAACTGGCGCACTATCCCTACCACGTCGGGCAGATCGTCATGCTGGCCAAGCATTTTCGCGGCGAGCAGTGGAAATCGCTGAGCGTACCCAGGAACCGATCGGCGGAATTCAACCAGAAGGATTCGGCAGAAAAATCTGTGGGTGAGTTCCGGCTCGGGCAGCTTGCCAAGTGAGTGATATAGGGCCAGTTCGGTGACTCGGAAGGTTCGGAACCCGTAGGATTTTCCGATAGTGACTTTTGCTTTGTTGTGCAGGCCCTCAATGACACCGCGGGAAAACTCTTTCCGGGCGCGAAGCGAGCGCCAGAAATTCGGGTCAACCCCAACCTCCCGGCCTTCCCCCCTCCCGCTTTCCGCTATCCTCATCCTATATGCGGACCCTTCTCCTTCTCCTCCTCGCCACCACGCCCCTGGTGGCTGATGACAAGAGCGCGCTCCTCCAAACCATGGACGCGCACGCCGCCCACTACGGCGACGTCTCGCGAAAAATCTGGGAGTTCGCCGAGGTCGGCTTCAAGGAAAACCAAAGCGCCGCGCTCCTCAAGAGCGAACTGCGTACGGCGGGATTCTCCCTCGTCGATAACGTGGCCGGCATGCCGACGGCGTTCACCGCCACCTGGGGCCAGGGTAAGCCGGTGATCGCCATCATGGGCGAGTACGATGCCTTGCCCGGTCTCTCGCAGGAGGACACCCCGGTCCGCAAACCCCGCGTCGAGGGCGGACCCGGACATGGCTGTGGCCACAACCTGCTGGGCGCGGCGTCGCTGTTCGCCGCCGTCACCCTCAAGCAATGGCTCGCCGCCAACAAAATTGCCGGCACCATCCGCTTCTACGGCACGCCCGCCGAAGAAGGCGGAGACGGCAAGCTGTATATGATTCGCGCCGGCGTGTTCCAGGATGTGGACACCGTGCTGAGCTGGCATCCCGCCGATCAGAACGGCGCGGTGCTGAAGAGTTCGCTGGCCATCATTTCCGCCAAGTTTCGCTTCTTTGGAAAACCCGCGCATGCGGCAGCCGCGCCGGACGCCGGCCGTTCCGCGCTCGATGGCCTGATGATTATGGCCAACGCCCTCGAGTTCATGCGCGAGCACGTGCCGGATTCCACCCGCATACACTACATCGTCACCAACGGCGGTTCGGCTCCCAACATCGTCCCCGACTATTCCGAAATGTTCCTTTACGCCCGCCACCCCAGCATGCCCACGCTCGACGGAATCTGGGAGCGCGTCATCAAGTGCGCTCAGGCCGGAGCCCTGGCCAGCGAGACCCGCATGGAGATGGAACTGATCAACAGCTCTTACAACACCCTGCCGAATGACGCTCTGGCCGCGCTCGTCGACAAGAACATGCGCTTGGTGGGCGGCGTGACGTACACCCGCGAAGAGCAGGCGTTCGCCGAAACCATCCGCCAAACGCTCCCCGATCGTACCCGGCCCATCGGCAGTCAGGAGACCATCGAGCCTCCGGTTGAAGGCAAGGGCGAGGCCTCCACCGATGCGGGCGACGTCAGTTGGACTCTGCCGATGGCGCAGATCGTGGCGGCCACGTTTGTTCCGGGCGTGCCGGCGCACAGTTGGCAGTCGGCCGCCTGCGCCGGCATGAGCATCGGCCGCAAGGGCATGGTGGTGGCCGCCAAATCGCTCGTGCTGACCGCCGTCGATCTCTTCACCGACCCCAAACAGGTGGCAGCGGCCAAGGCCAGCTTCGAAAAACGCCGCGCCGGATTTGAGTACCGGTCGCGCATTCCAGCCGGTCAGAAACCGCCGCTGACCTACCGCGACAACAAGTTATGAAGGGCTACAACGCGCGTTACGTCTGGATGATATCCGCCGTGGCCGCGTTGGGCGGCCTGCTGTTCGGCTACGACTTTGTGGTGATCGGCGGGGCCAAGCCGTTCTACGAGCGCTGCTTCCAACTCAACAGCGAGCATTTGGTGGGTTGGGCCAACAGTTGTGCCCTGCTCGGCTGCCTGCTCGGGTCCATCGCGGCAGGTGGCCTGAGCGAGCGCCTCGGCCGCAAGAAACTCCTCATCCTGTCCGCGTTTCTGTTCGCCACCTCCTCTGTGCTGACCGGATGGGCGCCCGTGTTCGCGTGGTTCGTGGTGTGGCGCATCGTGGGCGGCGTGGCTATCGGCATGGCCTCCAATGTTTCGCCGATGTACATAGCGGAGATCAGTCCCGCGGCCTGGCGCGGGCGGCTGGTGTCGCTCAATCAGTTGACCATCGTGGTGGGGATTCTGGGTGCGCAGATCGTCAACTGGCTGATCGCGCAACCGGTGCCGGATTCTGCCACCGACCAGATGATCCGCGATTCCTGGAACGGTCAATTGGGCTGGCGGTGGATGTTCACCGCCGTTGCCGTGCCTTCGGTCGTCTTTTTCGTGAGCGCGTTCTTCGTGCCGGAAAGCCCGCGCTGGCTGGTCAAGAAGGGACGCAGCGAGCTTGCCCGCCGCGTGCTGGCGCGCATCGGCGGGCGTGCGTATGCCGATGCCGCCGTGGCCGAGATCGGCGGCAGCATCGGCGCCGAAACGCGCGTCCGGTTTGCCGAACTGCTCACGCCGGGTATGCTACGCATTCTCGGCATCGGCGTTGCCCTGGCCGTGCTCCAGCAGTGGAGCGGTATCAACGTGATCTTCAATTACGCCGAGGAGATCTACCGCGGCGCGGGCTACAGCGTCAGCGGCATCCTGTTCAACATCGTGATCACCGGGGCCATCAACCTGGCGTTCACCTTTGTCGCGCTCGGCTTCGTCGACCGCATTGGCCGCCGCGCCCTGATGCTGGCGGGCTGCGCCGGAATCGCCGTGTCGCACACCCTGCTCGGCCTGGCGTTTCACTTCGGACTGAAGGGCATCCCGGTGCTGGTGCTCACGCTGTGCACCATCGGCTGCTTTGCGATGTCGCTGGGGCCCGTGACCTGGGTGCTGATTTCGGAGATCTTCCCCAACCGCGTGCGCGGGCTGGCGGTTTCCGTTGCGGTTTCGGCGCTGTGGATCGCCTGCTTCGTGCTGACCTTTACGTTCCCGGTGCTCAATCGGGCGCTGGGAGCGGCCGGCACTTTCTGGCTCTACGCCGCCATCTGCTTCGCCGGTTTCGTATTCGTCAAGCGGTGTGTTCCCGAGACCAAGGGCCGCAGCCTCGAAGAGATCGAGCACGATCTCACCGCGGCCAGCCCAAGAATCGCTCCCGACCCATAGGGTACCCCGGTCGCGGCTCCGATCAGAGCCGCGACCGTCAGGGAGCGGTATCAACCTCGAAACGGTAGCCCACATCCCGAATCGTCTGTAGATAAATGGGATTGTGCGGGTCCGCCTCAATCTTGGCGCGTAATGTGGTCACGCAGCGATCGATGCTGCGCGGCGTCACCATCACCGAGTTCC
>Ga0208716_1000697_pt1 | contig 13627 bp, 14 predicted proteins | sample NGESurdeep092012_8_FD_184482 | JGI IMG/M metagenome (GOLD analysis project Ga0208716, IMG submission 184482) | Arctic peat soil microbial communities from Barrow, Alaska - NGEE Surface sample 415-3 deep-092012 (SPAdes) | ecosystem: Environmental > Terrestrial > Soil > Wetlands > Peat ...
GGTGGCGGTCGCCCTCGGCGGCGATCCGGCGACGATCTACTCGGCCTCCGCGCCGCTGCCCGAGGATATGGACGAGATGATGTTCTCCGGTTTTCTGAGGAAGGAGCCGGTGGAGCTCGTTCGCTGCAGGACGATCGACATGGAGGTCCCCGCGCACGCCGAGGTGATCCTCGAAGGATACGTCGACCCCGACGAGCTGCGGGTCGAGGGCCCCTTCGGCGACCACACGGGGTACTACTCCCTCGCCGACCGGTATCCCGTCTTCCACCTGACGTGCGTCACCCGCAGGAAAGATCCCATCTATCCGGCGACGATCGTCGGGAAGCCTCCGATGGAGGACGTCTATCTCGGGAAGGCGACGGAACGGATCTTCCTCCCGCTCCTGCGGAAGATCGTCCCCGAGGTGACGGACATGAACCTCCCGATCGAGGGGATCTTCCACAATTACGCCTTCTTCTCCATCGACAAGCGGTTCCCCGGCCACGCGCGGAAGGTGATGAGCGCCGTGTGGGGGCTGGGCCTGCTCATGTTCTCCAAGTTCGTCGTGATCTTCGACTCCGACGTGAACATCCAGGACATGAGCGAAGCGCTCTGGCGGATCGGGAACAACGTCGACCCGCGCCGGGACACGATGATCGTGGACGGCCCCGTGGACGCCCTCGAGCACGCCTCCCCGATCCCGCACTACGGGTCGAAGATGGGGATCGACGCGACGCGGAAATGGGCTTCGGAAGGGTTCGCTCGCGAGTGGCCCGGGGACATCGCGATGCCCCGGGAGATCATCGACCTCGTCAACCGACGGTGGAAGGAGTACGGATTCTGAGCGTTTTCCGCCGCATCGGCGTCTATCTCGAGATGGTCAAGGTGGCGCACACCGTCTTCGCGCTCCCCTTCGCCCTGACGGGGATGTTCCTCGCGGCCCGGGAGTTCGGCGCGCGGAACGCACTCCCCCCGGCCCGGACCGTCTTCTACATCGTCCTCGCGATGGTGGGGGCGCGCAGCGCTTCCATGGGATTCAACCGGCTGGTGGACGCGGAGATCGACGCGAAGAACCCCCGGACGAGCGGCCGCGCGATCCCCTCGGGGCAGGTCAGCCGGCCGATGGCGCGCGTCTTCATCCTGATGTCCGTTGCGCTGCTCGCCCTTTCCGCCGCGAAGCTGAACGCGCTCTGCCTCCTGCTCACCCCCGTCCTGCTCCTGCTGCTCTTCTCCTACTCGTACATGAAACGGTTCACGTGGGCGTCGCACCTCGTCCTCGGTGCGTGCCTGGGTGCGGCGCCGCTGGCGGCGTGGATCGCCGTCGCGGGCGGGGTGGACGCCCGGGTGCTCTGGATCTGCCTCGCCGTCCTCTTCTGGGTGGGGGGGTTCGACGTCCTCTACGCGCTGCAGGACATCGACTTCGACCGGCGGGAGGGCCTCCACTCGATCCCGCGGTCCCTCGGAGTGGGCCCCTCGCTGTGGGTCGCCCGGGCGTTCCACCTGGCGATGGCGGGCTTCCTCCTGGTGGGGTATCATGTGTTCGGACTGGGCGGGTGGTATCTTGCGGGCCTCGCCCTGTGCGCGGCCGTGCTGGGGTACGAGCACGCGATCGTCCGGAAGGACGACCTCTCGCGGCTGAATATGGCGTTTTTCAACCTGAACGGGGTCGTGAGCATCGCGTTCTGCCTGTTCACCTATCTCGACCTGGTGTTGCGGGGCCGCCCATGAAGGTTCTTCTCGGAATTTCGGGTGCCAGCGGCGCGGCGTACGGCGTCCGCACCCTCTCCCTGCTCCTCGCGCGCGGTGCCGACCTGCACGTTCTGGTCACGAAGACGGCGTGGGGGATCCTCGCCGCGGAGGTCTGGGACGGCAACCTCCCCGGCAGCATGGCCGCGCGGCGGAAGGGACTTGCGCGCCTTTCCTCCTCCGCCCGGCCGTTCCGCCTGTACGCCGAGGACGACTTCGGGATCCCGTTCGCCTCCGGCTCGAACGCTCCCGACGCGATGATCGTCGCCCCCTGCTCCATGGGGACCCTCGGGCGGATCGCCCACGGGGTGTCGTCATCGGTGCTGACCCGGTGCGCCGATGTGGCCCTCAAGGAGCGCAAGCCGCTGGTCCTCGTTGCCCGGGAGACGCCGCTGTCCGTCATCCATCTCGAGAACATGCTGACGCTGGCCCGGGCGGGGGCGCACATCCTCCCCGCGTGCCCGGGGTTCTACCATCGCCCGGAGACGGTCGCCGGCCTCGTCGATTTTGTCGTGTCCCGGGCGCTCTCCTGCATCGGCGTCGACGCCGGGGTCCTCCCGCGGTGGGGAGAGGGAAAGGAGGAGTGAGACGATGAAGAAGATCCTTGTGGTAGACGACGAGGAAAGCATCCGCGAGCTGTACCGGGCGGACCTCTCCGACGAGGGGTACGAGGTGGAGCTGGCCGTGGACGGGCGGCAGGCGCTCGTCCTTCTGGAATCCTGCCTGCCGAACCTCGTGACGCTCGACATCAAACTGCCGGACATCGACGGGATCGAGGTCCTCCGCCGGATCCGGGAGAAGAACGCGACGATCCCGGTCATCCTGCTCACCGCCTTCGGCGAGTTCCGCCAGGACTTCAACACCTGGGCGTCCGACGCCTACATCGTGAAGTCCCACGACACGACGGAGTTGAAAAAAACCGTCCGCAGGCTGCTGGGGGAGGGATGAGCGTCCTGTCCGTCCTCGCCGCCGCCCTGCGCGGGGGGAGAAGGCCCATCGGCAGCGCGAAGGAGGTGTCGCTGGCCGCGGCGTTGACCTCCGGCCTGTACGAGGTGTCGCAGGCGATGAGCGCGCCGGCGGGGGACGTCCAGCACAGCCTCGACCTCATCACCTCCGCCGCCGCGTCGATCCTCCGGGTCGAGCGGTGCGTTCTCCTCCTCCCGGAGCCCGGGGTGGGGCACCTGGTGGTCCGGTCGATGGCGGGGATCCCGCGCGGGCGGCAGTTCGAGAAGTACCGGCAGGAGATTTACAAGATGGTCGTCCATCCGGTTCTCTCCGGGATGGGGATGATCGTCTCGGAGGGGAGGCCGGGGACGGACCGGGCCCTCATGCGACTGATGCGCCGTCTGGAGGTGAAGGGGTTCCTCGCCGCGCCGGTGAAGAGCCCCACGGCCGCGATCGGGATCATGGCCGCCGCGACGCCGCTGGACGGGCGGGATCTGCAGGACGGGGACCTGAAGCTCCTCTCCGTCCTGGCGAACTTCGCGGCGATCGCCCTCGAGAACGCGGCGCTGATCGGGCGCCTCGACAAGAAAGCGCGCAAGCTGACCGCGATCTTCGAGATCAGCAAGGCGTTGAACGAGCAGAGCGACCCGGCCGTCCTCTTCCAGCTGATCGTCGACCGCGCGACGGAACTGATGGGCGCCTCTTCCGGGTCGGTCATCCGGATGGATCCCGAGTCGGGGACGCTCTTCATCGAGGCGGAGCGGGGCTTGGGCCCCGAGGTGAAGAATGCGATGCGGCTTCAAGTCGGGGAGGGGGTCACCGGGTGGGTGGCGCGGGAAGGGGAGCCGCTGCTCGTTCCCGACGTGCGAATCGATCCCCGCTACGTACAGGCGAATCCCGCGGTGATGTCCGAGATGGCGGTGCCGATAAAATGGGGATCCGAGGTGATGGGGGTCCTCAACCTCGACCATTACCAGGTGGGAGGATTCACAGGGGAGGATCTCGAACTGCTCGCGGCGTTCGGCAACGCGGCGGCGGTGGCGCTGCGCAACGCCACCGCCCTCGGCGGATGGCCGCGGAAGGCGGAGTAGGGGTCGGATCCCGGGTGCTTTTCGCTATGTTCCGGGAAGAAAAAAATTGAAGGCATGAAGCTGTTGGGAAATAATAAGCCGTGACCAATTCCTCCGCCAAGACGAGAGAGGCAATTTCCGGCCTCATCCTCGTTGCCCGTCCGTTATGGCCCGTCCTCCGGCGCATTGGGGACTTGTTGTCCCGTCGCGGCTACTCGGTGGAGACGGCCGCCACTTGGAGAGGCCTCCTCGATGGCCCGGGAACGCGCGAGGGATTCGCCGCGGCCCTGCTGGGGGAGTATGGCGCCGTCGCCGAGGAAGAAGAGATCCTGCGGCGGTTCCGCGACGCCGGCGGACCCGGGGTTCCCGTGTTCCTTGTCGGCGGACAGAGCGCTGTCCGCCGGACCCGCCGGTTCCGGGAGGCGGGAGCGGACATGGTTTTCGCCGCGGATCTTCCGGAAGAGGAGATCCTCAACCGTGCGCAGCCGCTCCTCGCGTACGGGAAAATGTACTGGAATGCCGTCCTCGCCGGCAGGGAGCTTTCGGACCTTGCCATGATGGACGGGCTGACCGGGTTGCCCGACCGGCGCCGTTTCTCGCTCGATCTCGACCGGTGCGCCGAGACGGCACGCCGCATCGGGAGGCCCCTCTCCTGCATCGTAATCGATATCGACGATTTCCGGCGCGTCAACGAGACGCACGGGCCGGAGGTGGGGGACAGCGTGATCCGGCAATTCGGCGGCGTTCTGACCCGCGCGAAGAGGAGTTACGACACCGTGGCCCGCCTGGGGGGCGACGAGTTCGTCTGGCTCCTTCTGGGCGCCGACCGCGACGAGGCGATGCGGGCCGCGGAGAGGGCCCAGGGGCTCGTTTCCGGAAGCGTCTTCAACGGGACCCACGCGCCGGTCCGCGTGACCGCGACCTTCGGCGTGGCCTCTCTCTCCCCCGGGGGGGAGTGGGACGCGAACGCCCTCGTGGAAAACGCCAACAGGGCCTTGTACTGGGGAAAGGAGAGCGGAAAGAACGTGGTGCGGTTCTATCCGCCGGGAAAGGAGGTCGACGTTGCGTAGGGAGATCCTTGTCTACCCCGATCCGTTCCTCTCGCGGAAGGCGGTCCCCGTGGCGGCGGTGAACGACCGGATCCGCGACCTCGTCCGCGACATGTTCGAGACGATGTACGCCGCCGAGGGGGTCGGGCTCGCCGCGACCCAGATGGGAGTCGGGAAGCGGGTCATCGTCCTCGACGTCTCTCCCGTGGACGAGACGCTCGCCCCCATGGCCGTGGTCAACCCCGAGATCGTCTCGCGGAAAGGATCCGTAACGGGCGTCGAAGGGTGCCTGAGCGTCCCCGGGGTCCAGGGCGAGGTGTGCCGCGCCGAAACCGTCGAGGTGCGCGGCTTGGACGAGCAGGGAAATCCGCTTCGGATTCATGCGGCCGGGATCCTCTCCCGCGCGCTGCAGCACGAGATCGACCATCTCGACGGGATCCTTTTCATCGAGCGCGCTTCCTCCTCCGCGGCGGCCTCCGCGAAGTGATCCGCACGTCGCCCGATCCCGGGGACGCCCGGTTGCGCACGGTGTTCATGGGGACGCCGGGATTCGCCGTCCCTTCCCTCGCCTCCCTCGCGGGAGTAGTGGACGTGACCCTCGTCCTGTGCAACCCGGACCGGCCCGCGGGGCGCGGACGATCGATGGCGTCGCCCCCGGTCAAGGAGGAGGCGGTGCGTCGCGGAATCCCGGTCTTCCAGCCGGAAAAGGCGCGTCATCCCGACGCCGTCGCCCGGATCGCCGCCGAGGCGCCCGACCTGATCGTCGTGGCGGCATACGGCCACATCCTGCCGAAATCGATCCTCGACATCCCCCGCCTCGGGTGCATCAACGTCCATGCCTCTTTGCTTCCGAGGTACCGCGGCGCGGCCCCGATCAACTGGGCGGTGGCGCGGGGCGAAACGGTGACGGGGATCACGATCATGCGGATGGACGAGGGGATGGACACGGGTCCCATGTTGTACGTGCGGGAGATGCCGATCGGCGAGGATGACACCGCGGAGACGTTGTTTTCGAAACTGTCGATCGTCGGGGCCGAGGCGCTGCGCGAGGCGCTGCGCAAGCTGCGGGAGGGGACGCTCGACGGGACGCCGCAGGACGCCGCCCTCGCGACGTATGCCCCGATGCTGAAGAAGGAGCACGGCCGGATCGACTGGAGCCGTCCGGCGGGAGAGATCCGCAACCTGGTCCGCGGGATGACGCCGTGGCCCTCCGCGTTTGCGCTTCACGCGGGGAAGACGCTCAAGGTCCTCTCGTCGGCCGTCGCTGCGGAATCCGCCCCGGCGGGGGAGCCCGGCGAGTTCGTCGCCTTCGGGCGCGACGGGATCTCCGTCGCCTGCGGGGAAGGGGTCCTCCGCCTTCGGATCGTTCAGCCGGAGGGGGGAAAACCGATGGATGCGTGGGCGTACGCCCAGGGTCGGCGCGTGGCGACGGGGGAACGGCTATCGTAAGGGACGCGGCGATCTCGGTCCTGGCCCGGGTGGATCGCGACGAGGCCTTCGCCGACATCGTGCTCGACCGCGCGCTGCGCGACGCGGGCTTCTCCGATTCCCGCGACCGGGGGCTCCTGACGGAGCTCGTGATGGGGACCTTGCGCCGACGCGGCACGATCGATTTTGCCCTTCTGCCGTTCCTCTCCCGTCCCCTCGAACAGACCGACGCGTACGTCCGGAACGCCCTCCGCGTGGGAGCGTACCAGCTCTTCTACACCCGCATCCCCGACCGCGCGGCGCTGAACGAGACGGTGGCGGCCGTCAAGGCGGCGCGGGGGGGCGGCGCGGGGGGGTTCGTCAACGCGGTTCTGCGCGGGATCGTCCGCGCCGGGAAGATTCCCGTCCTTCCCCCGGAGGGAGACCCCCGCCGGCTTCCCGCGGAGGGATCGGCCCCGCGGGATCTGATCGACGCGTTCGCCACGTCGCTGGGGGAGGCGGAGACGCGGGCGTACCTCGCCGCGTGCCTCGAGAAACCGCCCTTCGCGGTGCGCGCCAACCCGTTCCGTGTCGTCGCGGATGCGCTGGCGAGGAGATTCGCCGATGAAGGGAAAGATCCCGCTCCCTGCCGGTTCGCCCCGGACGGATTCGTCCTCGGAAAGCCCGCCCCGGTCTTCTCCGACGCCGCGTCCCTCGAAGGGGCGTACCTCGTCATGGACGAGGGGGCGCAGCTGATCGCCCCGCTGCTTCGTCCCGGGCCCGGCGAGCGGATTCTCGACGCCTGCGCCGCCCCGGGCGGGAAGACGACCCACCTGGCGGCCCTCGCCGGAGGGAAGGCGGAGATCCTCGCAACGGACGTCTCCGCCCTGCGGCTTCGCATGCTGCGCGAGGTGGTGACGCGGACGGGCGCGCCGGGGATCCGGACGGCCCTTCACGACCTCTCCCGGGCTCCGCTGACGCCTTCCTCCGGGCTCTTCGACAAGGTGCTGGTGGACGCCCCGTGCACGGGGATGGGGGTGATCCGCCGGAACCCGGACGCCAAGTGGCGGTTCCGGCCGGACGGGCCGCGGCGGATGGCCCGCGTCCAGGCGGCGATCCTGCGGAACGCGTGGGAAGCCGTGCGCCCGGGCGGGCTCCTGCTCTATTGCACCTGTTCGCCGTTGATGGAGGAGGACGAGGAGGTCGTCGCGGCGTTCCTCGCGGAGCGTCCGGAGGCGGCCGTGGCGGCCCGTCCCGACGGATGGCCGGGCCCCGCCGACGCCTGGACGCCGGACGGATTTCTGCGCCTGTACCCCCACCGGCACGCCACCGACGCCTTCTTCGCCGCACTTCTGCGCAAATCCTAGAACCGAAAACGAAAAATCGAACCCCAGAACCGGGACGTTCCTAGAACTCTCCCAGAACTGGGACAAAGATGAAATCATGAGTGTCCCGCTTTTGTGGGAGTTCTAGGAACGTCCCGGTTCTGGGGTTTCGTGGGAGTGCGGTTCGTGGGGTCGGTTCTGGGATTTGCGCAGAAGTGCTACTATCGAACCCGAGGAGGGGGAACCCATGGAGTATTACATCGCGCCGTCGCTCCTTTCGGCGGACTTCGGCCGGCTGGCCGACGAGGTCCGGGCGGTGGAGAAGGCGGGCGCCGACCTGCTCCACGTCGACGTGATGGACGGACGTTTCGTCCCCAACATCACCATCGGCCCGTCGGTGGTGGCAGCGATCCGGAAGGCGGCCACCGCCCCCATGGATGTCCACCTGATGATCGTGGAGCCGGAGCGATACGTCGACGACTTCGCGAAGGCGGGGGCCGACATCATCACCGTCCACGCCGAGGCGACCTCCCACCTCCAGCGCGTCGTCGCGCGCATCCGCGAGCTCGGGAAAAAGGCGGGTGTCGCCCTCAATCCCTCCACCTCGCTCTCCGCCGTGGAATGGGTTCTCACCGACGTGGACATGGTCCTCCTCATGAGCGTCAACCCCGGCTTCGGAGGCCAGGCGTTCCTGCCGTCCACGCTCGGAAAGATCGAGCTGCTCCGCTCCCAGCTCACCCGGTCGGGCATCGACGTCGATATCCAGGTCGACGGCGGGATCAAGGCGGACAACATCGGCGATGTGGCCGCCGCCGGGGCGAACGTGATCGTCTCCGGATCGGGGATCTTCGGGACTCCCGAGTACGGGAAGACGATCGCCCTGATGAAGCGGAATTTGCGGAAAGCCGTCGGCGAGAAGGCCTGAGGCGGAATAGGAAAAGGAGGGGGACCATTGGACGACCGTATCCGGATCGGGCTGTGGCAGCTGAATCTCCGGGCCCGGAAGTGCGTCGAGGCCTTGAGGAAAAACGGATTTGACGCCCACTTTCTGCCAGACCAGGAGGCGGTTCGCGACCGCGTTCTCGCGGAGTGCGATCCGGCCGCCTCTGTCGGTTTTGGGGGGTCGTTGTCCGTTGCGGAGTTGGGGATCTTCGAGGCCTTGTCGGGCCGGGGGAAGAAGCTGCTCGACCACGGACGGGTTCCCCCGGAGGAAAGGGTGGCCACGCGTCTGGCCCAGCTTACCTGCGACCTGTTCCTCACGGGAACGAACGCGGTGACGCTGGAAGGGTGCCTTGTGAACCTCGACATGAACGGGAACCGGACGAACGCGATGACCTTCGGGCCGAAGAAGACCGTGGTGGTGGCGGGGGGCCAGAAGATCGTCGCGGACCTCCCGGAGGCGATCCACAGGATCAAGACGGTGTCGGCCCCGCGAAATGCGAGGCGCCTAAAGCTGTCCACCCCGTGCGCCGTCACCGGATTCTGCGAGGATTGCAACTCTCCCCAGCGGATCTGCCGCGTCTACTCCATCATCGAGCGCAGGCCGCCGCACTCGAACATCACGGTGCTGGTCTGCGGCGAGCCCCTGGGGCTCTAGTGCAGCGTCTCGCAAATACCCTGGCATTTGAGCGCCGCTGCATCCGCTCCAGCGGAGTTGTGCCCCACATGCCGATCAAGGAACAGGGTATCGGCTGTCCGGGGTACCCCAGGGAGCGTATTTCGTCCGGGAGTGGGGCCCAAGTTCGACGTACTCTCCCGGTACGCCTTCACTTGCGCGCCTTGCTGGCGCGGCGCATCGACACTCTCGATGCGTCAGGCTATTTGCGAGACGCTACACTCTAGGAGGGTCCTTCTCTTGACGCTCTCTTTCCTCGGCTTCCTCGCGATCGGCGCCGCGATCGGCGGCTTGTCCGGAATGTTCGGGATCGGCGGCGGCGCCTTCGTCGTCCCGGCGTTGGTCGTCCTTTGCGGATTCGACCAGAAGACGGCGGCCGGGACAACGCTGGGGATGCTTCTTCCCCCGATCGGCATCGCCGCCTTCTGGCAATATTACAAGGCGGACCTGGTGAACGTCCCGGCCGTGCTGCTGCTCGTTGCGGGCTTCCTGGCCGGCTCGTACCTGTCCGCGGGGTACGCGATCGGACTGCCTTCGCTCCTCCTGAAGCGGGCATTCGGGGGACTATTGATCGTGACCGGGGTGATCTATATATTGACGGCAAAATAGGTCGTTGGTACGATGCCAGATCACGTCGGGATGTGGCTCAGCCTGGTAGAGCACCTGGTTCGGGACCAGGGGGTCGCTGGTTCAAATCCAGTCATCCCGACCATCATCAAAAGAAGTTGCGGGCCGCCTTCCCCGGGGCGGCCCTTTTTTCTCCCCTGTCCGATTCCGTCCTCACGGAGCGCGTCCCGAATCCGCCCCCGGTCCGCCTTACCGGAGCAGCGCGAGGAGCGCCTCCGCCTCCATGTAGCCGCCGATCATGCGCCCGTCGGGCAGGATCATCGTCGGGGTCCCCTCGATCTTCAGCCGCTCGGCGAGCCGGATCGTTTCGTCCACCGCGTTGGTCTTGCAGGCGGGCTCGGGAAGCGCCTTCCCGGCGTAGGCGTCGTCGAGCAGTTTCCCGGATTGCGAGCAGACCACGGCCTGGCACTTCCGGTAGGTGGCCATGTCGTTCGGGTTCCGGGGGTAGGGCATGACGAGGAACGCCACGTCCGGATCCTTCGCCGCCGCTTTCTTGATCTCCCCGTGCAGCTTCACGCAATAGGGGCATGTCGGGTCGGACAGGACGATCACCGTCTTCTTCGCCGCCTTGTTCCCGACCCGGATGGCGTCCTGGACCGGGATGGAGGCGACGTCCACGCGGTTGAGGTCCTGGTACCGCAGACCGGTGAGGTTCGCCATGTCGGACAGGCGGATGAACTGCCCGTTGAAGAAGTACTTCAGGGAATAGTCGATGTAGAGCGGAAAGGTTTTCCCGTTCTGGACGACGTCCACCTCCCAGACGCCTTGGAACGGCCCTGGCGCGACGGCGACGACGTTGTCCACGATCTTCCCGAGCATCTTCCCCGCCTCCTCCTTCGAGAGCTTGTGGCACTCCGTGCAGTCACCGGTTCCCCCGGCTTCTTTCCGGAATGCCTCTGCGGGGGCGGAGAGGAACAGGGCGAGGTATGCTGCGAGGGCGCAGGCGGACAGGAACGGTTTCACACGGGGTCTCCTTCACCGAATCCCACGGTTTTATTGTATGCAAGCATTATAGCCTTAAATCCTGACGTTCCGATTTCGAAAGATCGCCCCCGGCGACTCGTAGCCCTCCAATGTGGATGCTTTCAACCAATAGGACAAACACCGGTCCATGAATCAGACAAACGATGGCCCGCGTTTCGGACATATTCCGATGCCCAAGGCCGTTGGAGATCGATTAGATTGGGTTGCACGCGGGGAAGGAACGTCGCTACTTCACCGGAGCATGCAAATAAATTATGGATCTGCGCCGCATCTTTTGGGAGAATAAGGTCATTCCAAATACCATCCTGGGGGTACGAATGGGACGCCCGACGACCGTGGAATCTTCCGGGAAACGGCTGCTCCCGGCCGTTGTTGCCATCACGCTGCTCCTTCCCCTCCTGTTCGCGGGCACGGCCCTGGCGGCCGACCTTTCCCTCTCCTCGAAGACCTACGGCTTGTTGTACCAGCGGGAGCTGGCCGGGGGTCAGAAGGACCGGTACGCCCCGCTGTACGAGTACCTGTCGACGGACGTGGCGAACCTCGGGGGGAAGCCCCTCTCCTTCCACTTCAACGGCTGGGGGCGGGTCGACCTGGACAAGGATAGCGGCTCCGGCAGTACCTCCGGGGATGTCGGGAGTCTCTACCTCGAGTATCTCCACCCGGAGGGGAACGCCCAGGCGAAGCTGGGCCGGTTCTTCCTCACGGAGGGGGCGGCGATGGAGATCATCGACGGCGCGTTCGTCAAGACGACGACTCCCGTCGGGCTGGGGGTTTCCCTCTACGGCGGCACCCCGGTGGAGTACTCCATCCTGAACGGCAGCCAGAGAGGGAGCTCCCTCTACGGCGGCCGGGTCTTTTTCGCGAAGGCTGGGTTCACCGAGATCGGCGCCTCGTATCTCAAGGAGAACGGGTCGTTCCAGGGGAGGGACCGGGAGTTGTACGGCGGCGACCTGTGGCTGCGCGTCGCGGGGCCGGTGGAATTCACGGGGCAGGCGATGTACAACGAGTCGATGAAAGAGATGGCGTCGCAGCGGTACGCGGTCCGGATCGTCCCCGGCTCGACGTTCGACATCTCTGCCGGCTACGAGTCGTACACGTACAAGGGGCTTTTCCAGACGGCGCTGACCCCGCAGTTCGTGTCTCCCTCGGTGGACAACAACGACAAGGTCCGGACGATCTTCGGCATCGTGGATTGGGCATTTGTTCCCGGCTGGACCTTGGAGGTGGCGGCGAAGCACATCCGGCACGACAACTCGGATCCCGGGGACGCGAAACGCGGTGAGGTCGGGGTGCGCTACTCGTATAACGACAAGAAGGACGTGGCGGGGCTCTCCGCCGCCTTCGTCACCGCCGACCAGGCGGAGAACGAGTACCGGGAATATCGCGGCTTCGCTTCCTACTCGCCCTCCAAGCTCCGGGTGACCCTGGACGCCCTCACCCAGCGATACAAGGAGGAGATCTACGGGAAGAAGAACGCGTATCAAGTGGTCGGCACGGTCGGGTACCAGGTCCTCGCCGCGCTGCAGCTCTCCGGCAACGTGACCTACACCCAGAGCCCCAATTTCCAGGAGGACTGGGCGGGGCTGGTCCGGCTGGCCTACGATCTCGGCATCAGCACGGGAGGGAAGAAATGATGCGCCGCTCGCACGCCGTGAAGATCTTCGGGGCGGCCCTGCTCGCCCTGCTGTTCGGCTGCTCCGCCGTCTCGCAGACCCCGTCGGTGCCCCCGAAGCATCCGGAGGATCTTCCGCCGGGGCGGGTCGACTGCCTCGAATGCCACAAGGACGTGTCCACCGGGGCGCTGAAGCCGTACGCCACGGTCCGCCACTCCCGGGTCTTTATCAACTCCCACGGTACCTACGCCCGCCAGGGGCAAAACCTGTGCTCTTCCTGCCACAAGCCGGAGTTCTGCCAGACGTGCCACGCCGGGAGGGAGGAGCTGAAGCCGAACGTGAAGATGGGCGATCGGCCGGATCGGATGGCGCCGCACCGGGGCGACTACCTGATCACGCACCGGATCGACGGGCGCATCGACCCCGGGTCGTGCTTCCGGTGCCACGGGAACAAGAACGACGCGCGCTGCAAGCAGTGCCACAAGTAAGGAGGAACGGATGATGTCGGGATCCCCGAAGAACCGGCCCTTGAGGCCCTTCACATGGATGCTGCTCCTGGGGGCCGTCGCATTCGCCGGCGGGTGTTCCACCTCCAATACCACCGGCAGCGTGGTCGTAAACCACGTGAACGCGTCCGGCAGCTCCGTCCCTGGATGGGTAACCCCCACCGGCGGGTCGCACGCGAATTCCGCCACGAGGAACTACATCGCCAACGGCGGAAGCAGCTCCTGCACGGAATGCCACGGTTCGGATCTCACGGGGGGCATCTCCAGGGTCTCCTGCTTCGGCAACCCCGCCGGCTGTCACCACGGTCCGATTGCCGGCTGGGTCGCCGTTTCTCCCGCGGTGCAGAATCACGGGGTTTCGGCCAAGAAGGCGCCGGGGAACTCCGGTTTCGCCTCCTGTCAGATCTGCCATGGGAGCGACTTCTCTGGCGGCGGGGCGGATGTCTCGTGCTTCACCTGCCACGGGGTGAGTGCGCCGCATGCGCCCAAGCCGTGGCGCGCCAGCGCCGGAAGTCTCTATGACCATGTGACCACGGACAATGCGAACGCTCCCGTGTGTTACACCTGCCACGCCTATACGGGAACCGCGAATCCGAGGAATCCGCACGCACCGCCTTCGCCGGCGGCCGCGGGCACGGCGCCCGGGTGTTTCAACGGGACGATGTGCCACAACCGGGCCGGTCACCCTGCGGGGTGGGCCGCCACCGCCCCCGCGGCCCAGCCGCACGGGGTCACGGCCAAGAAGGACGGAACGGTGGCGG
>Ga0208716_1000698_pt1 | contig 13621 bp, 7 predicted proteins | sample NGESurdeep092012_8_FD_184482 | JGI IMG/M metagenome (GOLD analysis project Ga0208716, IMG submission 184482) | Arctic peat soil microbial communities from Barrow, Alaska - NGEE Surface sample 415-3 deep-092012 (SPAdes) | ecosystem: Environmental > Terrestrial > Soil > Wetlands > Peat ...
CCGGCGCACAGCGCGCGCTCGTGATATCCGAGGGACTGCTCATTTATCTCACCCCCGAGCAGGTGAGCACGCTTGCCCGCGATCTGCACGCACAGGATTCCTTTCGCTGGTGGCTGATCGATCTCGCGCACCCGCAGTTGCTGAAGATGATGACGAAGATGTGGGGCGGAAGCGTATCCGGCGGGAACGCACCGTTTCTGTTCGGGCCGGAGGAGGGAACCGGGTTCTTTCTTCCGCTCGGCTGGCGCGAAACTTCCTTTCGTTCGCAGGGGGACGAAGCGCGGCGCCTCAACCGGGAAATGCGCGGCATGTGGATCTGGCGCTGGATGAGCATCTTCTACTCGAAGAAACAACGCGAAATATGGCGCAGGTTTGCCGGCTACGTGATGTTCGAACGCACTTAGGGGGATTCACCACATGAATCGATTCACGAGAATCACCGGCGGAGCGGTTCTTGCGGTCGCGGCGGCGGGCACTGCGTGTCATGCGCCGCAGCCCGGCGCTGCACGCCCAAGCGAGAGTTTCCGCGTGCGAATCGAGACGTCGAAAGGCGCGTTCGTTCTGGAGGTGAACCGCGCGTGGGCGCCGCGCGGCGCCGACCGGTTCCTCGAGCTCGTGCGAGCGCGCTTCTTCGACGACTCCCGGTTCTTCCGCGTGCGGGAGAAGTACATCGCGCAGTTCGGCATCGCGGGCGATCCGGCGGTGACGCGCGCTTGGAAGGACCGCTACATCCCGGATGATTCCGTTCGCACCAGCAATGTGCGCGGTACGTTCGCATTCGCGATGACGGGGCCGAACCTTCGCAATACGCAGATCTACATCAATCTCGTGGACAACAAGCAACTCGACGCGCAGGGGTTCTCGCCGGTCGGGCGCGTGGTGGAAGGAATGGAAGTCGTGGACCGGATCTACTCGGGATACGGCGAAGACGCCGGCGGAGGGCTGCGGCTCGGGAAGCAGGATCGGATGCTGAACCAAGGGAACCGGCATCTCGACGCGGACTTTCCGAGACTCGATCGGTTGATTCACGCGACGGTCATGCCGTAGCGAGCGCGACGACGCAGGCGAGGGCGCGCTGACCGCGGATTGACAGCATATTCCGGGATCTCCGAATCGTAAGGGCCTGCTGAAACATGCATCGGGCCGGTGTTAGTTTCTATGGAATGAAGTTGCGCTCATCCTCGAGGAATCTTCCGTGAAGACATCTTCAGTTTGTTTCGCTCGCGGCGTGTTGGTCTCGTTCGCGCTTCCTTTGGTTCTCGCGGCGCAGCGAGGCGCCGCGCCGCGGCCGGTCGCGCAGGCGCCCGCGCTCTCCGGTCCGGTCGATACGACCTTCTTGGGCAATGCGCAGTGGCGCAACATCGGGCCGAACAGCGCGGGCCGCATGGTCTCGGTCGCCGGATCGGTCGCGCGGCCGAAGGAATACTATTTCGGCACGACGGGCGGCGGCGTGTGGAAGACGACGGACGGCGGCACCACGCTCGTCCCGGTCAGCGACAAATACTTCGGCGGCAGCATCGGCGCGATCGCCGTGAGCGAGAGCAATCCCGACGTCGTCTACATCGGCGGCGGCGAGACGCAGATTCGCGGCAACGTCTCAGACGGCGACGGCGTGTGGAAGACCGCCGATGGCGGCAAGACTTGGACCTCGCTCGGCCTCAAGGAAACGCAGTACATCTCGCGTGTTCGAATTCATCCGACGAATCCGGACATCGTCTACGTCGGCGCATTCGGTCACGTGTTCGGGCCGAGCTCCGAGCGCGGAGTGTTCAAGACGACGGACGGCGGCAAGACGTGGAAGAAGATCCTGTTCCGGAACGACTCGACCGGAGTCGCCGATCTCATCATGGAGCCGGGCAATCCCAACGTGCTGTACGCCACGATGTGGCAGGCGTACCGCACGCCGTGGACACTGTGGAGCGGCGGCGCCGGCAGTGGAATCTTCAAGACGACGGACGGCGGTGATCACTGGACGGAGATTTCGCGCAACCAGGGGCTTCCTTCGGGAGTGCTTGGCCGGATGGGCATCGCGATCTCGCCGGCGAAGCCGAGCCGGGTGTGGGCGCTCATCGAGCACGAGCCGGGTGGCGGCGTGTATCGCTCGGATGACGCCGGTGCGACGTGGAAATTCCTGAGTGGCTCACGCGACCTGCGGCAGCGCGCCTGGTACTACTCGAACATTTACGCCGATCCGAAGGACACGAACGTCGTCGCCGCGCCGCAGGTGGGCGCGGAGTGGTCGAAGGACGGCGGGCTGACCTGGTCCGGCGGATTCGGCGCGGGTGACAACCACGACATCTGGTGGGCGAGCGACGATCCGAAGCGTCTCGTCGTGGTGCACGACAACGGCGCCGTGATCACCACGGATGGCGGCACCACGCGGGTGAGCGTGGCCGCGCCGACGGGACAGTTCTATCACGTACACCTCACGAACCACTTTCCGTATCACGTCTGCGGATCGAAGCAGGACTCCGGCCCGAACTGCGGGCCGGTGCGCACCGTGAACGCAGGCGGGCGGGGCGGTGGTGGAGGTGGACGCGGCGGGCCACCGCCGTCGCCGTACTCCGAGTTCTACGGTGTCGCGGGCGGTGAGAGCGGGTACATCGCGTCCAATCCCATCGATCCCGACATCATCTACGGCGGCAACTACAGCGGCGTGCTGCAGGTGATTAATCGCCGCACCGGGCTGAGCGAGCGTCTCGATCCGTGGCCGCTCAATCCGATGGGCCACGATGCCGTGGATTCGAAGTACCGGTTCCAGTGGACCTATCCGATCATGAACTCGCCGTTCAATCCGCACGTGCTCTACGTGGGATCGAACGTCGTGTTCAAGTCGGTTGACGACGGCAAGAGCTGGACGATCATCTCGCCGGATCTCACCAAGCACGATCCGAAGACACTCGGTCCGAGCGGCGGCCCGATCACGAAAGACCAGACGTCGGTGGAGTACTACGCCACCGTGTTCGCGCTGCAGGAATCACCGGTCACGCCCGGACTCATCTGGGCCGGATCGGACGATGGCCTGATGCACATCACGCGCGACGGCGGCAAGACGTGGAAGAACATCACGCCGAAGTGGCCCGACCAGATGCGTGTGTCGATCATCGATCCATCGCCGCATTCGCCCGGCACCGCGTGGGTCGCGGGCAACAGGTACCAGATGGACGACAAGAAGCCGTACCTGTACAAGACGACGGATTACGGCACGACGTGGACGAAGATCACCGATGGTATCAAGACGGACGAGTTCACGCGCGCGATCCGCGAAGATCTCGTGCGTCCCGGAATGCTGTACGCCGCCACCGAACGCAGCGTGTGGCTCTCGTACGACGCGGGCGCGCACTGGCAGAGTCTCGCGCGAAACCTTCCGCCCGTGCCGGTGCACGACATCGCGCTCCGCGACGACGACATGGTGATCGCGACGCAGGGCCGCGCGTTCTGGGCGATGGAGAACCTGACGACGCTGCGCCAGGCGCCCGAGGTAGCGATGGCCGAGGGGAAGAACTTCTTCTACAAGCCGGCATCGGTCTACCGGGTCGGCGGCGCGCAGGCCCTCGTGACGTACAGGTTGTCGCAGGGAGCCCAGCCGGTGACGATCGAGTTTCTCGACGGCGCCGGGAAGACCATCAGGAAGTTCGCGTCCACCGATACGCAGCCGACGCCGCCCGCGGGTCGCGGCGGCGGCGGCCGCGGGAGTGGTGGCGCTCCTCCGGTCGTGACGAACAAGGTTGGGGTGAACACGTATCGCTGGGACATGCGCTATCCCGACGCGTCGAATTTCCGCGGAATGATCCTCTGGGGCGGCGGCGTGCAGGGGCCGGTGCTCGCGCCCGGATCATACACGGTGCGGGTGACGGTGGGCACCGAGCCGCCGATGAGCCAGGCTCTCCTCGTGAAGCGCGATCCGCGTTCGGGTGCGACCGACGCCGATCTCGTGGCGCAGACCAAGCTCGCGCTCCAGCTTCGCGATCGCATGACCGAAGCCGACGACGCGGTGAAGCGGATTCGCAGTGTGAAGGAGCAGATCGACGAGCGCGCGCCGAAGATGGCGAACGTAAAGGAGTTCGCGACGCTCTCGAAATCGTTCACCGACAGCCTCGGCAGCGTCGAGGACTCGGTCTACCAGACGAGGAACAAGAGCGGCGAGGATCCGCTCAACTTCCCGGTGCGCCTGAACAACCAGATCGCGGCGCTCATGGGATTCGTGCAGAGCGGCGACCGCCGGCCCCCGCCGCAGGCGTACCAGGTGTTCGAGACCGTGTCGCCGAAACTCGACACGCAGCTCGGGCGGTACAAGAAGTCGGTGGACTTGTACCTGAACAAGATCAACGCGCTGCTGAAGGCGGCAGGGCTGCAGCCGATCGTGCCGACGACGGTGGAGGGGCCGCCGAAGCCGATCGTGGCGATGTAAGTCGTCGCGACGCGTTCCTTCTATAGACATGCCATCTCCGGCCTCAGCGGCCGGCGGTTTGGACGCGTAGTATCAGATGTCAGTCAGGTGTCAACGCCCCCACTGCACTGGGAAATTTCACCATGAAGACCATCCTGTCTCGTGCTGTCGCACTCGTGCTGTTCACCGCCACGGCGCTCGCCGCGCAATCGAGCGGCCGCGCCTTCAATCCCGAAGACTGGTACAAGATCACGCGCGTCGCCGGTGGAAGTCTGTCGCCCGACGGCAACACGCTCGCGTTCACCGTGACCACCGTCATTGAGGAAAAGAACGCGCGCCACACCGAAGTCTGGATCCAGCCTGTCTCCGGCGGCGCGGCGCGGCGCATGACCGCGCCGGCGTTCGAGAGCACGGCGCCCCGATGGTCGGACGACGGCAAGACGCTGTACTTCACGTCCACGCGCCCCGGTAGCCGCGGAAATACGTGGGCCATTCGAATGGACGAAGGTGGTGAGGCGTTTCCGGCCGAGGCTGGCGCCGGGAGCGCAGCGGCGGGCGGTCGCGGCGGACGCGGCGGACGTGGCGGTGGTGCAGTCAGCGCACAGCCGGCCGACAAGAGCTTCACGATCTTTGCCGGCCCGGTCGCAGCCGGCGGCGGCCGCGCGGCCGGTGGTGGCGGTCGCGGCGGACGTGGTGGGCGCGGCGACGCAGCGGAATCGACGACCGTCAATCTCAACGATCCCTACGCCAGGATGGGCCCGCTCGCCCGTCCGCCGCAGGGCTCGATCACCAAGCCGCTCAACGCGGCGCGCTTCGACGGCCGGCAGTTCATCGACGAACGCACCCGCTCGAACGACGCGGGCTTTCTTCCGAGCACGGGTCGTGGCGGCGCGGCAGATTCGCTCGCTGCGCTGTTCGGCGGCGGCCGCGGCGGCCGCGGCTCCTTCCTGCCGCCCGCGGGAACTCCACCGGTACAACTGTTCATTCAGCACGGCACCGGCGATCGCAAGCAGATCACCAGCACCAACTACACACACTTCGCGCCGAGCGTCTCGCCCGACGGAAAGTGGGTGGTATTCAGCGCCGACGCGAAGCTGCGCTCCGATTCGCTCGTCGCACGCGAGCGCGATTCGGTTGCGAAGCTGCCGCCGAACCATGTTCGTGACGACGCGGACCGCAACGAAACCGATCTCTACATTCTTCCGGTCGCGGAGTGCGAAGCGGAGAACGCGGCCGCGTGCAAGCCGAAGAAGGTCGACTACTTCGGCGGCGAGACCAGCATCATCTGGTCGGCCGACAGCAGGCAGTTCGCCTTCGTCGGACGCCCGGGACAGTTCAGCAGTTCGCGCCTTCTGCTTTCGACGACCGATGGTGGAAGGCCGGTCGATATTCTCGGCGCCTGGAAATACGAGCCGAGCCAGATCGAGTGGTTCAAGGACGGCAAGATCCGCATGATCACGAGCACCGGCGGAAGCTCGGGGCTCTGGCAGGTGGATCCCGCGACGAAGCAAGTCTCGCCGATCCTCACCGGCCGCCGCGTGGTTGGTGACATCATGATGGACAAGGCGCAGACGAAGCTCGTGTACACCTCGAGCGACATCTCGCATCTCGCCGAGTACTACACGTCCGACATCAACGGCCAGAACGAGAAGAAGCTCACGACGTTCAACGACGCGCTCCAGAAGGAAGTCGCGTTCTCCGACGCCGAGCGCTTCACGTACAAGTCGGTCGACAACCTGGAGATCGAAGGCTGGCTGATGAAGCCGTACGGTTATCAGCCGGGGAAGAAATATCCGGTCGTGCTGTATATCCACGGCGGGCCGCACTCGGAGTACAACGAGGGTTGGTTCGACGAGTTCCAGAGTCTCGCGGGCGGCGGCGTGTTCGTGCTGTTCACGAACCCGCGCGGATCGAGCGGCACCAACGGCGCGTTCACCAACGCGAGCCGTGGCGACTGGGGCGGCAAGGACTATCTCGACCTTATGAAGTCCGTCGATATCGTATCGGTGCGACCGGACATCGACTCGACGAGGATGGGTGTGACCGGCGGATCGTACGGCGGCTTCATGACCGCATGGGTCGAGACGAAGACGAACCGGTTCAAGGCCGCCGAGACGGACCGCATGATCAGCGACTGGACGTACTGGTGGGGCGCGTCGGACGTGCAGGGGCTCACGAACGGTGAGTTCTTCGGCCGCCCGTGGGAGAATCAGGCGATGTACGATTCGCTTTCGCCGATCCGGCACGTGAAGAACGTGAAGACGCCGACGCTGATGGTGCAGTCGGAGGATGACTTCCGAACGCCGATGGGGAACGCCGATCTCTGGTACACCGCGCTGAGAACGCAGGGCGTGCCTGCGGAATTCGTGCGCTACCCGCGCTCGACGCACGAGTTGTCACGCTCCGGAGAACCCTGGCTGCTGGTCGATCGCCTCGGCCGCATCCGGCAGTGGTTCGACTACTGGCTGATCCAGGGCGGGCCGAAGAAGGCCCCTCAGCCGTAGCGAAGCCGCTCGAACGCAGAAGCACGACGGGGCGCAATCGAATCGCGATTGCGCCCCGTCGTCTTCCTGCGGATGATTTCCGCCGCGAACCCGCTACTTCAGCAGCGTGTTGAACACGAACTTGTACGTCCCGTGCGTCTGCGCACGGTGCTGCGCGCGGAACCCGATGAGCACCACGCGGCCGCTGCCGAACGGCACCGACACCATCGCCGCCTTCTTCGCGATGAGTTCTTCGCCGTTGAGCCATCCGCTTTGCAGGATTCCCTTGTCGACGTACGACACGATGGTCTCGACCTTCGCGTTGACGTCGGTGATGTCGTACGCTTGGCAGCCGCGCAGCCAGACAACGAGCGCGTCGCTCGGCATCCCGTACGCGAGCGGGTTGTAGCTGTCGACCTTCACCTTGAATGTGGATCCCGGTGACCAGAACTCCTTCGTGTTCTTTCCGGCGACCACGTCCTTGAGCGGGAGCGGGAAGCGTTCGATGGGCAAGGTTCCCGCCTCGCCGAACGTGAGCAGCGTTCCGCCGGCCTGAACGAACGCCTTGAGCGCGGCCACTCCCTCGGCGCCGAATCCGCTGCGATACTCGGGCGGCGCCGGCGGTCCGCCGAACCCGCCGCCTCCACCACCGCGTCCTCCCGCGGCGCCTGCCGCGACGCTCGCTGCCGCTGCCTCACCTGCCGAGCCAGGAGCTCCCGGCGCACTCGGCGCGGCCGCCGCACCAGGAGGCGCCCCGCCACCTCGCCCGCCGCGCTCACCGGTCAGCGTGCCGACATTGTCCGTCGGCAGAATGATCACGTCGTACTTCGCGTTGAGATTTCCGGCCTTCAACTCGGCGTCCTTGATGCTGGCAAACGGAAACCCGAACTGTTCGAACGTCCACTGCGTCCACCCCTGATCGGAGTTTCCGCCGCCGTAACGCTCGTACATCGCGATGCGCTGACGTCTTACCGCGTGGCTGGCCGCGGCCACGTCGCCATTCATCGCCGCGAAGTTCACGCCCGTGGATTTCGCGACCGACGCGACGAGCGCGTCCGGCGCGCTGGCGTCGACCACGAAGTCGCCGACTTGAGCGGCGCCCAATGCCCGATCCACCCGTCGAATCGCCACCGACTTGTCGAGCAACAGGTTCGCCGCGTGGAAGGCATCGTTCTGTTTGCCGTCGAGCAGATAGCCGTTGGCACCCTTCGAGACGGTGCCGGCCGGAGAAACCAGCGCGGTGAGCAACGTCATCGGCGAGGTCACAGCCGTCATCACCGGATCTGCCGTTACTCCCATGAACTCGTCCATCGTGTCGGTGCTCATGTCGTACGGCGCGATCGGCGTGCCGTTCGCCTCGCGCGTGTACGTGTTGTCGGGATAAAACGTCTGTCCAAGCAGCCATCGCACGACGCCCATCTTCGGCTGCGCCATCGAGACGACGAAGCTGCCGGCGGCGTACTGCTTGCCTTCGTGTGTGAACGCCTGCGACACGCGGTGCACATCGACTCCCTGGCCGAGCAGCTTGTTCACCATCTTGATCGCGGTGAGCGGATCGTGCTGGTTGATCGGAATCACGTACGCTTTGACCTTCCCCTCGGCGCCGCGTTGAGTCTGGCGACTGGCCTTCAGGTACGCGTTCTCGAGCACCGTCTCCTTGTTGCGCGCGGCGAGATCGATCGCCGCCCACGCGGAGACTTTCTGGCGGTCGACGATGTCGCGCAAATGCCAGACGCCGCCGGGCCACGGGTGCGGAAAGGTGGTCTGCTCCTCGTACTTCGGGAGTCCGCGCGTGTTGCCGACCAGTCGATCGGCCGGCACGTTCAGCGGCGTCGCAAGGCTTGCACTCGCCGACTCGGTGAGCATGCCGGCGATGTTGTGGAACGGCGTGATCCAGTGGAAGCCCATGTGCCCCCAGCCGGAGTAGATCGCCATGTTGATCGCGCCCGAGAGATCGGCCTCCTCCTCCTTGTACGCCATGTGCGCGCCGTACCACGACAGCTCGCGCCACACCAGCGGATCGGCCGAGGGCCGCACGGGATCGGCGTACGGCGGCAGGAAGATGCGCGCGCCGTTGCCGCCCATGTGATGGTGGTCGACGTACGCCTCCGGCTTCCACTCGCGGAAGAGCAGCTTCGACATGTACTGCGACTCGATCATGTTGGACATGAATGCGTCGCGATTGTTGTCGTGGCCGACGTACTTCTGATAGAGCGAGGGGTAGTTGGATCCTTCGTACTCGGTGCCGAGGTACTTGTTGTACCAGTCGGTAACCATGATCTCGCCGTCCGGATTGAACCCGGGCACCATGATCGACACGACGTTGTCGAGGATGCGCTGCGTTTCGGCGTCGGTGCGCGCGGCGAGGTCGTAGATCAGCTCGGGCGCCATCTGTGTGCCGCCGATCTCGGTGGCGTGCATGCTCATGGATTGCAGCACGAACGCCTTGCCTTCACGCACGATGCGGCGGATCTCCGCCTGAGGCACGCCGCGCGGATCGGTCAGCTTGAGATTCCAGGTCCGCAGCGTTTCGAGCCGCGCGAGGTTCGCCGGCGACGAGATGAAGATGGCGAGGAAAGGGTTTCCCATGGTGGTGGGTCCCATGTTGACGATCTTCAACCGCGGGCTCTGCTTGGCGAGCAGGTTGTAGTAGTCCACCATCTTGTCCCAGCGAGCCATTTTCCGATCGGCGCCCATGCGGAAGCCGAAAAATTTCTCCGGCGTGGTGATCGTGGCGATCACGGTCGGGGCTGGCTGCGTCTGCAGAACGTTTTGTCCAGCGGCCGACGCGGCCATCGTGCAGAGCAGCGGGGTCGTCACCAGAACCCGGCGGACAACCGCGGTCAGGGTTGGGCGGAATCTTCGCATGTACGGCACCTCATTGGCGGAAGCAACGGCAGGGACAGCTATTATGGATGCGTTGCGCCGCCTCAGCAACGTGATTATCTTACTACTGAGATGAAAGCAGCCAAACGAGCCACCTCGAAGGACTCCCGCCCGGCGAAGGGTGGCGCAGGAGTCGCCGCCGACCTTCCGACCGCCACGGCCTTGAAGTTGTGGGTGGTGCTGGCGCGGTCGCACGACGCGCTCGTCGAGATTCTGAAGGCCGACATCGAGCGCCACGACCTCACGCTGGCGGAGTTCGCGGTGATGGAAGCGCTGTACCACAAGGGACCGCAGCTCCTGGGCGAGATCCAGAAGCGGATACTGGTCTCGAGCGGTGGGATGACGTTCCTGGTGGACCGGCTCGCGAAGCGTGGACTGGCCGAGCGGCGAGCCTGCCCGGCCGATCGTCGCGCGCGTTACGCGGCGCTGACGAAGAAGGGCGAGAAACTGATGCGCTCGATCTTTCCCGAACATGCGGCCGTGATTCAGGGCGCGATGACGGGCTTGAAACAGTCGGAGCAGCGGGAACTGACCGCGCTGTTGAAGACGCTGGGGAAGGAGGCTGCGCGGCTGGCGGCCGCGACCCCGGCGTGCAAGGCGGCCTTGGCCGAACAGGAGTAGGGTGTAGCACGAACGAACGATTGACTTGCCGATCCAAAGCGATTAGTATCTCAGTAGTGAGAGGATCATAAGTGAGGGAAAATATGACAACAAACACAAGAACGACAAAGACTCTGACGACGCTGGGGTTCCACCACATCACGATGGTGTCGGGCGACTCGCGGAGGACGCTCGCGTTCTACCGCGACCTGCTCGGGCTGTCCGTGATGAAGGACGCCGGCGAGTCGAAAGATCCGAACGCATACAGGCTGTATCTCGGCAATGAAACGGGCACACCGGGCACGCTCATCACGTTCGTCGAGCGTCCGGCGGCAGCGCACGGCCGGCCCGGCGTGGGCGGCGTGCACCATCTCGCGCTGGGCGTCGGCACATACGAAGCGCAGCTCAAGTGGAAGCGGTACCTGATGGACAAGGGCGTGCCGGTCAGCGGACCGATGCCGCGCGGCTACTTCACGTCGCTGTACTTCCGCGATCCCGACGGTCAGGTGCTGGAGATCGCGACCGCCGGTCCGGGTTATGCGTACGACGAACCGATCGAGGCGCTCGGCCGGCAGATCATGCTGCCGCGCGAGCAGCAGCTTCCGGGCGGCCGCGACGAGCGGTCGATCCAGATGACCACGTATTCGGAGCCGGTGCCGGTCATTACTCCCGACATGAAGCTCACCGGCATTCATCACATCACCGGGATGACGGACGACATCGAGCGGGCGAGCGACTTCTACGAAGAGGCGCTCGGTCTCGCGGTGGTGAAGAAATCGGTGAATCAGGACGATCCCGAGACGCCGCACTGGTTCTGGGCGAACTACGACGGCACGCGCGTGCTGCCGCACAGCAGCTGGACGCTCTTTGGATGGACGCCGCGGCATCCGCACGCGCGGGCGGGCGTCGGGCAGACGAACCACGTGGCGTTCAGGGCCGAGGACCTCGAGGAATTGAAGGCATGGCAGGAAAAGCTGCGCTCAATGGCGCTGGATGTGTCAGCCGTGATCGGCAGTCCGTTCTTCTCGAGCATCAACTTTTCCGCGCCCGACGGGCAGTTGCTGGAAATTGCGACGGATGGGCCCGGATTCTAAGAAGTGCGATGGAAGATCGAAGATGGAAGATGGAAGATCGAAGATGGAGACGCATAGGTACGTCGAGCCGGACTGCCGGCGACAACTCTTTTCACCTGATGGAGACGAACATGAAGTGGACACTCGATACCACCCATAGCGCCGCCGAATTCGCCGTCAAGCATCTCATGATCTCGACGGTCAAGGGTCACTTCAAGACCTTCACGGGCAGCGGCGAGACCAATCCGGACGGCACGCTCAAGTCCGCGGAGCTGACGATCGACGCGGCGAGCCTCAATACGAACGTCGAGGCCCGCGACAACCATCTGCGCTCCGCCGACTTCTTCGACGCCGAGAAGTTCCCCAAGATCACTTTTCGCTCGACGAAGATCGAACAGAAGGGCACCGACATCACGATCACCGGTGACCTGACGATGCACGGGGAGACGAAGCCCGTGACCTTGAAGGGCGAACTCACGGCGGCCGTGACCGACCCATGGGGCAGTCAGCGTTCGGCGCTGGCCGTCACCGCCAAGATCAACCGCAAGGACTGGGGGCTCCACTGGAACCAGGCGCTCGAGACCGGCGGTTGGGCGGTGGGCGAAGACGTGAAGCTCAGCGTCGAGTTCGAAGCCGTGGGCGTGAAGACCGAAGCGCCCGTCGCCGCGTAGTGTTCGATCTTCCATCTTCCATCTTCCATCTTCCATCTTCCATCTTCGGTCTTCTTGAGGTAGCGCCCGAGCCGACTCTGCAATAACGTTTCGGCTCCCGCCACACGCCAATAGATAGACCGGAGCCGCTCGATGTTTTTCTCCCGACTTCTCTGGACGGCCGCCGCAATCGCGGCGGCCGCCTCGCCCCTCGCCGCACAGACCAAAGGCGTCACGCACGGCCAGCGCCCCGCGCGCCTCGTGATCCGCAACGCCACGATCGTTGACGGCAACGGGACGCCCGCGCGCGGACCGGCCGACATCGTCATCGTAGGCAATACGATCGCGGAAATCGTGTACCTCGATCCCGTTGCCCTGAACCGCGGTGGCGCGAGGCGCCCGGCAGGCGATGTGCAGATCGACGCAACGGGCAAGTTCGTGCTCCCGGGCCTGATTAACGCGCACGCGCACCTGCAGAGCAATCGATCCGGTCAGTCACTCGGCGGCTATGAGTACAATCTCAAGCTCTGGCTCGCGAGCGGCATCACGACCGTGCGCGAAGTCGGTCCGGAATCCGACACCGGCATCGTCAACATCCGCGACCGTTCGGCGCGCGGCGAGATCGTCGCGCCGCGCATCTTCGCGTACCCGATGTTCGATCGCGGAGTGCCGATTCACACGCCGGCCGAGGCGCGCGCCCGCGTCCAGACGCTCAAGAAGCTTGGCGTCGACGGCATCAAGATCCTCGGCATCGAACGCGATATCATGCAGGCGATGGAAGACGAAGCCCACAAAGTCGGGCTCCGCGTCGCGCACCACGTCGGCGTCGAAGAGACCAATGCGTGGGAGGACATCAAGTTCGGCACCACCAGCATCGAACACTGGTACGGCATTCCCGACGCCGCGATTCCCGAGGGACGCCAGCACTTCCCAAACGACTACAACTACCTCAACGAGACCGATCGCTTCCGCTGGGCGGGCAGACTGTGGCGCGAGGCCGACCCGAAGCTGCTCGACTCCGTGCTCACCTCGATGGTGCGCGCCAACGTCGCGTGGGTGCCGACCCTCGACATCTATGAAGCAAGCAGGGATCTGCAGCGGGCACAGAACCAGCCCTGGTACAAGGACTACCTGCATCCCTCGCTCGAAAATTACTTCAAGCCCGATCCGTCGAACCACGGATCGTACTTCATCGGCTGGAGCAGTACCGACGAGGCCTACTGGAAGGAGAACTACCGCATCTGGATGGTCGCGCTCCGCGACTTCGAACGGAAGGGCGGCACCATCGGCTGCGGCGACGACGCCGGGTTCATCTACGAGATGTACGGCTTCGGCTTGATCCGCGAGATGGAGCTGCACCAGGAAGCCGGCTTCAACCCGATCAAGATCATTCAGCACTGCACCGGCAACAACGCGAAGATCCTCGGCCAGGAAGACAAGCTCGGACGCGTGAAGATCGGCTGGACCGCGGACCTCATCGTCGTCGACGGCAACCCGCTCGAGAACATGAAGGTGCTGTACGCCGGCGGGACGTCCGCG
>Ga0208716_1000699_pt1 | contig 13613 bp, 10 predicted proteins | sample NGESurdeep092012_8_FD_184482 | JGI IMG/M metagenome (GOLD analysis project Ga0208716, IMG submission 184482) | Arctic peat soil microbial communities from Barrow, Alaska - NGEE Surface sample 415-3 deep-092012 (SPAdes) | ecosystem: Environmental > Terrestrial > Soil > Wetlands > Peat ...
GATTCCGTCGGCGGCACCCAGACCTACGTGTACGACGGGCTGAACCGACAAAGCAGTATCACCCCACCCGGCGCGGCGGCGGTCACCGTGACCTACGACACCGCCGGTAACCTCGCGACCTACACCGACCCGGCCGGCACCGTCACCTACAGATACGACGCGGGCAACGAACTGGTCTCGCTGGCCCAGCCGGGCGGGTCGTGCACCGGGACGGTCAGCAAATGCACCACCTTCGCCTACAACGCCAACGGTGCCCGCACCAAGGTCACCTTCCCCGGGAACACCACCCAAAACGCGACGCTGGACACCTCCGGTCGGCCCACCGAGATCAAGGCCGTGCACGGCGCTACGGTGCTGTCCGACCTGACGTACACCTACAAGAAGGGCACCACCGACACGATCCTGGTCCAGACCCGCGGCGACAAACTCGGGGTCGGTGGTCCAGCAGGGTCCACCACCACCTACGGATACGACACGTTGAACCGGCTGATCACCGCCACGGAGAGGACCAGTGCCGGTGCCACGAACGCGTCCTGGTCGTACGCATATGACAAGAACGGCAACCGCACCAGCAACACCGCCGTCCTCGGCGGCGTCACCAAGACCACCAGCCAGGGGTACAACGCGATCAACGAACTCACCTCGCTCAACGGCTCCACCACGGGGTTGACCTACGACGCGAACGGCAACCAGAAAACCAACCCCGGGAACACCGCGGTCGGCGTCGCGGCGGTCACCGCGAGCACCGTCAACGGGCGGGACCAGATCACCGCCGCCACCCTGGGCAGCGGCGCGCACACCACCGCCGGATACCTCGGGGAAACCCAAACCACGATGCTGACCGCCAACAACGGGGCGTTCACCACCACGTTCACCAGCACCATGCTCGGGCTCACCCGGCAGACCGGGAACGGCCTGACGGTGTCCTTCGTCCGCACCCCCGACGGACAACTCATCGCCGCCACCACCGGCACCAACAGCGCCTACTTCCTCACCGACAACCTCGGCTCCACCGTCGGCATCGTCACCAGCAGCGGCGTGAAAACCGCCGCCTACGCCTACGACCCCTACGGCCGCACCCGCACCGCCACCGGCACCACCGCCGCCGCCAACGCGATCCGCTACGCCGGCGGCCTGTTCGACACCACCACCGGCGCCACCAAATTCGGCGCCCGCTACTACGACCCCAACACCGGACGATTCACCCAACCCGACCCATCAGGGCAAGAACAAAACCCCTACGCCTACGCCGGAAACAACCCCATCACTTACAACGACCCAAGTGGCCTTTGTGGGGAGTGGTATTCACCAGTTAGTTGTGACGAAATTCTTTATGATAACAGCGACGTTACAGAGGAGCTATACCAGTGCGTTGTCTGGGGTGCGCCCGCGGCAGCAGCAACAGCGGTCGGTACAATGGAGGTTGGGCCGTTTCTTGTCGTTCCAACAGTGGCCGTATTCCTAGCGGGCTGCGGATCGGGAGCGGCAAGTGTCCTATGACGGCTCAAATTCAAATTCAAAGAAGAAAGTAATAGTAATCACATCAGCTATAGCGACCTTCTTTATAGCTGCGCCCCTGGGACTATCGATTTTCGGTCGCGAGAACTCGCTGACCGCTGCTGCGTGTGCCTCAGTATTGGCGGCTTTGGCTGCAGTTGTTGCCAGCAGATTGGTTGATGACCAAAAATAGCGGCTGGTCACGGTTGTCCGCAGACACGCTGGGCATCGTCGGCGCCAACGACGTCGGTAAGAGTTCGGTGCTGCGTCTGCTGAACTTACTGCTGGGTTCCTCGACAGGGCGCTCTGTACCAACAGCTCGGCCTCGCCGACCTGCGCGACCCGGACCGCGGCGCTGACCGTCGATGTGACGCTGACCGGCTTCGACGACGAAGGATCGGACGCTGTTTGCGATGCAACTGGGTTACTTTACCTGACTGCTGTACGGCTTACCGTATTTACGGTAAAGGCTATCTCACCGACGACGGGGTTCCTGAATAATCGCGCGGGCGATAAACTCGGTCAAAGCGCCGGTGCCGATCGGCGGGCCGGACCCCCTCCGAGGCAAAGGGGTTTCCCCGAAGCGCAGGGCGCTTGGCGAGCACCTGCACCAGCCAACGGCGGATCAAAACCCATCGAGGGCAAGGTCGCCGATACGGCTAGCTCCTGAATTTCGCTTTATCTCCTTCGTTCTAGGGATCTTCTGTGATCGGTGTTGATCGCGCTGCGCGCGCCGGGCTGTCGTCTGCAGTATGGCGGCGCGGTGTCCTCAAGGCGGCGCTCTGTTTGGTGATGGTTGGCACGTTGGTGGCTGGTTTCGTGGAGCCGGCGGCAGCCGATCCGACCGATCCGGCCGCTGCTTTGGCGAGCCTGCCGGCGACCACGGATACGGCGTCTGATGCCGACCCAGCAGATGTGGCCGTAGACGGTTTCGGGGACGCGGAGGGCTACCACGTTCAGGTCAGCCACGGCGGGGACGGCTTCTCCTGGCATGAGCTGGCGGTCCTCCGCCCAGCGGACATGGACGTCGAGTCATGGACCGGTTATCAATGTTTATCCGGTGATGGCCGCTTCGCTGCGGTGACGATCCTGCCCAGCTCGCAGGCGAACGATGCCACCGCACGGGATCACGGTGCGTTCGCGTACTCGGTCGACCTGGGCTCCGGTGAGGTCCATTCGATCGCCTCCGGCGTGGGATTGAAGTACTACTCCCCCGGATGCGGCACCGCGGACAGCGCGGTGGTCACCACCATGCTCGGCACCGACCAGGCGTCGACGGTCTTGAGCACCGCAGACCTCACCAGCGGAGCGGTGAGCCGGTCCATCACGATCGCCGGGCAGGTCACCTCATCGGTGCCGACCGCGACGGGGCTCGTCGGGGTCATGGGATCGACCTTGGTCTCTATCGGAGAAGGCGGGGCCGTGACTGTGGTCGCGACGGTCAAGGGCGACGCCTACGACCTGCGACCAGCCGCCGACGGTGGGATCATTTTCTCTCCACCGAACCCGGCGCCGAGACCGCCACGGTCCACCACGAAGTGGGCGGCGCAGTCACCGATCTGGGCACCGGTCCCCGCACCCGCGTTCAGCTGTTCGCGGGCCGAGACGGCGGCGCAGTGCTCTCCGGGTACGTGCAGATCTACGAAATGGCCGCGGCCGCGGCCAAGCTCGCGGCCATCCCCGACGGCGGCCTCGCCGACGGTGCGACCGCAGCCTCCCTCGACGGCGGACTGTTGATCGGCCCGGACGCCAACGGTGACAGCGGCACACCGGTGCAGCTGGACCCCTCCACCAAACAGGTCCAACCGATACTGCGGGACACCGCCCCAACAACAGCCACGCCGGAGGCGGGCTGTGGCGGGCGGCGCCGGGGCAGGAACGGCCACTGAGGACCAGTCCGGTACCGCGACGCGGGACCCCGCCGGCCCAGCCACCCAACCAGACGCACCGGCCGCCGGTTCAGGTCCGGCACCGGTGACCGCCGTGCCCACGTTCACCCCTCCCGGTGTGGATACCGACGCACCGCCCACCGAGGCACCGATACGGAATCTGAAACCGGCCGCCGATGTCGCCCCGGCAGGGTTGCGGTCCACCCATCGCGCCCTCACGAACGTTCCGGCCACCTACGGCCCGGCTGCCACGTCGATCAGCGGTGGGTCCACCGGTGGCTTGATCACTGGCACGCGAACGCGGGCCGCCGCGCAGACCGTGGCGTCACCGAAGATGGCAACCAGCCCACCGGCGGCCATCACCCAGGTAGCGGCAACGTCGCTGGTCCAAGCGGCGGCCTTGACTCCGCAAACTCCCACCTGTGCCGTGCCACGCAATGATCTGAACACCCAGGTGATGCAACCCAGCCCCGCGCAAGCGATTGGGCGGTGCAGATGGCCGAACAGGGCCTGCTCACCGGCGCCACCTACACCCGCCCAGCGGGTTACGCGAACATGAGTTTCCCGGCGTACGCGCCGAGCACAGACTTTCCCGTCATTCCGTTGTCGCATCCGGCCGGGTCGAGCACCACCACCGTTCCCCGGGTCGTGTTCGAGGCGATCATGGCTCAGGAATCAAACTTCTCCCAGGCGTCCTGGCACTCCCCGGCCGGGAATTCCGGCAACCCGCTGATCGCCGATTACTACGGCGCGGGCGGCGACATCGTGTCCATCAACTACGCCGGCGCGGACTGCGGATACGGCATTTCCCAGGTCACCACCGGCATGCACATCGGCGACCACACCTTCTCCGCCCGTGGCCAGGTCAAGGTCGCCGTCGACTACCAGGAAAACATCGCCGCCGGACTGCAGATCCTGCAGGACAAATGGAACCAGCTCTACACCGCCGGGATCATCGCGAACAACGGTGACCCGAAGTACCTGGAGAACTGGTACTTCGCGGCCTGGGCGTACAACGGCGGTGTCCAACCCTCGAGTGCGTACAACTCGACCGGCTGCACCCCCGGGCCGACGTGCACCGGCCCGCACGGCACCTGGGGCCTTGGCTGGACGAACAACCCGGACAACCTGGACTACCCACCGAACCGGTTGCCGTACCTGCAGGCCAGCTACGCCGACGCGGCGCACCCGGCGTCCTGGCCGTACCAGGAACGGGTGATGGGCTGGATGGCCTCCCCCATCCAGCGGTACGGGGCCAAGGCCTACGCCAAACCCCCCTACAACGGCGGGAAGACCTGGCTGCAGATCCCGGCGTTCAACTCGTTCTGCTCCCTCGCGGGGAACAACTGCGACCCGGTGAACACCAACACCTCCAACCCGGGTGCCACGCACTGCATGTTCGACGACTTCCAGTGCTGGTGGCACACCCCGGTGACCTGGATCCCGGACTGCGCCACCACCTGCGCGACCAGCCCCTACCTGGTCGGCGCCGGCTCCACCGAACCCGCCTTCCCGACCCCGAACGTGCCGACCTGCACCATCGACCAGTCCAAGATGCCGGCCGGGTCGATCATCGTGGACGACGAAACCTCCCCGCCTCTGAACATCCAGGGTTGCAACTCACCGAACTGGACCACCGGTCCAGGACCGACAGCGGCACCCGTCGAGCGCTCACCGAAAAGCCTTGCGCCGCACCGTGTTCGCCAATTGTTCCGGCCACGGTGGGTCTGGAATGGTGCGGCGCAACTCCGGCGCGACCTCTGCCTGGAACAGTTCCAGACTGTCCCGGTGCTGGGTGGGCGTCAACCCGGCCGAATCAGCGTGCAGGTGCAGGATCGAATGTCCGAGCCGATCGTGGTAACGGTGCACCTTGTCCAGAACCTGCTCGGGACTGCCGATCAGCGCGGAACTGCGGACCACGTAGTCGTCGAAATCGGCGAACACCGGGTCCATGCCGGCTGCGGCAAAGAATCCCCGCTGGGCCTTGTAGATCGGCTCGTACGCCCGCTTGGCCTGCTGCGACGTCCGTGCCGTGAAGTGCCCCGCGGTACCGGCCCCGACCACCGCCTCGGCCGGATCGCGACCGTAGGCCCGCCAGCGGTCGCGATAGTGGTCGATCAGCTCCTTGTAGGGCTCCACCGGATAGGTGACGTTGGCGGAGAACACCGGATCGCCGTGCTGCGCCGCCAGCTCTACCGACGCCTGGGACGTCGCGCTGCCGTGCCAAATGCGGGGGGCGGGCTGCTGCAGCGGGCGGGGCCAGACGGCGGCATCGACCAGCGGGACCTGCCGGATGCCGTGCGCGGACGGGCTCCAGGTCACCTTCTCCTCGTGCCAGAGCCGGCGCAGCAGAAGGTAATTCTCCTTGATGGTGTCCCACTGCTGATCTCGGGTGATGCCGAAGAGTTCGGCCTGCTCGGGTCCGTTGCCCTTACCGATGATCAATTCCAGCCTGCCGCCGGACAGGTGGTCGAGCGTCGCGTAATCCTCCGCCACCCGCACGGGGTCGAGCACGGACAGCAGGGTCACCCCGGTGAACAACCGGTTCCTGGACGTCAGTGCCGCGATGTGGCTGAGCACCACCGGCGGCGCGGTCGAGATGAACGGCTGGTGATGCCGTTCGCCGACGCCGTACCCGTCGAACCCCAGCTCCTCGAACAACACAGCGTTGTCGATGACCTCGTCGAACCGTTCCGTGGCAGTGGGATTGCGGCCGGTCACCGGATCCGGCGTGTGATTGATCAGCGTCAACCCCAGGAATTTCATGGCGCAGCAAGGCCTTTCGATCTGTTGATGAGGAGCGCCCGGCAGTACGAACAGCAACTGGACGAGAGAGGAACTACCTCAGTAACAACAGATGGCGCTGGCCAGCCGGCCCAGATCAACGTGCCGGCGGCGGACGCCGTGCAAGGTGATCAGGGCAAGCGGCAAGGAGCTCGGGGACAGCGAGGCGGTGGCCATGGCTTTCTCCTGAACTCCTGGGCCGCTCCGGGCGGCGCGAGTGCTTGCGCGGCGGTTGCCGCACCGAGTCGTCACCTGGGGCACCCCGCCACATCGTGAGGGTTGCCGCCCAGCAAGCCAGGGCTCGAAGCTGGGACTCATGACCAAGGTTGACGCTACGTCGGGCGACGACAACATGTCAACGCCGGCCCGCGACGCTATTGCGGGGTGAGTTCGAACACCCCTGAGCATCCGGACACCTACTCGAATCGGGCGAATTGAGCGTGAAACGGGCATCCGCTACCCGTCGGCCTCCGCGCGGTGATCGGCGACTGCTTGCCACCAGGAGTGGGTCGTACGTACATTCGGTTCACCCAGCCAGGGCTTGTGGTGATCGAAACGGAGGACTGATGATGCACTCTCGTCGAGTCTTCTTGGCCGCGCTGAACCCGGCAACTGACGACTGTTGTTGTTGTCCGAGTAACTAACTCGCACATTCCCGAACGGACATCGCCGATTCGTCGGCGATAGCGGGCCGTTCCGCCCGCCTTCGCCGCGTCGTCACCGTCGCCGCTGCTGCGGTTCCATGCGCAGAGCAGTCCCTCGGTGCAAAACCCCTGACATCGTTGTCGTCGACTGAAATTCAGACCGTTTTCATTCAAGAAGGGCATATCCGAATGAGCACCCCATCCAGCGATTCAAGTCCCACGCCGGCGCTGCCCGAGAAGCCGAAGAAGAACAGGACCGCGGTCATCACCGCGGTCGCGGTGGCTGCCGTCGTCGTCATTGTCGGCGCCGTTCTCCTCGTGGTGAACCTGACGAAGTCGAGCGACTCGGCCGACCGGGTCACCGTGAAGATCGGGACCACCGAGGCAAGCGCCGACTACTGGCCCATCCTCACCAGACTTGCCGCCGAACAGGGCATCGACATCCAGACGGTGAACTTCGGTGACTACACGCAGGCCAACCCCGCCCTCTCGCAGGGCCAACTGGATCTCAATCTGTTCCAGCACGTGCTCTACCTGGCAAGCTTCAACGTCTCCACGAACGACACGCTGACCCCGATCGGCTCGACCGTGGTGGTGCCGTTGGGGGTGTACTCGCAGAAACACACCTCGCTCGATCAGATCCCGCAGGGCGGCCAGGTGACGATCCCCAACGATCCGACCAACCAGGCGCGGGCCCTGCTGGTACTGCAGCAGGCGGGGTTGATCACGCTGAAGGACGGTGGGAATGTGCTGTCCACCCCGGCCGACATCGACACGTCGGCCTCGAAGGTGACAGTTGCCCCGGTCGATGCGAAGCAGACGGTCACCTCGCTGCCCTCGGCGGATGCGGCGGTCATCAACAACAACTTCGCGCTGGACGCGAAACTCGACCCGTCGAAGGCGCTGTACAACGACGACCCGTCCAAGCCGGCGGCCCAGCCCTATATCAACGCGTTCGTGTCCCGGGCGGCGGACAAGGACAACCCGACGTACCTCAAGATCGCCGAGCTGTACCACGACCCGGCCGTCACCAAGGCCGTGGTGGACGCCTCCGAAGGTACCGCGGTGATCGTCACGAAGCCCGCGGCCGAACTGCAAACCATCCTGACGAACCTGGAGCAAACGGTCCGCGACGCCCAGTGACCCCGCCGCGGGCCGCCGCAGATCTCGGCATCCGGCCGCGTTCGGGCCGGTGAAACCTTCGCGTCATTCTCCAGGAGGAACGCATGGCCGCGCTGATCGAGTTCCGCGACGTCAGCAAGACCTTCACCGTGGGATCGACCGAGGTGAAGGCGCTGCAGTCCATCACCCTGGACATCGACGCCGGCGACATCTTCGCGATCATCGGCGGTTCCGGAGCCGGGAAGAGCACCCTGGTCCGGCTGATCAACGCGCTGGAATCGGCCACGTCGGGTTCGGTGTCGATCGAAGGTATCGACATCACCCGGCTGCGGGAGAAGGAGATCCGGAAGATCAGGTCCCGGATGGGCATGATCTTCCAGCAGTTCAATTTGATGCGGTCCCGCACGGTGTACGGGAACATCGCGTTCCCGCTGAAGGTCGCCAGGTGGCCGAAGGACCAGCAGAAGCAACGGGTGGCCGAACTGCTGACGTTTGTCGGGCTGTCCGAGAAGGCCTGGGCCTACCCGGATCAACTGTCCGGTGGGCAGAAACAGCGGGTCGGTATCGCCCGCGCGCTGGCCACCAACCCGTCGATCCTGCTGGCCGACGAGTCCACCAGCGCGCTGGACCCGGAGACCACGGCCGACGTCCTGAAACTGCTGGAACGGGTCAACTCCGAACTCGGGGTGACCGTCGTGGTCATCACCCACGAGATGGATGTCGTACGCGCGATCGCCAACCGGGTCGCGGTGCTCGACGACGGTCACCTCGTCGAAGTCGGCTCCGCCTACGACGTCTTCTCCGCGCCGCGGGCCGACACCACCCGCAGGTTCGTCGAAACCGCCCTGCAGGACAAGCCGGAACCCGAGGACACCACGCGGCTGCGGGCGACTTACGAGGCCCGGCTCGTGTCGATCCAGATCGGCCAGAACAACCACCTCGGCACCGTGCTCACCGACGCCGTGCGCCGCAGTGATGTCCATTTCGAGATTGTCTTCGGCGGCATCACGGCGCTGCAGGGCAGGTCCTTCGGCAATATCACCCTGGCGCTGTCCGGGTCCCCAGACGCGGTTGACCAGCTGATCGCCGACCTGCACGCCAGGACCGGCGTGGAGGAAATCGCATGAGCAGCGACTGGAGCACGCTGTGGCCGGTCTACCTGACCTCGATCTGGCAGACCCTCTGGATGGTCTCCGTCACCCTGCTCGTCGGCGGGTTCTTCGGGCTCATCCTCGGACTGCTGCTGTACACCACCCGCAAGGGCGGCCTGCTGCAGAACGGGCCCACCTACACGAGTCTGAACGTTGTGGTGAACTTCATCCGGCCGATCCCCTTCATCATCTTCATCACCGCGGTGGGACCGCTGACCCTGCAGGTCGTCGGCACCACCATCGGCACCGCGGCCGCGATCTTCCCGCTGGTCATCGCGGCCTCGTTCGGGATCTCCCGCATCGTCGAGCAGAACCTGGTGACCATCGACCCCGGCGTCATCGAGGCCGCCCGCGCAATGGGCGCCAGCCCGCTGCGGATCATCGCCACCCTGCTCATCCCCGAGGCGCTCGGCCCGCTGATCCTGGGTTACACCTTCGTCTTCGTCGCCGTGGTCGACATGACCGCCGTGGCCGGCGCTGTCGGCGGCGGTGGTCTGGGCAACTTCGCTATCGTCTACGGCTACCAGCGATTCAACTGGGCCGTCACCTGGGTCGCGGTACTCACCATCATCGTCCTGGTCCAGGTCGCGCAATTCCTCGGCAACTGGCTGGCCCGCAAGGCCTTGCGGAGATAGGGCTGTCGAATTCGACAAGGGACGGAGTAACGTCGGTCGATCGAAGAAATGTGACCAACGCAGCAGAAACTCTCGTGAAATCACACCATTCCCGGCTTCATCGCGCATACAATTCCCCTGTCACCTGCCGACCGTCCCACGTGAGGAGCGCTGAGATGACATTCTCAGCTCGATGTCGGCGCACCGGTTGTTGACCGCACGCCGGGTGTCATAGGCAAGTCCGCCAAGCCGAGCGCCCGGGATCAGTTGCGGAACGTGATGTGCTTTCACCTTGGCTGACAGTCGAGGCGATAAGGCAACCCCACCAATCGGTTCACCGGCTGACCGGCACCTCGACGGTCACCAGATCCCTGCTACCCAGAAATCACGCTGCCCAGAATCAGGAGAGCCCCATCATGACTTCATCGACGTCACCCCAAACATCGACTCCGACTGACCAATCAGCCCCTCGTTCCGAACCTGAGTCGCGGAAAGGCGACTGGGCCGGGGGCCTCACGGTCTTCGCCGGCGTCATCCTGATCGTCGTCGGCCTCTTCCAGTTCTTCCAGGGACTCGCCGCCATCGTCAAAGGCAGCTTTTACGTGGTCGCCCCGAACAACATCTACGAGTTCAGCGTCAGCGGTTGGGGCTGGATTCACCTCGTCCTGGGGATCGTTCTCGCAGTGACCGGCTACTTCATCCTCTCCGGACAACCCTGGGCCAGGGCAGTTGGCATCGGTGTCGCGGCACTCTCGGCGCTTGCCAACTTCCTCTTCATCCCGTACTACCCGCTGTGGGCGCTGATTCTCATCGCGCTCGACGTCGCGGTGATCTGGGCGCTGGCCACCTACAAACCACAGAGCTGAAGCCGGCAATGGCGGTGGGCATCAGTGGCGACCTGCTGGTGCCCACCGCCGCCGACGGTCTCTTGATCCACGTGTGTCGCCTCTGATAGTTTTCCCCGCATGAATTCCGACGACGACAGCGCGCCTTACGAGTTCGCGCTGCTCGCCGTGTGTCGGCCGTGTGTGGCCGACATCGACTGTCGGTAGACCTTTTCGGTCCGCGGCCCCATCGGCGGCGCCGCTTTCGGTGACCGACCGGCGATCCTCCCTGTCTGTGCGTGCGTTGCGGATCCCCGCGGTGGCCTGAACCGATCCATGGCGAGTGAAGCCCAAGGGACGAACGATGCCAGCATCATCCGGCGAGTCACGATTCGCTACCCAGCGCACCGCTCCGGCGAGCGAGAATTCCCTTGCCGGCGCACTGACACTCTTCGCCGGAGTCGTGCTGATCTCGGTCGGAGGATTCCAGTTCTTCCAGGGCCTGGCCGCACTCGTCGGACATGGATTCTCGCGCGTTGCGACGGGTGACATCTACCAACTCGGAGTCAGCCGCTGGGCATGGATCCACATTGTCCTGGGCGCCTTTCTCGCGATCATTGGATTATGCGTCCTCACGGGCCGACCATCTGCCCGCGTGGCGGGTATCGGCATCTCGGCAGTCTCCGCCCTGATCAACGTGCTGTTCTTTCCCTACTCCCCAATCTGGGCACTGACCATCATCACCCTCGACGCGGGGGTGATCTGGGCTTTGACCACCGTGAAGAAGAGCCAATCTTCCAGTCCCAATTCTTCAGTATTGTGACAATCACGATGACCGGCGCGGGTTCGTTTGACCTTGCTGCGCCGGTGTTCTACTGTTATTGAAAGGTCATGAGTTTCAGCGACAAGCCCCGGCTCGCTGTACGGCAACCCTCGCTTCCGCGGCGGGGTGCCCCGGGTGAGGACCTGGTGGATCCACGACCGGATCCGCAAGCGCGGCTGGCAATTTCAAGCCTCGAAATGGAATGAAGGCTCGCAGTGAGACCACAGATGTCATCGACCGCTCTGCCGCTGTGCAGCGGCGGGTGCCTTCCCGGTGACCGTTGTCGCTGACCCGCGATCCTGCATTCGTCGTCTGCCAGCTCCGAAAAGCCGCCCGATCGCCGGCTTCCCCGGCATCGCGCACACGCCTCGATGGACCAGCCAGTGCAAGACCTACCTTGGAGAACGTCTGTGAAGGCTCTCGCTACGACAACCACCCGGCCCCTGTGCGCACGAGCGATCGATGATCGCTCGTCATGGATCGAGGCTGAGTGAAGTGCCGGCTGATTTCCTGGCTCGGGCTTCCTCGCGTCCGCGACGGGACTTGCCGACCCAGCAGGTGCCCGGGCATCACGTACCCGGCCATCTGACCTCGGTGGCACCGACTGCGCTCGAATGGAAGGCAGCAGAACATGAAGCTCCCATCGTGCGCAGGCGGCGTTGGATGCTCGACCGGCTTGCCCAGGTGCTGTCGCCGGACGAGATCAGTCTTGCCCCAACGGACCTGGAAGCAGAGGCAACCGCCCCGTCGGGGCAGCGGCTGCCGGAGAAGCCCCTGGCGGTGATCCGGCCGACGACTGTCGCTGCTGTTCAGATCGTGCTCAAGGTCGCGGGCGCATCGGGAGCCACGGTGGCTTCCCGGGGCGCAGGCGCCGGCGCGCCCGGCGCCACCCGATTCGCCGATGGCACCCTCGTGCTCTCGACCGAGCGGCTGAACAAGATCATCAGCATCGAGCCCGACGACGAGATGGCCGTGGTCCAACCGGGGGTGACCACGGCCGATCTCGACGCCGCCGCCGGCGCACACGGTTTGACGTACCCGCCCCACCATGCCACCAACGAGACCACGTGCATCGGCGACGACATCGCCGTCCACACCGGAAGTCAGCACACCATCACGCACAGCGGAGGCATTCGGGAATCCGTGCGTGCGCTGACCGTGGTCCTGCCCGACGGGTCGCTGCTGCGGACAGGCGGCGCAGCGATCCACGCGACGGGGAATGACCTGACCGCGCTGTTCGTCGGCTCCCAGGAAACCCTTGGCGTGATTGTCGAGGCAACGGTGCGACTCCGCCCCCGTCCGGTGCGCACCAGAACCGCCGTGGCGTCCTTCGATTCCCTGACGTCGGCGGCGGACGCGGTGACCGCGATCATCCGTAGCCGGGCGCAGCCGAGCGTGCTGGACGTCGCCAACCGGAGCGCACTGGCCGAGATCGATCGGGCGCAGGGAACCGATCTCGCCGCGCACGGTGCGGCGCTGCTGGTGGCGCAGACTGCCGGTTACGGCGCCGACGAGGAAATTGCCGTCATCGCTGCGGCGCTGTCCACCACCGGACTGGTCACCTACCCGGGCGAGGGCGACGCGGACCGCTGTTCATGGCTGCGACACCACGGCCGGGAACCGGCGGCCGACCGATGGACGATCAACCAGGACGTCGGGGTGCGACGATCCGCATTGGCCTCGATGCTGGCGACCGCAGAACATCTCGGGCAACGCCACGGCGTGGATGTTGCTGCAGTGGCCCACGCCGGAGACGGCATCCTGCACCTGTCATGGTCCGTTCCCCAGCAGCCGCTCGACGCGAACACCGCACCACCGTCCCTGCTCGCGGCCGTCGATGAAGTCGACGCAGCAACATCCAAGCTTGGAGGCGCCACCAGCAATGTGCGCGGAGCCGGGTTGCTGACCCAGGAGATCGACAAGGCCGGCACCGCTCTTCGCCGCAATCTTGGCGCCGTTGTGGATCCCCACGGCGTCCTCAGTCCGGACGCACGGGTGGCGAAGGAATCGCAGGACCCGAAGGTGCGACAGGAACGCGATTCCACAGTGACGTCACTCTCATCCAGGTCGGCACACAGCAGGACCGGAAGGACCCATACCTACCGGCTGGGCATCCACGAGTTCCGGGAATGAGCGCCGGTCGCCAAGCGCCTCCTTGGCTCAGCGGCGACCGCGGTCGGCGGCCAGCCGGTGCAGCGCTGCGACCAGCACGTCGATTTCCTGGCAGGTGTTGTAGAACGCCAGGGACGGTCGAACGGTCGATTC
>Ga0208716_1000701_pt1 | contig 13606 bp, 16 predicted proteins | sample NGESurdeep092012_8_FD_184482 | JGI IMG/M metagenome (GOLD analysis project Ga0208716, IMG submission 184482) | Arctic peat soil microbial communities from Barrow, Alaska - NGEE Surface sample 415-3 deep-092012 (SPAdes) | ecosystem: Environmental > Terrestrial > Soil > Wetlands > Peat ...
AGATTCAGCAGAGCCCTAGCAATAGTCAATTCTGCTTGTCCTAACAAAGCTGGCTCTTGCTATACAACAAACTGCAGGGTATGCGAAGTATAATTGACCTAGTAGTTTGAGTACCGTTGTGTAGAATCAAATTTCTCAAATCTAAATCTGGTGAGCATTTTGGTATTTTTTGCAACAACTAGTTCTGTAAGGGGATGTTAAGAAGTAGCAATTCTACTTAAATAATCAATAGTATACTCCTGCTTGCCGTTCAAATATTAACTCTTCAATTTCATGAATGCTTAAGAACTGCACCATAAATTTAAGCAAGGAAACCAATGACGTGCTGAATTTATCTAAACAAGAAGAATTTTCTAAGCCAGAGGCTAGTTGTCTAGCTAGTTATGTTTTGGAAATGTTGACAGCTATCAAGGTAGACGAATTTGAGCCTTCTTTCAATCGGCTACCCCTTGACCCTTATCTGGAGGGTGGATATCGTTTTAGACGTCTTTCTCACTTTAGAGTTTCTGGTGACCATTTAACCAAATTACCACATCGGCGTATGCTCCAAAGCAAGGTCTACAATCCCTTACTAGGAGATGTTATTCGGGAATATGAAGAGTTGGATGATGAATTGATTCAACTAGAAAGCTTTCAGAAGATTATTTGGGAATTTTTCCAGGTCTGCCAACTCTGCTCAACCTCTCGTGAAGTTGCAGTTCACCAAATTAGAACTGTGGCTACTTCTCTCAAAGTTGGTAACCCAGCCCCTGAAGGAATTCATCGTGATGGAGTTGATTTAGTTGGCATCTTCTCTGTCCATCGAAGCAAGGTTGAAGGGGCAGAGACCCACCTTTATAAAACTAAAAACAATATACCTGTTTTTAGTAAAGTACTAAGTCCAGGGGAGTTTTTAGTCTTCAGAGATGATCAGTACTTCCACTACACTTCTCCTATCCATGCAACCTCGACAGAACAGGGTGTTAGGGATGTCTTCGTCCTCACTTGTCCTGGTCTGTTTCCACCAGATGAGTGATAGTTTCAGGAGATTTCTATGCCTGTTTTAGAACTTGAGCTTGAATGGGTGCGTGCTCAATTCCCCGCCCTCAAGCAGACCATGGACGGCCAACCGGTGGTGTTTCTGGATGGACCCGGTGGCACTCAGGTTCCCCAGAGCGTAATCGATGGAATCTCCCATTATCTGATCAACTCCAATGCCAACTTGCATGGAGCCTTTGCAACCAGTGTTCGGACAGATGCCCTGGTTGCGAACGCGCGGGAGGCTGTGGCTAACTTTTTAGGATGCAGCCCCGAAGAAATCGTCTTTGGTGCCAACATGACTACCCTGACATTTGCGATTAGTCGGGCCATTGGACGTGACTTGCAGCCAGGTGATGAAATTCTGGTGACTACGCTTGACCATGATGCCAATGTAGCGCCTTGGTTAGTGCTTCAAGAGCGGGGTATCGTCGTTCGGACAGTAGATATTCACGAAGCGGATTGCACGCTAGACCTCGCTGATCTGGAACGGCAGCTCTCTGAACGCACGAAGATAGTGGCCATCACCTATGCCTCTCACGCCATTGGTACGATCAACCCAGTGGCTAAGATCAAGCAATTGGCTCATGCAGTTGGTGCAATGGTATTTATCGATGCTGTCCACTATGCACCTCATGCTTCCATCGATATTCAATCTTTGGACTGTGACTTTCTGGTCTGTTCTGCCTACAAATTCTTTGGACCTCACCTTGGTATCCTATACGGCAAGCATAAGCATTTAAGCCAATTGCTTCCCTACAAGGTCCGCCCCGCGACCGATGAGGTTCCAGCTTGTTGGGAGACGGGTACTCTAAATTTTGAGAGTTTAGCCGGATTAGTCGCAACCATCGATTATTTAACTGAACTCGGTCGTCGAGTTTCATCGAACGTGTCGGGTGTATTGAACCGACGAGAAGCACTGGTTGCGGCTATGATGGCGATTCAAGAGTATGAGCAGTCTCTTACTCAAAAATTGCTTCCGAGCTTAATGGAAATTCCAGGAGTTACCATATACGGCATTACTGATCCCGAACGCTTGAGTTGGCGTACCCCAACTGTAGGAATGCTGTTAACTGGATATACACCTTATGAACTAGCAAAAGCTTTAGGGGAGTGTGGAATTTTTACCTGGAATGGAAACTTCTACGCGCTAAGTTTGATGCAACGATTGAGCTTGGAATCAAGGGGTGGGCTTTTAAGAATCGGATTGGCTCATTACAATACAGTGGAGGAAACACACCATCTGCTGCATACTTTGCAGGAGCTCGCTATACGCCCTTTGGCCAGTGCAAAGGCACGAACAGCTTAGCTGTCTTTTCGCAAGGAAGCACTTAAGACAGCAAAATTCTATTTTCTATTTAGCGATCCACAATATTTCAAAGAAATAGACGATGCCAATTCGAGATTGGAAGAGTGCGTTAATTCGGTTTGCGATTGAGTTTGAAGGGAAGTTTCCCGTGTAGCCATTTCTCCCTTGACACAAACTACTTTACAGACTCAATCGTGAACCTCTCCGTGCGGCATAATTGCCCCCGTTAGGGCAGTTTCACTGATATCCGTAGCCTCCAAATTTGCTCCGTATAAGTTGACTTCGCATAGATTGGCCTCGCACAAATCTGCGCCCCTCAAATTAGCGTCGCAGAGATTCGCTTTCCATAGCTTCGCCCCGCACATTTTGGCTCCAACCAAACTAGCTCCTTGTAAATGGGCTTCAGACAAGCAGGTTAAATGCAGAAGCGTATCGCTCATGTCAGCATTGATAAGCGATGCCCCGCTCAGATCAGATTCAGTTAAATTTGCGGATCTGAGCACCGCTTGACTCAGATCTGCTCCACTCAAATACGCTCCAAACAACTTGGTTTTTGTTAGGTCTGCCCCTGTCAAATTTGCTTCACTGAGGTTTGCTGCACTCAAATTGGCATGAGTGAGATTTGCACCAATAAGCACTGCCCTACTCAAGTCGATACCACTCAAATTAGCGCCACTCAGGTGAACTCCCGGCAAAGTGAGACCTTTAAAGTCTCTTTCTCCGTCAGCATAGCGTTTTAGTAGTTCATAAGCTTCCATGGAATTCCTAGTTAGCGTGGATGGTTAACCAATACTCATACCCAAACTCGTGGAAAAAAGTATTCTTCTTACTTTCACCCTCAAACTCTATACTCTAAATCGTAGCTTCAAATGGGAGCGCAAATATTAAGTATGATATTGTAGCATTGTCATTAAGGCAGAATTTTTCGTTATCTTATTGCAAATGCACTGCTAAAAATGCCTACAACTGCGTTAAATATTCTCAATAAATTGTTGATTTAAAAATGACTGCGCATACCCCACAGCTTGCTGCGATTGGATTGTTCATTTGTACAACTAAATGCAGGACATTCTAGTAAGCGAAGCTCACGTACGTTTGCATATTGGAAACCAGTATTCTATGATAACGGGCTGAGTTGAATTGGCACTTCAATCTGTTGCCAAGAAGATGAATAGAATAATGCTCTCGATCGTTTACTTTTTCAAATCCTGGAATTTAATGGGGCGACTGAGTCTGTAAGCATGCCAAGGGTTAGTTTATCTTTGCTATCTTCATAGACCAACCCTTAAGACAACATCAGTAGAATCATGGGTAGTCCCTGCATTATTTATCTCATACTCACTCAGTCTTTTGAACCCTAATTTCTCATAGAATTTCAGAGCCCCTTCATTTTCCTGTTCAGTAAAAACCCAGAGTTCTTTAAAGCTATAATCTCTTGCCTTTTGTTTTAAGAAATCTATCATCATCATCCCAAATCCACGACGGCGAAAACTTGGCCTAACTCCAAACCAACCTACCCAAACGATAGAAGGAGGGGTCTCCACCTGCTGATATAAGCCAATGACTCCGACCGTTTCATCTTCATGCATTGCTATATATACTTCCCAGAATGCTAACGGATAAGAACGCTTTCCTATGCCACACCAATGAAGCATTGATAAACTAAATTTGTCCCCGAACTCTAGTTCTTGAAGCAACGGGATAAAGTCGATAAGATTTCTTGTTTGCATTAGAATCATTAGCACAGATATCGCTTTTTTAGAATAGAAATTAAGTCTTCTCTGGATGATGCACGCAATACATACAGAGGGTACCCTTCTACCATCTGGGCTGCCTCTTGAGTGCGGATAAACGAGAAGCGACGGAGTAAGCGCTCTCCTTCGGCAGATGTGGCTAAAGCAAGAATTTTCACAGGGAAAACGATAGAGCCGCTCTCCAACCAGATAGTAATGCCCTGCGATAGGAGTTGCTGAATTGGATTCCGCTTACTGCTACTCCGAAAATCTTCTTTAAGCACGATGCCTGAAACATACCAGGTATTGTATTGAGCCAGTTCACCATGACAAGGAACAAGGTCCACTTCTTTCACCAATCCTTCTTGGAAAGCCAAAGAACAAGCTTCTGGGAGAGGCCAAATACCAAAGGCACCAAGAATCTCCTCTCCTTGGAAGAGGGCCTTTAGTCCCGCTTGGTAGTTCTCCCACCAATGGTAGAAGACCGAGAGAGGAATTGAATTTGCCCCATAAGCCCCATCGTCAATGAGCCAGAGTCTCTGCAACTCTTCTGAGTTATAAATGCTTCGGACCATAAGAGGGAGTATTTCTTCCTCTTGCATAGAGGCATAGAGCGCTTGGATAGCATTTAAATTGGGTGTCTTGTCAATCTTAACTACAGGAGATTTGGAAGAGGGCCATTTTTCATCTACTCCCTCAAGATTTCGGTTTATCTCCTCAGAGGAATACCAAAGAAGCAAAGAAAAGGTCCAGACTTCAGAACCCTGACCCTTTAGTCGATGGTCTTGCAGAATGCCTAGTAATGATTCCAAGTGATGCAGAGCTTCCTGCACCTGCCACTTGAGAATTCCATCTTCATAGTCTTTCTGGGAAGCCTTTTCATAGGCATTGATGAGCTGCACTAGGACTTTGATATTGGTACGGAATATTAGACGTATTCCATCGTGAGAATGATCTAATCCCTGACGAATGATATTGTGCAGTTCCCCCTCTTCATTTTCAGCGGCATAAACCAATAACGCTTCCAATAGGCGTTTCGTGCGATTTTTTGGAGCTGGTCCGAAGCTGTACTTTTTCATCTGAATAGCTCAAAACATTTCGGGGTACCCCGAAGTTCAATCACTACCCCGAAGTTTGTAGTTTATACAATGAGAAGCTTTCAGGTATTTCACCTTCCTGCTTGCTTCGGGGTATATTCTACAGGTTACTCTCCAAGAGAAACACAGGGTTGCTTGAGGAGGCTTATGTTTATGGGATCATATCTCAGCTTTTTGAAACTCGAAGAGTATCTGGTGCACTTGGAAGAACGAGGGCTAAAGTTAACCCGATTGGAACTGGTGTGTGAAATCAGCTCCCAAGATGGCTCCAGGGGAATAGCTCTTTACCATGCGGTCGCTTCCGCTATTTTGAGTGACCATATAGCCTATTGCAAAATATTCCTTGAACGAGCTGTAACCTGTCTCCATGAACAAGAGAGCATTCATGAAGAAATTCAGTGGCCCAAAGCACCCAAAGCACGTAAACAGATAGCTGATCTGCGTGTAGAGTTAGAGGCCAAAGGATGGTTAATCAAAGGTGGAAGATGGAGTATGGAAGCACCTGAATGCTTAGCCAAGTAGCTATGCACGACTAAGCATTTCTGGATTAATCTGGAATTGAATACTCGGTTGCTTTTTCTTAACTACTAATTCCTGTGCATTAAGTATATAACCGTCTTTTTTTAACTCTTCAACCGCATCCCAAAAAATTTGATTATTGCGAGAAGCATTACTTCCCAGAAGATCTAAATTTTTAAAAATATACCTTTTTGAAATTACTAGATATTGCCCATCCGTCAAAGACTCCCATTCCATTCGGCTAGTAATATAATTGAGAAGTTTCGTTTTATAGTCTCTTTGTGGTTGAGCGCCATTCTCTTGCAAGATTTTAATTGAATCAGGAAATAGAACATACCCACCCTTTCCCTTCAGGCCACTAAGGAATCCCAGCAGTACCGTATAAGAATCTGCTAACTCAAAAGTGTAATCAGCCGCTTTTGATAAATTAAAATTTCTAGGGACATTATCAATCTCATAATCCTGAATACGCAGAATATTTTTAACTATAATCTTCGCACCCAAATTGTTGCCATTCTTTAAAGACTGAGCATACACCAATTCCATTCGATGCAGTGCTACTAAGTCTTGATTAATCTGAGAACGAATAAGCGCAGGGAAACTTCCATCCTTTTGACGTTTGTATCCTAGCCACTCTAATAATTCATTCGAACGAAAATATACAGAAGACTCACTCTGCTGCCTTTCAAGTTCTTTATAAAGATAAAAAACAATTGCCACTTGTCTAGGGTTTAGAAAGGTCATCAGTGTTATTAAAAGTCGCTGCAGTTTGCGATCTTCAATACTCTCTAAAGTTTTCTTTACCCCTTTTTCTACACAGGATTCAAGCTCTAGATTAGTAAACTGTATTTGCAGATTTTGTAGCTCCTCTTCAGTGCAATTATCTAGAGGAATGCGTCTGGTTATCTCGACTTCTTCTGGGTTTTCGGGATCTGCATCAATTTTTATCTCTATGTAGTAACCATCCGTATCTAAACGGAGTTCTGGAAGATTTACGTCTTGATTCCTCAAAGTGGACCCAGCCCGAGGAAGAATCATCAAAAGTTGACCGTCTATCGGAAAGGTTCCCTTCTTCTTGGCTCTCATCTCTGCTTTCCTTACGGACAGACGGATTCTAGCAAATTTTTGGCATCCTGCCACCGCTGCTGCTAGGCAGTTCAGACGGAGGATTCCTTAGAGTTATCCCCTAAGCTACCCAGCGAATCTGAGTGAGCAGGTCAATGATTTTAGCTTCGCCCGCCGTCAAATCGGCAAAATACTCTTGCGGGAGAAATTCAACGGAATCGGGTTCGATGGCACTAGCGACTTGAGGGAGAAACAGTTCTAGAAACTTGTAATTAACTTCGCAATTTGCTAATCTCTAAGGACACAAAGGAGATGCAGTAGCCATGGCCACCAAAATTATTGTTAAAGGAAACTATGCACGTTATTTCCCAGACCGCCCTCGCGGAATTCTGGAATGTTCACCCTGAGGCCCAAGCTCCTTCAAGGGTTTGGTACAAAAGAGTTGAGAAGTGCAACTTTACGAATCTTGTGGACTTGCAGCAAGTTTTTCCCTCTGCTGATCTCGTTGGAAACTTCGTCGTTTTCAACCTTGGTGGCAACAAATACAGGCTCATAGCCTTTGTGGATTTTGAGTTCCAAAAAGTTTTTATCAGGCATGTCCTGACACACGCTGAATATGACAAGGAAAAATGGAAGAAAAATGACTCTTGGTTTAAGCGATAGCAGATACGCAAAACTGCTACTAGAGTTCCCTCCCCGACCTATCAGATTGGAGGAAGAGTTGAAGGAGGCACAAGATGTTGTTAATTCAATACTGGATCAAGGGGTAATGGGGAAAGAAGAGCGTGAGTACATCAATGTGCTCGGTACGCTGATTCATGAGTATGAACAGATTCATCACTCTATTCCTGATATTTATGGAGTCGAACTGCTGAAGGTGCTCATCGAAGAGCATGAGCTTCGACAGAAGGACTTGGTTCCTATCTTTAAGACTGAATCCATTGTGTCTGCGGTGCTGCACGGAGATCGCAATCTCACTGTGGAGCATATCCAGAAACTTGCGGAGTACTTCCACGTGTCACCCAGTGTTTTCTTTGCAAACCAGTGACCTACTCCCAGCGTGGGGCTTCTCGCTAAAGCAGGCTGAAAAATATTCTATCCAATCGAAAAATCGTTCAATGACATTCAATTTTCCAGCATCTATATTTATGTGACCTAACCAATCACAAGGTTGGGAAAAGACACCCATCGTGGAAATTGACAATGGTACGAGGTCATTTCTTTGGCTTATTGGTTGCGGCTTTACTGTCCAGCAACGCTGCTCCGGCCTTCGCTGCAGACCAGCCGGTCGCGATCTTCCATGCCTTCGATCAATCATTCCCGACCATCGAAGGATTCGTCTGCAACTTGGGGAATCAGGGTTACTCCCATGTGCAGATTCCCCCGGCCCAGAAATCCAGCACCCCTCTCGGTTCATGGTTCTTTAGATACCAGCCGGTGGACTTCGACAAGATCGAGGGCAGGGGTTCGGAGAATGAACTCAAGCGACTGACTGACAAAGCTCATGCCTGCAAGGTAAAAGTGATCGCTGACGTGGTCTTCAACCACATGACCAGCGAGCCCAGTTTTGGCCGTCTCGACCAGTTTCCGGGTCTGCGTCCCAACGACTTTCACACCAGGTGCCCGATCAACGAAAATGACTTTAAAGACGGCAACACGAGTAAAGAGATCTCATGTTGGCTGAATGGGGACCTGCCAGATCTCAAGCAGGAGGAGCAGCGGGTACGGGATGTCCAGAAAAAGCATCTCAAGAAATTGCTCAATCTAGGCATCGACGGCTTCCGCTTCGACGCGGCCAAGCACATGGAGCGGCAGTTCGTCAAAGAGTACATCGATTTTGCAGATAGAGAGAGTGGCGGCAACGCATGGAACTACCTCGAAGTGATCGAAGACAACGATACCCACTTGGAAGACTATAACTGGATTGCTGCTGTTACCGACTTTCGCCTCTACAACACTCTGACGAATGCTTTTAAGTTCGGTGGCGACCTTCGTTCGCTGCGTGTGCCCACCGCATTGAACGACACTCGCAGTGTCACCTTCGGCGGCAACCATGACACCCGCCGCCAAATCGGAAACCAGCCGATCAACAACTTTGCCATCAACCCCTGTGACGCCACCGATCGCTCCGACTGCCACCTGGCCGCCGCCTACGTATTGGCAAAAGAGAGTGGTACCCCGCTGATATTGAACGAGGACAACCTCGTTCCGTACATTCCCGCGGGCGTCAAGTTCAGGCAGATTATGCAACAACGGGGCAGGGAAAACCGTAAGGTCCAAGAACACGTATTGGGTGTGGTAAACAGCCCTACCCTGCTAGTGATGGAGAGGGGGGAGGAAGGATTTTTTGTAGTGAACAAATCGACCAGCCAGTTCAATGTGCCAACCCTTGATATGACCCTCACCAACATCGATGGGTGTTATCGGGAAATCCGCAACAACTTCACCGTTGCCATCGAGCGTAATAACCAAGGCAAGAAGTTTGTAACCCGCTGGGGAAATGCCAACAGAGATGGAATGGAAGTGCAGGGGCGCGACGCTCTCTACTTTATCCGCGAACCATTCTCCACATGCAGATCCTGAAAGTGCATTGCTCCCACGGATGGAAATTCCGTTTACCGGCGCTCTTTCTAAGGAACGCCATTTTTGGGCTCTAAAGCCCTGTAGTATAAGGATTTCTCCATGCAGCTTTACGAGTCAGGATGCTCTCCCTAAATAAATATTTTTCGGCTTGCCTCTCCAAGAAAATTGCAGATAGCGGTAAGACTTCCCGTTTTTCTGTTTAAGGTACATAGAACCCTTGCGTACTTCGCTTGTTTCCCAGTCAACGACTTCTAGGGTGAGTCTGTGGATATAAAACCCGCGCTTAAACATCCATGGCGAAGAATCAGAGAGCTCAGGAGGACCAAGTTCAGTAGCTCCTCGTTGGAGTAGGGCAAGAGTATCAGAGGAGAGAGACATGATTCTGGAAAAGTACGGTATAGCTATACCGCACAAAAGTTTCGTTATTGTAACCTTTTGATGCTATGACTAGGCTGAAAATTCAGTCTAACCGGTAGTTTGACCTTCTCCCTGAGCCTTCGCAAGGGAGGTAACTAAAATTTCTGGTAAAGATTGAATTCATTGCTCCAAGCTTGCAAAGATTTATGGGTAGACTGTCGCTATTTCTGGCAGACTACGTCGCTGTGAAAATCTCAATTCGGCTCCTTCAAGAAGATGAGCTATCGGAAGCTGACCATATCTTCCGACTTGCCTTTGGCACTTTTATTCGATTGCCTCAACCCACTGATTTTGGTGGTGATGCAAACTATATTCAACCCCGATGGAAAGTTGATCCGACAGCAGCGTTTGCAGCTGAGGTTGATGGGAAGCTGGTTGGTTCAAATCTAGCGACCCATTGGGGCAGTGTTGGTTTTTTCGGACCGCTCAGTGTTCATCCTAGCTTTTGGGGTCAAGGTATTGCTCAGCGTCTCATTGAACCCGTGATTGCTCAATTTGTGCAAAGGGGGACGCGGCAGACTGGGTTGTTTACCTTTCCGAATAGCCCAACGCACCATGCGCTCTATCAGAAATTCGGTTTCTACCCACGTTTTCTAACCTTCATCATGGCAAAGCCAATTCAGGCAGCTCAGCAGGACTTTGCAGGAACGAAATACTCTGAACTCAATCTAGAGAAGCGATTGCATTGTCTTAGAGAGTGTTCGGAACTCACGAATGCTATTTATTCAGGGCTAAATTTATCACATGAGATTGTCGCGGTTCAAGCTCAAAATTTAGGTGATACTGTTTTGCTTTGGGATGACACAGATTTAGCTGGATTTGCTATTTGTCATTGTGGTGCAGGAAGTGAAGCAGGTAGCGATGTATGCTACGTAAAATTTGGAGCAGTACGTCTAGGAAAACATGCAGGGGAAAAGTTTGAACAGTTACTCGATCTCTGTGAAGCGTTTGGGGCAACTCAAAAAATGTTGCGTCTTGTTGCTGGAGTGAATACCAGCCATGATGAAGCTTATACCAGAATGATCGCTCGTCGATTTCGCACTGAAAGCACGGGTGTAGTAATGCACAAACCAAACGAGCCTGGTTACAATCGACCAGATGTTTTTGTATTAGATGATTGGCGCTAATACAAAATTAGTCAGCAAAAGAGTTTAACTTATTGGAAGCAGCTAGATCTAACAAGAGGCAAAAGTAGCCAGTCCAAATAAGTCAACCTAATTTGCCCAGTCCATATCCAAAAGACGGCCTAATTGTTGGACACTCATCCAATCCAAACCCCGTAGCGTCGCCAAGGACTTCTGAGGGTCACTCGTCTTGATAAACTGCTGCTTAAATTGGTCCCAGCCAAAAAGTTGAATCATCAAGGCACACTGACTAGGACCCAAGGCAGCCTCAGAGGGCACCCATTCCTGTGCTTGAGGTACGGTGTATTGGTCAACCGCGTAGGGGTCAAACCCATCATAAGCCTGGATTAAGTCTGGCCATACTTCTACTAGCTTACTTTCTCCAATCACACGGCTAAAGACTACCCAGCAATAAGCTTCGAAGAAAGTTTGTGGAGTAAGTGTCAAGGACATGCCAGAAGTAAAATCGGGAGCTGGCTCAGTTTGGATAAGCATGACGGATCCTGGTGGACGGGATGTAGTAGCGATTCAGTATCTTTCGCTCCTGAATTTAGTATGTGCTAAATGACAGTGTCCTTTCTAAAGGACGACTGAAGACTGCCTAAGGTCTTAATCAAGAGTATTTGACATGAGTTTGTACTTGAAGTATATCTGTCTTTATTTTATCTTTATATTCCCTGTTGGTAAGGCTTTGAAAGACTTTAGCTTTAAGATTAAACATCTATTTGCCGATTATTTGCAATTGCTAAAGAGGGTTTGACGTACGTTTGTACTTGAAGTGAGGAAGAACTTAACTGACTTGACAAAGCAAAAGAGTAAAGCAATGATTCGGGTCTGTATAGGAACCAATCCCCTAGCTGCGAGATCCTTCTGGATACTGTTCACCTTAAATTTTCGAGAAATCTCCGTAAAGACCTTAATTCTTTTCAAGATGGCGCCAAACCTTTGCTTGGTTGCGGGAGAAAGAAGGTTGCATTTGGGCTCTCCCCTGCGAGTCGGGCTTGCCTCAAGACTCGCCTAGGCAAGATTGAGATATTCGTTTCTGCGTTTAAGGGACGATTCCTGCGGTTCCTGTAAGCGTGTCCGGCAGGCGTGTCTGGCGGGCCTAGCCGAGAAGCCGAGCAGGGCTGCAATCCCTGAATTCATCTGGGTATAGTGTTTAGACCATTCAAGCACCCTGGTGATAGCGTCCAACTATCTTGTTGAATTCATTGACCTATAAAGTTCGCGTATGATTTTTGGTTTTGACCTATAAAGCTCGCGTATAGTTTTGCCTATAAAGCTCGCGTATGGTTTTTTGGAGTCTAATTTTCAAAGCCTGACGAGGAGTGTTTTTCAAAGATTGACCTATAAAGCTCGCGTATACTTTTGCCTATAAAGCTCGCGTATAAAGTGTCTGAAAGTCTCTCCCGCAGAGTATTTGAGCCCTTGCCTATTTTTATTGCCAGTGCTAAGGTTTCCCTCAGATAGCAAAAGACCGCTCTAGCTGGAACTGGAACGGCCTCTTGAGTTTTATCTCCTGGTTTACCAGGTTCTTTAGCCGCTGCTACCTCTTTTTTCCATAGTTAGCAGGGCGTCTAGCCAATCTTGGAGTCTAACGACTCCCCCTCAAAACGCTTGAGAACCAAGCGCCCGTTTCCCTATGACCAACTAAGTCATTTAAGGAAAGGTATGACTAGATTAGCGCAAAAAAATCTAATTGTAAGCAGGTGCTCTTTGCCAAAAGCAAATGGCATCTATCTTCAGCGGCTTATCACCAATTTTTCAGTCTTCCTCAGGGGCGTCGAGTTTAACTATTTGCTGCCCAGTAATTACATTTTCCCGTTTATTCCAGGAAAGCGACAATTCGCCGTCCATAGCCTTGATCAAGGTTTCGATAGTTTTCCAGCGGGACACCTCGGGATTATCCAGTGCCTGTTTCACAGTGGCGGTGAAACGTCGAGGGTCTATGTCCTCTTCCCCTGTAAGGATTTTGCCGTACTGCTTTGCCAATTCATAAACAGACCAATTCAGGGCAGCGAAGCGATTTTTAAGAATGTCTTTGTTCACGTGAGCCGTATCTGGCATTTGGTCTCCTCGGATTATGGCACCTTTTCCTACAACACTTTTACTCTAGTAAAACACTACTTTAGTAATGTTGTGGTTATTGACTTAGTAGCGTTGAGACGCTACTTTTGTTTTGTGGGCATGAGGTTAGTTCCCCTAAAGTCATTTACTTTTACGGCCCCGAGAAGGCATGAAAGTCTCATTGAGAGAATGTTTTCACCCTCTGTCTACTCCAACACAAGCGGGAGATACGACTGATGAACACGCTAAGCGCACCGCCGAAATCGAGAAAAAAGAAACAACGCAGTAGCTCTGCTTCTTCAAAGCGAGGAGATCTAAGGACTAAAGAACTGGTTACTCGAAAGGCTTATCGGACCTGGGCTAACGACCCTGGAATATTACGGTTTGGCGCTAAACAGTACATCATCCCCGCAGCAACTCCCGTTCTGAAGATGGTTGCTCAGAACTGTCCTTACGGGGAAGGATTCGCAGAGGTCTGTTTCGGTCTTGATGTGGCCGAAAGCTTTTATCCATACCAACTTGCACCCAACCTCAAATATTTGTCGGTCATCATTCCCCACAGCCACTTGCACATCACTTCGAAGAAGGGGCAGACGTGGAAGGGGGCAAAGCGATGAACGACCCCTTACCAAAACGCACCCGCCATCTATCGGTTGTAAGACAGGAGGCAACGGT
>Ga0208716_1000702_pt1 | contig 13605 bp, 9 predicted proteins | sample NGESurdeep092012_8_FD_184482 | JGI IMG/M metagenome (GOLD analysis project Ga0208716, IMG submission 184482) | Arctic peat soil microbial communities from Barrow, Alaska - NGEE Surface sample 415-3 deep-092012 (SPAdes) | ecosystem: Environmental > Terrestrial > Soil > Wetlands > Peat ...
AGCGGTCGAGGACGCGTGCCAGCAACTCGTCGGTGGGGGCGATGCCCGCCCCTTCGGCGAGCCGCTGGACGATCTCGCCGTCGGTGCGGCCGTCGAAGCGGAATCCCTCGATGGGCCCCGGCGTGCCGAGGACGTCCACCAGGGCGCGGTGGATCGCGCGGCGCCCCGCGCCGTCGGTCCACAGGAGCGTGCCGTCGAGGTCGAAGAGGACGAGCTTCACGTGCGGGTCAGGTAGATGCCGGAGAAGATGCCGCCGGCGCCGAGGACCTGCCACAGCGTCGGCGTCTCGTGGAGGAGTGGCCAGGCGATGAGGAGCACGATGACCGGCTGGAAGTTGGAGTAGGTGGCGGTGCGCGTGGAGCCGAGCCGCTCGACGCCGCGGTACCAGAAGAGGAACGCGAGCACCAGGGCGAAGAGGGACGAATAGACGATGGCGCCCCAGCCGGCGAGGGGGACGGCGCCGAGGTCCATGCGCGCCACACCCGGTACGCCGATCAGCACCAGCGGCACCGCGCCGATGCCCATCGTCCACGCCGTGGCGGTGATGGAACCGTAGCGGTCCACGAGGGGCTTGCTGCCGACAGTGTACGCCGCCCAGCAGACCGTACCGAAGAGGATGAGGACGTCGCCGAGGAGCCCCTGCTCGAAGCCGACGTCCTTGCCGCCGCCGACCACGACGCTCACGAGGCCGAGGACCGACATGAAGATGCCGAAGGCGTCGCGCCCGCGGATGCGCTCGTGGCCCCGCATGTGACTGAAGATCGCCGTGTAGATGGGCCCCGTGCCCATGATCAGGGACGCGTTGCCCGCCTTGGTGTGGTCGAGGCCTTCGATGTACGCGACCTGGTAGATGAAGTTGCCGAGGAGGCCGAGGAGGGCGAGGCGCCCCCAGTCGGCGCGCACGGGCTTGCCGCGGCCGAGGCGCCGCGCGACGAGCGCGATCACCACCGCGCCGATCGTGAACCGGAAGGCGTTGAAGGCGAGGGGGGGGAAGACGTCGAGCGCGGCCTTCACCACGATCACGTTGATGCCCCAGATGAGGGTCATCAGCGTGAGGAGGGCGTCGGTGGTGGTGAAGCCGCCGCGCGCCTCCGGGGCGGCAGGCCGGGTGGCGGATGCACCGGGCGCGTCCGGGGCGGCGCCGGTCTCGGGAAGAGTCATACGGAGTGGAAAACTAACGGGCGCGGGCGGCCTCCGCGCGGCGGCGGTCTCCCCCTACGGCACCGCGTCCAGCGTCAGCACCTCGAACGGCGCCAACTGGAAGACGTGCGGCGTGCCCGCGGCGAGCGCGAGGGGCGCCTTCCCGCGGTCCGCCGTCCACGGGCTCCGCGCCCGGTAGCGGCGCGGCGCGCCCGCCGGCAACTCGAACGCGTCGGCCACGTCCACCGCGATGCGCTGCGGAGCGTCCTTCGGGTTCCGCAGCACCAGCGTCGCCTTCTCCGGCGACCACGACGCCCACCCGTACGGCTCCAGCCGCCACGGGTCGCCGCCGATCCAATGCGTGTCCACCAAGGCGTCCGCGTTCCGCCGCGACCACTGCGCCGCCTCGGCGAGCGCGTCCCAGTTGGCGGAGGTGAGGAGCGCTGGCGTCACGTACATCTCCTGCAGCTGCGTCCCCGTGCCGAAGTAGGAGCGGATCTCGCTCGTGAAGTCGTCCCCCGGATCGGTCATGAGGCCGTGGGCGTGCCGCGCGTAGATGAGCCCGTGCAGCATCAGCGCGTTGATCGGATAGAGGGGCCCCTGCCGCACCACGCCGCCGTAGGTGTCGCCGTCGCGGTAGGTGATCCAGCGCTGACGGTCCGTGCCGACGCCGGCGAAGGCGTGGTCGTCGCCGCCGCGCCACGTCGAGTCGGCGTACCGGAGCCAGAAGGGCGAGGGGTACGTGCCCGTCGTCAGATTGACGTACAGGTCGGGCTTCTCCGCGCGCAGCTCGGCGATGAGGCCGATCGCCGCGTCGAAGTCGCTGTCGAACTGGCTCCCCGGCGCGGTGCTCGAGGCGCTCCCCGTGCCGTCGAACTTGAACTGGTTCACGCCGTAGGTGCGGATCATGTCGAGGGCCGTCTCGCGGAACCGCGCGTAGTACCGCGGCCCCGAGAGCGCGAACCCCTCGGCGGTGGTCTCGAAGCCCTGCTCCCGGCCGTAGCGGAGCCGCTGCTCCCGCGGGTCGCCGTAGCCGCCCCACGGCGACATCCACACCCCCGGCGCCGCGCCGAACCGCGCCGCGGCCTCCCGGAGGGGCGTGAAACCGCGCGGGAACCCCGCGTTGAAGCGCCACAGCGTGCGCGGGTCGTCCCAGCCGTCGTCGAAGAGGAAGGAATCGAGCTGGACGCCGCGCCGCGCGTGCAGCTCAGTGCCGAACGCCTCGATCACGCCCAGGGCCCCCGCCTCGTCGAAGGCGTTGAAGTAGCCGAGGTCGTACCACGAGTTGTAGTGGAGGAAGGGGCGGTAGGGATGCGCCCGCTCCCGCTCCACGTAGGCGAGGAAGCCGCGGCGCAGCTGGCCGGCCGGCGTCGTGCCGATGACGGACGAGTACACCGGTGAGGCCCCCGGGCGGAGGGGCAGCGTGCGCCGCAGCACCGAGCGCGCGCGGCCGCCTTCCGTGCTGCTGCGGGCGAGGGGATGCTCGAAGCCGACGAACAGGTTCCCCGCGACGATCGGTGAGCCGTCCACCGTGCCGTACACCGTCGCGCCCGGGAGCGCCTGGTCCACGAGGACGATCTGCCGCACCGGCACCTCGGCGCCGACGCTGTGGAGCGTGACCTCCTGGCGCACGTACGTGGAGCCGTCCCGCACCACGCCGCGCCACTCGACCGCGACACGGCCCTGCGGGTCCTCGAGCTGTACCGTCACCCGCTGGCCGCCGAGCCGTTCGGCGAGGCGCGCGGCGCGCGGATCCCCTGTCAGGCGCTCGACGCGCGGCGCGTTGGCAACGCGCATCTCCGACGCCTTGAGCTGCGCGCCCCCCTGGAGCACCAGCGTGAAGGCGTCGGGGGCGAGCGCCACCGTGGCGTTGCCGAGGCGGTCGGTGACACGGAGGGCGCGGAAGGTCCCGCCGACGACCGACCACGCCACCGCGATGGCGTCCGTAGCGAGGGAGAACTCGTCCCCCTGGCGGAGGAAGCGCGCGGCGTCGGGAGCGGGAGGCTGGTGCGGGCCGGCTGCGCGCAGGACGGCGGGCAGTGCGCCGAGGCCGGCGCCCGCGAGTGCGGCATCGCGGACGAACTCGCGGCGGGAGAGCCCGGTGCGCGGGTCGCGCGTCACGTGGTGGTCGCCGTCGCTCAGCCGGTCGTGCGTCATCGTCCCGCCCCGAGGGGAAGAGGGTTCGGCAAGGATGCCGCCCGCGGCGCGGCGTGGCAAGCAGGACTAGATTCTGCGCCGATGACGGACTCTACGCCCCACGACCCGCTCCGGCATGTCCGCGACGGCTACGACCGCTGGGCACGGGTCTACGACCACGACGGCAATCCCCTCATCGCGCTCGAAGACCCCGCCGTGCGGCGCGCCGTGGGCGACGTCCGCGGCCTCACCGTGCTCGACCTCGGCTGCGGCACGGGCAGGCACTCCGCCTGGATGGCCGCCGCCGGGGCCGCAGTAACGGGCGTGGACTTCTCGGAAGGAATGCTCGCCGAGGCGCGAACGAAGCCCGGCGCCGGCGCGATTCGCTTCCTCCTCTCCGACCTCCACGCGCCCCTCCCCTTCCGTGACAGCGCATTCGACGTGGTCGTGAGCGGGCTGGTCCTCGAGCACATCGGCGACCTGGACCGCTTCTTCGGAGAGGCGCGCCGCGTGCTCCGGCCGGGTGGCCGTGCCGTAGTCTCCGCCATGCACCCCGCGATGTTCCAGCGCGGCACGCAGGCCCGGTTCACCGACCCGGAGAGCGGCGAGGTGGTGCGGCCGGGGAGTGTGGACCACCACGCGAGGGACATCGTCGCGGCCGCCGAACGGGCCGGATTCGTCGTGGCCGCGCTCGAGGAGGCCGCGGCGGACGCCGCGCTCGCCGCGCGGTACCCTCGGGCGGAGAAGTACGTCGGCTGTCCGATGCTGGTGCTGTTGCGCCTGCGAACACCGTAGGGCTCCACCGTGCCCCCGCCGGGAGACGCCTCTGGCGCGCGGCGGCGCGGCTCGGCAAGTTAGGCGCGTTCCCTCCTTCCGATAGACCGCGTCACCGAGGCGTACTGACGACGCAGCCCAGCTTCGCCAACCCGGCGCTCGACGTGCGCCGCCTCGTCGCCGCGGTGATGGTGGCGACGGCCCTCGCGGGATGCGCCGGGACGCACGGCGCGCGCACCGCCCCCCGCGCCGGCCGCCGCGCGCCGGTCCTGATGGAGCAGTACTCGGGCGTCACCGCGGTGCTGCAGGCCGTGAGCGCAGTGAGCGGCCAGGTCGCGTGGGTGGCGGGCCACGCGGGCGTGGTGCTCCGCACGACGGACGGCGGCGCCGGGTGGGTGCGGCTCCACGTCCCCGGCGCCGACTCGCTCGAGTTCCGCGACGTGCAGGCCTTCGACGCCGACGTCGCCTACCTCCTGGCCGCCGGGCCGGGGAGCCGGTCGCGGATCTTCAAGACGACGGACGGCGGGCGCACCTGGGCGGAGCAGTTCGTGAACGCCGAGCCCCGCGCCTTCTACGATTGCTTCGCCTTCTTCGACCGGGACCGGGGCGTCGCGGTGAGCGACGCAGTGGACGGGCGGCTCCTCGTCCGCGCGACCCGCGACGGCGGCGCGCATTGGGACCTGGTGCCGGAGGCGGGCGTGCCCCCCGCGCGCGAGGGCGAAGGCGCCTTCGCCGCGAGCGGGACCTGCCTCGTGGCCGTCGGCGACCGGCTCGCCTGGATCGCCACGGGCTCGCGGGCCGAGGCGCGCGTCTACCGCAGCGACGACGCGGGGCGCACGTGGACGGTGCGCGCGGTGCCCGTCGCGTCGGGCGAGGCGGCGGGCGCGACGTCGCTCGCCTTCCGCGACCCGCTGCACGGCGTAGCGCTCGGCGGCCGCATCGCGGTGGCCTCGGACACCGACAACCAGACCGCGATGACGGCCGACGGCGGCCTCACCTGGACTCGCGGGGGGCGGCCGCCGTTCCCCGGGGCTGTCTTCGGCTCAGCGTACGTGCCCGTCCCGCGGACCCCGGCGCTCATCGCCGCCGGCCCCGGCGGCCTCGCCATCAGTCGCGACGACGGCGAGACGTGGGAGGGGCTCTCGAGCGATGCGTACTGGGCCGTGGGGTTCGGCTCGGCGAGCGCGGGATGGGCCGTGGGGCCCCGCGGCCGGATCACCCTCATCTACCTGCGGTAGTCTGCGGGCGCGCCGCCTTGCCTTGCGGCCGCCCTTCCCCCTATTTCCCGGGCGATATGCGCGCGCCGCGAGCGTCGTGTGACTGAGTCCGCCCCGCCGGGCGTCGTCCCCGCGCGCCCGTCCGCGCCTCCGGCGCCGGCGCCCGGCACCGTGGCCCCGCCCCCGCTCCGCGACGAGGCGAAGCGCCAGGCGGAGCTGAGCGCGATGAAGCGCGTCGCGACGGGGCTCCTCGGCGCCGCGTTCGTGGTGTTCGTGGTCGCGCGGCTCCTCGAGCGCACCGTCCCCTGGCTCGCCGTGGTCCGCGCCACCGCCGAAGCGTCGCTCGTCGGCGGGCTCGCCGACTGGTTCGCGGTCACGGCGCTGTTCCGCAAGCCGCTGGGCCTGCCGATCCCGCACACGGCGATCATCCCGACGCAGAAGGACCGCATCGGGCGCATCCTCGGCAACTTCCTCCAGAACCACTTCCTCTCCACCAACGTCCTCGCCGGAAACCTCAAGTCCACGCGGATGGCCGAGCGGGTCGCGCACTGGCTCTCCGACCGCCACAACGCGCGGCGCCTCTCCCGCCAGCTCGCCGGCGGCGTCGCGCAGACGGTGGCCGCGCTCCCCGAGGCGCAGGTCCGCGCCCTCATCCGGGAAAGCGCCGTCTCGCGCCTCCAGGCCACGCCCCTGGCGCCCCTCCTCGGCAACCTCCTCGCCGTCGTGGCGACCGACGACCGCCACCAGGCCCTCCTCGACGAGGCGCTGCACCTCGTGGCCGACGCCATCGACGCGAATCGGTCGACGCTCCGCGACGTCGTGCGCGACCAGAGCCCCTGGTGGGTGCCGGGCGCGGTGGACAACGCCCTCTACCGGCGCTTCGTGGACGCCGCCCGCCGCTTCGTGGAGGAGGTGGGCGCGAACCCGCACCACCCGGTGCGCCTCAAGTTCGACGTCGCGTTCCGGCGGTTCATCGAGCAGCTCCGGACGGCCCCGGAGACGATGGCCCGCGCCGAAGCGCTCAAGACGGAGCTGCTCGACGCGCAGGCCGTCGAGGACTTCGCCGCCGGGCTGTGGGACCAGGCGCGCGGCGCGGCGGAGCGCTTCTCCACGAAGCCCGAGGAAGGCGCCCTCGATCCCCTGGAGCGCGGGATCATGGCGGTGGGGGAGTCGCTGCTCGCGAACCCGGAGCGGCTCGCGGAGCTCGATGAGTTCATCATCCACTTCATCGCTTCGCTCCTCGAGCAGCACCGGCAGGAGGTGGCCGACCTCATCGCCGAGACGGTGCGGCAGTGGGACGCGACCCTCGCGTCGCGCCGCATCGAGCTCGCGGTCGGGCGCGACCTCCAGTTCATCCGACTCAACGGCACGATCGTCGGCGGGCTGGCCGGCCTCGCCATCTACCTCGCGACGCTCCTCTTCCGGTAGCGCCCGCCGGCCCGCACTTTCCCCGTCGGCCGCGCCCCCCGCGCGGTCGCCCAGCCATCCGCGGCTCGCAGGTGGTCTTCCGAGGAGGACGTATGCGCCGGACGCTCGCCGCCCTCGCCATGCTCGCCGGACTCGCCGCAGCGGCCCACGCCCAGCGGCCCGGCCGGCCCCCACAGCCGGGTCAGGCGCCGCCCGCCGCGCAGGCCGCCCAGCCGGCGGGGGCCGACAGCGCGGTCCGCCACGAGGCCCCCCCGGCGGCCGTGCCGCGCGAGGAGTCGTCGGTCACCGAGCACACCATCCGCCTCGGCGGCCAGACGGTCCCCTACCGCGCCACCGCGGCGACGATCCTCCTCCGCAACGACAAGGGGGAGGCGATCGGCAGTCTCTACTACACGGCGTACACGCGCACCGACGTCTCCGACCGGAGCCAGCGCCCACTGGCGTTCATCTATAACGGCGGCCCCGGGTCCGCCTCGATGTGGGTGCACATGGGCGCCTTCGGCCCGCGGCGCATCGTCACCTCCGACGCCGCGCCGACGCCGCCGCCCCCGTACCAGCTGGTGGACAACGCCAGCAGCCTGATCGACGTCACCGACATGGTCTTCATCGACCCGATCGGCACCGGCTTCAGCAAGCCCGTGGGGACCGGGACGGGGAAGGACTTCTGGGGCGTGGACGAGGATGCCGCGTCGCTGGCGCAGTTCGTCCGGCTGTACGTGAGCCGCACCGGCCGCTGGAACTCGCCCAAGTTCCTCATCGGCGAGAGCTACGGCACCACGCGCTCCGCGGTGCTCGTCAACCGTCTGCAGTCCCGGGAGGGGATGGACTTCAACGGGGTGGTGCTGATGTCCTCGGTGCTCGACTTCGAGACGCTCGCCTTCGCGCCGGGGCACGACATCTCGTACGAGCTCTACCTCCCCTCGTACGCCGCCACCGCCGCGTATCACCACGCCATCCCGCAGCCCCGCGACCTGCCGGCGTTCCTCGACTCCGTGCGGCACTTCGCGATGGGGGAGTACGCCGCGGCGCTCGACAAGGGGTCCTCCCTCGGCGCCGACGAGCGCGCCGCGGTGGTCCACCGGCTCGCGGCGTACACGGGCCTCGGCGAGGAGTACCTGACGCGCGCCAACCTCCGTGTGGCCCTGCGGCAGTTCATGGCCGAGCTGAACCGCGCCCACGGGATGAACACCGGCCGGCTCGACGCCCGGTTCACCGGGCCGATGCTGGACCTCCTGACGGAGAACGGCGAAGGGGACCCGCAGTCGCTGGCGGTGAGCGGCGCCTACACCGCCGCGATCAACAGCTACCTGCGCGACGAGCTGCGGTTCGGCGGCGACGAGCGCTACGTCGCGAGCGGCGGCGTGCAGTGGAGCTGGGTCCGCGAGCCCGCGCAGGGGGGCCGCGGGGGCGGCGGCGGCGGGCGGATGGGCTCCCCCTATGTCGGGAGCGACCTCGCGCAGGCGCTCGTCTCGAACCCGAACCTCCGGGTCGAGGTCGAGAATGGCTACTACGACCTCGCGACGCCCTTCTTCGCGACCGAGTACACGATGGACCACCTCGGCCTCCCCGCGGAGCTGCGGAGCCACATCGCGCTCCGGTACTACGAGGCCGGCCACATGATGTACCTGCGCGAGCCGGACCTCGCCGCGCTCAAGGCGAACATCGCGCGGTTCATCGGCGCCACGACCCGCCTCCGGTAGCGGCCGGGAGGGCCTCCGCCCCCCCGCGGGGGGCGTCGCCGACGCCGGCGGCGCCCCCCGCTATATTCCATCCCCCGGAGCGGGCCCCTGGGCAGTGCGCCGGGCGGCCGGACCCCTCTCCTCGGAGCCGGTGGCCGGATGGACGAAGGCGAGCAGCGACCCTCGATGCCGCGCCAGGTCAAACGCCTGGTGTTCGGCAAGCCGCGCGACCTCCGGGACCAGCGCCTCTTCCACCGCCTCTCGCTGATCCCCTTCCTCGCCTGGGTGGGGCTCGGCGCCGACGGGCTCTCCTCGTCCTCGTACGGCCCGCAGGAGGCGTTCAGGGCCCTGGGCGAGCATACCTTCCTCGCGGTCGGCATCGCGGCGATGATGGCGTTCACCGTCATCCTCATCGCCGCCGCTTACAGCCGCATCATCGAGCAGTTCCCGCACGGCGGCGGCGGCTACGTCGTCGCCACCAAGCTCCTCGGCTCGCGCGCCGGCGTGGTCTCGGGCAGCGCACTCCTCGTGGACTACGTCCTCACCATCGCCACCAGCATCGCGGCCGCCGGCGATGCGATCTTCTCGTTCCTCCCGGCGCACTACCTCTGGGCGAAGCTCCCCTTCGAGGCGCTCGCGATCATCGGCCTGACGACGCTGAACATCCGCGGCGTCAAGGAATCGGTGGTGGTCCTCGTCCCGATCTTCCTCGTGTTCCTGGCGACCCACGTCCTGGTGATCGTCGGAGGCATCCTCTTCCACGCGGCCGACCTCCCCGCCACCGCGCGGCAGGTGCAGGCCGGCTTCCACCAGGGGATGACGTCGCTCGGCGCCATCGGCCTGCTCCTCCTCTTCGGCCGCGCGTACTCCCTCGGCGGCGGCACCTACACGGGCATCGAGGCCGTCTCGAACGGCCTGCCGATCATGCGCGAGCCGCGGGTCCAGACCGGCAAGCGGACCATGTTCTACATGGCCGCCTCGCTCGCCTTCACCGCGGCGGGCCTCCTCCTCTGCTACCTGCTGTGGCACGTCCAGCTCGAACCGGGGAAGACCGCGAACGCGTCGCTCCTCGAGCGGATGACCGCCGGCCTCCCCTTCGGCGCGACGTTCCTCGTCGTCACGCTGGCGTCGGAGGGCGCGCTCCTGGTGGTGGCCGCGCAGGCGGGCTTCCTCGACGGCCCACGCGTCCTCGCCAACATGGCCGTGGACTCGTGGGTCCCGCACCGCTTCTCCGCTCTCTCCGACCGCCTCACGACGCAGAACGGCATCGTCCTGATGGGCGCGACGTCGCTGCTGGCGCTCATCTACACCGGCGGCCAGGTCGGCCACCTGATCGTGATGTACAGCATCAACGTCTTCCTGACCTTCTCCCTCTCGATGTTCGGGATGCTGCGCCACTGGATGGCGGAGCGCGCCGCGCCCGCCGCGCTGCGCCTGCGGCGCACGGCGCTCTTCGCCGCGGGCCTCGTCCTGTGCGTCCTGATCCTGATCGTGACCGTGCTGGAGAAGTTCCGGGAGGGGGGCTGGATCACCGTCGTGGTGACAACGGCGCTGGTGACCCTCTGTTTCCTGGTGCGACGCCACTACCGCCGCGCCGCGGCGACGATGGAGCGGCTCTACGCGGAGCTGGGCAACCTCCCCGCCTCGGAGCACGGGCCACTCGTCGCGCCCGACCCGAAGCAGCCGGTCGGCGTCGTGCTCGTGGCGTCGTACAGCGGCCTCGGCATCCACACCATGCTCAACATCTTCCGGTCGTTCCCGGGCTTCTACAAGGGACTGGTGTTCGTCTCCGTCGGCGTGGTGGACTCGGGGGAGTTCAAGGGCGAGGGCGCGGTGGAGGAGCTGCAGACGCGCACCGGGCAGATGTTGCAGCGCTACCTGGAGCTGGCGCGCGGGATGGGCCTCCCCGCGGCGTGCCGGATGGCCGTCGGCACCGACGCGGTGGACACCGCCGAGGCGCTCTGCCTCGCCGTGGCGAAGGAGTACCCCAAGTCCACCTTCTTCTCCGGCAAGATGATCTTCCAGAAGGAGCGCTGGTACCACGCCCTGCTCCACAACAACACCGCCCTCGCGCTCCAGCAGCGCCTGCAGTGGGCTGGCAAGACGATGGTGACCCTGCCGGTGCGGCTCCGGGAGGGGTGAGCCGGGGCGTGCCGGCGGTTGACCCGCGGGCACCGCCCGCCTAACGTGCGCCGTGCCCGTGACGACCGTCTCCCGCCGCCTGCGACATTCCGCCCTGTTCCTGACCGCCGTGCTCGCCGGACCCCTCGCCGGCTCCGCAGGCGCACAGGAGGCCCCGAGCGGCATCCTCGCGCCGCGGATCGCGCCCCTCCTCCGGACGCACCGCTACCGCAATGCGACGTGGGGTGCGCTCGTCGTCAGTCTCACCCGCGGGGACACCCTCTTCGCGTGGCGCGCCGACCGCCTGATGGTGCCGGCCTCCAACGCCAAGCTCTTCACCACCGCCGCCGCACTGCACTACCTCGGCACCGAGTTCCGGTTCGTGACGGTCCTCTTCGCCGAGGGCCGCGTGAACAACGGCGTCCTCTTCGGGGACCTGGTCCTCTACGGTACCGGCGATCCCACCTTCGGCCTCGACACCGCGAGCCTCGCGCCCTTCGCCGACAGCGTGGTGCGCGCCGGCATCCGGCGGATCCGGGGCGACGTGGTCGGCGACGCGTCCTTCCTCGGCGCCGAGCTGACGGGCCCCGGGTGGTCGCCCGACAACTTCTCCCGCCCCTTCGCGGCGCCCCCGTCCGCCCTCAACGCCGCCGAGAACGTCATCGTCATCACGGTGACGCCGGGCCGGAGCACCGGCGACGCGGCGCGCGTCACGGTGGACCCGCCCAACGACTACTACACGGTCGTGAGCGTCGTCGTCACCGGCCGGCCGCGGAGCCGCACCCGCATCTCCGTGGACCGCGGGCCCGCGCACGGCGTCATCGACCTGCGCGGCGTCATCGCCCCCGACCGTGCCGCGTGGCGCACCAGCGTGGTCGTGCAGGAGCCGGCGGTGTTCGCCGCGGGGATGCTGCGCATCCTTCTCGCCGCGCGCGGCATCGAGGTGCAGGGGGGCGTGCGCTCGGAGACGGGGGACGCCCCCGAGCGTGCGCGCCAGATGCTCGCCGCCACCCACGGCGCCACCGACCCTTTCGCCAACGCCATCGCGGTGCGCCGCTCACCCCCCCTCGACGACCTGGTGACGTTCATCAACTACCGCAGCCACAACCTCTCGGCGGAGCTGGCGTTCCGGACCATCGGGCGGACGGTGGGTGGCGCGGGCACCTTCGCGGCGGGCGCCCGGGCCGTCGCGCGCTTCCTCCGCGACCAGGTGGGCCTGCCGCCGGGGTCGTTCCGCGTGACCGACGGCTCGGGGCTCTCACTCCTCGACCAGGCGACGCCCCGCTCCCTCGTGCGGCTGCTGGCGTGGATGCGCCGCGCGCCCGAGGGGCGTGCGTTCTATCAGTCGCTGCCAGTGGTAGGGGAAGGGATCCGTTCGCGGATGCTGGGGACGGCCGCGGTGGGCCGGCTACGCGCCAAGACCGGGACGATGAACGGCGTCTCGGCACTCTCCGGCTACGTCAGCGCCGCCGGAGGGGAGGAGCTGGTCTTCTCGCTGCTGGTGAACGATCTGCCCTCGGTCCAGCGCGCCCGCGACACCCAGGACAGCGTCGGCGTGCTGCTCAGCGCGTTCGATCGGGACTCGCTGCCGCCTCCGCGAGCCGCTCGACCCGCCGCGCGCCGCGGAACGTCGCCCGCAAGGACGCCGCCTCGGCGCTCCCGCCCGCGAGGGGGGAGCGGCACACCCCGCCGGTAGCGGCGCTGGCGTGCACGACGTACCCCGCGCCGTCCGCTAGGGCGACGTGGGTGATGCGCCCCGCTCCGCGGAACGGCCGCGTGCGGGACGGCCCCTCGTCGGTCACCGCCGCCCCCTCGCCGAAGAACAGCAGGTCCCCGGCCGCGAACTCCTCCAGCGCGGCCGCGCCCTCCACCGCCTCGCCGCTCCGCGCCTGGTCCGCCGCATCGCGCGGGAGGCGCACGCCGCGGAACCGGTACGTCGCCTGCGCGAGCCCGGAGCAGTCCACGCCCCACGGGGTGACGCCCCCCCACCGGTACGGCGCCCCGGCGAAGAAGACGGCCGCCCACTCCGCGGCGGACATCGCCCGCGCCTCCGCCTGCAGGTCGCCCTCCGCGGCCACGCGCCCGCTCGCGAGGGACGCCACGCGCCCGTCGGGGAGGCGCACCGCGCCGCCACGCTCCAGCGCCACGCGTGCGCCCAACGGGAGCAGCAGGCGGCTCCCGCCGACCGCGAGCACCGCCCCGAGACTGGCGGCGTGCGCCTCGTCGCGCCACGCGGCGACCACCGCGTCGGCGTCGAGGAGCAGGTGGCCGCGGTGCACCCAGCCGGTGTGCTCGTCCTCGCTCCGCGCCCGGACGAACGGCCCCCGCTCCTCGAGGAGGTCGAGGACGTGGCCGAGGAGCGCCTCGGAGGTCGTTTCGGCGCGATGGTCGGGGGCGGCGTAGACCGGTGCGAGGACGGACGCGACGAGCGCCGAGCTCACCCTGCGAGCCCCGGGATGCCGTCACGACCCCGCGCCGCGCGGATGGCGCGCTCCACCGCCGTCTCGACCGCCTGGCGCGCCAGCTGCTCCACCTGGAGCGCGGTCCCGCCCGCGGAGCCGGCCGAGCAGGCGAAGACGACGTCGCCGTCGAACGCGGTGCCCACCGGCACGACGCGGCGCGCGAGCCCGTCGGCGGCCGCGCGCGCCACGCCGCCGAGCGCGAGCCGGTCGATCCCGGCATCCGTCGCGACCACCACGAGCGTGGTCTGGTGCGCCGCCCGCGCCAGCGCGCCGAACGGCTCGCCCCCCCGCGCGAGGTAGGCCGCGGCATCCACGAAGGTGCCGTCGGGATTCCGCGCGCCGGCGAGGATCGTCCCCGCGCCGTCCGTCACGTCGCCGAAAGCGTTCACCACCACCAGCGCGCCGACCACCACGCCGCCGGCACGCACCGACCAGGTGCCCACGCCGCCCTTCATCGCGCTCGCGGGGCCGAGGGCCTTCCCGACGGTCGCGCCGGTGCCGGCGCCGACCGAGCCCTCCGCCACGGTCCGGCCGGCCGCGGCGCACGCCTCCGCGCCCATCGCCGCGTCGGGCCGGGCGTCCGCGCGCCCGCAGGGGCCGAGGTCGAAGATGACCGCAGCGGGGACGATCGGGACGGTCACCGGCCCC
>Ga0208716_1000703_pt1 | contig 13603 bp, 11 predicted proteins | sample NGESurdeep092012_8_FD_184482 | JGI IMG/M metagenome (GOLD analysis project Ga0208716, IMG submission 184482) | Arctic peat soil microbial communities from Barrow, Alaska - NGEE Surface sample 415-3 deep-092012 (SPAdes) | ecosystem: Environmental > Terrestrial > Soil > Wetlands > Peat ...
GGGGCTCTAGTGCAGCGTCTCGCAAATACCCTGGCATTTGAGCGCCGCTGCATCCGCTCCAGCGGAGTTGTGCCCCTCATGCCGATCAAGGAATATCGTATCGGCCGTCGAGGGTACCCCAGGGGGCATATTTCGTCCGGGAGTGGGGCTCAAGTTCGCCGTACTCTCCCGGTACGCCTTCACTTGCGCGCCTTGCTGGCGCGGCGCATCGACGCTCTCGGTGCATCAGGCTAAATGCGAGACGCTACACTCGTCGTCCTCTCCGGCCCGACGGCCTCGGGGAAATCGTCCCTGGCCCTCGCCCTGGCGCGCGAATTCCCCGTGGAGATCGTCAACGCCGATTCCCTCCAGGTGTACCGGCACTTCGACATCGGCACCGCGAAGCCCACCGTGGCGGAGCGGGGCGAGGTCCCCCATCACCTGATCGACGTGGTGGACCCCGACGAGAAGTACGACGCAGGGAGGTACGTCCGGGACGCGGAGCGGGCGATCGGGGAGATCCGGTCCCGGGGAAAGGTCCCGATGCTGGTAGGCGGGACGGGGATGTATATCCGCGCGCTGCTGCGGGGGCTGGATCCTCTTCCCTCGGACCCGCGCGTTCGGGAGGAGCTCTCGCGGCGTTGGGAATTGGAAGGGGGGGCGGCGCTTCACGCGGAACTGGCGCGCATCGACCCCGAAACGTCCGGGAAGGTCCATCCTGCCGACCGGCTCCGGGTCCTCCGCGCCCTCGAGATTGCCGCGGTCGCCGGGATCCCCCCCAGCCGGGCGCGTGCGGCCTGGAGTTCCGCGGGGCCGAGGCGCGGGTGCCTGTTTCTCGCCCTTTGGCCGGACCGGGAGACGCTGTACCGCGGGATCGACGCCCGGACGGAGGAGATGTTCCGGCGAGGGTTGCTGGAAGAGGTCCGGGGACTGCTCGCCAGGGGATTCGAACGGTCGCTGAAGCCGATGATGGCCCTCGGGTATCGTCACGCGGCGTCGCATCTCCTCGACGGCGTCCCGCTTTCCGAGACGATCGATGCGGTGAAACGGGACACCCGGCGGTACGCCAAGCGGCAGGTGACCTGGCTCTCCTCGGAGCCGGATCTCGTTCCTGTCGCCCCGGGCGAGGCGTCCCGCCGGCTCCCGGACGTTGTCAGAATGTACTTGTCCTGACCGTAATTCCGCATAAAATAAAGGTTTGCGATATTTCAAGAAGGAGCGCGGATGATCCTCCAATACCTCGATTTCGAGCGCCCGATCGTCGATCTTGAAAACCGCCTCGAGCAGCTGAAACGCCTCGACGACGGGACGGACAAGGGCGTCAAGGAGGAGATCGGGAAGCTGGAGAAGAAGATCGGGAAGATCCGCAAGGAGGTCTTCTCCAACCTCACGCGCTGGCAGATCACCCAGCTTGCGCGCCACCCGAACCGGCCGTACCTGCTCGACTACGTCAACCTCTGCTTCAAAAATTTCGTCGAACTGCACGGGGACCGGGCGTTCCGCGACGATCCGCCCCTGGTGTGCGGCTTCGCCGAGCTCGAGGGGCAGCGCGTCGTCCTCATCGGACAGCAGAAGGGCCGCAACACCAACGAGAAGATCCAGCGCAACTTCGGCATGGCGAATCCGGAGGGGTACCGCAAGGCCCTCCGGGTCATGAAGCTGGCGGAGAAGTTCCGCCTCCCCGTCATCACCTTCATCGATACCCCCGGGGCCTTCCCGGGGATCGGCGCCGAGGAGCGCGGCCAGTCCGAGGCGATCGCGCGCAACCTCCTGGAGATGTCCCACCTCAAGACTCCGATCGTCGTCGCCGTCATCGGCGAGGGCGGGAGCGGCGGGGCGCTGGCGATCGGCGTGGGGGACGAGATCCTGATGATGGAATATTCCGTCTACTCCGTCATCTCCCCCGAGGGGTGCGCCTCGATCCTCTGGCGCGACACGGCCAAGGCCGAGGTGGCGGCGGAGATGATGAAGATCACGGCCCCGGACCTGAAGAAGTTCGGGGTCATCGACCGGATCATCCCCGAGCCGGTGGGCGGCGCGCACCGCGACCATAAGGCGGCCGGCGACGCGTTGAAGGCGGCGCTGCTGGAGACCCTCCCCCCGCTCCTGTCCATGCCGATCCCGCAGCTCCTCGAGCGCCGCTACCGGAAGTTCCGGGAGATCGGGGCGATCAAGAAAAAGGCCGGGGGAGCGGCTTGACGCAGGACCGCCTGAAGGAGCTCCGCGTCGAAATCGACGCCATCGACGACCGGATCCTCGAGCAGCTGAACCGCCGCGCGAAGGCGGCCATCGAGGTCGGGTCGATCAAGAAGGATCGCAACCTCAACGCCTACGTCCCCGAGAGGGAGGTGGAGATCCTCCGGCGCCTGACCGCCGTGAACGAAGGGCCGTTCCCCAACGACGGATTGAAGGCGATCTACCGGGAGATCATCTCCGCGTCCCTCTCCCTCGAAAAGCCGCTCTCCGTGGCGTTCCTGGGCCCCAAGGCCACCTTCACCCACCTCGCGTGCCTGAAGCATTTCGGCGAGAGCGCCGAATACGTTCCCCAGATCAACCTCTCCGGGGTGTTCGACGCGGTCGACCGGAACGCGGCCGACTTCGGGGTGGTGCCGATCGAGAACAGCAGCGAGGGGATCGTCAGCAACACCCTCGACATGTTCGTCGATTACAACCTGCTGATCTGCGGGGAGATCCTCGTCGAGGTGGCGCACGACCTCATGAACGTCACGGGCGACATCGACCACGTGAAGAAGGTCTACTCGCATCCGCACGCCATCGCCCAGTGCCGCGGCTGGCTCGAGCGGAACCTTCGCGAGGTCCCCGTCTTCGACGTTGAGAGCACGGCGCGCGCGGCGGAGCTCGCGGCGGACGACCCTGCGGCGGCGGCGATCGCCGGGGAGGCGGCGGCAAAGATCTACGGGCTGACGGCGATCCGGAAGCGGATCCAGGACAACACGAACAACTTCACCCGGTTCATCATCCTCGGGAAGCAGGCGTCCGTCCCCACGGGGGACGACAAGACCTCGATCCTCTTCTCCGGCCGGGACGAGGTCGGGGCGCTCTACCTGATGCTGCAGCCGTTCGCGAAGCACAACGTGAACCTGACCAAGATCGAGTCGCGCCCCGTCAAGACGAAGGCGTGGGAGTACCTCTTCTTTCTCGACATGTCGGGCCACCTCACCGACCCGCCGATCGCGGAGGCGCTCGTGGATCTCAAGGAGCGGGCCCAGTTCATCAAGATCCTGGGGTCGTATCCCCGAGCCATATAAAGGAGCTTTCGCATGATCATCGTTCTGCGCGCCGGCGCCACCGAAGAGGATGTCCGGCAGATCGAGGATACGATCAAGGGGAGGGGGCTGACCGCGCACATCTCGCGCGGGGTGGAGCGCACGATCATCGGGGCGATCGGCGACGAACGGAATCTCGATCCTGACGCGTTCGAGGGATTGCCGGCCGTCGAGAAGGTCCTGCGGATCCTCGTCCCGTTCAAGCTTGTCAGCCGGGAATTCAGCAAAGAGAACACCGTCATCACGGTGAACGGGAAGACGGTGGGGGGAAAGGCCCTCGCCCTGTTCGCCGGTCCCTGCTCCGTCGAAGGGCGCGACATGATGGTGGGGCTCGGGGAGCGCGTCGCCTCCGCGGGGGCCACGTTCCTGCGCGGCGGCGCGTTCAAGCCGCGCACCTCCCCGTACGCCTTCCAGGGATTGGGGGAGGAGGGGTTGAAATACCTCGCGGAGGCCCGCGACCGGACCGGACTCCCCGTGGCAACCGAGTTGATGGACCCGCGGGACATCGACCTCGTGTCGCGGTACGCCGACATCATCCAGATCGGGGCGCGGAACATGCAGAATTTCCGCCTCCTCACCGAGGTCGGGAAGCTCGACAAGCCGGTGATCCTCAAGCGGGGGATGAGCGCGACGATCCAGGAGTGGCTCATGTCGGCGGAGTACATCGCCTCCGAGGGGAACCAGAAGATCATTTTGTGCGAGCGGGGGATCCGCACGTACGAGACGGCCACTCGGAACACGTTCGACGTCTCCTCCATTCCGGTGGTGAAGTCCCTCTCCCACCTTCCCGTGATCGCCGACCCCAGCCACGCCGCCGGGAAGATGGCGCTGGTGGAGCCGCTCGCCGCCGCCGCGATCGCGGCGGGGGCCGACGGCCTGATGATCGAGGTCCACCATCAGCCGGAGAAGGCGCTCTCCGACGGCCCCCAGTCGCTTCGGCCGGAGGCGTTCACGCAGATGATCGTGCGGCTGCGGAAAGTGGCCGAGGCGGTGGGGAGGTCGTTGTAGCGTCGTGGCGCGGGAACGGGTAGGCATCCTCGGCCTCGGGCTGATCGGCGGTTCCCTGGCGCTGGCCCTCAAGGGAAAGCGCGGCGCCCCCGAGGTGTGGGGGTGCGACCGCAGGAAGGAGACCGTCCGCCGGGCGCTTTCCGCCGGCGCGATCGCGCGCGGCTGCACCGAGGCGCAGCTTTCCGCGTGCGACATGGTGATCGTGTGCGTCCCGGTCCTTCGCGCCGCGGAGGCGGTCCGGCGTCTCGGGCCGCGGATGCGGCCCGGGACGATCCTCACCGACGCGGGGAGCGTGAAGTCCGGGATCGTCCGGGAAGGGGAGCGCGCCGCGGCGAGGGGCGCCTTCTTCGTCGGCGGCCATCCGATCGCGGGGACGGAAGCGTCGGGATTTTCCGCCGCCGACCCGGACCTTTTCCATGGGCGTTCGTTCGTCGTCACCCCCACCTCCCGGACCGACGCGGGGGCTATTCTGCGCGTGGAGCGGATCTGGAAAAAGGCCGGCTCCGCGGTCCTGCTCCGGATGGATCCGAAGGTCCACGACCACGTCTTCGCCTACGTCTCCCATCTTCCGCACGCGGTGGCGTACGCCCTCGTCCACTCCGTCGCGACCCTGCCTTCCAGGGTCCCGCTCGGCTACTCCGCGGGGGGGTTCCGGGACTTTACCCGGATCGCGTCGAGCAATCCGGAAATGTGGAAGGACATCGTGCTCGAGAACCGGACCGAGGTCCTTCGGGCGCTCTCGCACTATCGCCGGAATCTCGCCCTCCTCGAACGCCGGATCGCCGCGGGCGACGCGAACGGGCTCCTCGAATATTTCGGGCGCGCGAAGAGGACGCGGGACGGATTGCTGACGTCATGAGCGGAAGAACCATCGTCCGCGGGGAGATTTCCGTTCCCGGCGACAAGTCGATCAGTCACCGTGCCGTGATGTTTTCCGTGCTCGCGACGGGGGTAAGCCGCGTCGGCGGGTTCCTCCGCGCCGCGGATACGCAGTCCACGGCGGGAATGATGCGCGCCCTCGGCGCGCGGATCGAAGAGGTTTCCCCCACCGAGTTGCGGATCGAGGGACGGGGTCTGCGCGGTCTTGTCGAGCCCTCCGACGTGATCGACGCCGGAAACTCGGGCACGACGATCCGGATCGGGTCGGGAATCCTCGCCGCCCAGCCGTTCCTCTCGGTGATCACGGGCGACCGGTACCTTCGCCGCCGCCCGATGGGCCGCGTGATCGATCCCCTGACCCGGATGGGAGCGTCGATCCTCGGGAGGGACGGGAACCGTCTCCCGCCCCTGTGCATCCGCGGCGGGGCGCTCCGGGGGATCCGGCACGAAATGCCGGTGGCTTCCGCGCAGGTGAAGTCGTCCCTGCTGCTCGCCGGACTCTACGCTGACTCCCCGGTCACGGTGGTGGAGCCGATGCGGTCGCGGGACCACACCGAGCGGATGCTGACGGCAATGGGGGCCGGGGTCGCCCGGGACGGGAACGCTGTCACCGTGGCCCCGTGCGAGCGCCTCGATCCGCTGGTGATGACGGTTCCGGGCGACCTCTCCTCGGCCGCCTTCTTCCTCGTCCTTGCCGCCGTGACCCCGGGCTCGTCGCTCACCGTCAGCGGCGTGGGGGTGAACCCGTTCCGCACGGGGATCCTCGACGTGCTCCGCGGGATGGGAGCCGACATCCTCCGTGCCGGGGAGCGGGTCGAGGGCGGGGAGCCGGTGGCGGACCTTGTCGTTCGAGGCGCGGAGCTCGTGGCCGCGCGCGTGGCTCCGGAAGAGGTCCCCTGCCTGATCGACGAAATCCCGATCCTTTGCGTGGCGGCGGCCTTCGCGACGGGCCGGACGGAGATCCGCGGCGCGGGAGAGCTGCGCGTCAAGGAGTCGGACCGGATCGCCTCGATGGTCGCCTGTCTCTCATCGCTCGGAGTCCCTTGCGGGGAATACCCGGACGGCCTGTGGGTGGAGGGGCCGGCCGAGGTGCACCCGTCCGGTCCGTGCGACAGCCGGGGTGACCACCGGATCGCGATGTCGCTGCGGATTCTCGGCGCGGCGGCGAGGGTTCGGGTCGAGGTGACGGACGTGGATTGCATCGACACTTCCTTTCCCGGATTTCAACCGTTGCTGGAACGATTGACGCGATGAGGAGCCGCCCGGTCGTCACCATCGACGGGCCCTCGGGATCGGGAAAGAGCACGGTGTCGAAACGGCTCGCGGAAGCCGCCGGGATGATCCGCATCGACACGGGCGCGATGTACCGGGCGGTCGCCCTCGCGGCCCGAAGCGAAGGAGTCCCCTGGGGCGATCCGGTCCCTCTCGGAGGGGTGGCCCGGGGACTTGACCTTTCGTTCCGGACCGTCGCGGGGGCGTCGCGTGTCTTCCTGTCGGGGGAGGATGTGAGCGACGCGATCCGCGCGCCGGAGATGAGCATGGGGGCCTCCGCCGTCTCGGCCCACGGCCCCGTCCGCGAGGCGCTGGTGGCGAAACAGCGGGAGATGGCGCGGGAGGGCGGGGTCGTCCTCGAGGGGCGGGACACCGGCACGGTCGTCTTCCCCGACGCGGAGGCGAAGTTCTTCCTCGACGCCGCGGCCGCCGTGCGTGCCCGGCGGCGCCAGCTCGAGATTTCCCCCCCGGGCGCCCAGTCGTTCGAGGAGGTCCTGCGGGACGTCCTCCGGCGCGACGTGCAGGACAGCACGCGGGAGCACTCCCCCCTGCGGGTGGCCGACGGCGCTGTGTACATCGACTCCACGACGATGACGGTCGACGAGGTGGTGGGAGAGATGCTCCGACGCCTGCCCGGGGTCCCGCGGGGATGAAGAAAATCCTGATCGCCAAGAGCGCGGGCTTCTGCTTCGGCGTGAAGCGCGCCATCGCGATCGCCGACGAGACGGCCGGCAAGCGGGAGGCGGAGGACGGGAGGAAGGGCCCGATCCAGTCGCTCGGCCCGATCATCCACAACCCGCAGGCGGTGGAGCGGCTGCAGGAGAAGGGCGTGCGCGTCGTGGAGACGGTCGACGAGATCACCTGCGGAAAGGTGATCATCCGCTCCCACGGGGTGACCCAAACCGACCGGGCGGCGCTCGAGGGGAAAGGGGTCACGATCGTCGACGCCACCTGCCCCTTCGTGACAAAGGCCCAGGAGCACGCCAGGACGTTGAGCCGGAACGGGTACGCCGTCGTCGTCGTGGGGGACCCGAACCACCCGGAAGTGAAAAGCATCATCAGCTACATCGCGGAGGGCGTTCCCGTCTTCACCTCGATCGCGGAAGTCTCGGCCGCGAAGGGGGTGCTCAAGGCGGGGATCGTGGCCCAGACGACGCAGTCGTTCGATAACCTCATGACGTTCGTCGCCGCCGCGATGAAGCGGTTCCCCGAAGTCCGGGTGTTCAACACGATCTGCAACGCCACCGCCCTGCGGCAGCAGGAGTCGACCGGCCTCGCGGGAACGGCCGACGTGATGTTCGTCCTCGGCGGGTACAACAGCGCGAACACGCGCCGCCTGGCGGAGATCTGCAAGGCGATCAATCCCCGGACCCACCACATCGAGACGGAAGGGGAGTTGACGCCTTCGATGGTCGAGGGGGCATCGGTGGCCGGGGTGACCGCCGGGGCGTCGACCCCCCAGTGGATCATCGTCGGGTTTCTCGAGCGCCTGAAGGGGCTATGGAATGGCGATAAGATTGAGGTATCCTTTTACCGGTAACGGGTTACGGTGTATAGTAAATAATTCGGAAATCAACCACAGGAGCGCGGAATGGACAACAACAAACCCGAACCAACGGATCTTCCCGGGGAGCCGGACCAGGAATCTCCCGCCGCCGGCGCGCCGGCCGGGGAGGAAGATTTCGCGCGGATGTTCGCGGCCAGTCTCCAGTCCACCGGGGAAGGGCAGGTCATCCACGGCAAGGTCATCAAGGTACTGAAGGATTTCGTCGCCGTCGACATCAACAAGAAATCCGAGGGGATGCTGCCGCTCGAGGACATTCCGCAGGAGGAGCGCGGCGCCCTGAACCCGGGCGACCCGATCGAGGTGATGACCGAGGGGTACGACGCGTCTCTCGGGGCCATCCGCCTCTCCCGTTCGAAGGTGATGAAGATCCGGGTGTGGGACGACCTGCAGAAGGCGTTCGACGACGCCACGCCGGTCCAGGGAGCGATCGTCGCCAAGGTCAAGGGCGGCTACACCGTGGACATCGGGGTGAAGGCGTTCCTCCCGGGCAGCCAGGTGGACCTCCGGCCGGTGCGGGATACCGACCCGGTGATCGGCATCTCCGGGAAGTTCAAGATCCTGAAATTCTCCCGCAAGAAGGCGAACGTGGTCGTCTCCCGCCGCGCGTTCATGGAGGAGGAGCGCGAAGTCCAGCGTTCCGGGCTCCTCGACCACATCAAGGAGGGGGACGTCGTCGAGGCGCGGGTGAAAAACATCACCGACTACGGTGTCTTCATGGACCTCGGGGGGCTCGACGGCCTGATGCACGTGACCGACATGAGCTACGGGAAAGTGGGGCACCCTTCCGACCTGTGCAAGGTGGGCGAGCTGTACCAGGTCAGGGTCATCCGCTTCGACCGCGAACGCGGCCGCATCTCCCTGGGCCTCAAGCAGACGAAATCGGATCCGTGGCTCGACCTCGACGCGAAGTACCAGCCGGGGATGCGCGTCCAGGGGAAGGTCACGAACACCACGAAATACGGCGCGTTCATCGAGATCGAGGAGGGCGTGGAAGGACTGCTCCACATCTCCGAGATGTCGTGGAGCAAGCGGCTGAAGGACCCGTCCGAAGTGATGAAGGCGGGCGACGCGGTCGAGGTGGTGGTCCTCAAGGTCGACAAGGCGAACAAGAAAATCTCCCTCGGGTACCGGCAGCTCCTCTCGAACCCGTGGGACGAGCTCCGCGCGCGGCACCCCGAAGGGTCGATCGTCGAAGGCGTCGTGAAAAACGTGGCCGATTTCGGCGTCTTCGTCGACGTCGGGGAGGACATCGACGGCCTGGTCCACGTCTCCGACCTTTCCTGGAACACGCGGGTGAAGAACCCGTCCGAATTTTTCAAGAAGGGGGACCACGTCCGGGCCAAGGTTCTCAAGATCGACCCGGATGCCCAGAAATTCTCCCTCGGCATCAAGCAGCTCGCCGAGGACCCGTGGGCGGGGGTCGAGAAGCGGTTCAAGAAGGGCGACCTCATCACGGGGAAGGTGACCCGCGTGGCCGACTTCGGGGCGTTCATCGAGATCGCCGAAGGAGTCGAGGGGCTGGTCCACGTCTCCGAGATCTCCCGGGAGAAGATCGAAAGCCCGGCGGCGGTGCTCAAGATCGGCGACGAGGTTGGCGCGGTCGTCCTCGGCGTGGATCGGTCGAACAAGAAAGTCTCCCTCAGCATCCGGGGACACGCCGACGAGCTCGATCGGAAGAACATGGAATCGTACCTCGGGAAACAGGCCGACACCCCGTCCGAGAACATCGGGGCCCTGGGCGAAGCCCTCTTGGCGAAGTTCAAGGCCAACGGGGAGCAGAACCACTAATCCCCGATGGCTGAAACCTACCTCTCCGCGCCGCCGCGTCGGAAACCGTTCCTGCGCGGGTGTCTCACCGTGCTGCTGGTCCTCGCGGGATTCTTCGTCCTCCTGCTGATCATCTCGCATATGGACGACATCCCCTTCGCCCGGGGGGAAAAGGTGGCGGTCATTTCGGTCTCCGGCCTGATCTCCGACTCCGAGCCGACCATCGAGCAGTTGAAGAAGTTCGGCAAGGACGACGCGGTCAAGGCGATCGTCCTCCGGATCGAATCCCCTGGGGGCGGAGTGGGCCCGTCCCAGGAGATCTACGAGGAAGTGAAGAAGGTGCGGGCGAAAAAGCCGGTCCTCGCCAGCATGGGGGCGCTCGCGGCGTCCGGCGGTTACTACATCGCCTGCGCGGCCCAGCGGGTGTACGCGAACCCCGGGACGATCACCGGCTCCATCGGCGTCATCATGCCGTTCATGAACGTGAAGGACCTGGTGGAGAAGATCGGCGTCAAGGGGATGACGGTGAAAAGCGGCGTCTTCAAGGACATGGGCTCCCCCCTGCGCGAGATGACGCCCCAGGAGCGGGAGCTTCTCCAGGGGGTGGTCGACAACGTCCACCTTCAGTTCGTCAACGCCGTCGCGGCCGGGCGGAACCTCAACCGGGAAGATGTCCTCCGGATCGCCGACGGGCGGATCTTCACCGGGGAGCAGGCCAAGGGGCTGGGACTGATCGACGTCATCGGGAACCTCGAGGATGCGATCTCCGACGCCGGGAAGCTCGGGAAGATCTCCGGAGAGCCGAAGGTCGTCACCTCCCCGAAGAAGAAGATCTCCCTCCTCGAACTGCTCCGGGAGGAGACGCGCAGCCTGATCGACGAGAAGATATCCGGAAACCATCTGCGGCTCGATTTTCAATCCCAATAAATCTTTCGGAGGGACCCCTGGAATGACGAAGAGCGACCTGGTGGAGAAGCTGTCCGAGTCACTTACGAGCCTGACCAAGAAAGAGTGCGAGGTCATTGTCGACACGGTCTTCCTCAACATGAAGGACGCCCTCCACCGCGGCGAAAAGATCGAGATCCGCGGGTTCGGGAGCTTCACCGTGCGGACGCGTCGTGCGAAGGAGGGACGCAACCCGAAGACGGGCGAGAAGGTCGCCATCCCCGAGAAGCGGATCCCCTTCTTCAAGGTCGGCAAGGAACTGCGGGAAATGGTCAACGGGTAAGGCTCCACCGGTGGACCGGATCTTCTCCCCGTGGCGGATGGAATATATCCGCCAGGCGGGCGGGGGCGGAGGGTCTGCGCCGTGCGTTTTCTGTGTCCGGGACGCCGACCTCGAAGACCCGGAGCGGCTCCTTGTCGGACTGTACCCGAACACCGTGGCGATCCTGAACCGCTACCCTTACAACAACGGGCATGTGCTGATCGCGCCTCGTCGGCACGCGGCGAACCTGTGGGATCTTTCGAGCGAGGAACTGCGAGAACTCTTCTCAGTTGTTTCCCTTGGATCACGAGCACTTGCGAAAGAATATCGAACGGAAGGGATGAACGTAGGAATGAACCTGGGCAAGGCCGCCGGCGCCGGGATCGTCGACCACCTCCACGTCCACCTCGTTCCCCGCTGGGCCGGCGACACCAATTTCATGACCCCGGTCCAGGAGACCCGCGTCCTGCCCGAGTCGCTCATCGAAACCCGCCGTCGTCTATCGCCGGTCTTCGGCCCGTTCACCCCGTAGCCGGGCGCCGGGCCTTCCCCGTTCCGGATTCCCGATGACCCTTCCGCTGACCCCCGCGATGCGGCAGTACGTGGAGATCAAGTCCCGCTACCGGGACTGCATCCTCTTCTTCCGCATGGGCGATTTCTATGAGATGTTCTTCGAGGACGCCCTGCGCGCCTCCCGCCTCCTCGACATCGCCCTGACCTCGCGCGACAAGGAAGCGAACATCCCGATGTGCGGGGTGCCGCACCATGCGCGCAACGCCTACCTGTCGAAGCTGATCCGGCAGGGGTGCAAGGTAGCCATCTGCGAGCAGATCGAGGAGCCCGGCCAGAAGGGGATCTTCCGCCGAGAGGTGACCGAGGTGGTCACCCCGGGGCTGGTCTTCAACGAGGAGTGCCTCGACGCCCGGGGGAACAACTTCCTCGCCGCTGTCCGGTTCGTCGCCCCGTTCGCCTGCGCCGCGCTCGACGCCACCACCGGCGAGTTTTTCCACGAGGCGTGCGACACCGAAGAGGCGCTGGCGGACGCCCTGTTCCGGATCGCGCCCGCGGAGTTCGTCGCGCTCGAGGGGGAGGGGGACCCGACCACCACCCGCGGGAAGCGGCTTCTCGAGGGGAAGCTGCTCACGCTGCTCTCCCCGTCGGCCGTCGCGGCATTTCCCCTTCCGTCCGGGGTCGGAGGGGTCCCCCCCGCGGGCCACCCGTCGGGGGGCGTCGTCCGGGCGGCCCTCTACTACCTGTTCCTGCACCAGCCGGCCGCCCTGTCCGAAATCGGACGGGTGACGGAGCGCGAAGGGCGGCGCTACCTCGCGATGGACGAGACCGCCGTTCGCACGCTGGAGATCTTCTCCACCATGTCGGGAGAGCGGAAGGGGTCCCTTCTCTGGGCGGTGGACCGCACGCGGACCCCGATGGGGGCCCGCATGCTGCGCGCCTGGCTTGCCGCGCCGCTGCTCGACGTCGAACGGATCGGGGAGCGGCACGACGCGGTTGGAGAGCTCCTCGAGGCGCACGCGATCCGCAAGTCCCTTTCTCCGCCGCTCGACGCGATGGGGGATCTCTCCCGGCTCGCCTCCCGCCTGGCGCAGGACCGTTCCGGCCCCCGGGACGTGGCGGCGCTGCGCGACCACCTGGCGGCGATTCCGGTGATCAGGGCCGCCCTCGGGGAGCCGTTCGCGAAGCGCCTCCGGTCGGTGGAGGGACTTCTCGGGGACCACGCCGCGGTGGTCGGCCGGATCTCCTCGGCGCTGGCCGATCCGCCGCCCGCGGGGTACAAGGAGGGGGGCGTTTTCCGTCCGGGGTACGACGCCCAGGTCGACGAGCTGACCCATCTCCTGACCCACGGCAAGGGGATGCTGGCGGAGATGGAGGCGCGCGAGCGGCAGCGCACCGGGATCGGCGGCCTCAAGGTCGGCTACAACCGCGTCTTCGGCTACTACATCGAGGTGACCCGGACCCACCTTGAAAAGGTCCCCGCCGACTACATCCGCAAGCAGACGCTGGCCAACGCGGAGCGATTCATCACCCCGGAGCTCAAGGAGTTCGAGGGGCGGGTGCTGCGCGCGCAGGAGGGCCGCGCCGCGCGGGAGGAGGAGCTCTTCCTCGCCCTGCGGGATTCGCTGAAAGGAACCCTCCCGGCGGTCTACGCCGCGGCGGAGGGGATCGCCGAGCTCGACGCGCTCCTCTCGTTCGCGGAACTCGCGGCGGAGAACGGCTACGGGCGTCCGCGGGTGAACGGCGGAAGGGAGATCCTGATCGAGAACGGGCGCCACCCGGTGGTGGAAAAGATCCTCGGGCGCCACGCCTTCGTCCCGAACGACTGCGTCCTCTCGCCCGAAGGGACGCGCCTCGCCGTCCTCACCGGCCCGAACATGGCGGGGAAATCCACCTATATCCGCCAGGCGGCCCTCATCGTGCTGCTGGCGCACGTCGGCTCCTTCGTCCCCGCGGACCGCGCGGAGATCGGCCTCGTGGACCGGATCTTCACGCGCATCGGCGCCTCCGACGATCTCTCCCGGGGGGACAGCACCTTCATGGTGGAGATGCGGGAGACGGCGCGGATCCTCGGCGGCGTCACCGACCGGACGCTGGTGGTTCTGGACGAGGTGGGGCGCGGGACCA
>Ga0208716_1000704_pt1 | contig 13587 bp, 10 predicted proteins | sample NGESurdeep092012_8_FD_184482 | JGI IMG/M metagenome (GOLD analysis project Ga0208716, IMG submission 184482) | Arctic peat soil microbial communities from Barrow, Alaska - NGEE Surface sample 415-3 deep-092012 (SPAdes) | ecosystem: Environmental > Terrestrial > Soil > Wetlands > Peat ...
GGCGATTGCCTTGTGCCTGGCCTGGGCAGGCGCCTTGTTCGTCAACGCGGAGCGACTGGAGGCTGGTAATCTGGCGTTGGGGATCCCGCGCTGGGTGGCACAAGCGGCAATGCCGGCGGGCTTCCTGGCGGTGGCGCTGGGCATCGTGTGGCATGCTGCGCCCGACCGCCGCGGCCGGCTGGTGGCGGCGCTCGGGCTGTGCATCCCGTGCGTGTTCGGGTTTTTGCCGGCACCGCATAGCGCGGCGATGCTCGCCGCGGGAATCGGGGTGATCCTGGCCGCGGCGCTGCTGGGTCTGCCGATCTTCGCCACGCTGGGTGGCATCGCGCTGATGCTGTTCTGGAACGCGGGCGTGCCGGTGGCGGCAGTGCCCGTCGAGACCTATCGCCTGGTGGCCTCGCCGGTTTTGCCCTCGATCCCGCTGTTCACCTTTGCCGGGTACTTGCTGGTGGAGGGCGGCGCCAATCACCGCCTGCTTCGCGTCTATCAGGCGCTGCTGGGGTGGCTGCCGGGCGGGCTGGCGATCACGACTGCCGTGGTCTGCGCCATTTTCACTTGGGCGGGCTCGGGCGTGACGATCCTGGCCATGGGCGGTCTGCTTTTGCCGATGCTGGTGAAGGCCCGTTATCCCGAGAACTTCTCGATCGGCCTGATCAACGCTTCCGGATCGCTAGGTCTCCTGTTTCCGCCAAGCCTGCCGGTCATCCTCTACGGCATCTACGCGCGCACGCCGATCGATCAATTGTTCGTGGGCGGCTTTCTTCCCGGATTGCTGATGGTCAGTCTGGTATCGGCGTGGGGCGTATACCAGGGCGGCAAGCATCACGCCGAACGCACCAGGTTTTCCGGGGGCGAGGCGCTCCGTGCCGTGTGGGCCGCGAAGTGGGAGCTGGCGGTTCCCGTGATCGTGCTGGTCGGATTGTTCGGCGGCTTCGGCACGCTGGTGGAAGCCGGGGCCGTCACGGTGGTGTACGCATTGGCGGTAGAGTGCCTGGTGTATAAAAGTCTGTCGATGCGGCGGAACTACAGCGAAGTGGCGAAGGAATGCGTTATCGTGATCGGCGGCGTGCTGCTGATTGTCGGCGTCGCGGTGGGATTTACCAATTACCTGGTGGACGCGCAGTTGCCCGGATTGCTCATCGCCTGGACCCAGACACATATCCATTCCAAGTACGTATTCCTGCTGCTCCTCAATTTCGTTCTGCTGCTCAAAGGATCGTTCATGGATGTTTTCTCGGCGATTATCGTGGTGGTGCCGCTGATCACGCCGATCGCCGCCGCGTTTGGGATCGAGCCCGTTCAGCTTGGCATCATCTTTTTGTCGAACCTCGAGCTGGGATACCTGACGCCGCCGGTGGGGATGAATCTTTGTCTGTCCGCCTATCGTTTCCAGCGCCCGATGGCCAGCGTCTACCGGGCCACGCTGCCGTTCTACCTGATCCTGCTGGCGGGCGTTTTGTTGATCACATACGTGCCGTGGATTACCATGGCGCCGGTGCATTGGTTTGCAGGGAGATAAGTGTTGACAGACGGACCCAGAGGGTACCCCGTCTGTCCCACATTGTGGCAAGCCGCAAACGGAAGAATGCCCCCACGACTGGGGGCATGGCAGCCTAAAAGGCTACGCTACGGTGCGGCGGCAGGACATAGGGGGGCAGGCGGACCCAGAGGGTACCCCGCCTGCCAACCAGTTTTTCACAGCATCCGACAGTAGCGGGTTGGTTATTTCGCTTGCAGCACTTCGCGCACTTTCGCCGTCAGCGCCGCCTTGGTGAAGGGTTTTTGGATGAAGGGGGCGCCGCGGTCGAATCCGGGGAGGCGCAGGACCGGGTGCTCGGTGTAGCCGGACATGAAGAGCACTCGCAGATTCGGGCGCGCGGCGACGGCCTTTTCGGCGACCTCGGCGCCATCGGTTTCCGGTAATACCATGTCGGTCAGCAGCAGGTCCAACGGGGTGGAGAATTCGCCGCAGATGCGTAGCGCCTCATGTGGCGTGGCGGGGGCAATCACTTGATAGCCGCTGCTTTTCAGCATCGCCATCACCAGATGGCGGACGGTCTCATCGTCCTCCACCACCATGATGGTTTCGCCGCCGCGCTGCGCCGGCGCCGAGCCGGAGGATCCCTTGACGGCCGGCAGCGTAACGTCGTCCGCGCGGGGCAGGTAGATGGAAAACGAGCTGCCTTTGCCGGATTCGCTGGATACCCGGATGTGTCCTCCGCTCTGCCTGACGATGCCGTAAACGGTGGAGAGTCCCAGGCCGGTGCCGCGGCCGACTTCCTTGGTGGTGAAGAAGGGCTCGAAGATATGGCGCTTGGTCTCCTCGTCCATGCCTTGACCGGTGTCGCCGACGGAGAGGCGGACGTACTCTCCGTCAGCCAGGTCCAGGGTGAGCGAGGCGCCGCGTTCGAGGTTGGCGGTCTCGATGGTCAAGACGCCGCCGCGCTCCATCGCATCGCGGGCATTGACGGCGAGATTCAGCACGATCTGGTCGATCTGCCCGGGGTCGGCGAAAACGTCCCACAGGCCGGAGGCAAGCGTCGTATGGATCCGGATGTTCTCACCCAGCAGGCGGGAAAGCATGTGCTGGGTACTGGTGACATTGGCGTTCAGGTTGAGGCGGATGGGCTGCAAGATCTGGCGGCGGCTGAAGGCCAGCAACTGGCGGGTGAGCACAGCGGCGCGCCGCGCGGCCACCAGAATCTCTTCCAGCGAATCGCGGTTCGCATCCTCGGGCGCCTGGTGGTCGCGAATCATTTCGGCGTAGCCTTCGATCACGGTCAGCAGGTTGTTGAAGTCATGGGCGATGCCGCCGGCCAGTTGTCCCACCGCCTCCAGTTTTTGCGATTGCCGGAGTTCGTCTTCGAGGCGCTTGTGCTCGGTGATGTCGTTGGCCATCACCAGGGTAGCGGCGGCGGCGCCGAACTGGATGGGGTGGGCGGTAATTTCGACGAAGAGGATGGCGCCATCCTTCTTGCGGTGCCGCCACGGGCCGTCGGTGTGTGGAGTGGCCGTGGAAGCCCGGGCGTGTTCGAGGAACGCGGGTATATCTTCCGGAGGCCGGATGTCGCGCAGCGTCATACTGAGGAATTCCTCGCGCGTGTAGCCGTAGTGCGCGATGGCCGCCGGGTTGACGGCCAGGAAGGCCAGCGTTGCGCTGTCGAACACCCACATCGGTTGAGGGTTGGCCTCGAACAGAAGGCGGTAGCGGCTTTCCGATTCCTCCAAGTGGCGCTGCGCGCGCCGCCGCAGCGTGACGTCGCGGAACACCAGGACGACGCCGGTAATGTTCCCCTGCTCGTCGTGGATGGGCGCGGCGCTATCGTCGATCGGAATCGGGAGGCCGTCCCTGGCGATCAGGGTGGAGTGATTGGCCAGTTCCACCACCACGCCGTCGCGCAGCACCTTGGCCGTGAGGTCCGGCGCGGGCTGGCGCGAGAGTTCATCTTCGACGCGGAACACTTCCAGCAGCGGGCGGCCTTCGGCGGCAGCGTTGGTCCAGCCGGTGAGCGCTTCCGCGATGGGGTTCATGAAGTGAATGCGGCCCTGTGTGTCGGTGGCAATCACGGCGTCGCCGATGCTGCGCAGCGTAGTGGCCAGGGCGGCGCTTCCCCGAGCCTCGCGCTCGCGCGTCCGTTCGAGATCGGAGATCAGTTGGTCCTGGGAACGCACCAGGCGATTGATGCGCCGGGTGGCGAACCAGAGCAGGCCGAAGAGGAACAGGGAGCCGAGCAGGACCAGCATGCGCGTCTGGTAGCCGTGACGCTGGGCGGCAGCGGTGTGCTCGTGAAACCGCTTGTCCTCGTGAGCGATGACCTGCGCCGCAAGCTGACGGATCTGGTCCGTGGCCTCCGTGCCGCGATCGGCGCGCTGGAGGGTGGAAGCCACATCCCCCTGCTGCCGGAGGCGGATGGTTTGCGCCAAATCCTCAAGCCGGGCGGCGATCAGGGCGGAGAGGCGCGCGCAATCCTCGGGGCTGGCGACCTCCGGCCGGTCGAGTACCTGCCGGGCGACAGCGACCTTCGACAGGGCGAGGTTGTAGGCCGCCAGATAGCGCGCGTCGCCGGTCAGCAGGTATCCTGTCTGGTTGGCGCCGGTGTCCATGAGGTGCGACAGCAATTCCTGGGTCTGCTCGACGAGCAACCGCGAGCGCTCGGCGCTGGCGGCTGCGTTTCGAAAGGCCTGGCCGTCCAGATAGGAGTAAGCCGCGATCGCGATCACGATCAGCATGGCGACGGAGAGCCACAGATTGTGCGATGTTCGGCGCACCGGGGATCGCGGGCTTACCATAATCTTACAGATAGAGTATCAGCCGGGCATTGTGGACTCAAGGGTCTGATTCAGGTGCTTAACCGTTTTGGGGCACAGGACGAAAACGGGGCGTATCCGGCCAGGCAAACCAAGGACAGACAGCGAATTTCCGGCAAACTGCGCCGGAAATTCATGTCAGTCCCCGGTTTGCGGCGCATTCCTGGCCAGCCTTCCCCAAAACGGTTAAGCACCCGTCTGATACTCTGGGGTTTCCCGATGCGAGTGGCGTTTTGGGAAAGTCTTCCGAGGTCTGCGATGATTCTGGCGATCGACATCGGCGGCACAAAATTCAGCATGGCGGTGTTCGAAGGCGACCGCATGGTGCGGAGGGAATCGCGCGCCACCGATGCGGGCGGCGGCCGCGAGTGGATGGTGGCGCGGATCGCGGCAATCGCCGGCGAGTGGAAGAGGGAGTTCAAGCTAGAGCGCTGCGGCATCGGGTTCGGCGGGCCGGTCAACTTCGCGGAGCAGCGGGTCGTGCTTTCGACTCACGTGAGCGGCTGGCGCGGCTTCGATCTGTGCGGCTTCGTCGGGGAAGCCGCGGGCGCGCCCGCCATCATGGACAACGATGCCAACGTGGGCGCCATGGGAGAGGCCGAATTCGGCGCCGGGCAAGGCTTCTCCCCGCTGTTCTACATGACCCTCTCCACCGGCATTGGCGGCGGCATTTGGGAGGACGGGCGGATCTGGCGCGGGGCCGATTCCTACGGCGGAGAGATCGGGCACCTGACCATCCGGCCCGATGGACCGGAGTGCCTGTGCGGCGCCCGCGGATGTCTGGAGCGCCTCTGCGGCGGGCTCTGGTTGGAACGCGATACCGGGAAAAGTGCGCGAGAATTGATGGAGGACACGGAGTTCGTGAAGCGCTACGTGGTGGACCTGGCGCTGGGACTGAAGGCGGCCATTATGCTGCTCAACCCGCGGCGGATTGTGATCGGCGGCGGTATTTCAAAGGCGGGCGACCGGCTGTTCGGGCCGCTCGGGCAGGAACTCGGGCGGCAGATTACCAGTTGGTCGGCGGCGCGGATCGATGTGGCGCCGGCGGCGCTGGGCGACGATAGCGTGCTGTACGGCGCGCTGGCGCTGGCACGGCGGGGCGGTGGCCGATGACCCAGGAGATGACCCAGAGGATGCCCCAGCCACACCCCATGCGAGTGGCGCTGGCCGCTCTGGTCTGCGGCCTGCTGCTGGGCGGATTCGCGGTCTGGGAATTCGGCATGCGGGCGGCGCCGCGGGAACCGCGGTACACGCCGATTACCTTCGATCCCGGAGTGGCCACGACACCCGCGATTTCCCCCGATGGGAGGCTGCTGGCGTACGCTTCCGACCGCGACGGGGGCCACCACCTGGACCTCTATGTGCAGCAACTCCGGGGCGGAGACCCCGCGCGGCTGACGTGGACCCAGGAGAACGCATCGGATCCCTCGTTTTCCAGCGACGGCACCGCCATTGCCTACCATTCGAGCAAGGATGACGGCGGCATCTATCTGATTCCGTCGCTGGGCGGGACTCCGCGGTTGCTGGCGCCCGGGGGCCACAACCCGCGCTTCTCTCCGCGGGGGAACCTGGTGGCCTACTGGAGCGGTCTGCGCGATGGGCTGGTGGAAGGACAGGCGAAGACCTTTGTGGTTTCCATCGCGGGCGGCGAGCCGCGCCAGATTCGACCCGATTTTTCCGCCGTGCAACGGCCGGCGTGGTCTCCCGACGGACGGCGGCTGATTGTGTGGGGCGTGTCGCCCGGCGAGGGACTCCCCGCCGACCGCGCCGATTTCTGGGTGACGGAGTTGGAACGCGACCGGGCGGAATCCACGGGTCTGGTGGGGCCGGTGTCGCGCGCCGGTGGAACGCTAGCGGCGATCGAGGATATGAGTTGGACGGACCAGGGCCTGGTGTTCAGCATGCGCATAGGTTGGGTGCGCAACGTCTATCGCTGCCGCATGACGGGCGACGGCAAGGCTCGGGGCGACCTGGTACGTCTGGCCGGCGGCACCGCCTCCGCCGAGTTTCCCGCCGTCTCGCGCGATGGCCAAATGGTGTTCGCCAGCGGAACCGAGCGCTTCGACGTCTGGGGACTGCCGTTGGACGCCAACAGTGGGAAGGCGCTGGGGCCGCCCTACCGGATCACCAACAGCACCGCGCCCGCCGAATATCCCACGGTTTCGCCGGATGGCCGCACGGTGGTCTACGCGACGCCGCGCAACGGCACTTCGCAGGTGTGGATGAAGGACTTGGCGAAGGGCGCGGAATCCGTGATTGCCTTTGGTCCGAACGCTTCGGTTCCGGTGTGGGTGAACGGTGGCGGACGAGTGGCTTTCGTGCAGAAACTGAGCCAGCGATCGGACGAGTACCTGCTCGATCTCTCCACGGGCCAAGCCCGCAAGGTCTACGAAGGCGGCTTCTTCTGGGACGTGAACCAGGCGGCCACGGTGGCGCTGGCGCAGGCGAGCGATTCCAACCAGCACGACATTCTGGCGGTAGACCTGAAGACCGGGCGGTCTTCGGTAATCCTGCGCGCGGCCCCGGGGTCGCCGCTGATGCAGGCCAACTTCTCGCCGGACGCGGAGTGGATGGTTTTTCTGGCCAACACGGGCCCCGGAACCGCTCGAATCTATGCGGCGCGCCCGAACGGAGTGGCCGAGATTCCGAGAAGCGAGTGGATGGCGGTCACCGATGGCCGGCACAAAGTCGACAAACCACGCTTTTCACCCGACGGAAAGCTGATCTACTTCACCCAGGATGGTGACGGGAGCCGCGGCATCCGCGCCGTGCGTTTCGACCCGCGCACGGGCCAAACCCTGGGGGATAGTTTCCCGGTCTTCGATTCCGGCGAGCCCCGCCTGACGCTTTTCGGCGTCAACCCGGGCTCGCTCGAAATCGGCATCGCGAAGGACAAGCTGGTAACGCTGCTGGCCGAGAGCACTTCCAATCTATGGATGACGGCACTCGAACCGTAGCGCCAAAAGCATTTAGCCACAGATGAGCACATAGCGGCAAGCCGCAAACGGAAGAATGCCCCCACGACTGGGGGCATGGCAGCCTGAAAGGCTACGCTACGGTGCGGCGGCGAAGTGCCTCGCAAGAATCGTCGCGGCGCGGGAAGAAACTGATGGATGGTAGTACAGATAAACACGGATCAGCAAACACCTTGAGTTTTCTGTTTTATCCGTGTTTATCCGTGTTCATCCGTGGCCCATGTGTTTTCTTTTTGAGGGCAAGCCGGCATTCTCATTCGGCCATGGCGAGGGTGAATTGCCGTACATCCCGGCTGGCGCCGGCGGCTTCGCGGACGCGCGGCCGATCCTCGCCGAACAGCGCCCAGAGCCACCGCTCGGCGGTTTCCGGGTTCCACGGCTCCACCTCATCGGCGCCGGCAAAGCACAGCGAGAGATACCAACAGTTCCGCGCTTCCAACCGCATGAAGATCAAGCACACGCCGCTGGGCAGATGGCGCGCGGACACTGTCCGCAGATAGTATTGGTTGACCGACCCGCTACTGCCGCCGGTGGTAGCCGCCTGGCGCCAGACGCCCCGCCCGGCGTTGGAGCGCAGAAGCCTGGCTACATTGGCGATCGACCAATCCGTGCCGAAAATACGCCCCGCGGTGCGGGGCGCGGCGGTTGGCGTCCGGCTCATGCTTCGATGATCTCACTGAGAGGAATCCCACAAGACGGCGGGGCGTACTGTTTGCTTTGGTTATCAGTACCCCAAGTACCGATTTATGTGCGACTTAGGACAAGTTTGCCGCTGCCGGCTATTGTAGTGATCTACTCCAACCCGATATGCTTGTCGATGGGTAAGTAGAGCGAGGATCTTTTAGGTTCCTCAAATCATGTCGGCGAAACAACTGCTCCAGGACAAAGAGCGCAAATTCCGGCTGCTGTTCGAGGACCATCCTCAAGCCATGTGGGTGATCGACCCCACGGAGCGCAAGATTCTGGAAGCGAATGCGGCGGCGGAAGTGCTCTATGGCCATACGCGCGACCAGTTTCGCGGCATGAGCCTGGACGCGGTGCTGGTGAGTGAAGGGAGCGGCCCGCCATCCGGCGGCCCGCGGCGGCATCGCACCAGTAACGGCCGCATCATCGACGTGGAAATGGCGCAACACCGCATCGATTTCGGCGGACACCCGGCGGAGTTGGTGGTGCTGATGGACCTCACCGGACGCCGCCAACTCGAAGACCAGTTGCGGCAGGCACAGAAAATGGAAGCTGTGGGCATGCTGGCCGGGGGCGTGGCGCACGATTTCAATAACCTGCTGACCATCATCTCGGGCTACAGCCAGCTCATCCTGAACTCTCTGGCGCCGGGCGATCCGAATCACTATTCGGCGGAGCAGATTCTGAAAGCCGGGGAACGCGCGGCCACGCTGACCCAGCAATTGCTGGCCTTCAGCCGGCCGCAGGTGTTGCAGCCCAGGGTGCTGGACCTGAATAAGCTGGTCACCAGCCTGAGCACGCTGCTGCGGCGGCTGATCGGCGAGGATGTGGATTTGCAACTGGCGCTGCGGCCCGATCTGGGGCGCGTGAGCGCGGATGCGGGCCAGATCGAACAGGTGCTGATGAACCTGGTGGTGAACGCGCGCGATGCCATGCCGAAAGGCGGCACGCTGACGATCGAGACCGCCAACGTGGACCTGGACGAAAGCTACACGGGGCGCCACCTCGCGGTGAAACCCGGGCCGTACGTGCAGATCGCCGTCAGCGACAACGGCGGCGGCATGGATGAAGTTACCCAGGCGCGCCTGTTCGAGCCCTTCTTCACCACCAAGGCTTCCGGCCGGGGCACGGGGTTGGGGCTCTCCACGGTGTTCGGCATCGTGAAGCAAAGCGGCGGAAATCTGGACGTGTACAGCGTGCCCGATCGCGGCACCTCGGTGAAGGTATACCTTCCGCGTATCGATCAGCCGCTAGCGGTGGAAGCCGATTCCGCTCGCCGGCAGGTGGCGACCGGGTCGGAAACGGTCCTGCTGGTGGAAGATGAGGAGATGGTGCGCCACCTGGTGCGCGAGACCCTGGTGCGCGCGGGATACAAGGTGATGGACACGTCGGATCCATTGGAAGCACGACGCCTATCGGAGAGTTATCGCGGGAGGATTCACCTGCTGATCACGGACGTGGTGATGCCTAAGGTGAGCGGGCGGGAACTGGCGGAGGAACTGCACGCGCGGCGTGCCAGCATGAAGGTACTGTACATGTCCGGCTACACGGACAACGCCATCGTCAACACGGGCATTCTTCACAAGGAAGTGGCCTTTCTGCAAAAGCCCTTCACGCCGGCCGCGCTGACCCAAAAGGTGCGCGAGGTTCTGGAAAGCGGCGGGCGCACGTGCGGCGCCGGGGAATAGCGCGACCAATTTTCACGGGCTTTGCCCCTCGCGTAGCCGCCGCAGCGCGTCCTCACAGGCGGCACGTAGCGAGGGGAGGTTGGTTTGGACGATGTACCAGAGCCGGTCTTGGCTAATATCGTCGTAGTCGTGGCGCAGGTGGTTTCCGAGCGAGCGTATTTTCTGCCAGGGCTGATCCGGCATCAACTCGGAGGCCTGGACGCCTAGCTTTGTCGCCCCTTCGCTGATCCGCTCCAGGCAACGCTCGACGGCGTCATACGTTTTGCGGTCTTCTTCGAACGCCTCAAGGTCCATCCCGGCGGTGTAGCGCAGGATGGCTTGCGCGTTCTCGATTATATCTTCCAGGCGCCGGGCGGGCTTTTCAGAAGGCAAGGGCGCGGTCCCTGTCGATCTCTTGCTGGAAGCGCACTTTGCGCACCGGCTCTTCGACGACGTCTACCTTGCAGCCGAGAATTCTGGCGAGGCGTTCTTCCAGCTCATCCATGCGGCTGAAGTAGTCGAGGCCCGGTTCCGAGAAATTCTCCCCCAGGCGCACCACCACATCCACATCGTGCGTTGGACTCTCGCCGCGCGCGACTGAGCCGAACAAGGAAACGCTCACCACGCCGGCGGCGCGGAGTTCCTGTTCATGCGCCTTCAAGGCGCGAATCACCTGGTCGCGGTTCATGGCTCTATCTTGCCATACCTTCCGGCCCAGTCAAGGCCCCGGTGAATTCAACGATTGGCAGGGACGCGTTCGAGCTTCGCTCGGATGCACAAGGCGAAGCCTTATGCCACCTACATCGGGAGCAGCCGATTGCCCACGATGGCCGCGACCAAGGCGGCGGCGCCGAGGAAGGTGCCGAACGGGAGTTCGTAGCTGGCCGCGTCCTTGCCGGTGAGCTTAATGAAGCTGTAGCCGATCACCGAACCGGCGATCGATCCCAGGATCAAGGTGAGCAGGGCGCCGCGCAAGCCGAGAAAGCTGCCCACCATGGCGACCAGTTTGACGTCGCCCAGGCCGAGCCCCTCCCGATGCCGGATCTTGAAATACAGCCATCCGCCGAACCACAGGAAGAACGCGGGCAGGGTCGCGCCGAGGGCCGATTCCGCGAAGGAACGCGCCCAGCCGGGCAACTCCGCGCCGGCCATCCACAGGACGGCCTGCGCGGTGACGTCGGGCACGGGGACGAAGGCCGCGAAGCAGAGGCCGAGCACGATTCCCCCTAAAGTGAATTCATCGGGCAGGATGCGCTTTTCCAGGTCGCAGAAGATCAGCGCCAGGGCGATGGCGCTGAAGACGCACATCTTGAGAGCCGCCACCGTGGGCCCGAGCGTGCTCACCTGGTAGAAGAAGAGCATGGCGGTGAGGAACTCCACCAGGGGATAGCGCAGGGAAATCTTGGCGCCGCAGTGCCGGCAGCGTCCGCCGAGCACGAGGTAGCTCGCGAGCGGGATGTTGTCGTACCAGGCGATTGGTTTGCGGCAGCGCACGCAATGGGAGCGCGGTTTGACGACGCTCCGGTTGCGCGGCCAACGGTGGATGCACACGTTGAGGAAGCTGCCGATGAGCAGGCCGAACAAGAGCGCGACGAGGGATTCGAGCACAGACATAGTGTAACCAGTAGTACGGTGAATCGGGCGTCGTTTGAAGAACGCCGGCAAGGACGCCGGCGTGGCAGCCTGAAAGGCTACGCTACAGGAGCACGCGGCGGTAGGCTTCGAGGGTGCCGGCGACCATGCGGTCCACGGTGAATCGCTCGATCACAGTACGGCGCGCGGCGGCGCCGATTTGGCGCGCCAGTTCCGGGTGGTCGAGCAGCGTGCGGATGGCGCCAGAGATGGCGGCCTCGTCGTTCTCCACGAGCAGGCCGTTTTCGCCGTGGCGGATGACCTCGCCCAGCCCGCCGATACGGCTCGCGATCACGGGGACCGCCGCCGACATGGCGAGCAAGGCGCCAGAGCCGAGGCCCTCGCTGTTGGTGACATAGACCAGGATGGCCGCGTCGGGAAGTTCCTCTTCGAGGTGCGAGACCATCCGCAAGCCCATGTGGGCCAGCAGCGCGGAATCTTTTTCCAGGCCCAGCACCAGCTTGCCGTGCGAGACCTCGAGCACGGGCACGCCATCGTAGACCACGCTGATTTTTGCCTCCGGGACGCCGCCCTCCATCAGCACTTGCTTGACGAACTCGGAGACCGCCAGGTAGCGCCGCGCCCTGCCGTACTTCCAGCGCGAGCCCACCGGGAAGGAGACACGCCGCGACACTACCAGCGGCCGTCCGCGCAGGAAAGCGCCCAGCGTGTGGCTGCGCGCGTCGTGGGCGTGGATCAGCGTGTGGCTGCGCAGGCAGCCGAGGGCGCGGGTGACGCCCAGCGGTTCCACGCGCCAGCCCTGCTTGCGGGCGGCGGTGAAGAGCGGCGCATCCGGGCGCGCCAGCAGGGTGGACTCCACGCCGGCGGCGGCCAGCCCTTCGACGAGGCGCAGCACTTGCCACTGGCCGCCGCGCATCTCTCTTCCGGCATCGAGATGAAGGATGCGCATCAGCTCATGTTTCTCGCTTTGGAGTATTTCAGAAAGGTATAGAAGGCGGCCATGTAGGAGATGATCAGGCCTTCGAGGCCATCGAGGAAGCCGCGCTGGAATACGTAGGCCTTGACGAAATTCCAGGGCGGGTCGAAGATCAGGCTCCACAAGGGCACCGGGACTTTGCTGGCCGCCAGTTCCTGCGCGGCGAGGGTGGTATAGTGGTCGAGCGTTTTGAGATGCTCGGAGAGCGAATCGCAGGTGAAGTGCAGGATGTCGCTTTCCAGGTTGCCGGCGCGCCCCTCGGAACGAACGCTTTCATGCACGAAATCGCCCACCCACCTGGCTTTGCGCCGGTCGTAGAGGCGAATTTTGCGATCCGGATACCAGCCCGAGTGGTAGATCCAACGTCCCAGATAGCGGGCCAGGCGGGGCATGGTGTAGGCGTCGAAGCGCGGGCCGGATTTCTTCAGGTTCAAGATTTCGGCTTCCAGCGGTTCGCTGAGCGTTTCATCGGCGTCGAGGGAAAGAATCCACTCGTGAGTGGCCTGCTCGGCGGCCCAATTCTTCTGGCCGGCGTAGCCGCGCCATCCGGCCTCGAGCACGCGCACTCCCAGGTTGGCGGCCAACTCCACGGTGCGGTCGGTGGAGCCGCTGTCCAGGATCAGGATCTCATCGCAGCAGCGCAGGCTCTCGATGGCGCGCGCGATATTGCGCTCTTCGTTGAGCGTGATGATGGTGGCGGTGATCTTCATCACAGGCCGCCGTCGGCAAATGGTTGATAGGTGAAGCAGAGAATAAAGATGGCGAGCGCCAGCCAGCCCAGCCTGCGCCGCGCGGCGCCGGGTTCGGTGGCATCGTAGATCGCCGGATGGCGGCGGCCGAGCAACCACAGAACGATGGCCCAGAAGAACCATGCGCGCCAGAAGATGCCCAGCGGCAGCATCAGGATGCACAGCGCCTTGCTGACTGTCCGGTGGCGTGCGGGAAAGAAGGAGTACAAAATGTGGCCGCCATCGAGTTGGCCGATGGGCAGCAGATTCATGGCGGTGGCGAACATCCCCACCCAGGCGGCGCGTGCCACCGGGTGCAGGTAGATATCGCCGGATGCGGCCGCCGGGAAGATGGCGCGCTCCAGCAGCCACTGCAAGGCGGGAACGCCAAAGTGCCGGCTGCCTTCGTGGGCGATGCCCGGAATCACCTTGGAGAAGGCGATGCCCACGGCCAGCGCGGGCAGCAGAAAAAGGAAGCCGGCCAAGGGGCCCGCGACGCCGATATCGAAGAGCGCCCGGCGGGAGTAGATGGGCGAACGAATTCTGATGAAGGCGCCGAAGGTCCCCAAAATCGGCGAGGGCAGAAAAAACGGCAGGCTGGAATCCACCTGATGGAAGACGGCGGCCAGGTAGTGGCCAAACTCGTGGGCCAGCAG